>Ga0268266_10002489_pt1 | contig 19667 bp, 22 predicted proteins | sample KBSS13metaG_FD_190356 | JGI IMG/M metagenome (GOLD analysis project Ga0268266, IMG submission 190356) | Switchgrass rhizosphere microbial communities from Kellogg Biological Station, Michigan, USA - KBS S1-3 metaG (SPAdes) (version 2) | ecosystem: Host-associated > Plants > Roots > Rhizosphere... | reverse complement strand
GATCGTCCAGGACACCACCCGACCCGAGGGCGTTGATCCGGCTCACGTCGAGCAGCTTGCGGGGGGTGCCGTCGGGTCGGGTGGTGTCCTGGACGATCGCGCCCCGGAAGCCGACGACGTCCGCCACCAGCTCCGCGAGCTCGCGGATCGAGACGTCCTCGCCCACCCCGACGTTGATCGTCTCGGGATCGTCGTAGACGCCGAGCAGCCGGACGATCGCCCGGCCCAGGTCGTCCACGTGGAGGAACTCGCGCCGCGGTGTGCCACTCCCCCACAGCGTGACCTCGTCCGCCCCTGCCTCGGCCGCCTCGTGGAAGCGCCGGATGAGGGCGGGGAGGACGTGGGACGTCTCCGGGTCGAAGTTGTCCCCCGGCCCGTAGAGGTTGGTCGGCATGGCCGAGATCCACGGCAGCCCGTGCTGTCGGCGGGTGGCCTGCACCGCCATGATCCCGGCGATCTTCGCGATGGCGTACGCGTCGTTCGTCGGCTCGAGCTTGCCCGTGAGCAGGCTGTCCTCTCGGATCGGCTGCTCGGCGAACTTGGGGTAGATGCAGGATGAACCGAGGAACAGCAGGCGCTCGATCCCCGCCTCGCGGGCCGCGTCCATGACGTTGGTCTGGATCCGCAGGTTCTCCGACAGGAAGTCCGCGGGCGACGCGTCGTTCGCCGCGATGCCACCGACCTTCGCGGCGGCCAGCACGACGACCGACGGCCGGATGGCGCCGATGTAGTCGAAGGTGGCCGCCCGGTCCCGCAGGTCGACCTCCGAGGAACGAGCCCCGACCAGGTCGGTGTGGCCCGCCTCCTCCAGGGCACGCCAGATGGCCGAGCCCGCCAGGCCGCGGTGGCCGGCCACGTAGATCCGGTCGTCCTGGGTCAGGGGGCGCAGGCTGGCCACCGTGTCTCCCTCGTCGTACTTGCGCGTGACCCCCGTTCGGGTGCCACGTTCGGCCGAGACCGGGAGAGGATCACCGCCACCGCAGCGCACGAGACGTCGGTGCCGGCGAGCCGCGGTGCCCCGGTAGGCCTGAAGTCGCTTACGGCCTACTCGATGTTTCACCACGGCAGGGATGATGAAGTAGGTCACATGTTGACGCTGCGTGGCCACCTTGAGGAGTCGCACACGTCCTGTAACGAGGATGGAGCAGCCGTCGAGGACCAGAGAGTGACCCAGGTACCGTCCGCTCCTGCCCGACCCGTCACCCGGATGGCTGACTTCACCGCCCTCTGTGCGGAGCGGGCAGGCCACCCGTTCGCCGGACCAGCCGAGCTTCACGACTGGTCCGTACGCCAGGCGCCCGAGTTCTGGCGCGCCCTGCTGGACTGGTCGGGGCTGCCGTGGTCCGGATCGGCCGAGAAGGTCCTGGTGGGCGAGGACGTCGAGTCCGCGCGCTTCTTCCCCGACCTGCTACTCAACCACGCCGAGGCTCTGCTGCGCCCCATCCCCGGGGTGGACGACGACACACCGGCCCTCACCTCGCTGCACCGCGACCGTCCCGCCGAGCGCTTCACCCGCGGGCAGCTCCGTGAGCGGGTCCGGGCCACGGCGACCGCGTTCGCCCGCAACGGCCTCGGCGTCGGAGACCGCGTGGTCGCGGTGGCCGCCAACAACGCCACGACGGCCGTCGCCGGTCTCGCCGTGACAGCGCTGGGCGCGACCCTGGCCACCGCCTCCCCGGACGTCGCCGTCCCGGCCCTGCTGGGCCGGTTCGAGCAGGTCGACCCGAGCCTGCTGCTGATCGACCGGACCCTGGTCCCGGGGGACGCGGACGCGCAGGCGGCGGCTCTCGTCGTGGGCCTGCCGACCGTCCGCGCGATCGTCGTCCTCGACGACCTCGCACTCCCGGCCGAATCGGCGGTCCCCGTGGTCCGGTTGTCGGCCCTCGTCGACGCGGCGGCCGGAGCGCCCCCGGCCGCATGGCCCCGCCTCCCGTTCGACCACCCGTTGTTCGTGCTCTTCTCCTCCGGGACGACCGGGCCTCCGAAGCCGATCGTCCACGGCGCCGGTGGAACCGTCCTCGAGCACGTCAAGGAACTCGGGCTGCACACCGATCTCGGCCCGTCGGACACGCTCTACTTCCACGCCAGCACCACGTGGATGGTGTGGAACTGGTTGCTGTCGGGCCTCGCCTGCGGTGCCCACGTCGTCACGTACGACGGTCCGATCCTCGGCCCGGACACCCTCTGGCGGCTCGTCGCCGAGGAGGGCGTGACCGTGCTGGGCACCAGCCCCGCCTATCTGCAGCTGTGCCAGGACGCCGGCTACCGCCCCCGGACGGAGTTCGACCTCAGCACCCTCAAGAGCGTGCTGTGCACCGGCTCCGTCCTGCACGAGTGGCAGTACGACTGGGTCGCCGAGGCCGTCGGCCCGGTGCCGGTCCAGTCGGTCTCGGGCGGCACCGACATCATCGGCTGCTTCCTGATGGGACATCCCGAGCTGCCCGTCCGCAAGGGACGCAGCCAGGTCCGCAGCCTCGGCATGGACGTCGCTGCGGTCGACGAGCACGGTCACGAGCTCGTGGGGCGGATCGGCGATCTGGTGTGCCGCAAGCCCTTCCCGTCGCGCCCGGTGGGCTTCCTGCGCGACCCGGACGGAAGCCGGTTCCACCAGGCGTACTTCGTCGACCATCCGGGCATGTGGACGCACGGCGACCTGATCGACTTCGACACCGACGGCACGGCGCGGCTACACGGCCGGTCGGACGGGGTGCTCAACGTCAACGGCGTCCGGATCGGGCCGAGCGAGATCTACCGGACCCTGCGCGGCGTCCCCGAGATCGCCGAGTCCATGGTGGTGGAGCAGCGCGACCCGAACCGGGCGGGCCCCACCCGAATGGTCTTGCTGGTCCGCCTCGCGGAGGGCGCGACACTCGACGCCGCGCTCGATCGCGCGATCCGCAGGGTGCTGCGCGAGCAGAACTCCGCCGCACATGTTCCGTCGCTGGTGGTGGCGGTGTCCGAGCTCCCGACCACGCACAACGGCAAGCCCTCGGAGAGGGCGGCCCGGGACGCGGTGAACGGCGACCGGGTCGCGAACGAGTCCGCCCTGCGCAACCCCGAGAGTCTCGCGGCGATCACCCGAGCCGTGCGAGAACGCGGCCGCCCGGTGCCCGCCCCCCGGTCCGAGACGGCCACGGCAGGCCACGCGACGGCTGTCCCGCCCGCAGCGGCCTCCACATCGGCCGCGCCGCTCGGCCCGTCACCCGCCGCCCCTCGCTCGCCGGAGCAGCTCGACGCCGTCGAGGTCGACGAGGACACCCTGCGCGCGGTCCTCGCCCTGCTCGAGGAGCACCTCAACCTCGCCGACATCGATCCCACCGACGACTTCTTCGACCTCGGCGGTTCGTCCGCCCTGCTCGTGCACATCCTGGGCCGGGTCAAGGTCGGGCTGGGCGCGGACGTCGACATCCGCGAGTTCCTGGCGCGCCCCACGCCGGAGGGCCTCGCCCGCGCGGTCGTCTCGGCCCGCCGGGCGGGCGCGTCGACGGTCAAGCTCCTGCGCCCCGGCCAGGGGCGACCGGTGTACCTGCTCTGCGACGTCCTGGGACAGCTCAACTCGTTCCACACCCTGGTGAGCAGGCTGGACACCGACCGCCCGGTGTACGGGCTGGCCCCGGACGTGTCCCGGGAGGACGGGAGCAGACGGTCCATCGCCGAGGTCGCGGTCGACGTGACCGAGCAGTTGGCGCAGGCGCACCCCGAGGGCGCGTTCTCCCTGCTCGGGTACTCGTTCGGTGGCCTGGTCGCCTACGAGGCCGCGAACCACCTGGCCGGGCGCGGTCGCGAGATCGCCTACCTCGGCCTCATCGACGTCGCCTCGCCGGAGGCCGTGCTGTCCCCGGCGGAGATCCGAGCGAAGCGGTGGTCGCAGCGCCTGGACAAGGTCAAGGCGGACGCACCCGGTGCGGCCGTCCGGTTCGCGCGGCGCAGGCTCGGGCGCCCCGTCGAGAACGACGTCCAGGGTGATCCCGAGATGGCGAACTACCAGCAGGTCTTCGACGCTCATCTGCCGGCTCGGTACCGCGGTGCGGTCGTCTACTACGAGGCGGAGGAGCAGCTCCCGATGGTCGGCAGCCAGCTGGCGGTGTGGAAGCGGAGCGCACCGAACATGCTGGTCACCTCGATCCCGGGCAACCACGAGTCGCTGCTGGCCGAGCCCGCGGTGACCACGGTGGCGGCCCGGATCTCGGCGACCCTCCGCTAGACCTGCGGGACCACGCGAGAGGCCCGGCAGGCTGAGCCTGCCGGGCCTCTCCGCTGTCGGGTCAGCGTCCGATGAAGCGGCGCAGGGGGGTGTACGCGACCAGCGCCAGGAAGGTCAGGTTCGTGACCAGGTAGCGCTTCCAGAGCTTCCTCGGCTCCAGCATCAACCGCCACGCCCATTCCAGCCCGACCCGCTGCATCGGCACCGGCGCCCGTTTGACGTACCCGGCCAGCACGTCGAACGCGCCGCCCACACCCAGGATCGCGGGGGTGTGGAGGTCGTCTCGGAGTCGTTCGCTCCAGATCTCCTTCATCGGGGCGGGCATGCCCATGAGGAGGAGGTCGGCGCGGGAGTCCCGGATCTGCCGGGCGACCTCCTGGTGCTCGTCCTCGGTGAAGTAGCCGTTGCGGCTCCCGGCGATCCGTACTCCCGGATAGCGCTCGGCCACCACGCGGACGAGCACGTCGAGCCGTTCCTGGGTGGTCCCGAGCAGGAAGACCGACACGCCGCGCTCGGAGCCGACCCGCAGCAGTTCGAGCATCAGGTCGACGCCGGTGACCCGGTGGGGCAGGGGTTCGCCGAGCCACCGGGACACCCACACCAGGGGCACACCGTCCGCCACGACCATGTCGGCGGCGCGTACCGCGGCGGTGAGCTGCCGATCCTGGCGCATCATCATGAGGATCGCCACGTTCACCGTGACGATCGTGTGTGAGCGGCGATCCGGATGGTCGATCCACCCGAGGGTCCGTCCCACCGCCGTGGGCAGGTCGACGGTGTCGAACCGGCACCCCATCAGGTCGACGGTCTCCGCCGGGTTCACGTCCTCGTCGGTTCCCGTGTCCGTGTCTGCGCTCATGATCAGACGAGGTGGAGCGAGCGCTCGCGGCCGGTGAGGATCGCCTGCGCGTACAGGTGCCAGGCCCACTCGTAGGGCCGAGTCTCACGGTTGAGCACCAGTGCGGGCAGCCGGTCCGTCGGCTCGCCCGCGCCCCGGCCGACGAGCACGCGGGCATGCCGCGCGGTGCGGCCGAGCCGACCCGCCTCGATCTCGACCGATCTCCAGATCGTCCGGCCCGGTTCGACCAGCGACAGCCCGAGCTCGTTGCGCTCCTCCCAGCCCGCGCTGAGCAGGATCGGGTCGGCGATCCCGGGGTCGTCCCCCCGCTCGCGGGCGGCGGCACTGTAGGCGAGCAGCGCCATCGGCGCCATCGCGTGCTGGTGGACGGAGTACACCGGGTACCGGTCCGCGGTCGCGCCGGTGCGCGAGTCGTACTGCCACCACCACTGTCCCAGCGGCCCCTGCAGCTCGAGCAGCCGGGTGCCGAGGGTGCGTGCGCGGGTGTAGGACCCTGCCGAGTCGATGGTCATCGAGGCGAAGGACAGTGCCTGCAGCGCGTAGATCTGGTCGGCGAAGTTCGCGACGTGCCTGCGGACGCGATGGCCGAGCGGCGCCCGTGTCGTGGCGTGCGGCATGAGTCCGGAGCCCGCGGCGTCCAGCCGCTGGTGCACGTCGGTGAGCACGGCGTCGACGAAGTCGCGGGTGCCGGTCGCAGGTCGGCGGGAGTACTCGTGCAGCAGCCCCGAGAGCAGCCAGGACGCCTCCATGGAGGTGAGGCCCGCGCTGAAGGTACGGCGGTCTCCGAGGTCCAGTCCCGTCTCGCGGAGCAACTGCTCCAGGTCGGCGTCCCCGTACAGGGCGTTCGCCCACACCAGCAGTCCGAGCCCGCCCGGGTAGGGGGTACCGGCCAGCCGCTCGCGAGCCGCCCGGAGAGCCGCGGCGGGCGTGGCGCCCAGGGACGGCCATGCCGCGGCGTCCCACCGGTCGACCCCGATCAGGCAGATCAGCGTGCTGGTGATCGACTCGGTCCCCAGCGTCGGCGCCCAGACGCCGGCGCGCAGCTGGCGGTCCCACAGCGCCTCGGTGGGGTTGAAGGTGTCCCGGATCCCCCGGAGGGAGAGCTCGGTGTGCCCGTCCACCCCCAGGATGGGCTGTCCCTCGTCCACGATGTCCCCTCTCGACTGCACAGGCACGAGCGCGGCCCCCCGCTCTCGGCTCACGGTGTGAACGGTTCCGGCCGCTCGGCCCTGCCCAGCAGCCAGGCGATCGCCTGGGCGCCACGCTCGGCGGACCGACCGTCGCCGAACGGGTTCGGCCCGCTCGGCCGGGCGAAGTCCCCGTCCAGGAAACGCTTGGCCGCCACGGAGATCTCCTCGGGATCGGTCCCCACCAGGACCGCCCAGCCGCTCTCGACCGCCTCGACCCGCTCGGTGACCTCACGCAGCACCACGGTGGGAACGCCGAAGGACGGCGCCTCCTCCTGGATGCCACCCGAGTCGGTAAGCGCAAGGGTGGAGCGGGACAACACGTGACAGAGTTCGGGATACGCGAGCGGACCGGTGGTGCGGATCCGCGGGTGACCGGCCAGGACCGCCTCGACCTGGTCACGGACCGCGGGGTTCGGATGGGTCGGCACGACCGCCAGCACATCCGGATGGTCGTCGACGACCTGCCGGACCGCCGTCATCACGCGGTCCAGGGGCTCGCCCCAGGACTCCCTGCGGTGGGCCGTCACGAGCACCAGCCGCCCACGGCCGGCCTCCACCTCCCGCAGCGCCGCCGCGACCCCGGGGTCCGACGGCGGTTCGTTCCGGGCCCGTCGGGCGATCGCGACCACCGCGTCGACGACGGTGTTCCCCACCAGCAGCACCCGGTCCCCGTCCACCCCCTCCCGGGCCAACGCCTCGACGGCACGGCGGGTGGGGGCGAGGTGCAGGTCGGCGAAGACGCTGAGCATCCGCCGGTTGGCCTCCTCGGGGAACGGCGCCGAGAGGTCACCCGAGCGCAGACCCGCCTCGAGGTGGACGACCGGGAGCCTGCGCCACATCGCCACCAGACCGCCGACCAGCGCCGTCGTGGTGTCCCCCTGGACCACCACCGCCGCCGAGCCCGCGAGGATCGGGTCCAGCTCGGTGGCCACCTGAGCCACGAGCTCCGGCTGCGATCCCGTGGTGCGGGCGAGCGCGAGCCGGACGTCCGGCTCCAGGTCGAATGCGGCCAGCGCCTGGTCGACCGGAGTATCGTGCTGCCCGGTGGCGACGATTACCGGCTGCAGAATTCCACTGTTCCGAAGTGCAACGGCAAGCGGTGCCATCTTGATTGCCTCGGGCCTTGTGCCCAGCACGAGGTGAACCCTCGGCAACGACATCGATTCTCCATGCACAGGGGTGCGGCTGTGACTCTGCTCTGAACATCAGGTCATTCGCAGCGGGCCGGTCCCGCGTTACCGACGAATCACACACCGCTCGGCCTTCGCCAGGACATCCGCCCGAATAGTGGCGTGGGTCACTCGACGCCGTCCCGTCGAGGTGACGACTCGGGCAGGCAGTCACAGGAGGGTCCGTCATGCACTAGGTTGTGCAGCGGCGGCCTGTGCCGCAGCCACGTCGGGCGGATCGCTCGAGGTCGACCGCAGAGGGTGCGCATTCACACAATGGACCGACGACAGTTCTTGTCGACCGCCGCCGTCGCCGGCATGGGCCTCGCCTCGCTCGGGTGTGCAGCCCCGAGCACCGCCGCCCCCGCGACGTTCTTCGATTCCCTGCCCCGATACAAGGGCTTCAACCTGCTCGACATCTACAATGCCGGGCTGCCGTACAAGCGGTACGAGGAATCCGATTTCGACGTCTTGGCGGAATGGGGCTTCACGTTCGTCCGGCTCCCCACCTCCTACCAGTTCTGGTCCTCTCCGGACCCGGCCGGGTGGATGACCATCGATCCCTTCGCCATCGAGGACAACCTGGTACGGGCCGTGCAGCTCGGCGCGGACCGCGGCATTCACGTGAACATCAACTTCCATCGGGCGCCGGGCTACTGCGTGAACTCCCCCGCGGAGCCCCTCGATCTGTGGACGGACTCCTACGCCCTCGACGCCTGCGCGTACCACTGGGCCTACTTCGCGAACCGCTTCCGGGACATCCCACCGGCGCAGTTGAGCTTCAACCTGCTCAACGAACCGGGAGACGTGAGCGCGGAGGCCTACGACCGTGTCCATCGACGGCTCGTCTCCGCCATCCGGGACGTCGACCCGGACCGGCCGATCATCGTCGACGCTCGCGGCTGGGGGAACGACCCGGTCCCCATCGACTTCGGGCCGGACGTCGCGATCAGCGCGCGCGGCTACTCGCCGCGCGAGCTGAGCAGCTTCGACGCCCCCTGGTTGGACGAGCGCTGGCCGACGCCCACCTGGCCGCTGCAGAAGTACGAGAACGACCAGCTCGTCACCGTGGACAAGGGCTACCTCAAGCGCAAGGACATCGATCCCTTCGTGCGCGTCCAGCAGGCGGGCACGGCCGTGCACGTCGGCGAGTTCGGCGTCTACCGTGCGGCCCCGCACGACGTGTCCCTGCGCTGGACCGAGGACTACCTCTCGCTCTGGCGGGACGCCGGCTTCGGCTGGGCGATGTGGGGCCTCTACGGAGACTTCGGCATCCTCGACAGCGGGCGAGCGGACGTCGCCTACGAGGACTTCCGCGGCCACAAGCTGGACCGCAGGCTGCTGGAGCTTCTGCGCTCCCACCTCTGAGCCGACGGCGAGGGCGACTCAGTAGGCGCCGGTCCCCCTGGTCACCGCGCCGATGGTCTTCCACAGGATCATCGCGTCGAGCGCCAGCGTCCAGCTCTCGACGTAGCGCAGGTCGAGCCGCACGGACTCCTCCCAGCTGAGGTCGCTTCGGCCGCTGACCTGCCACAGCCCCGTCAGCCCCGGCTTGACCAGCAGCTTGCGCTCCGCCTCGCGTGAGTAGGTCGCCACCTCGGCGGGCAGCGGCGGCCGCGGACCCACCAGGGACATCGAACCGACGAGCACGTTGAACAGCTGAGGCAGCTCGTCGAGGGAGTACTTGCGCAGCACCACCCCGACGCGCGTGATCCGGGGATCGTTGCGCATCTTGAACAGGGGACCCGCCGCCTCGTTGGCCACGGCGAGATCGGCGAGCAGCCGCTCCGCGTCGACCACCATCGTGCGGAACTTGATCACGCGGAACTCGTCGCCCCGGCGCCCGACCCGGACCTGTCGGAAGAAGACCGGTCCCCCGCCGTCCAGCTTGATCATGAGGACGATCGCGAGGAGCACCGGCGCCAAGAGCAGCAGGAGCAGAGCGGCGCCCACCCGGTCGATGCAGCCCTTGACGATCTTGGGCACTCCGGTGAAGACCGGCTCGGTGAGCTTGAGGAGCGGCAGCCCGTCGACCGGTGCGACGTGCAGCCGCGGCCCGGCGAACTCCATGAGCCGCGGCTGCACCGCGAGCTCGATCCCGCTGCCCTCGAGGTCCCACGAGAGCTGGTGCATCCGGCGGTTGCTCCACCCGGCCGCGGGCGCGACCGCGACGACGCGGTACCCGCCCGACCGTGCCGTGAGGTTGACCGCCTCGAGGTCGCCGACGACCGCGACGCCCTCGATCTCGGCGAGGCCACCCGGACCGGTCCCCGAGGGAGTGCAGGCACCGGTGACCTCCCATCCGTGGTAGGGGTCCTTGACCGTGCGACGGATCAGGTCGAGGACCACGTCCTCGTCCCCCACCGCGAGCACGGGGTGCAGGCACTGACCCTCGCGGCGCAACCGGTGGAGTCGCTGCCGCAGGAGATACCGACCGACGACGGCGAGCAGGCCCGCCGCCGGGATCGCCCCGAACACCCATTGCCTCGTGCCCGGGGCGCCGAGCAACAGCCCGACCATGCCGAGGACGACCGCACTCGAGATGACGGCCCGCAGCAACCGGCTGAACTCCTCGGAACCCTGGCCGAGGATCCGGGCGTCCCAGCTACGTGTGGCGAACACCGCGTAGAGCATGCCGAGCGTCGTGCCGCCCGCCACCAACGCGACCACCGAGGTCATCTCGAATGTCCACAGCAGACCCGTGGCCAGCCCGACGCCCACCGCGGTCACGACGGCGAGGGCGTCCGAGGCCACGACCGCGCGCTGGTAGCGACGCTCCCAGCGCGGGGTGCGGCTCCGAGCCTCCGGGCTCCGCCGACGCGAGGGGGGCGCCTCCTCCCGCTGGGTGGGGATGGGCACCGCCTGCGACGGCGAGGGTCCCTGACCGATCTCGCTGCTCAGTGCGACCACCGCCGGAGCTGGGCAGGGCGATTCATCGGGCACCGTCCGTAGTCGTCTGGCGTCGCATGTCCCTTCGAGCCCCCGCGGACACACTTCATGCACACACGACCAGACTCGTCATTTCAGATGACGTCGTTACTCCGTCGTGCCCATGAACCAGGCCATATCCTGCTGTTCACACACACAGTGTGACGGACATCTCGGCAACTACTCCAAACGGTGTACCCGATTGGGCTACAGCGCCGATGATGACGCTCTGCGATCGGACGACTCCGCCGGAACCGGCTCAGCGGTGGCCTGGGCAGGCACCAGCTCGCCCCGCGGCACCACGGTCAGCAGCCGGTGATGGGCGTCCGCGATCTTCCGGTGCCCGTAGACGGACGGGTGGCAGCGGTCGGCAAGGGTCTCGCGCGAGAAGTCGATCAGCCCGTTGAGGCCGACGTATCGGGCGTTCGGCCGTGCTGCGACCAGCTCCCGCTGCAGTGACTCCACGACCTCGAGGTTCTTCCTCGACCGCGGGTACAGGACGGGGTTCACGAAACCGACGCCGGAGACGATCACCGGCCACCCCCGCTCCTCCATGAGGTCCAGGAAGGCGTCGAGCTCACGGCGGTACACCTCGTGCGACATCCGCGGCGCTCCCCCACCCAGGCGGATGGTCAGGTTCTTCACGGCGATCTTCGCCACCGTGGTGCCGATCTCGCGGACCCGCTCGCGCGGGTCCTCCGAGTAGTACGGCCGGGCGTCGAGGCCCACGACACCCTTCCAGTTGCCGGGGCCATGGTCGTCGATGACCTGCTGGACCGCCCTGCGCGGGTGCAGGAGGCTCTCCGTCTGACCGGTGCTGATCAGCACCAGGTCCGGCTCGAACTTGTCCAACCGCGGGACGAGAGCGCTGCACTCGTCGACCCGGCGGCTGGCCTTGGCCTTCATCAGGATGGCCTCGGCTCCCAGGTCTCGGGCGAGGAACCGGGGGTAGGAGTTCTCCCGGACTCCGAGGCCCGCGGCGAGACTGTCGCCGAGCACGGCGATGCGCGGGTTGGCCGGGATCGTCAGCGTGGTGTCGGCCATGCGGCCTCCTCCTCATGAGTGGGTGATCCACTTCCAGGGGTGAGAGCGGATCTCCTGTGAGGTCGACGGAACGGACAGTTCGTTATCAGCACCCACCTTCGGTCCGTTACCGGGTGCGGGACGGCGACACCGCCGAGTTGGGCATACTGGCCCTCGAGCCTCCGGCCGGTTCCCGCAACGCTGCAGCCACGGGCGCGCCCCGGCACGCGCCGCCCCCGCCGGGCCGCCGACCTCGAGGGGAAGCAGCATGCACGTCCCGCTCCGCCGACATCTCGCCGCCGCGTGCGGTGGGGTGGCGATCCTGCTCGCGGCGGGGTGTGCCGCCACCGGCACGGGCCAGGTCGGGAACGCCGCATCGACGGCCCCGGCCGTCACCCCCGCGCCGGAACCGGTCCCGCTCGATCCCGCCAAGGGCCTCTACCTCTCGCTGGGCGACTCCTACGCCGCGGGCACCAACCCGGGCAGCTACTCCTCCGGCAAGACCAGCGATTTCGCCTTCCCCAACCAGATCGCCTCTCGGGTGAACGCGGCAGGGACACCGCTCCAGATGGTCAACCTGGCCTGCTCGGGGGCGACCTCGCAGGACGTCGTCGGCGTCGCGGGGTGTGCCTCGAACCTGATGGGCGGCGACAGCACGCCGTACCCGACCGAGCCCCAGCTCGCCGCAGCCGAGCGCGTCCTGGCCGCGAGTGCCGGGAATGTGCGTCTCGTCACGATCGTCGTCGGTGGCAACGACGTGACCCGGTGCCTGAGCGACACGAACGCCTCGGGAGACTTCCGCACCAACCCGGCGACCACCGCGTGCCTCACCGCGGCGTCCACCACGCTGCGGGAGAACCTCACCGAGATCCTGACCCGGGTCCGTGCCCTCGTCGGGCCGTCGGTCCCGATCGTCGGGCTCACGTATCCGGACTCGTACCTCGGCCTCTACACGCGGACCGAACCGGGATACCAGGACTACGCCCGCGCCTCGCAGGAGGTGTTCCAGACCCACCTCAACCCGGTCCTGCGAGACACCTACGCCTCCGCCGGCGCAGAGTTCGTCGACATCACGCAGCTCACCGGCGGGTACGACGCGCTCGACACCACCACGGACGGCACCGTCCCGATACCCGTCCAGACCGTCTGCCGCCTCACCTACATGTGCTCGGACGACGACGTGCACGCCACGGAGGCGGGCCACACCTTCATCGCGGACCAGGTCCTCGCCCTCGCTCCGCTGGGGTAGCCGGTCCCGGCCGACCCGGGTCACCGGGCGCGCGGCGACGTCAGCCGGGCGTTCGGCGGTGGGCCTTGTGCTCGGGCTGCGTCGCCTGCAGGGATCAGGCCGCAGCACCGAGCCAGGGCTCCCAGGCCGGGTGGGGTTCGACCGCGAGGACCAGCACCCCACCCGCAGCGCGGCTCGGCGGTTTGGGGGCCTTCTCCAGCACCCAGCCCAGCTCGTCGAGGAGCTTGTCCGCCTTCTTGGAGTTGCAGGCCTTGCAGGCGGCCACGCAGTTCTCCCACGAGTGCGCCCCGCCGCGGCTGCGGGGGATCACGTGGTCGATGGTGTCCGCCTTCTTGCCGCAGTAGGCGCAGCGGCGCAGATCCCGGCGGAGGACGCCGGCGCGGGTCATGGGCACCGCGCGGCGGTAGGGGACCCGGACGTACCGGGAGAGGCGCATCACCGACGGCGCGGGGACGGTGAGGTTCTCGGAGTGGAAGGCCGCGCCCTCGAGGGCGGCCTGGACGCACTCCGCTTTGCCGGAGAGCATCAGCACGATCGCGCGTTTGGCCGTGACCACGGCCAGGGGTTCGAAGCTCGCGTTCAGCAACAGCACCCTGGCACCCGGCGGGAGCGACGTGGTGCTTCCCACGTCCGGGCTCCCTGCCCCCGGCGCCTCCTCCCCCGGCTCGGGGACGACGACGAGGGTCTGGGGTTGTCGGTCCGGCACGCGACCACCTCCGCTCGGCTGGGGTAAGTCGACCATACGGAAGCCGGGTTACGCACGTGTGTTCTTCGACGGAACAGGCAACCGTGATCGCATTCCCGCTGGCCGGGCGAAGTGCTGAGGCGAGCGGCAAGCGTGGGCACGCCGCGACGACGGCCACTCTGCCGGGTCCGAGCCAGGTCGGTGAACATGACACGGCAGCGTGACGGCGGCAACACGTTGCGTGTACATCCACTTCGCATGGCTATGACCGAATCCGACGCGCGACTCGTCCGTCTGCACCTCGACTGGCTCCGCCGGACAGGCGCCACCCCAGTCACCCAGCGGTACCGACACGGCGTGCTCCGCCGCCTCGCCGCCTTCCTCCCCGAGGACAGCTCGCTCCGTGACGCCACCCCGGAGGATCTGGACACGTGGCAGGCCAGCCTCACCGTGTCGATCTCGACCGTGGCGGGCTACACCAGCCACGTCCGCCGCTGGTACGCCTGGCTGCTGCAGAACGGGCACATCGAGGTCGACCCGACGATGAACCTGCCGCAGCCCAAGGTCCCGCCGCGGAAGCCGCGGCCCGTCCCGGACGACGACCTCGCCGCCGCGCTGATCTGCGCGCAGGGGCAGCACGGGCCGATGCGGGTCTGGCTGGTGCTGGCGGCCTTCATGGGGCTGAGGGCGATGGAGATCGCGGGGATCCGGCGGGAGAACATCTCGCAGGTCGGCGGGAGGCTGGTGATCGACGGCGTCGGGAAGGGGAACAAGCCGTTTCGGCTGGTGGTGCCGCGCGACGTCGAGCCCGACCTGGCGCCGTACCTGATCGGCTCCACGGGCCCGATCTTCCGCACCGCTCCTGGCGGTCGCCCGTCCCGCCCGTACGACGTGAGCATGCAGACCAGGGCGTTCTTCCGGTCGATCGGCATGCCCTACTCGCTGCACCGGCTCCGGCACAGCTTCGGGACGGTGCTGTACCGGCAGACGAAGAACGTGCTCCTGGTCCAGGACCTGATGCGGCACGAGTCCGCGAACACGACGCGCGGGTACGTGCAGACGGAGCGGTCGGAGGCGGTCGCCGCGCTGGACAAGCTCGGCCGGGGGCTGCGACCGAAGAGCCCCAGGCGGCGCCCACCGACGACGCCACCGGGCGGAACGGCGGCAGCGGCGTGACCCGGCTACTCGTCCTCGTCGGCGGCGCGGCGGCGGACCCCGGCTCGAAGCTCGAACCGGAGGCGTTCGACGTCCCACCGCCGGTGGCCGCCGGGGGTGACCATGTCCGGCACGAGCACGCCGTCGATCGCCCACTGACGCAGGGACCGCTCGCTGACGCCGAGGGCTTTGGCGGCCTCGCCGGTGCTGACGTACTTCGGTTCGGGCATTGCCTGGCAGCGTCGGTCGTTGATCTTCGGCATCTGCCGGGTTCTGCCGGATTTTCCGAAGACTGCCGACCCGGCCCACTCTGATGGGCTACGGCGCCTGATCCAACGAAGGCGGCCCCGGCGCGGTGCTCCACACACCGGCCGGGGCCTTGATCCCCCCGGGAGGGGACCCATGAGCAACGTAACGACGCCGGACCGGCCGGTCACGCTATCCGCGCGGGCTGTCGGCGACCTGCGCGGCTACCTCGATCGCGCTGACGCCGTGCTGCGGCTGCCGCACAACCCGGACCGGCTCGGGCAGCGGCACACGATCCTCACCGAGATGGCGGGCTACCTCCGCCACCAGCTCGACGACGAAACGAGCGCCCCGTGAGGTGCGCGGATCCGGCATGCTGCCGCCGCGCTGAGGTCGTCGTCCAGGTCGACGCGCTCGCGGTGGTGGCGTGCCTGTCGCATGGGCTCGCGCGGGTGCTCGCCGAGGGCGGCCGTGTCCGTCATCTCGGTACCGGCGCCGAGGTGACCGTGACGGACCCCGACCAGCCCCGCGGTCGTCACTCGGCCGGGTGACGGTCCTCGTCAGGACTGACGATCCGCTGCCGCGCGGAGTAGCAACCAGGCCACGGCCCGCGACAGCGGGGCATGACCACCGACTCGGGGGAGATCAGGATGAGCAGCGCAGAGGTCGTCGAGGCCAAGGGCTACGCGGGCGGCCGGGTGTCGTTCGACGGCCGGTTCGTGGAGATCGTGAAGAAGGGCATGGCGGGGCTGACCGGCGCCACCGGGGCGAAGCGGATCCCGGTCCGCTCGATCACGGCCATCCAGCTCAAGCCGGCGGGTCGGATGACGAACGGGTTCATCCAGTTCACGATCTCGGGTGGGAACGAGCGCACGGCCCGGACCGGGTCGGCGACCTTCAACGCGGCGAACGACGAGAACTCGGTGATCTTCACGCGCAAGCAGCAGGGCGAGTTCGAGGCTCTGCAGCGCGCGATCGAGGACGCCATGTATCCGGAGGCTTGAGGCGGGGTCGCCGGACCCGAAACGTCGGCAACTTATCTTGCTTTTTGCAGGCAGGGTCCGGTAACATAAGTGGCATGGAGATCGCGGACAGCGCCCGGAAGCACGGGATCGCCAACGCGGACATCCTGCACGCGCTTCGGCTGCCGCTCCGCACCATCCTGCAGGGCGACGACCCCCACCGCGTGCTCGTCATCGCCGCCGACCGCAACGGCCGCCTGCTCGAACTCGTGGTCCTCGACCCCGACACCGAGCACGCCGTGACGATCCACGCGATGCCGCTCCGGAGGAAGTTCTACCGCTTCCTCTGACCCGCCGACCCCTTCCAAGGTGATGCACATGCCACGCACGCGCGAACAGCTCAAGCAGGCCGCCGCCGACGCGGAGGCCTGGCTCGACCAGCTCGACCCGAACGCAGACGACGTCGAGGTCGACGACCCGAAGGACCTGCGGGACATCGCCTACGCCCTCGGCGCGGTCGCCTCCGCCGAGGAGGCCGTCAGCGCCGCGGTGGCGAAGGCCCGGGCGAACGGCCGCAGCTGGGGGCAGATCGCGACCATCCTCGGGATGACGCGGCAGGCTACCCAGAAGCGCTACGACGTGCCTGCCCATGCTGGGCGTGCGACTCGGCGGGCACGATGAACAGCACAGTCGAGACGATGCTGGCCATCGCCGTCGCGGCCCCGGGCGGAGCCCTGATCGGTGTGCTGCTGGCCGATCCGGAGCCGGCGTGGCGGAGAATTCAAGACGCGGTCGAGCGAGTTGTCTTCGCTCCGGCCGCTCGAGCATGGAGGTTGCGGCCGTGGGCCTGAACTCGACCTGGCCAGAGCTGGAGACCGACGACCCGCAGGGGTTCCTCACCTTCGGCGAGCTGCGCGAGCTCGTCGCCGAGGGGATGCGGGCCGACGTCCCGGACGACGCGGTCGTCCGCGGGCACGCCATCCCGTTCCGGGTGGCTGATCTCGGGGTCCGGAAGGGCAGCGTCCTGCGGTCCCTCGCGCTCGACAAGCGGCCGGCGAAGTAGTCTCGTCGGGCTGCGCTTCCCCCGCGGTGAACCTGTGCCGCCCAGCGAGGGGAGATCGTCATGCCGTACCGCCAGGAAGTCACCGACGCCGTCAGGATCCTGCAGGGGACCGCGGGCCGCCCGGTCCATCACGACGAGGTCCGGGCCGCGGGGAAGATCGTCGTCGCCGACAGGCAACGTCTCCTGCTGGTCGCGGTGTGGTCCCGCCGTCTACTGGAGGCGACCGACGACGCCGCGACGGCGAAAGCACGGGCCCGGCTCGCGGAGGCCCTGGACGCATGACGTTCGCCACCCGTGTGAGTGACGTGCGCCCGGTGGTCTTAACGTCGCCCTGACCTGGGGCCGATTCTGATGCTGAACGGGCTGCGCGGCTGGGGAGCGGGCGCTGCCCCTGCGGAAAGACGAGTAGGCCCCCCACCCGCTGACGTGCCGTCAGGGGTGGGGGGCCTTCTCGGTTCTGGGGAGCGGACGCCTCAGCTGGGCTGGTCGCCGCTCTCAGCGTCGGGCACCGGCGTTCCGGCGGCCGGGTCCTGGACGGTGTCGTCGGTAGGCGTGGCCGGAGCCTCGCCCGACGGCACATCGACCGGCGGGATCTCCACCGGCACGTCCGGGGAGGCAGTGACCGGGTTGGCCAGCTCGTTGAAGGCGGCCACGGCGTTGCCTGCAGCGTCGGTCTCGGCGAGGTCCTCGCCTTCGAGCTCCGCGTTGCGGGCCTTGAGCGTGACGTTCTCCTCGAGGAGCGCCTTGAGCGGTCCGGCGGCGTAGGCGCGAAGGTCCTCGGCGAGCTGGTTGAGCAGGGGGCTGGTGTCGGCCATGAACTTCTCCATCTGGTTGTGGATCCGCGCTACCCGGCCGGGTAGCGCGCGGACGTCGGACCACCAGGACATCGGCGGTCAGACGCGGTTGGACGTCTTCGCGTAGCCGCCCGCGAACGTCAGCAGCGGCGGGATGACGGCGATGAGGACGAACTGGGCGGCGGGCGGGAGGCTGCCGAGGATCGTGCTGTCGGCCTGGAGCGCGTTGAGCAGCGCGATCGCGATGCTGGCCAGCAGAGTGACGAGGGACGCGGCGGTCACCTTGGCCTCGACGACCTTGGGCGGCTCGTTGATCGGGGTGTGGTTGATGGGTTCGGTCACGGGTTCCTCCGGTTCGGGGCGGGCGTGTCGGGACATCGGGGTCACCAGGCGCGGTTGCGCATCGCGGTTCACCCCGCCTTCGGCTTCTCGACGAGGCGGGCGGACGGGATGACCGCGGAGTGGGCACGGCGGCCCTCCACGGTCACGGAGCGGGCCGCGGCGGGCACGGGCCAGTAGTCGCGGCGGTACTCGTCGATCGTGGGCTCCTGGAGCGGCTTGGTGGCGTCCCAGGCGACGACGCGGAAGGTGCTGGCGCCCCACTTCGTGCCCCACCGGACCCAGGCCTGGTCGATGACGCCGGACGTCCCGTCGACCTCGACGTCGACGGCGCCGCGCCAGTTGAGCCCGGCGGGGTTGGGCTTCCAGTCGTCGTCGAAGAAGTACAGATCGATCGGCATCTCGGGTCCTCCTCGAGGATCGGGGGCGGGTGGCGGTCCGGACGGCAGCAGCGCGGTCCCGACCGCGAGGAACGCGGCGTAGGCCTTCTGCCGTGCAGGCCAGTGGTTCGGCTCGAACGAGGTCCCGGCGCGCCCTCGGCCGCCGTTGACGGCCTGGCTCACGCGGAGGTGGTCGCCGGCGTTCGCCCAGTCCCAGAGCCGGGTCGCGTCGAAGTACCAGGTGGCCGTGAGCCAGGCCCACCGGTAGTCGGCCAGCGCGGCGGGGTTCCGGACGAAGAGGTTCGCGTCGTCGATCAGCCCGCGGGCCTTCGCCCACGATCCGAACGCGGCGTAGTTGCTCTCCCAGGTGACCTGGACGAACCCGCGCCCGGTGTACGGGGCGTAGCGCTGCCCGGTGCCGTACTCGGTCATCGTCCGGAAGTAGTCGGACTCCTGCGCGGTCGTGGCGAGGAAGCTCGCGGCGCCGCGGACGGTCAGCCCGGCAGGGGCCGCACGGAGCGCGAGATCCGCGCCAGCGGCCAGATCGTCGAACGAGCAGACCGGGGGTCGCTTCGTGCTGATGGCGCCCAGCGCGGACAGCACGCCGCGCAGGGTGGCGCCGGTCAGAGCCATGGTCGTCTCCTCGGTGTCAGGTCGGGGCGTGCTCGGGGGCGGGAGGTCGACGAGCAGGTACCGGGGACGCATCTCGTCGTAGATCGGTGTCCCGGTCACCCGTCATCGACCTCCTCGCGGTCGCGCAGGCGGGCCTCTCGACGCCGGGCGTTGCGCCGCTCCTCCCTCTTCCCGATGACCTCGATGAGGGGCGGACGACGCTGTCCCGGGATCGCCGGGGTCGGATAGGCCTCGAACCAGTGGTGGCAGCGGTCGCCGTGCTCGCCCAGGCAGGCTCCGTGGTCGCGCAGGGCCAGGACCTTCTCCAGCCGGTCCGCGTACGCGCGGGCGTCCTCCAGCTCAGCATCGAGCTTCTCCACCACCGCGAGGAGCTGCTCGAGGTCGTCGGCCTCGCGGCGCAGCCGGGTCGCCCGACCTGCGATGCGCCTACGGTCCTGTTCTCTCAACCGGCACCGCCTCCCCCGAGGATCACTCGTCGTGCACGTTGTTGACGGAGCACCACCCGACAGAGCGGCGGGTCCTGAACAGCCATCGATGGCCTGGCCTGCACACTCACTGGGGTGGCCATGACGCTCAGCGACGCTCCGCCGACTGCCCACACTGCGGTGTGGGAGACCGGCCGCCATCGGCCCGCCCGCGTGCGCAGGCGCTCTGCGCGGGCCCGCTCCCGGTGGCCCGTCAATCCGACGTCCGTGCTGTCCGCCCTGATCGGCGGCAGCGCGGGTGCCGCGCTGTTCGTGCTCGTCCACCGCGGCCTCGCGGACGACGCTTACATCACGCTGTCGTTC
>Ga0268266_10002488_pt1 | contig 19675 bp, 19 predicted proteins | sample KBSS13metaG_FD_190356 | JGI IMG/M metagenome (GOLD analysis project Ga0268266, IMG submission 190356) | Switchgrass rhizosphere microbial communities from Kellogg Biological Station, Michigan, USA - KBS S1-3 metaG (SPAdes) (version 2) | ecosystem: Host-associated > Plants > Roots > Rhizosphere... | reverse complement strand
GCTGGCGCGGGCGATCGGACACTTCGCCGAGCACGGGGTCGGCGACACCAGCCTGCGCGCCCTCGCCGAGGCGATCGGCACCAGCCACCGGATGCTGATCTACCACTTCGGCTCGCGCGACGGGCTGCTCGCAGCGGTCGTCGACACCGTCGAGCAAGGCGCGCGCGAGACCCTGGCCCGGATGGTCGAGGAAGCCAAGGACGACCCCGACCCGCTCGAGGCCGGGCTGCGCTACTGGCACCTGGTCACCGACGAGGCGCTGATCTACGGACCGCTCTTCTTCGAGCTGTCCAGCCACGCGATGCTCGACCTCCCCCACGCGGCCGACCTGCGTGAGCGCCTGGTCTCGACCTGGCTCACCTCGCTCGAGGCGATGTGGACCGCGCGCGGCGTACCGAGAGTCGCGGCCCGGCAGCAGGCCCGGCTCGACCTCGCCGTCTCCCGCGGGCTCCTCCACGACCTGCTGCTGACCGGCGACCGGAGGGCGGTCGACCGGGCCATGGAGCAGTACGCCGCGGACACGGTCGCGCATCTGCTCCGCTAGCGTCGGTCCGCTCCGACGGGGACCGGGCGCTCGATCGGCGTCTCCTCCGTGGTCGGCTCCTCGGCCAGGAACGACAGCCACGACGGCAGCCACCAGGTCCGGTCACCGAGTGCGGCCAGGATCGACGGCAGCAGCACGCCACGCACGACCGTCGCGTCGAGCAGGATCGCGACGGCGAGTCCGACACCGAGCTGCTTGAAGGTCGTCATCGACAGGGTGGAGAAGATCGCGAAGACCGCGACCATGATCACCGCTGCGCTGGTCACGACCCCGGCGGAGATGGCGACGCCGTGCGCGACGGCCTCGCGCGTCGGCAGGCCCCGGTCGTGGGCCTCGCGGATCCGCGACACCACGAACACGTGGTAGTCCATCGACAGCCCGAAGAGGATCACGAACGAGAACAGCGGGATCCACGACTCGATCGCGCCGACGCCACGGGCACCGACGAGCCCGGCACCCCAGCCGTGCTGGAAGACGGCCACCATGACTCCGAAGGCGGCGGACATCGACAGCACGTTGAGCAGCACCGACACGAGGGCGATCGTCACCGACCGGAACGCCAGCAGCATCAGCACGAACGCCAGGACGAGCACGAAGGCGATCACCGGGACGATCGCGTGGTTCAGCTGGGCGTTGAAGTCCTCGGACGCCGCGAGGTTGCCGCCGACGTACGCCTGCGCACCGGGCACCTGCCCGAGCGTGGCCGGGACGACGTCCTGGCGGAGTGCGTCCAGGGCGCGCACGGAGGTGGCGTCCGACCCGCTCCCGGCCAGCGGCACGGAGATCTGGATGACTCCGGAGTCGGGGTGGGCGGTGACCAGCAGCGGCCGGTTCACGAGCCCGGTGGCCCTGGCCTCCGTCTTGAAGTCCTGGATCGCGGCCGTCACCTGCGGGTCGGTCACGTCCGAGACCCGGACCACGACCTGCGCCGGCGACGGCCCGCCGGGGAACGCCTGCGTGATCCGGTGGTAGCTCTGCATGATGCCGGCGTCCGCGGGCAGCAGCTGGTCGAGCTGCAGCTGCTCGGTGTGGATCCCGATCATCGGGGTCGCGAGCGCGAGCAGGAACACGACCGCGGCCGAGGCCGAGACCGCCGGGCGGCGGAGGACCCGGTCGAGCACCGACCGCCAGACGCGGCTCCCCTCGCCCGGACGCCGCATCCGCGCGAGGCCCGGGATCCGGCCGAGGTCGACCCGGTCGCCCAGCAGGGAGAGCAGGGCCGGCAGGACGGTCACGGATCCACCCACGGCGACCAGCACCACGAGGATGGCGGCGGTGCCGAACCCGTCAAAGAGCAGCATGCCGGACAGGTACATCCCCGACATCGCCACGACCACGGTCATCCCGGAGATCAGGACGGAGCGCCCCGACGTGGCGGCGGCGATCGCGAGAGCGTCTTCCGGCTTCCGGCCCCGCACCCGTTCCTCGCGCTCGCGGCGCAGGTAGAACATGCAGTAGTCGACACCGACCGCGAGTCCTACGAGCAGCATCACCGAGCTGGTGGAGCTGTCGAGGTGCATCCGGTGGCTGATCACCGCGAGGATGCCGTTCGCGGCCAGGAACGACGTCAGGGCCAGGCCGACCGGGAGGACGGCGGCCAGGAACGCGCCGAACGCGATCAGCAGGATGCCGAGGGCGAGGGGTACGGCGGTCCACTCCGCGCGGGTGAAGTCCCGGCCGATCGTCTGGTCGAACCAGTGGTTCGCCGAGCCGTCACCGAACTCATCGACCCGTACGTCCGGGTGGGCCAGCCGCGTCGCGGCTGCGGCGTCGAGAACAGGCTGGACGCGGTCGCCGGCGGTCATCGGGTCACCGGTCAGGGAGACGCGCACCAGCACGGAGCTGCCGTCCTCCGAGACCAGCCCGTTCTGGTAGGGATCGACCACCGACGTGACCTCGCCGGTCCCCTCGAGCCTCCGGACGAGGTCGGCGACCGCGGCCCGGGCGGGCGCTGCCCTCACGTCACCGTGCGTGGTCACCAGGAACATCTCGCCGGCCGGCGCCTTCAGTCCGGCGTCGTCGAGGATCTGGACCGCCCGCGCCGAGTCACCCTGGGTGTACTGGTCCGCGGTCATGTGCTGCTGGCCGGACCACGACCCGATCGTCATGGCCACCGCCACGAACGACACCCAGCCGACCACGGCCACCACCCGGTGACGCACGCTCCATCCGCCGATCGCGGCGGCCAGGTTCCGACGTCCGTTCATGCTCGTCACCTCCACGTGCGCAGTCGGTACGAGCCTTCCGCTTCGGCCCTCGCGTGGTCAGAGCCGAATGTCCGGACGGGAGAGGCAAAATGTCAGCTCGGACCTCGGTGCGCGTCGGCGCTGAGCTCGGCCAGGCGGGCCAGCCCCGGGCCGGCGTGCGCCTGCAGCCGTGCCAGCGCGTCGTCCAGCCCCGGCGAGCCGCCGTGGTCCGGCGGGATCCGGGCCGGGTTGATTGCGACCCGGTCGGCCCAGTCCTTGATGTCCGGCTCGGCGCCGAACGACGACGCCGCCCGCATGCCGAGGACGTTCATGGTCGCCCACGCGGCCAGGCTGTCGGGGAACGGCGTCGACGGGCACAGCCGGTTCTTCTCCTCGTCGTCCTGGCGGGTGGCCTCGACGTAGCCGGCGATGGCTGCGCCGAAGCACGGGAACCCGGCCCGGACCGGCTGCAGCGTGATCGAGGATCCCCAGATCGGCACGCTCGGGGGGTACTTCAGCCCCGAGGCCGCGCAGTGCACGACGAGCGCGTCGCGGGCGATCTCCACCGAGCCCGTGTCGAAGGTGATCCGGCCCGGCCGCACCGACCGGATGTGCCCGAGCCGTACGACGTTCTCGATGCTGCGGAGCAGCTCCAACTCCCACTCCGCCAGCGTCGGGGTCTTCGCCATCGTGGGCGTGACCGAGCGGTCGATGCGCAGCATGATGCCGGCGTCCTCCAACCGGAGGAACAGGTCGTCCAACGACGCGGCCGCCTCACCCGCGGCCATCGTGTCGGCGACCATGCCCAGGTACACCGCCGGATCCGGCTGTACGACGGCGCGGTTCAGCATCCACGGGTCGCGCGGCCTCACCCAGCAGATCGCATCGGCGTCCACGCCGCGCCCGAGCAGCCAGATGCAGGCGTCGGTCGCGGTCTTGCCCGAGCCCACGACGACGTACTGGCTCGGCGCCTCCGTCAGGACGGCCAGCTCGTTGACCGGGATCACCCGCACCCCGTCGTCGACGTCGAAGGACGGCGGCGTCTCCTGGGGGATGTCGGGCGCGAGGTAGCGCGCGTCGACGATCCGGCAGGTCTCGGGCACGTCGTACCGCACGCCGGAGATGCGCGAGACGACCGTGCGATCGCCCGTGTAGTCGCTGTTGGGGAAGAACTCGACCCGACCCGGCTCCAGCATCCGCTCGGCCAGGACCCGGTCGTAGTAGGCGATGATCTCGGGCGCGGTCGCCCGCTCCTGGAGACCCGCCTCCGGTCCGTGCTGCTGCAGCCGGCCGGCTCCCAGAAGCGTCGACGGCACGCCGTAGAACGCCGAGGCCTGGTGCAGGCGCACGAAGGGGTACGCCGCGAGCCAGTGGCCGCCGACGCCGTGGCGGCGCTCGACCAGGGCCACACGCACGTCAGCGTGGTCGATCAGGGCATCGGTGAAGGCCATGCCCATGGCACCGGCACCCACCACGAGATAGTCCGCATCGATCGTGCGCGCCACGGGTCACACCCAAGCACGTCGGAGCCCGCAGGGTCCACGGGCGCCGGACGACAGGTCTGCGCTAGCTCTCCAAGCGGAACCCGACTCCGCGGACCGTGACGACCCGGTCGGAAGGGCCGACCGTCTCGAGCTTCTGCCGGAGCCGGCCGATCGTGACGTCGAGGGTCTTGGTGGAGCCGTACCAGCCCTCGCTCCACACCTCCGCCATCAGCTGCCCGCGCGAGACCACCTTGTCGCGGTTGGCGACCAGCACCACCAGCACGTCGAACTCCTTGCCGGTGAGGGCGACCTCCTTCTCGCCGACGTGGACGCGGTGCGCGTCGACGTCGATGTGCAGGCGCCGGGCGGCGGGCTGGCCGGCCGCGCGGACCGTCGTACGCCGCAGGAGGGCGCGCAGGCGGGCCAGGAGCTCGGCCAGGCCGAACGGCTTGGCGAGGTAGTCGTCCGCTCCGGCGTCGAGGCCGACCACGCGGTCGAGCTCGCGGGTGCGACCGGTGAGCATCAGGACCGCGCCCTCGTAGCCCGAGTCGCGCAGCTGCCGGCAGACCTCGAGCCCGTCGATGTCGGGCAGGCCCAGGTCGAGGATCACGATGTCGTGCGGCGACCGGGTCACCGCCGCGATGGCGTCGCGTCCGGTGGTGGCCTGGTCGACGGCATACCCCTCACGCTCGAGGGTCTGCACGAGCGGCGAGACGATGTCGGTCTCGTCCTCCACGAGCAGCACGCGATGGGGCACAGCTCGGAGCATAGGTTCCCGAAGTCATGCGTACCGGGTGTTCGAAAGACCGGTGTCCGTGGCCGAGTCGGGCCACGAGGCTCCACCGGCGTGCAGAGGGGTCCGGGGCGTGGTTCCGCCCGCAGCGGGGACTGCGGGCGGATCCACGGGCACGTCCGACCCCACCCCCCGGCAGTCGGCGGCCGCCGGCCACCACGCGGGTTGGAGCTCGCTGGGAACCGGGCACCGCAACCGTACGTAAGACAAGGCAACGATTGAGGCACAGCCGATCCACGGGATGGTAACGAGACGACACCGGTCGGCACGTCGCGAGGCCCTCCGGTCCAGGAACCTCTCAGGCGGTGAACAGGTCGCCGTGCTCGGCCACCCGGGCCAGCACCTCGTCGTACCGGAACTGCTCGAGCCCGAGCGGGTCGTCGGCCCCCTCGGCGACCTCGTCCCAGGTGACCGGAGTGGCCACGAAGGGGCGCTCGACACCGCGCAAGGAGTACGGCGACACCGTGGTCTTGGACCCGGCGTTCTGGGACCAGTCGAGGAACACCTTCCCGGAGCGCTTGGCCTTGGTCATGGTGGCGGTGACCTGCTTCGGGTGTTCGGTCTGGAGCTGCTCGGCGATCTCCTTCGCGACCGCGCTGGCATCCTCGGAGTCGCGGCGGCGCAGGAGGTGGGCGTAGAGGTGGAGGCCCTTGCTGCCGCTGGTGACCGGCCGGGCGTCGAGCCTGCGTGCGGCCAGCCGGTCGCGCACGAGGAGCGCCACCTGGCAGCACTCGTGGAGCCCCGCCCCCTCCCCCGGGTCGAGGTCGATCACGATCCGGTCGGCTCCGCGCGGCGTGCCGTTCTTGGCCACCGTCCACTGGTGCACGTGGAGCTCGAGGGCCGCGAGGTTGGCCGCCCAGGTCAGCGTCGCCAGGTCGTCGATGATCGGGAAGACGAGCCGGTCTCCGTGCCGGCTCTCGCCACGCGAACCGGTCGTCGGGACGTCGGCGGTGCGGACCCAGGTCGGCGTCCCGGCGGGGGCGTTCTTCTCGAAGAAGCGAGCCTTCTCGACGCCGTTCGGCCAGCGCACCCGGGTGACCGGGCGGTCCTTCAGCAGCGGCAGCAGGACGGGTGCGACCTGGGCGTAGTAGTTGAGGACCTCGCCCTTGGTCGTGCCGGTGGCCGGGTAGAGGACCTTGTCGAGGTTGGAGAGCTTGAGGGTGCGGCCCTCGACGTCGACCCGGACCTCCTCGCCGCTGCCCGGACTCATCGGGATCCCCGCGGCGTTGTTCGGCGGAGGAGCGCAGCGGAGGAGACGAAGAACGTCGTGGGGTGGTTCATCGGGGTCCCCGCGGCGTTGTTCGGCGGAGGGGCGCAGCGGAGGAGACGAAGAACGTCGTGGGGCGGTTCACCGAGCCACCGCCATCACCGGGACCCGGTCGGGATCCAGCCGGCGCATCAGCACTCGCAGGAACGACCGCGGTGCGCTGACGCAGCCGGCGGTGGCTCCCCCGCCGTTCACGTGCAGGAAGATCCCCGCGCCGCGATGGCGCACCTGGCTGCGGTTGTAGCTCGTCACGATCGAGTACTCGTACTGGACCGGGAAGTCGCGCAGCCGCTCGGAGCTGTTCACGTCGCTCGCGGACAACCACCATCGGAACCCGCCCTGGGCCTTGTTGCGGTAACGGTTGTAGAACCGGGAGCCGTTGTCCTCGACCCAGTAGTCGCCCTTCCGGATCCGCCGGTAGGGCAGGCTCCACGCGTCGTCCCGGGAGTGGCGACCGAACGCCGAGATCAGCCGCGTCGTGTAGAGCGGGGTGGTGCCGCTGCCTTGGTGACGCCGGCGGGGCGCGACCAGGCCGCCGTACCCGATCCGGCCGTCGCGGCTGGTGAACAGTCGTTGCCAGTGCGCCTTCCTCAGGACCCAGTAGGCGATCCGCGCGTGGTAGCCGCGGGTGTGGTTGACGGTGACGACCTGGCGGCTGCCCTCCGGCAGGGCGACGCGGACGCCGTCGAGGGTGACGTGCGTCGTGTCGGCGTGGGCGGGCGACGGGACGGCGAGTGCGGTCGCGGCGAGCGCGAGCAGCAGGGCCCTTCTCATGACAGGTCCTCCGGGGTCAGGTCGGCGCGGGTGCCGACGTACGACGGCTGGCGGATCCGGCCCTGCGCGGACGGACCGAGGGACTCGATGTCGACGATCAGCACCGGCTCGACCCAGGTGGCGCCGGCGGCGTCGAGGCGCGGGACCTCGTCGGCGAACGGCGTCGTCTCACGGGTGAGCCCGGCGAGCACCTCGCGGAGCACGGCGGCCTTGCGGCCTGCGATCCCGCTGCCGACCCGACCGCGGTAGAGCAGACCCTCCGGGCTCGGCTGACCCACCAGGACGGCGCCGAGCCGGTCGCGCGAGTCGGTCTCGGGACGCCAGCCGCCCACGACGTAGGACTCGCGGCGGCGGTGGGCGAACTTCAGCCAGTCCTTGCTCCGGAGACCCGGGCGGTAGCGGCTGCTGACGCGCTTGCTGACGATGCCTTCGAGCGACTGCTGGTACGTCGCGTCGAACAGCATCTGTCCGTCGGCGTACACCGGTGGGGTCTGCCAGCGGTCGTGGTTGAGGTCGATCGACTCCAGGACCTCGCGGCGGGCGCTGAGCGGCTCGTCCATCAGGTCGCGGTCGCCGAGCCGGAGCACGTCGAAGACGAGCAGGGTCACCGGGATCCGTTCGGCCAGGCTGCGGGCGCGGTCGGCCCTCGACACGTGCATCCGCTCGGCCAGGGCGCCGAAGCTGGGGACCCCGTCGGTGAAGGCCACGACCTCGCCGTCGAGCAGGGCGTCGTCCAGCGGGAGGCCGGCGAGCTCGGGGAACGACACGGTCGCGTCGTTCTCGTTGCGGCTGAAGAGGCGGGCCGCGCCGCGGCGTACGTCGACCAGCACCCGCATGCCGTCCCACTTCACCTCGTGCTGCCACTCGGCACCGGCCGGCACGTGCGTGCCGCGGGTCGCGAGCATGGGACGCATGCGGTTCATCCTGTCAGCCGGATGTCGGTGGGTGGTGCGACCCTCGGGGCATGGGTGAGCAGGAGACGGCGATCCGGCGGTTCTGGGCGACCACCGAGGCGCGCGACTGGGCGGGGCTGGCCGAGGTGCTGGCCGACGACCTGGTCTACGAGATGGAGCAGACCCGCGAGCGGGTGCGGGGGCGCGACGCGTTCCTGCGGTTCTTCGGCGAGTTCCCCGGCGACTGGCACCTGACCGTACGACGGGTGATCGCCGACGAGGCGGGTGGCGGCGTGAGCGTCCTGGACTCCACGATCGACGGCGAGGCGATGACCGGCATCACGTTCTTCACCTTCGGAGACGACGGCCGGATCACCCGGCTCGAGGACGTCTGGCCGGAGGCCTACGAGCCTCCGGCCAGCCGCCGTCATCTCACGGAGCGCTTCTGACCGGCCGCTCAGGTCTGAGCGGTCGCGGTCAGGGCCGTCGTACCGGGATCGGTGCCGCCCAGGTCGAGCCGGAACGGCGGGTACTCGTCGGTCATCAGCCCGGCGTACGCCCAGACCCGCAGCACCCACCGGTTGAGGCCGAGCACGAGGTCGAAGACACCCCGCGGGTAGCGGCCGGTGAACAGCAGGACGATGGCCGCCACCAGGACGAGCAGACCGATCAGCCCGCCACCGGCGGAGGCGTCGTTCGTGGTGTCCGCGAACGCCCAACCACCGCCGAGGAAGAGGCCGAGGACCAGGTAGTGCGGGATCGCCAGCAGCCACCACTTGACCAGGACCAGCCCACGGGACAGGTGCTCGGGGTAGGCGATCTCGAGGTGGGCCGGGTAGTCGGGCTTCTCCTCCAGGCTGAACGGCGGGTAGCGGTCGGTGCCGAGGCCACCGCAGGCGTAGTACGTCACCCGCCAGGTCCAGCGCAGGACTCCGACGTTGAAGTCGAAGATGGTGCGGGGGTAACGACCGGTGAACAGGATCGCCACGAACGCGAAGAAGCTCATCAGGACGAAGGCCAGCCAGAGGAAGACCAGGACCACGAAGTGTGGGATCGCCAGGATCCACTTGACCAACCACAGCCACCGGCTCAGATGATCGTCGAGGGTGGCATCGACACGTACGGGATATGCAGCTGTGCTCATGATGTCCTTCCTTTCCGCACCTCCAGCCTCGCGCCGTCGGCGTCGGCGCCCCAGAGGAAGATGTCACCTGCGCCAGGGACCGAGACAACACGTGGGGGAGCTTCATGACCGGTCGGCACGTCGCCTTCCTACGCAACCTCAACCTCGGGCAGCGAGGAAGACCAACCAGAGCGGAGCTGCTGCGGGCCTTCGACGAGGCCGGCGCACACGACGTCGAGTCGTTCCAGGTCAACGGCACGGTGATCTTCACCTCGTCGTCGCCCGCACGGACCCGCGACCGGGCTTGCTCGAGGCTGATCCGGGACACCGACTGGCGCGACGTCGCACCGGTGCGGAGCAGGGCGTGGCTGATCGAGCTCGCGGGTGTCCTCGAGGGGATCGTGGGCAATGCCGAGGTGTCGTTGTTCGATGTGCGGCGTGAGTTCCCGCAGGCTCTTCCCTGGCGACCCGACACGGGGCGCCTCACCGTGGTGGCCGCTGACAAGCGGCACGCGATCGCGGTGAACGACGAGCCTCGGCGTTCGTTCGCGACGCCCACCCTCGAACGACTCCTCGGCGTACCCGTCACCTCGCGCGGCAGCGGCACCGTCCTGCGCCTGGTCCAGCGGTTGGGTTGATGGCACGTGCGTTCCCGCCCGTGCTCCCTGATACTTGGTTCACACGACGAGTTCACGGAGGTATGAGATGCGTGCGATCTGGAAGGGCGCGGTGTCGTTCGGGCTGGTCAGCGTGCCGGTGAAGCTGTACGCCGCGACCGAGTCGCACGACGTGTCGTTCCGTCAGGTGCACGCCAAGGACGGCGGCCGGATCAAGTACCAGCGGGTGTGCGCGATCGACGGTGAGGAGGTCGAGTATGCCGACATCGCCAAGGGGTACGAGACCGAGGACGGCGAGATGGTCATCCTCACCGACGACGACATGGCCGCGCTGCCGAGCGCGTCGTCGCGCGAGATCGCGGTCGAGAAGTTCGTGCCCAGCGACCAGATCGACCCGATGCTGTTCGAGAAGAGCTACTACCTCGAGCCGGAGAAGACCGGCGCGAAGCCCTACGCCCTGCTGCGCCAGGCCCTGCTCGACGCCGACCGGATGGCCGTGGTCACGGTCGCCCTGCGGCAGCGCACGACGGTCGGCGTGCTCCGGGTGAAGGACGACGTGATCGTGATGCAGACGATGATGTGGCCCGACGAGGTCCGCACCCCCGACTTCTCCGTCGAGACCGGCGAGGTGAAGCCCGCCGAGGTGAAGATGGCCAACATGCTGGTGGAGACGCTGGCCGGCGACTTCGACGCGAGCGAGTTCGAGGACGACTACGCCGGCGCCGTCGAGGAGCTGGTCAAGAACAAGATCGAGGGTGGCGAGGTCAAGAAGACCCCTACCTCCACCAAGTCCTCCGGCGAGGTCGTCGACCTGCTCGCCGCCCTGCAGCGCTCCGTCGACGCCGCGAAGTCGTCGCGCGGCGAGTCGACGTCCGACAAGGCCGAGAAGCCGGCCAAGAAGACTGCGAAGAAGGCACCCGCCAAGAAGGCCGCCAAGAAGAAGGCGAGCTGAGCTCCTCCCGTCGTAGAGTCCGGCTGTGACCAGCCTGATCGACCGCCGCGGGGCCGGCACTCTGCGATGGTCGAGGACCCCTGGCGGCATCGTCGGGGCCGTGGCAGTTGCCCTGATCGTCGCCTTCGTACTCGGTGCCAGGTGGGGCACCCACCGTGCGGAGACCGGCTCGTGGCACACGGGCCGGGCCTACGTCGGCGCGTCCGTCGTCACGATCGACTACGACGGCTGGACCTACGGCGCTTCGGACGCGGTGCCGTCCTGGATCGACAGTGAGGGCACGTGGCACGAGGGCGGATGGCCCGACTGCCTGCGGCCCGTCGGCGCCCGCCTCGACGTGCGCTTCCAGGCACGGACGGTCACCATCAGCGATACGACGACGCGCCCGATCGTGGCCGTCGACTGCTCCGGCTCTGCCGGGTGACGCGTCCGCGACCTGCGTGATTGTGCACTCCTCGCACGCCGGCCGGGGTTAGCGTCCTCCTACTCAGCGCAGGGAGACGGACATGCGGACACGACACACGCTCGTGGTGGCAGCACTGATCGGGGCCATGGTCGCCGGGCCCGGGATCGCTCCGGCCCAGTCAGCCGACGACCAGCCACCGGTGGCGGTGGCCGACGCGGTCACGCTGCTGCCGGGTGGCTCGACGTTGGTCGACGTGATGGCCAACGACTCCGACGACCTGGACCAGCAGGCGCTGTGCCGCGCTCGTGGGAACAGCGACGTCGAGGCGACGGCCGACCACGGCCGCGTGTTCGTGAACGTGCCGACCGACCAGCCGGGCGACTACCAGGTGCAGTACCAGGCGTGCGACTACGACTACCTCAGCGTCGGAACGGTCACCGTCCATGCGGTCGCGCCGCAACAGCTCGTCGTGAGCAAGGTCGTGGGTCAGCCCGGGGTCCTGCACGCGACGAACCCCAACCCGGTGCGAGTGCTGGTGCTCTGGGCGAAGCCGCACGCCCGGCACCTCGGTGGCCACTTCCGGCTCGGGGCGGGGAAGGCAAAGGACTTCACCGTCGACAGCCATCGCATCTTGTGGATCGCCCTGGACCCTTCGTCGTACTGGGATGACGGGTCGGTGGTCGGGTACGGGAGGGTCAAGGACATCGACCTCCCGGCGACCAGGTCCAACGCCCCACGACGGCCGGCTGCTCGACGGTGGATGAGCCTCTGGCGCACCCACACCATGCACCCGGCCGGCGCGACCACGGGCTCCCGCCTGACATCGGCTCCGTGGCCGACAGACCCGACCACGGTGCAGCCGCCGACTCCGCAGACGGACACCATCCACTGGTGGTCGGGCTCGTGGGACCGGGTGCACGTGCTCGGCAACGACACCGACCCGCAGGGCCAGTCCGTCGATGTCTGCCGCCTTTCACCGGAGGCGACCACGCCGTCCATGCGCTCGGTCTTCACACCTTCGGTGTTGGACGGTCGGCTCGACCTCGGCACCGTGCGGCACGCCTCCGGCACCTACGAAGTGCCTTACTTCGTGTGCAACAGCGGCCGGCTGGCCCCCGCTGTGCTGCGGGTGGTGCTGCGGCAGGCGAAGCCGGTGACAGTACGACGACTCGCGAACAACCCGCACCTGGTGCGCGTGCACAACCCCAACCCTGGAGGCGTACGCGTCACGATCGGTAGGGGCACGCTGCAGGACGTGTACGTACGAGTTGGCCCGTTCGGGACACGCGTGGTCCGCACCCCGCTCCGGGACAATGTCTGGGACGCCGTCATCGGCCACCACTACGGGTACGCCGGGTCGGGCCACTTCGCCGTCAGCTGAGTCAGGACGGCGACGAGTCTGTATCCACAAAGGATTCCGGCATCGTGACTCGCCATCCCTCGAGCGTCACGGCATCAGGCGTAGAACTGCACGAGGCAGAACTCGTGCCCCTCGGGGTCGGCCATCACCATGACCACGCCCTCGTCGTAGTCGTGACGTTCGCCGGTCGACGAGCCGCCGAGGCGCTCGACCTCGGCAATGCCTGCCGCGATGTCGTCGACGGCGACGTCGAGGTGCAGGCGGACCTTGGCGGTGCTCGGCTCCGGGACCTGCTGGAAGGTGATCCGCGGCTCGGCGTCGTGCCGCGACCCGACCGTCGCCCAGCCCGGCTCATCCAGCTCGTCGCTGAGCTCACGGCCCAGCAGCGTCGCCCAGAACGACGCCAGCCGGTCCGGGTCGGCGCAGTCGACGGTGACGCCGTACCAACGGTTCGCCATGGCCTCAGACTCTCAGGTCTGCGGCCAGGACGCGGGTGAGACGGACCTCCTCGTCCTGGTACCCCTGGCGTTCGTAGAACCCGCGGGCGCGGGTGTTGGCGGCGCCGGTCTCGAGGCTGATCCGGTCGAGGCCGCGGTCACGCCTCGCGCATCGCTCGAGGCCGCGATCGACTCCTCGATCCAGGCCCGTGCCGCCGCCCTGACTCCCTCGCGCGGTCGCCAACGGGCCACGCCGACACAGAGGCGGGGTACGAGCGCGAGCAGGGCTTCGCGATCGTCCGGGGAGTACGGCGCGACGTCGACGACGGCAGTCATCCGAAGAAGTCTCACCGCTCCGAGGCGCGTTGAAAATGGGTCAGGCCGAGGCCAGCTGCTTGGACAGCACGCCGGCGGATCGTCCAGGATCCTCGTCGCCGGCCTGCCACCCGCAGCGCCGGTAGAACTCGAGATCGTCGTCGTCGGCCGCCACCCAGACCTGGTCGTGTCCGCGCTCGCGGGCGAGGTCCTCGGCGGCCGAGACCAGCAGCCGCCCGACGCCGCACCGTCGCTCGCCCGGGCGCACCACCATCCGGACGATCCACGGACCACGCTGACGACAGTCGGCGACCTCGTCGTCGACGACCCCGAGGGTGACGGCGCCGATCGCCTGGCCGTCGAGGTCCATCGCGACGAGCGTCACCGGGAGACCGTCACGACCGGCGTCCCGCGCGGTCGACTCGATCCACGGCCCCGGCGTACCGCCCTTCCCGGACGCACGCCAGCGCAGGACGCCGACCTCGGCGATGAGTTCTGGTTGGTCCGCGAGCAGCCCGAGAAACAGCGCGGGGCGCTCCCGCATGCCGGAACCGTAGACGACGCAGACACTCGGGAACAGCACCCGGAACGTGCCGGCGCAGAAGCCATCCTGGATGACCAGGCGGACCTGGGGTTAGGTTTCGGCTCGTGAGGGGGGACGGATCGGGCCGACGGCTGCGTACCGCGGCCCACGCGTTCGCCGCGAGCGCCCGCAATCCCGCCGTACGCCGGATCCAGCTCGGGTTCGCCGGCGCGTGCACCGCCGAGTGGACGTTCACCGTCGTGCTCTCCGTCTACGCGTTCCACCAGGGCGGCGCAGAGGCCGTCGGCCTGGTGTCCCTCGTGCGGATGCTCCCCTCGGCCCTGCTCACGCCGTTCGCAGCCGCGGCCGCGGACCGCTGGCGGCGCGACCTGGTGCTGACCCTGGTGTCGGTCACCCGGTGCGCCACGGCCGTCGGGATCGCGCTCATCGTCGCCGCCGGCGGTCCAGAGATCGCCGTCTACGGTCTGGCGATCCTCTCCACCGCGGCCGCGCTCCTCTACCGACCGGTGAACTCGGCCCTGCTCCCCCTTCTCTGCCACACGCCGTCGGAGCTCGCGTCGGCGAACGTCGTCCGCGGGCTGCTCGACTCCATCTCGACGTTGGTCGGCCCCGCGATCGCGGCCGCCCTGCTGGCCACCGGCAGCACCTCGTCCGGCTTCTTCGCGGTGGCCGTGCTGGCCGCCCTGTCGGCGGCCGTCACCCTCGGACTCCGCGTCGAGGAGCCCGAGCAGCGGGGGCAACGGACCTCGACCGCCCGCGGTCTGCTCCTCGGTGCGCAGGTCTCGGTCCGCTCGGCCCAGATGCGGGTCCTGCTCACGCTCCTGGCCGCGCAGGTGGCGGTGCGGGGCGCGCTCTCGGTCTTCAGCGTGCTCGTGGCCGTCGACCTCCTCGGCATGGGCGAGCCCGGCGTCGGCACCCTGACCGCGGCGGTGGGTGCCGGGGCCATCGTCGGGTCGCTGTTCGCCTCGGTCTTCGTCGGCAGCCGGCGGCTGGCCGCCTGGTTCGGGGCCGGTGTCGCCCTCTGGGGCGCCCCGCTCGTCCTGCTGGCCGTCGCGCCGAGCAAGCCGGCCGCCCTGAGCCTGTTCGCCCTGATCGGCGTGGGCAACGCCTTGGTGGACGTCGGTCTCTTCACGCTGGTCGCGCGGCTGGTGCCCGAGCGGGTGCTGGCGCGGGTCTTCGGGCTCCTCGAGTGCATCGGAGGACTCGCGGTCGGCGCCGGCTCCGTGCTCGCCGCGTGGCTCGCGTCCACGACCGACCTGCGTGAGGCCCTGTGGGTGATCGGGGCGATCGGCCCGGCCCTGGTGCTGATCTTCTGGTTCCCGCTGCGCAGGCTCGACGACGTCATGCTGGCTCGCGACGAGGATCTCGAGCTGCTCCGGCGGGTCTCGGTCTTCGACCCGCTGCCCCTGCCGGCCCTCGAGCAGCTGGCCACCGGCCTGGGCGCCCGGCACGTCGACGCGGGCGAGGCGCTGTACCACCAGGGCGACACGCCTCCGGACGGCTGCCACATCATCGTGCGCGGCACGGCCGAGGTGATCGGCGACGGGCGCCGGATCGCGACCGTCGGCCCCGGTGACCTGATCGGCGAGATCGCCCTGCTGCGCCACGTGCCGCGCACCGCGACGGTGCGGGCCCTGACGGACATGGACCTGCGTCTGCTCGACGCCGACCGGTTCCTGCTCGTCGTCACCGGCTGGGAGTCGAGCCGCGAGGTGACCAGCGAGCACGTCGACGAGCTGCTCGGCCGGTTCTCCCCCGGCGAGCCTCGGGGTACCGAATGAGCCGCCTCATCCACCTCAACGGCCTGCCGGGCATCGGGAAGTCGACGCTCGCGCGCCGGTACGCCGCGGACCACTCCGGCGTGCTGCTCTGCGACATCGACGTGGTCCGGATGATGATCAGCGACTGGCAGCACACCGCCGAGGCGGCCGAGCGTTCACGGATCGTGGGTCTGGCGATGGCCACGGCGTACCTCGGCACCGGTCGGGACGTCGTCCTGCCACAGCTGGTCGCCGACCCCGGCCAGCTCGCACGCTTCGCCGGGGCGGCCGACGAGGCGGGCGCGGCGTACGTCCACGTCATGCTGACCGCCGACGCCGACGTCGTCGCCCGCCGGTTCCGGGCTCGCGCCGCGGCGTCGGACGACGAGTGGACGGCCTTCGCGACCGCGCACTGGGACGCAGCGGGAGGTGACGAAGCCCTGATCGGGTGGGCGACGCGCCTGGACGACCTGCCCGCGACGAGGCTCGGCAGCACCGACCCCGACACGACGTACGCCGGGCTTCTCGCTCTCCTCACGGCCGGGTGACTCAACGAGGAGCGGTCAGCCCGCGGAACGCTTCAGGATGGCGTCGAACTTGACGTCCTTGATCCCGGTCAGCGGCCAGGAACCGATGGAGTTCAGGTTGGAGTTGAAGTAGCACAACCCCAACCCCGGGAGGTCGGTGCGGTTGGCCATGTCGTCGTAGGCACGGGTGAGCCAGTCGGGGTCCTTGGCGGCAGCGGCATCGGTGTAGCCGGTCTCGGCGATCGCCCAGTCGACTCCGCGCGCCTTCGCCGCCGGTGCGATCTGGTCGTAGTAGTGCTTCATCTCGGTCCACCCCGTTCCGGGGTGCTTGGCGTCGCCGTAGGGGTTGTAGGCGTCGAAGCCCATGATGTCGACCATGTTGCCGGGCCACAGGGAGCTCAGGCTGTACGCCGTGTTGTGGGAGTCGAAGGTGTCCCAGGCGGTCAGGATGGTGGTGGTCCGCACGTTCGGCGCGGCGTGCAGCAGCGGCAGCAGCCGTCGTTGGACCTTGACCCAGTCGGCCAGGTTGCCGTCGCCCTCGGGCTCGTGGTGGATGGCGACCCACACCTCGCCGGGGACGGTGGCCAGCTGCGTCGCGAGGGCGCGGGTCGCGGCGTCGGCCTTCCCGGATGCGGCGTCGGCCCAGGAGACCGACAGCTTGTAGGACAGCCAGGGGATCCGGCCGGCCTTCGCGTCGGCGGTGGCCTGCGTGATCGAGGCGGCGATCTTGCTGTAGTTCCAGTAGGTGCGGTGCAGCCCGAGCACCTGACCGGCGCTCGCCTCCATCGCGGCTGGGTCTCCGTTGCCCTGGATGGCCGCGCCCACCAGAGGCAGCTGTCCTTGCGTAGGCGGACTGGCCGTCTGGGTCGACGACGTCGCGGTCGACCCCGGCAAGGTCACGGTGGCGGTCGAGCCCGGCGCCGTGGCGGTCGGACCCGACACGGTCTTGGTCGCCGTCGCGGTCGGGGCCGGCACGATCCTGGTCGCCGTCGCGGTGGCCGTCACGGTCCTGGTGGCCCTGGTCCAGTGATGGTGCCAACGGTACTTGGAGGGGGAGGCGCCACTGGTCGCGAACAGGCTGCCTGCGGTGACCAGGACAACGGTGATCACTGTGAGGACAGCGGCCAGTGCGGTGAGTCCCGCCTTCGCGTGGGCCTGGCTCGCGGTGCCTTGGGCGCGGTGCTTCCGACGGTCTTTCTTGCGCATACTGGGGGTTCCTTCACGCCACGGGGCCGGCGTACTTGCTCTAGCCCAACAACGTATGGGAAAGCCCGGAGCACGGCCAGCGACGCGTCTACAACTGAGGGAACGTTGAGGAAGACTTAATACGCAAGCGTTGTCCCCGTCGTGAACGACCGCGCGCCGGCCGACCGGATCAGGCTGGAACATCTTCGCGTCGCGTGTCGAATCCCGCCGCGCCCGCTCGACGTCCGGGCGAACCAACCGACTCCGCGAGAGGACACAGCATGCGTTACCTCTGCTTCGTCAAGATGGACGAGTCCAGGGCCGACCCACCCACGGCCCTCATCGAGGCCATGGGTGAACACATGGGCGCGGCGATCGCCGACGGCTCCTTCGTCGACGGTGGCGGCCTGTACGGCGTCGCGGAGGCCCTGGAGTTCCGGGTCCGCGCCGGCCGTGTCACCGTCACCGACGGCCCCTACGCCGAGGCCAAGGAGGTCATCGGCGGCTGGGCGATCGTCAGGTTCGACTCCGAGGAAGCGGCTCGTGCCGAAGGCCAGGCGATGGCGGACCTGCACCTGACGCACTGGCCGGGCTGGGAGGGCGCGATCGAGATCCGCCGGATCGCCGAGCCGGACGAGGCTCCCGAGGGAGTCTGACTCGACGTCAGGCGGTGGGTCCTAGTCTCCTCGTGTGGAGGAGCCCGGGACCACCCAGGACGTCGTCCAGCGGGTCTGGCGCGACGAGTCCGCGCGGCTCGTCGGCGCCCTGACCCGGATGACCCGCGACCTGTCCCTCGCCGAGGACCTCGCCCAGGACGCCCTGGTCGCGGCCCTCCAGCAGTGGCCCGAGTCCGGCGTCCCCGACAACCCCGCGGCCTGGCTCATGCAGACCGCCAAGCGACGCGCCATCGACCAGTTCCGGCGCAACGACACCCTGCGCCGCCGTACGACGGAGCTCGGCCACGCCCTGGAGCGGGAGGAGGTGGACATGTCCGACCTCGACACCTTCGTCGACCACATCGACGACGACGTGCTGCGGCTGATCTTCCTCACCTGCCACCCCGCCCTGGCTCCGGAGAGCCGTGCCGCCCTCACCCTCCGCCTCGTCGGTGGCCTGACGGTCCCCGAGATCGCTCGCGCCTTCCTGACCAAGGACGCGACAGTCGGCCAGCGCATCTCGAGGGCCAAGCGGACGCTCGAGGGTGAGTCGTTCGAGCTCCCGGTCGGTCCCGAGCGCGAGCAACGCCTCGACGACGTGATGGGCGTGCTCTACCTGATCTTCAACGAGGGCTACACCGCCACCGCCGGCGACGAGTGGGCCCGCCCCGACCTCTGCGCCGAGGCGATCCGGGTGACGCGGATGCTGACCGACCTCGCGCCCCAGGACCCCGACGTGCACGGGCTCCTCGCCCTGATGGAGCTCCAGGCCTCGCGACTCCACGCCCGCAGCGACGCCGAAGGACGCCCGGTGCTGCTCGAGGACCAGGACCGCGACCGCTGGGACGAGCTGTTGATCCGCCGCGGCCTCGCCGCCCTCGACCGGGCGATGACGGTGGTCGCCTCCGGTCGGCCGGCCGGTCCCTACGTCGTCCAGGCCCAGATCGCCGCCTGCCACGCGCGCGCCGCCACCGCCGACGAGACCGACTGGCGCGCGATCGCCCGGTGGTACGACGTGCTGGCACGGCTCGGCGACAACCCCGTGGTCCAGGTCAACCGGGCGGTGGCCCACGGGCGGGCCTACAGTCCCGAGGAGGGACTCGCGGTGCTCGACGACGTCGCCGACCACCGGTCGCTCGCGACGTCACACCTGGTCCCCGCCGTACGCGGTGACCTGCTGACCCGCGCGGGCCGGCACCGCGAGGCCGCAGACGCGTTCGAGCGGGCCGCGTCGCTCACCGGCAACGAGGCCGAGCGCGCGCTCCTGACGACGCGGGCGGCCGACGCGCGATCACAGGGTTGACGACTCCGCCCGCTGCTCCATGAAGGAGGTCGCCTGGATCACGATCCACCCCAGGAGCGTCGCCGACACGATCTGGCAGCCCAGGACGACGTAGTCGAGGTGCACGTCGAAGGGCGCCCACGGGCTGCCGCCGTGGAACCCGTCCAGCAGGCCCATCACCCCCAATGAAAGGCTGAGCATGAAGAGCGTCCACCAGAGCGTGATCCGGCGCGGCACCCTCAGCCGGTCGACGACCGCCTCCGCCTTCCGCGACGGATGGCTGGCCGTCCAGACGTCGGCCATCATCAGGTAGGGCGCCGCGATGCTCATCGGCGGGAGGAACCAGCCCAGGACGGCGTAGTCCACGTCGGAGCGGTAGAGATCGCAGTCATAGGTCTGCACGACCCGGCGTGCGACCGCCATCCAGGCCACGATCGCGGCGCCGACCAGCCCGCGTGCCAGCCACAACGCCCAGTGGGTGTCCACGCGCAGGTGCTCGATGACGGGGACCTGGGCGTCGGTCAGCGGTTGGTCGCCGCGCAGGGAGTGGACGTGCGCGAGCATCTCCCG
>Ga0268266_10002485_pt1 | contig 19699 bp, 14 predicted proteins | sample KBSS13metaG_FD_190356 | JGI IMG/M metagenome (GOLD analysis project Ga0268266, IMG submission 190356) | Switchgrass rhizosphere microbial communities from Kellogg Biological Station, Michigan, USA - KBS S1-3 metaG (SPAdes) (version 2) | ecosystem: Host-associated > Plants > Roots > Rhizosphere... | reverse complement strand
AGACCTCTGAGACGGGACCTCTGAGACCAAACCTCTGAGACGGAACCTCTGAGGTGGAGCGGTCAGCTCAGCCGCGGCTAGCCGAAGAACGTCTCGATGCTCTCCAGATTGTGGACGATCGGCGCCGGTGGCAGCGACGCGACGAACCGCCGACCATACCCCATCGTGCGCAACCGCGGATCGAGGATCGCCAGCACCCCGCGATCGCGGCGATGCCGGATCAGGCGCCCAAGACCTTGTTGCAGCGCGAGGATCGCGAGCGGCACCTGATATTCGCCGAACGGATCCCCGCCGCGCGCGCGGATCTGTTCGATGCGCGCCGCAGTGATGGGATCGCCGGGAGACGCAAACGGAATCTTGTCGACGATCACGCAACTCAGAGCTTCGCCCACGACGTCGACGCCCTGCCAGAAGCTCGACGTGGCGAACAGCACGGCGTGCGGCGTGGACCTGAACTGATTCAGCAGTTGTGAGCGCGGCGCAGTTCCCTGCGCGAAGATCGGATAGTTCAGCGCCATCTCCGCCATCGCCTGCACCGCTCGCATCGTCGCGTAGCTGGTGAAGAGCACGAACGCCCGGCCATGCGTTCGCCGGAGGATTTCGATCACCTGACGGCTGGCGGCGACGGCGAAATTCTCCGACCGCGGATCGGGCATTTTCGGCGGCAGATACAGAATCGCCTGCTGACGGAAATCGAACTCAGAGGCGAGCCGGATTTCAGACGCCTCGCCGATCCCGAGTCGCGTGCGGATGTAGTCGAATCCGCCGTCCACCGTGAGCGTCGCGGAGGTCAGTACCGTCGTGTGCATCCGATCGAGCAACAGATCACGGACGATGGTGGAGACGTCGATCGGAGACGCGCGGAGAAAAATCCCGCGGCCGCGGAACTCGACGAAGTAGACGTACGAGTCGTCGTTCCCGCGCAGGAGGAAACGCAGATCGTCGCGCAACTGACCGGCACGCCGCGCGAACGCGGCCGCGTCCTCTTCGTGGTCCGCCTGAAGGCGGACGCTATCGGAATCGTCGCCTTCGCCGGTCGCGCCCCGCTTCACTCCGACCGGCCGCAGCAGCGCCAGCGTCGACTCGAGAATATCGAGCGCACCGGTCAGGTTCACCGCAGCGTCGTAAGTCTCGCCGAGCGATTCGGCGGTGGCCCGGACACGCTCCTCGCTCTTCGGGCGCCCTGATGCACCAGAAGAGCGATGGGCGAACGCCAGGTCGCTGAAGAACGCCTGCGCATGATCCCTCAGACGCTGCACCGCCTTCGCCAGATCGTCCCTCGCCGTGCGATCCTCGAGGCCGCTGGCGACGACCATCCGTTCGACGTCCCGCGCGAGCTCCTCGATCCGGTAGGTACTCACGTTGAAGCCGAAATACTGCGTGGCGATGTCCTCGAGCTGATGCGCTTCGTCGAGGATCGCCCTGCTGAACGCCGGGATGACCTCACCAAAAGCGTTCTGCCTGACGGCGGCGTCCGCGCACAGCAGGTGATGGTTGACGATGACGACGTCGGAGGCGGCGGCTCGCTGCCGCATCCGGGTCACGAAACAATCGTCGTAGCGAGGGCACTCGGTACCGAGACAGGTATCGGCGGTCGCGGACACTTCCTGCCAGAACGCGAGATCCTCCGGCAGATCCGGGAGCTCCGCGCGATCGCCGGTGTCGGTACGAGCCGACCACTCGCGAATGATCGGCAGGAAGACGTCGTGAACCGCCGGGCCCACGCCCTCCGACAGCTGATCGAGCTTGTGGACGCAGAGATAGTTCGCACGGCCTTTCATGTAGGTAGCCGTGAACGGAATGCCGAGCGCATCGCGAAGCGCGGGAATGTCCTTGAAGTAAATCTGCTCCTGCAGGTTCTTGGTGCCGGTGGAAATCAGCACGCGCTCGCGGCTGAGAATCGCGGGGACGAGATAGGCCAGCGTCTTTCCGGTACCCGTGCCGGCTTCGGCGAGCAGCACGCCGCCGTCTTCGAACACGCGCGACACGGCGGCAGCCATCTCTGCCTGACCCGAGCGCGGCTCGAAGTCGGGCATCGCCATGGCGAGCGAGCCGTCCGGCGCGAAGACGGCAGCAACCGCCTCTCCGATCGTGGCGGCCCGGCCGCGTTCGCTCGCGCTCATGCCGGCCAGGCTATTCGGGATACAGCGGGAACTTCCGGCACAGACTTTCGACTTCCTCACGAACCATGGTCAGGGCGCGGTCGTCGTCCGGCGTCTTGAGGGCGCGCGTGAAAAGATCGCCGATGATGTCCATCTCCGCCTCACGCATGCCGCGCGTCGTGACCGCCGGCGTGCCGACGCGGATGCCGCTCGCAACCATCGGCGGGTTCTGATCGAACGGGATCGCGTTCTTGTTGACGGTGATGCCGGCCTTGCCGAGGGCCGCTTCCGCGACCTTGCCCGTGATGCCCTTCGAGAAGACGTCGACGAGCATCAGGTGATTGTCGGTACCGCCGCTGACGAGCCGGAATCCTGCGGTCGTGAGCGCGCTCGCGAGACGTTTGGCGTTCGCGACGATCTGCCGCTGGTAGGCAATGAACGCCGGTTCCGCCGCCTCCTTGAAGCAGACCGCCTTCGCCGCGATGATGTGCATCAGCGGACCGCCCTGCACGCCAGGGAACACCGTGCGATCCAGATCCTTCGCGTACTGCTCGCGGCACAACACCAGTCCGCCCCGCGGTCCCCGCAGCGTCTTGTGCGTGGTCGTCGTGACGAAATCGGAGTGCGGAACCGGGCTGGGGTGAACGCCGGCCGCGACGAGCCCGGCGATGTGCGCCATGTCGGTGAACACCGGCGCGCCGACCCTGTCGGCCGCGGCGCGGATGCGCGCGAAGTCGATCACGCGCGGATACGCGCTGGCCCCGACGATGACCATCTTCGGACGATGCTCCTCCGCCAGGCGATCGATCTCGTCGTAGTCGATTTGCTCGTCTGACTTGCGAACGCCGTATGGAACGATCGTGTACAGCTTGCCGGAAAAATTGAGCGGGTGTCCGTGCGTGAGGTGGCCGCCGTGCGCGAGATTCATTCCGAGCACCGTGTCGCCAGGCTTCAGCAGCGTCAGATACACCGACATGTTGGCCTGCGCCCCGGAGTGCGGCTGGACGTTGGCGTGGCCGGCGCCGAACAGTTCGAGGGCGCGCGCAATGGCCGCCCGTTCGACGACGTCCACGAACTCGCAGCCGCCGTAGTACCGCTTGCCCGGATACCCTTCGGCGTACTTGTTGGTCAGCACCGACCCCGCCGCTTCGAGCACCGCCTTACTCACGAAGTTTTCCGACGCGATCAGCTCGAGCCCGCTGTTCTGACGATGCAGCTCGTTGCGAAGGGCCTCAGCGACTTCGGGATCGGTCTCGGCAAGAGTGCGCCACATCGCTGGGGTTGTTGTGTTGGTGGCCATGTGTTTCGCTCGGCTAAAGCCTTCGCGCTCCGTGGAGGTTCAGCGCCTTGGCGCTCGTTGGTGTTTCGTCTGGGTCGGGTTCGCCCGGCCGAAGTCGTCGTGCTTCATGGTCAGGACCGCGATCGTTCCTCGGCGCTGATCTGATCGATGCGCCGCTGATGCCGGCCGCCCTCGAATGCGGTGCTCAGCCAGAGCGCCAGGATCTCGTCTGCCAGGCCGAAGGCGACGATGCGGCCGCCCATGGAGAGCACGTTGGCGTCGTTGTGTTCGCGGGACAGGCGCGCCGTATAAAGGTCGTTGCAGAGCGCCGCCCGCACGCCCGCCACTTTGTTGGCGGCGATCTGCTCACCCTGTCCGCTGCCGCCGAGCACGATGCCACGATCTGCCCGACCCTCGGCGACCGCGCGGCCGACCGCGATGCAGATCGGCGGGTAGTCCACGGACGCCTCGCTCGTGGTGCCATGGTCGTCGACCGAGTGGCCGAGCCGCGCGAGCGTCTGCTTGAGATGTTCTTTCAACGTGAAGCCCGCATGATCGGCGCCGATAGCGATTCGCACGGTGAACGATTGTACTATGGCGATTCCAGGTACGAAGTTCTTATGCCTCCATCCGTCGTGATTTCCGCGCGCGGCGAAGAGCGGCTGCGAACAGGCCACCCGTGGATCTATCGCGCGGATGTGGCCGACGCGCGTGCCGCCGCCGGCGACATCGTCCAGGTCCGGAGCCCTCGAGGTCAGATCCTGGGATCCGCGCTGTTCAGCGACCGATCGCAGATCACGCTGCGCATGCTGATCTATGGCGAACGCGCCGCGGACGAAGCGCTGGTGCGCCGTCGTATCCACGACGCGATCGAGTTCCGCGAATCGCTCTCCATCGATGCTACGGCATACAGGCTCGTCCATGGCGAGGCGGACCTGCTGCCATCGCTCGTCGTCGATCGATACGGAGACTATCTGGTCGTGCAGGCGTTGTCGCAGGGAATGGACCGGCTTCTGCCGGTTGTCGTGACCGCGCTCACCGAGCGTTTACATCCTCGCGGCATTCTCGCGCGAAACGATCCGCGAGCCAGACTGCTCGATGGCCTCGAGCAGCGTGTGGATGTGCTGGCGGGCGACGTCCCCGAGCACGTGACGATCGTGGAAACCGGTGTGGAGTACAGCGTCGACTTGCGCCGCGGCCAGAAAACGGGGCTCTTCCTCGATCAACGCGAAAACCGGGCGGCCGGCGCCGCTTACGCGCGCGGGCGGATGCTCGACTGCTTCAGCTACAACGGCGGCTTCGCCCTGGTCATGGGGCGCCGATGCGACGAGACGATCGCGTTCGATGTGTCCGAGGATGCGGTGGCCCGCGTGAAAGAGAACGCGGCGCGCAACGGTGTCGCGATCGACGCGTGCGTCGGCAACGTATTCGACGAGCTGCGCGGCCTGGATCGTCTTGGCGAGCGCTTCGACACGATCGTCCTCGACCCGCCGGCGTTCGCCAAGAACAAGGCGGCGGTGTCGAACGCGCGCGCCGGCTACAAGGAGATCAACCTCCGCGCGCTGAAGTTGCTCAAGCCGGGGGGAACACTGGTGACGTGCAGCTGTTCGTACAACATCAACGAAGCGGCCTTCGCTGAGATCGTTTACGAAGCGAGCGTCGACGCGCAGGCGCACGTGACGGTGCTCGAGAAGCGGATGCAGGGGCGCGACCATCCGGTGCTCCTCGGGGTGCCCGAAACCTACTATCTCAAATGCTTCATCCTGCGAAAACTCGCCTGAGCTCGAAATCGTCGCCGGAGCGCGTAGCGCGTGAAACCAGGCGCGCCTTGAAGCGGATGGCTCGCCCCGCGGGTCAGTTCGACTCCAGCCGGTATTTCCGCGCGTCGGGCGACCTCGGGTTCTACAACGTCGGTACATCGGCGGTGCGCGCGCTCGCGCGCGGAATTCATGCGCAGCAGAAGGGCGTCTGGTCGATCGACGAGGCGATGGCGTTTGCTGACATGCTGATCGAGGATCGGTATCTCGAGGTCAAAGGCGTCGCCATCGAGCTTCTGGCGCGGTTCCATGGTGACTTCACGCCGAGGCTGCTGACGGAGTGGAAACGATGGCTGGCCGCGAACCATTCGGCCAACTGGGCGACGACGGATACGATCTGCGGCGCGCTCATCGGGCCGCTGCTCCTGAAGTATCCGTCGCAGTGCGACGGCCTGCGGGCGTGGGCGCGCCATCGCAACATGTGGGTGCGCCGCGCATCGATCGTCGGGTTGATTCATCGCGCCCGGCGAGGCGAGTCGCTCGACCTGGTGTACGACATCGCACGGCGGCTTCACGGCGATCGCGAGGATCTGATTCAGAAGGCGGTCGGTTGGGCGCTCCGCGAGGCTGGCAAGACCGACATGGCTCGGCTCGAGCGTTACCTGCGCGCCGGCGGCGCCGGAATCCCGCGAACCACGCTGCGGTACGCCATCGAACGTTTTCCGGAGGCGAAGCGCCGCGCGTTGCTGGCGGCGACTCGGTAGCTGTGTCGAGTCGACGTTCCGCAGGGCTTTCCGCCTCCGCCGAAGGCTACGGCGAGACTCGCCGAAGCGCGCTTTGCGCGCGAAGGCGGTAGCCGGACGGTCCGCCTGAAGGCGGACACTACCGGGTCAGGGAACTGCTGGAAGAAGGAGACTCGCATGGGGAGTGAAGCCACGGTGACCGCCCGTTTCAAGGGGCGAAGCGCGCAAGGCAAGGCGCGCCTCGAGACCGAGGTTCTCCAATTTCGCGGCGGTGACTTGAAGCTGTCGATTCCCTTCAAGCAGATGTCGAAGGTCGTCGCGCGAGAGGGCACGCTCAGCGTCACGAGTCCCGACGGTGTTGCCGCCTTCGAGCTCGGTCAGGCCGCTGAAAAATGGGCGCAGAAGATCCTGCATCCGCCGTCGCGCCTGCAGAAGATCGGCGTAAAGGATGATTGGCGCGTGTCGGCGATTGGCGTGAGCGACATCGAATTCCTGAAAGAAATCGAAGGCGCCGTCTCAGACCTCTCGATCGGCCGCGTGCTCAAGAACTCCGACGCCATCTTCTTCGGCGTCACCAAAGAAGCCGAGCTCGCCCGTCTCGAGAAACTCAAGGGCTCGCTGAAGCCGAACGGAGCAATCTGGATCATCCGTCCGAAGGGAAGGCCGGAAATCTCCGAGCGCGCGACGATGGCCGCAGGGAAGGCGGCCGGCCTCGTCGACGTCAAGGTTGTCGGCTTTTCGCCGACGCACACCGCCGAGAAGTTGGTGATCCCGATCGCGAATCGCTAGTGGATGCTGTCGCCGACTCAATGCCGGCGCCGAATCCCCACGAATCGCCACGAAACACACGAAACACACGAAACACGAACCATCAACTAGGGATAGGGGATCGCGCGCGGCAGGACGCGGCGTCCGCTCATGTAGGCCTGGCGATCGTCGGGGCAGAATACGCGCACGCTGATCGGCCCGTAGTACTCGATGACAGGCTGCCAGTCGATGTTGCCGACGCGGCTGGAGGTCGCGAATCGGGTGCGGAACAGATCTTCCTCCCACGACTCGAGCAGCAGGTAGGGAACGTATCCCGCGGCGCGCAGACCGTCCAGCGTTTGATCGAGTCGTTCCGGCGGCAATTGATCCCATCGCAGCGTCGGCCGTCGCCCGTAGAGGCGCACGCTGCCGCTTTGAATGACCGTGAGGACCACGGCCTTTTCCGGCAGCGCCGCGTCGATGTATTCGCCGACCGACACGTAGCGGCGCTCGGATCGTTGAATGTCGAAGACGTGAAGACGGTTCGCGGTCACCAGATAGGTGATCGGCGCGAGGATGCAGATGAGAAACACCATGGTCCCGCGCAGCGTGAGAGGCAGCCGCTCGAAGATCGCCACGATGACGGCGGACACGAGGACGAGGAGCAGCGGAATCCCAGGCAGCAGAAATCTCAGGAAAGGCCACGTGTCGTACACGAAGTAAAACAGGTAACACGCCAGCAGTGAGACGCAGAACAGGAGCATCGCTCCCGCGGTGCGCCTGTCGCGCGCGACGAACGGCGCAGCCGCGGCGAGCAGAATCACACCTGTTTCGAGCTCGATCAGCCACGACCAGTAGTTGCGAAGATTCGGAATCGCCCGGCTTGCCAGATACAGATCGCCGAGCTCGCCGTACCCGGATGTGAGCGGGCTCCCGTACCAGAATGCGTTGAGCGCAGCCACCGCCAGGCATCCTGGAAGCGCGCCGGCGATGAAGGCCAGTCCGCGCCGGACGCCACGATCCTGACTGGCGATCACGACCGCGAGAACCGCGGCGAGCGGAGCAAGATTGGGCCGCGTCAGCACGGCAGCCGACACGCACGCGCCCGCTCCAAACGCCGCGCCGGTGCGGGCGGCGAGCGCCAGATACCACGCGAGCAGCCACCACGCGGTGACCGGCACGTCGCTCATCGGCTCCAGCGACTGGAAGACGAAGATCGGGCTAAAGGTCACGAGGATTGCGGCGATTAGCCCGGCGCGCGCATCGGCGATTCGCACACCCAGCAGATAGGTGAGCCATACCGTCGCGCCCGCGAACAACGGAATGACGAGGTACGCGGCGGTCTCCCCGCCGAGGACGATGGCAGCGGCCATCGTGATCGGAAGGCCGGCGGGGTACGTCGGCACGATTCTCCCGGGCGTGCGCGACAACTGATAGCCCAGCGGCGCCGCGGAATGGCCGACCGTCGTGGCGACCGCGGCGAGCGGATCGGGCGCGGACAGCTGACCGCGCGCGAAGAGCTGCGCCTGGCTCACGTAGCCGTAGGCGTCGGCTCCGCCCGCCGCGAAGATGCCGTAGCGGAAGGCGAGCGCCATCGATGCGATGGCCGCTCCCAGCGCGATCCAGCGGGCCCATCGAGTGAGGGCATTCCAGCTGACGCCGGCCGGCGGAGACTGCCAATCGTTGAGCTGGATGATCGCGACCACCGTCAGCAACGCGATTCGGAAGGGCTTGTATGCCTCGCGTGACGACACGCGAATGCCGAGCACGTGAAAAAAGAATCCGTCTGTCACGAGGTCCCAGACGGCGATGGACGCGGCGGCGAGCGCGACAATGGCGAGAACGATCTGGAGTCTGCGAGCTCGCAACATCGAGTCGTCCATCATAGAACCGCATGGCCCGCGACCGGTCAGGCGCGGAGAGTTTCGCGATATAGTGATCGTGCCGCCAGGGGTATCCGCCTCCGCCCGGCATCGCGCTTCGCGCGGGCGGCGGGCTTCGGCGAGATTGAGAATAGACCCTTGGAACCTGGTCACGCCGTAGCCCGCAGGGCGAAGGCGGACGGAGGGAGTGCGGAAAATGTCAGAGTTCGCAACAGCGTTTCCCAATTCACACAAAGTATTCGTCGAAGGCCCGCGTGGCGTTCGTGTGCCGATGCGCGAAGTCGCACTGTCGAAAGGCGAGTCGTCGATCCGTCTCTACGACAGCAGCGGTCCGCAGGGCCACGACGTCAAGGATGGTTTGCCGAAGCTGCGCGAGCCGTGGGTCAACGCTCGCCTTCGGAGCGCGAAGGCTTCAGCCGAGCGGCGGGGCACCGGACGTTGCGTGACCCAGCTGCACTACGCGCGCAAGGGCGAAATTACTCCCGAGATGGAGTTCATCGCCATCAGGGAAGGGCTGCCGGCCGACTTCATCCGCGACGAGGTCGCGCGCGGACGAGCCATCATCCCCAGCAACATCAATCACCTCGAGCTCGAGCCGATGATCATCGGCCGCAACTTCCTGGTGAAGATCAACGCCAACATCGGCAACTCCGCGGTGTCATCGTCCATCGAGGAAGAAGTCGCGAAACTGCAGTGGGCGACGCTGTGGGGCGCCGACACGGTGATGGATCTCTCGACCGGCAAGAACATCCACGAGACGCGCGAGTGGATCATTCGCAACTCCGCGGTTCCAATCGGCACGGTGCCGATCTACCAGGCGCTCGAAAAAGTCGGCGGCCGTCCGGAAGACCTGACGTGGGAGATCTACCGCGACACGCTGATCGAACAGTGCGAGCAGGGCGTCGACTACTTCACCGTGCACGCGGCGGTGCTGCTCCGATACGTTCCGTTGACCGCCCGGCGGGTGACCGGCATCGTCTCCCGCGGCGGCTCGATCATGGCCAAGTGGTGCCTGGCGCATCACAAGGAGAACTTCACGTACACGCACTTCCGTGAGATTTGCGAAATCATGCGCGCATACGACGTGTCGTTCTCGCTCGGCGACGGCCTGCGGCCGGGCTCGATCGCGGATGCCAACGACGAGGCGCAGTTCGCCGAGCTGAAGACTCAGGGCGAACTGAACGAGATCGCCTGGGAGCACGACGTCCAGGTGATGAACGAAGGCCCCGGCCACGTCCCCATGCATCTCATCAAGGAGAACATGGAGAAGCAGCTCGAGTGGTGCAAGGAGGCGCCGTTCTACACCCTCGGCCCGCTCACGACGGACGTCGCACCCGGCTACGACCACATCACGTCGGCGATTGGTGCGGCGATGATCGGCTGGTACGGCACCGCGATGCTCTGCTACGTCACGCCGAAAGAGCACCTCGGCCTCCCGAATCGTGACGACGTGAAGGCCGGCGTCATCGCGTACAAGATCGCCGCGCACGCCGCCGATCTGGCCAAGGGTCACCCGCGGGCGCGTGAATGGGACGATGCGCTGTCGAAGGCGCGCTTCGATTTCCGCTGGGAGGATCAATTCAACCTGGCGCTGGATCCGGTGACGGCTCGCTCGTACCACGACGAGACCATGCCCGCCGACGGCGCGAAGGTGGCGCACTTCTGCTCGATGTGCGGCCCGAAGTTCTGCAGCATGGAGCTCACGCAGCAGGTGCGTGAGTACGCCCAGCAGGGGATGGACGAGAAATCGCTCGAATTCAGAAAGACGAAAGAACTATACGTAAAGATTTGATCACGTTCGCAGTGCGGCATTTCGTCGCCGCTGCCGCGCTGGCGGCGGCGATGGCGTATGCCGCACTCTACGGTTCGATCTATTCGCCTCCCGCGATCCACTCCGACGGCTACAGCTATTACGTCTACCTGCCGTCAGCGTTCATCTACCACGATTTCACGCTCGAGGCGCTCGCGCACGACTGGTACGGCGGTCCGTATCCCCCGTGGACCGGACTCCGTCGATGGCCCTCCACGGACCGGTGGTTGAACCTCCACCCGATGGGCACCGCCATCCTGATGGCGCCGTTCTTTCTGGCGTCGGATCTGCTCACCGTGTGGTCGAACCTTCCGCGCGACGGATTTTCGCTGTACTACCAGCACGGCGCCGCGCTCGGGGCGATCGTGTACGTGCTGCTCGGCCTCGCGATCGTCCGGCGGATGCTGCGGCGCCAGTTCAGTGACGGCGTCGTGCTCGCCACGCTCGTCTGTCTCACCTGGGGCACGAACCTGTTCCACTACGCCGTGTTCGACGGCACTTTCAGCCACGCCTACGCGTTCTTCCTGGTGTGTGTGTGGATGTGGCTGGTCGAGCGGTGGTGGGAGCGTCCCACGGTCGCGTGCTCGCTTGCCGTTGGCGTTGTCGCGGCGCTGAACGTCCTCGTTCGCCACACGAACGTGATTTTCGCGCTGGTGCTCCCGTTGTACGGCATCGTTCACTGGCGTGACGTGCGTGAACGCGCGATCGCCCTTGGCGACCGGTGGCGCCCGCTCTCGATCGCCGCGCTGGCCGGCCTTGTCGTCATCGCGCCCCAGCTCGCGCTCTACAAGTGGATCACCGGCCAGTGGTTCGTGAACGCATACGTGACGCACGGCATGGGCTTCACGTTCCTGTCACCGCATCTGATCTCCGTGCTGTTCAGCACGCAGAAGGGGCTGTTCTTCTGGTCGCCAATCCTGCTGTTGAGTGTGTCTGGTGTGTTCCTCTCAACGGGTCAGGCAAGATCCTTCGCGTTGCCGGCCATCGTCGTGTTCGCGCTCCAGGCGTGGCTCATCGCAAGCTGGGTCGAATGGCAGTTCGGTTCGAGCTACGGGCATCGCGGATTTACTGACGGCTTTGCGCTCGCCGCACCGTTCGTCGCGTCCACATTTGCGTGGGCCGCTCGCCATCGAAAGGCGGTCCCATTGTTCGCTGCCGGCGCTGCGGCCGCCGTGTTCCTGTCGGTCGCCCAGATGATCCAGTACTGGATCGGCGTCTTGCCCGAAGCCAACACGACCTGGGCGCAGTACCAGGACGTCTTCCTGAGATTTCGATGACGCGCGCCAACTGGTTCAAGGCCGCGGCGGCATTGGCGGTGGCGGGGATCGTGGTCGTCTATCTGTACGATCCACCGTGGATCGGTGGCGTCACCTCAGGATTGAGGGGTTGGGAGCAGGATCCGCCGGGGACCTTCTTCAGATGGACGACCGGCCGGGCCACGTTCTTCGTCCCGTCCAACGCAACGTCGATGACCGTGCCGCTGCGTGCCGTGTTTCCCGGACCCAACGGCACCCCCGTGAAGGTCGAATTGCGAGACGACGACCGGCTATTGACGACGATCGAGCTGACCGATCCTGATGCGTGGGTTCGCACGACGGTTCCGCTCAAGCGCGGAGGGCGCCGGCGATTCCGTCGGATCGACTTGAAGATCTCGCGCGTCGTGGGGCCGTTTTATCTCGGCGTGATGACGGGCGAAGTGGTGATGCGGTGATTTCGCACGGCTGAAGCCGTGCGCCACACCTCACCTGTGGCGCAGGGCTTCAGCCCTGCGAATCTGGTGTGCGTCTACCGCTCGGTGACCGGAACGATCTGAATCACCGTCGGGAAGCGCGCCGGCTGTCCACCCGGCTTCGGATTCGGATAGCCCTGCGAGATGTCGGACTGGAAGTCCTTGATCGTGACGCCTGGCGGAAACGCCATCGTCTCCTCGCGGTACTTGCCGACGTCGAACTCGTGGGTCGCCGGAACCTCGTAGACCAGCTCGCCTTTCTGTTTCAGGACGGTGCGGTAGTACGCCACGAGATCGACAAACGCCGCCGGCGAGCCGAAGATGTAATAACGCTGCCCGCGTCCGGCGTCGTACGATGCGATGAACTGCGCGCCCGGAAAAATCGGGACGCCGAGCGTGGCCTCGGTTGGGACCACTTCGGGTGCTGGACGCGAGGCCGTCGCCGCGGGCTGCGGCGATGTCGGCTGCGGCGCCGGCCGCGCCGGCTGTGCGGGTTGAGCCGATCCCGGCCGCGGAAACGGTTGCGGCGTCGGCGGTTGCGTCGGCGGTTGCTGCGCTCCGACGCCGACGGAAGAGAGGGCACAAAGGAAACAAAGGACGCAGAGGACTTCGAGCCAAGATTTTCTCCGTGTCTCTGTGGCTCTGTGGCTATTCTTCCTCTGTGTCCTCTCTTCCCTTTGTGTCCCTGGCACGATCACTTCCATGCCCCCGATTATAGACCTCCACGACTTTTGCCGCGCCAACCGCGATTGGATTCTCGAGACGACCGAAGCGCTCGTGAGGATCGAATCGCCGACGACCGACAAGGCCGCGGTCGATCGATGCGGCGCCGAGCTCGCCGCGCGGCTCGAGTCGATCGGCGGCCGTGTTTCGCGATTGCCTCGCACCGATCGCGGCGATCATCTGCTCGCGGAATTCGGCTGCGGCACGTCGCAGATTCTGTTGCTCGGCCATTTCGACACGGTGTGGCCGGTGGGCCAGCTCGACCGCATGCCGCTGGCCAGATCCGGCGGCCGCCTTCACGGACCCGGCGTGTTCGACATGAAGGCCGGCATCGCGATCGCGATGCTTGCGACGCGCGCTTTGCTGGAAACCGGCGCCGCCATCAATCACCGCATCGTCATGCTCTGGACGACGGACGAGGAGGTCGGGAGCGCGTCCTCGCGCGCAGCGATCGAGGACGAGGCGCGCAGGAGCAGCGCGGTTCTCGTGCTGGAGCCATCGCTGCCCGGCGGCGCGGTGAAAACGTCGCGGAAAGGCTGCGGCTCGTATCAGGTGACCGTGCGCGGCGTGGCGGCGCACGCGGGAATCGAGCCGCAAAAGGGCGCGAGCGCGGTCCAGGAGCTGGCGCAGCAGATTCTCCGCATCAACGCGCTCCAGGATCTCGCACGCGGCGTCTCCGTCAACGTCGTCCAGGTGTCGGGCGGGCTGCGGTCGAACGTGATTCCCGACGAGGCTCGGGCCGTCGTGGACGTGCGCGTGCCGACGGCGGCGGCCGCTTCCGAGATCGACGGCGCGTTTCGCGGGTTGCGGCCGGTCGACGCTCGAACCACCGTCGAAGCCGACGGCGGCGTCGATCGTCCGCCGCTGGAACGCACCGACCTCGTGGAGCGTCTGTACAAGCAGGCAAGAGAGGTGGCGCGCGAGCTGGGGCACGACCTGGCCGAGGGCGGCACCGGCGGCGGTTCGGACGGGAATTTCACGGCCGCGCTCGGGGTTCCAACATTAGACGGGTTGGGCGCGATCGGCGACGGAGCGCACGCGCTTCATGAGCACATCGACATCGACACCCTGCCAGATCGCGCAGCGCTCGTGGCGGGGCTTCTCACGCGGATACAATAGTCTCCTGCTCTCAGCTACTTCCGTCTGCGACGCGTACGGGAGAGGTCAGCCGTTGACGCTGAAAAACCTATGAACAACACCGTGAAGACCGCATTGCTCCTCGGCACGATGAGCGGCCTGCTGCTGCTCATCGGTCAAATGCTGGGCGGTGCCGGCGGCATGGCGATCGGCTTTCTGTTTGCCGTCGCCACGAACTTCGCGTCGTACTGGTTCTCGGACAAGATCGTCCTCCGCATGTACAACGCGCAGGAGGTCGGACCCGGCAGTCGTCTGTTCGACACCGTGGATCGGCTGGCCAAGCGCGCCGGCCTGCCGCAACCACGTTGCTACGTGATTCCGGACGAATCGCCCAACGCGTTCGCGACCGGACGCGACCAGCAACATGCCGCGGTGGCCGCGACGGCCGGCATCCTGCGGCTCTTGAACGACGACGAACTCGAGGGCGTGCTCGGTCACGAGCTGGCGCACGTCAAGCATCGAGACATTCTCATCAGCTCGGTGGCGGCCACGTTGGCCGCGGCAATCATCATGATCTCGCGCTTCGCCATGTTCTTCGGCGGAAGCGGCAACGGCCGTGACGATCGTGAAGGCTCGAACCCGTTCGCGCTGCTGGCGACAATGATCCTGGCGCCCATCGCGGCGGCGCTCATTCAGGCGGCGATCTCGCGGTCGCGGGAGTTCGATGCAGACGCGGGCGGCTCGCTGATCGCCGGAGGTCCGAACGGACTCGTCAGCGCGCTTCGAAAAATCGAAGTGGGGTCGAAACAGATTCCACTCGATGCAAATCCGGCAACTGCACACATGTTCATCATGAAGCCCTTCAGTGTTTCGGGCTTGTTGGGTCTCTTCAGCACGCATCCGCCGACCGCGGATCGGATCCAGGCCCTTTTACAGAAGGGCTAAGAAGCAGAGCGTGGGGTAACTGTGGTCGAAGAGCCACGGTTGAAACCATGGCGTACCGTTTGCTCCTCTGTTTCTCGACGGAGGACACGTGCACGTAGAAGATCTCGATATCTCGCCGAGTAAGGTCGCCGAAACGGCGCAACGCATCATCGATCGGGCGATCGAGGAGTCACGCCGCCGCGAGCACGCGCTGCTGACCAACGAGCACCTGTTTCTCGCCTTTGCGCAGGTCGAGTGGGACATGTTCGCGGAGGTCATGCACGACGTCGACCTCAATCCCCACACGATCCTTCAAGCCATCGAAGAACACCTCCACATGATGCCGTCGTTCGCGGGCCGCGATCTGCGCGTCTCGCCGGCGACCAAGCTCGTCTTCAAACTTGCGCTGCACCACGCCAGCCGGGCCGGCCGGCAGACGATCGAAGCCGCGGATCTTTTCTCAGCCGTCTTCGAGGAAACACAAGGTGTCCCGGTTTCCATTCTTCGGCGCCACGGCGTCGAACCCGATGTCCTGGTCTCGAGGCTGTCCGCGCGCATGCGCGACATGGAGCTTCGCGAAGAACGTCTGAAAAAACGGTTCGAGCTCCCGCCGTTCCTCAAGCATTTTGCGACGAACCTGAATCTGCTGGCGCGGCAGGACAAGCTGCCCCCGGTGTTCGGCCGCGACATGGAGATTCAGCAGGTGCTGGAAATCCTCTGTCACAGGGAGCGGGCGAATTCGGTGATGTTGATCGGCGAGCCCGGTGTCGGCAAAACGGCTATCGCTGAAGGGCTCGCGCGGCGGATCGAGTTCGAGCCGGAAACGGTTCCCGTCCGCCTGCGCGACTGCCAGGTCGTGAATCTGGCCATGAACAGCATGGTCGCCGGCACGATGCTTCGCGGCATGTTCGAGGATCGGATCCAGAACGTGATCCGCGAGCTGAAGGAGCGCACGAACCTGATCCTGTTCGTGGACGAGGCGCACACCATGGTGGGCGCGGGATCCGCGCTCGGCGCGCCGTCCGACGCCGCCAACATCTTCAAGTCGGTTCTCGCGCGCGGTGAGATTCGGATGATCGCCGCCACGACGCTCAGCGAGTACAAGGAGTACATCCAGGAAGACGAGGCGCTCGCCCGCCGTTTCCGCTGCGTGACCGTGGCCGAGCCGAGCATCGACGAAACGCGGAAGATTCTCTTCAGCCTCCGGCCGCGGCTCGAGCGCAACTACTCGGTCAGGATTCTCGACGAAGCGATCGAGGCGGCGCTCGATTTGTCGCCGCGCTACATGCGCAACCTGCATCTGCCGGACAAGGTCATCGGCTGGCTCGACACCGCATCGGTCCGCGCGGAGATCGATCGCCGCTGGGAGGTTCGGAAAGAAGACATCGTCTCGGTCATTTCGCATGTCGCCGCCATCCCAGAGGACATGGTGTTCCGCGACGTGACGGATCGGTTCGCCGATATCGAGAAGCGGCTGCAGACGCGCGTCGTTGGTCAGCGCAACGCGATCGATGCCGTGGCGCGCCGCCTTGTCCTGAACAAAGGCCCGCTGAAGGATGGTTTCGACCGGCCGGATGGCGTGCTGCTCTTCCTTGGACCGACGGGCGTCGGCAAGACGGAGCTCGCCAAGGCGGTGGCGGAGTATCTGTTCGGCGACGACAAGAAGATGATTCGCGTCGACATGTCCGAATACCAGGACGGATCCGTGTCGGTGGACAAGCTGATCGGCATGCCGCGCGGCATCGTGGGAAGCGAACGCGGCGGCGTGCTCACGAACCAGCTCAAGGATCATCCGTACAGCGTCGTGCTGCTCGACGAGGTCGAAAAGGCGAGCCCGAACACGCTGAACCTGTTTCTCCAGGCGTTCGACGAAGGCTGGATGACCGATGGGCGCGGGAAGCGCGTGTACTTGAGCGACGCCGTGATCATCATGACGTCGAACCTCGGCGCCGAGCACTTCCGCAAGCTGACCAGCCCGCTCGGGTTCAGGCAGCGCAGCGTCGGCGCCGCGCAGGTCGAAGGCGAAGTGATGCGGGAGCTCGAGCGGCGTTTCCCGCCGGAGTTCCGCAACCGCATCGACGAGGTCGTCCTGTTCGCGCCGCTCACGCACGATGAAGTGCGGGAGATCGCCCGGCACTACCTGCAGCAGGTCTCGCAGACGATGGCGAAGGCCGGAAAGACGATCGCCGTCGAGGACGAGGCGCTCGAGCTCGTGGTGACCAGCGGCTACAACATCGCGTTCGGGGCGCGGTTCCTGAAGCGGTTCATCGACGAACACATCAAGCTGCCAATCAGCTCGCAGTGGAAGAGCGGTTCGCACTTCGACGTGCGAGTGAAAGACGGGGCGCTCGTCGTGGAGCCTGGAATCACGAAGGCGTCGTCCGCAGCCAGCGCCTTGTCGTTTGGAGATCTGGTCTAGGGAATAGCACCCGGCCGATCAGAACGCGAACCCGATCTGTTCGCTGTCTTCCAGGGCCGGCTCGGACGCCTGCTCGGCGTCCGCGTCGGCATCCTTCCTCTTGCGCAACCCATAGCGTTCCTGAAGCACGCGCACCATCGACTGCACTTCTTTCCGATAGGCCTCCGGCGCCTGCTTCTTTTCGTACAGTCGCTCGAACCGGGGCCGCATCGCGGGGAATTCGCGCTCGATGAAGCGCATGAAATGGTCGCGTGTCCCGTCCTGCAAGTACATCACGTTGCACCCGACAAAGCGCGCGCCGTGATCTGCAATCGCCTTGATCGTGCGTTCCAGCTTCGAACGCGCGGTCGAGAACCCGGGCACGATGGGCGCCATCAACACGCCGGCGTTGATGCCGGCGTCCGTCAACGCCCGCACGGCGCGCAGCCGCTGAAGCGGGTGTGCGGTGCCCGGCTCGAGCTGACGCCACGCGTCTTCGTCCACCGTGGGTACGCTCATGTACACGGTGTTGCGCGCCGCGCGTCCGTGCGCGATCAGAACGTCGATGTCCCGGACGACCATCGGCCCTTTCGTAATCAGGCCGAACGGCGTGCGGCCAACCGTCAGCGCTTCAATCAGCGCGCGTGAAATCCTGTAGTGTCCCTCGATCGGCTGATACGGATCGGTCGCCGTGCCGAATGCCACGAGATCACGTTTCCACGCTGGACGGTCCAGCTCGCGCGCCAGGACGCCGACGATGTTCTGTTTGACGAGGATGACGGAGGCGAACTCGTCGCCGGAGTCCATTTCGAACTGCGCGTGGTACCGCCGCGCGAAGCAGTAGTGGCAGCCGTGCGTGCAGCCGCGGTACGGGTTCAGCGTCCAGTCGAACGGCATCCCTTTCACGCGGTTCAACGCCGATCGGCATGTGACTTCCTGATAGCGCGCCTCGTCTGCGCGCCGCTCAGCTTCGACGAGCGCGGCGGTGCCGCCCGCCTTGACCGTGTTGGCGATGTCGCGGGTCGTTGGCTTTGCGGCGCCGAGATCGAAGAGGAGCGGGAAAGAGGACACGGCCGAACCCCCGGGAAAACCCGATCGTATTCGCTTTTGTTTCGCCTAATAATCGGGGGGTTCGCGCCGCCGTGTCAAGCGCGGGAATTAGACCGAGTCGCCTGGAGCAGAGTCGCTACTTCGGCTTGGTGGACGGCTGCGACTTTGCCGGAGCCTTCTTCGCGGCCGGCTTCGTCGCCGTCGAACTCGATTTCGCGGGCGTTGTGGATGACTTCTTCTTGGCACCCGCGGCCTTGGTGGACGAGGCTGCAGGCGCCGCGGCGCCCGACGCGACGCGCGACGAATGCTTCGTCCGGTGCCGGGTCGTCTTTTTCGGAGTGGCGGCTTCGGCGACCGACGACAGCGCAAAGGCCGCGATCAGCGCCACTACCAGCATCCTCATCGTCTTGCGCATCATACGAATCGACCTCCGACCACAGCAGTTGTGCAGGATTTCCGTAAAGATAACACGGCTACCGGCGATCCGACACCTCGGCGCACGCTAAAGCAGGTACGCAAGCGCGAAGCCGATCTGCGCGACGAACATCATGCGGTACATGTGGGCCCAGGAGACGTGGTTTTCCTCGACCGCGAGATCTTCGGGTCGTCTCAACATCAGGTAGAGGACGTAGAGACCGTACACGGTCATTACGGCACCGAGCAACTGAAGCAGCCAGAAGTTGCCCGTGAGCACCCCTGTTAAGGCGCCGATGTTGATCATGATGAACGGGATCACGAACGACGGAGAGATCATCCAGGCCGCCCGGCGCACGCCGTACTGAATCGGCAGCGTTCGACAGCCGCCGCGGCGGTCTCCTTCCATGTCCGCGAAGTCCTTCGTCGTTGTCGCGCCGAGGAGAAACAGGCCGAAGATCGCGCCGATGTACCAGGGTTCAAGGCCGACGATGGTCTTCACCGACGACCAGCCGGCGACTTTCAGCAGCACGCCGCGAGGAATGGCGATCGTGACATTGGCCCAGATCCCCAGCCGCTTCGTGCGAAACGGCGGCACCGAGTACAGGTACGTGCACACCACCGCGACAGCGACCAGCCAGAAGCATTCGTGCCTTCCCTTCGGCGCGACGAGCCACGCGAGGACAAGCGCGAGTGCGTAGGTGATGTTCGTAAACCACCAGACTTCCGCGATCGTGAGCCTCCCGCTTGGCAGCGGCCGCTTCGGCTTGTTCACGCGATCGATCTCGAGGTCGTAGATCTGGTTCAGCGCATTGTTGCCTGCGTTCAGCAGCGCGGCCATCGTGGCGCCGATGAACGGTGCGATCAGGAGCGTCGGCGACCATGGCTCGCGTTGGGCTGCGCCGATCGCGGTGAGCGCTCCCGAGATGAATCCGAGCGCGGGCGCGACGAGCGTGAACGGACGGCCGAGGTCAACGTATGCCCGAAACGTTCGGCGTTCGGCGCTCGATGTTCGTCGGCCGTCGTTCGCCGTTCCGGTCACAGCAGCACCAGGGAGACGACA
>Ga0268266_10002482_pt1 | contig 19711 bp, 7 predicted proteins | sample KBSS13metaG_FD_190356 | JGI IMG/M metagenome (GOLD analysis project Ga0268266, IMG submission 190356) | Switchgrass rhizosphere microbial communities from Kellogg Biological Station, Michigan, USA - KBS S1-3 metaG (SPAdes) (version 2) | ecosystem: Host-associated > Plants > Roots > Rhizosphere >... | reverse complement strand
CGATTCCGAAGGGCTGATTGTCGTGAAATATCCGGGAAGGCTTTTAACCATGGAAGCAGCAGCGAATTGGGTACGCGAATTAAATGACAAAATACAAGTTCTGCATCACATGATAGAGAACGAAACAACCAGGGCCGACAGTGTGTACAAATGGCGCAACAGACTGCTCCTGACTGGCTTTTGCGGCTTAGTTTTGTCGAAGGTTCTCACGCCGTATCTCCATCCTTACTGATAAGCGTTCGAGTTCGCTCGCCAATTCTTCGTCAGCGCGGACAATGCCACGCTTCGCTAGCGATGCGCGTCAGTAATCCAGATTGCGCGCTGGGTCGAGTCCAGTCGGTAAACAAAAAAGTGAAGGGCGCCTTCATCTCCGAAAGCGCCCTTCATAGTTTCGATGGCGATAAGCCGAATTCTGTCGCGTGATTGCTCACGCTGATGATCATTCATCTCATCCGGATTTCTCCGAATGCCCGGCGAATTTTCATTCGTCGTGGTGCGACGATACCCGAGGATTAAATCGGGCCGGCTGCCCTTCCTCTGTTTTGTCTTGCACCGCATGGGGTTTTTCGTGCCTCGCGAATTGCTCCACGAGCGGTGAGCTTTTACCTCGCCTTTTCACCCTTGCCTGTTCTAGACGGGAAGCTGTGAGCTTCCCCTACAGTTGTAGTTGCCAAAGAACCGGCGGTATCTTTTCTGTGACACTTTCCGTCAAATCCCGCTTTCGCGAATGTTGCCCGCGTATTTTACGCGGCATGCTGCCGTGTGGTGTTCGGACTTTCCTCCAGTAAGCCTTGCGGCTCACCAGCGATCATCTGCCATCGGCGGGTAAATTAACATAAAAGCAGAAATCTGGAAGCCACGAAACCAGGAATCAGGAAAGCGAATTGTAGGCCAGGCGCACCGCCTGCCAGCTTGATCTCGGCAACCGGAGCGGTTGCCCTACAATCAAAAGCGTGAAGGAACAGCGATGAGAAAAATGATGATCATCGTCAGCGCGAAGATCAATTTGGCGAGCATGGCACCAATGTTCCCGATCAAACTTCCCCACCCGGCACGGCCAGCGTCAATCATGCGCTTGCCGGCGATGACTTCACCGATGATCACGCCAATCACTGGCCCAAGGAACAGGCCAAGCAGGCCGAAGAATAAACCGACCAACGCGCCGAGAATCGCCCCAAACGCTCCCCATTTTGTCGCGCCGAAATATTTCGCGCCGAGATAGCCGGCGAGAATATCGATCCCGTACGTTGCGAGAGTCAGCAGCACCAGCACAATGATCGTGTGCCAGCCAATGCTCTTTTCGGGGCCAAGCATTAGGCGATGAATGATCGCACCGGCGAGAATAACTGTGGTACCTGGAAGAACTGGCACGATGGTGCCGATCAAACCGACCGCGAAAAGCACAATCGTAAAAAACCACCAGAAGAGTTCCATGGTGAGGGTCAAAGCCTTGAATAGTTAAAAAGTTAAAGCGGCAGTGCTGTCATGTTTGAGCAAAGCGAAACATCTCTGTTTCCGCGGCAGCACTACCAGAACAAATAATCAGAAATTCTTCGCTCCGGTCAGAATGACAATTAGACTTGGCCGCTTTCAACGCTTCAACGAGTGACGATCTCCTTTGACCCGCTGAATGCCAAACCTATACTGAATTTTCGCACCCAAATCACAAACGGAGGATTCACTTATGCCACTTGCGGTTGGAACCAAAGCGCCGGATTTCACATTATCGACGAAAACCTCCGATGGACCGAAACAGATCAGGCTTAGCGAGAGCTTAGGGAAAGGAAACACATTGCTGCTTTTCTTTCCGATGGCATTCACGGGCACGTGTACGACGGAAATGTGTGAGGTCAGTGCGGGCCTGAACGGTTACACGAATTTGAACGCTGTCGTTTATGGAATCAGCGGTGACAATCCGTTTGCGCAGGAAGCATGGGCACAAAAAGAGAATATCACGGTGCCACTGCTGAGCGATTACGAACACAAAGTCGCCCAGGCATATGGCGTGATGTACGACTCGTTCCTGCCGCAAATGAATCTCGGGATGGGCGGCGTGCCCAAGCGCTCTGCGTTCATCATCGATAAGAATGGGGTGATCCAATACGCCGAGAGCAATGATGACGCGCGGCAGTTGCCAAATTTCGAAAAGATCAAAGCGAAGCTGGCGGAGCTGAAATGACAATGGAACATTGTCCTCCTGAGCGAAGCGCAGCGAAGTCGAAGGATCCGGCAGCGATACCTTAAGGCTTAACAACGGGGTTCCTCGACTTCGCTCGGAATGACAGCGAGATGACTGACGAATTCAAAACGCTGAGAAAATTCGACGCTGGGGAACGTCGTGAAGGCTGGCTCTATTCACTGCCTGCGCTGGAAGAACAGGGCATCGGCAAAATTTCGCGGTTGCCGGTAAGCATTCGGATTGTCCTCGAATCGGTATTGCGCAACTGCGACAGGAAAAAGGTTCGGCGCAAAGATGTTGAAGCACTGGCAAAATGGAACGCGAAATCACCGGCGAACGAGGAGATCCCCTTCGTTGTTGCGCGTATTGTTTTGCAGGACTTCACTGGAGTTCCGCTGATCGTCGACCTCGCGGCGATGCGCAGCGCTGTGCAACGGCTCGGACGGGACCCGAAGATCATCGAGCCGCTCGTGGCGGTCGATTTGGTTGTCGATCATTCTGTGCAAGTCGATTTTTTTGGTTCGCCGCGCGCCTTGGAACTCAATTTGGACATGGAGTTCAAGCGCAATCGCGAGCGTTACCAGTTTCTGAAGTGGGGTCAGCAGGCTTTCAAGACTTTCCAGCTCATTCCGCCGGGAATCGGCATCGTGCATCAGGTGAATCTGGAATACCTCGCGAAAGGCGTGTTGAGCCAGACGTCAGAAGTCAGAGGTCAGAAGTCGGAGATCTTTTTCCCCGACACTCTGGTCGGTACTGATTCGCATACCACAATGATCAACGGTCTGGGCGTGGTTGGCTGGGGCGTCGGTGGAATTGAGGCGGAAGCCGGGATGCTCGGGCAGCCGGTTTACTTTTTGACGCCGGAAGTAGTGGGCGTGCACCTGACGGGACAGTTGCGCGAAGGTGTGACCGCAACCGATCTGGTTTTGCACATCACGCAGTTGCTGCGCGCGCAAAAGGTCGTTGGCAAATTCGTTGAGTTTTATGGTGAGGGCGCCGCATCGCTGCCGGTGCCTGACCGCGCAACGATCGGCAACATGTCGCCCGAGTACGGTGCGACAATGGGTTTCTTCCCAGTCGACCGCGAGTCAGTGAATTATTTGCGGGCTACAGGACGCACTGAAGAGGAATGCGTTGCTTTCGAAAATTATTTTCAGGCTCAGAACATGTTTGGTATGCCGCGAAAAGGGCAAATTGATTACAGCGTTGATATCGATTTGGATCTGGCGGATGTGCAGCCGAGCGTCGCCGGACCAAAGAGGCCGCAGGACCGAATTAATTTGCCAGAACTCGGAAGCAAGTTTCGCGAGCTCCTTGAAAAACCGGTGCACGACGGAGGCTATGGAAAGAAACAGATCGATCTTCGCGAAAAGCATGTGGTCGAATTGAATGGCAGTGCGCCGCGCAACGGCGCGATGTTTTCGACGGACACCAAAGAAGATCAGGGAATTAAACCGGGTGAAGCGCGTAACGTGCTCGAGATGGTTTCAAACCGACCAACACCCGATCCGGGCAAGGAAATCGAAGCTGAATCCAGCCAGGTGTTCCAACATGGACGCACTCACATTGGCCACGGCAGCGTCCTGATCGCCGCGATAACGAGCTGCACAAATACAAGCAATCCGAGCGTAATGATTGCGGCTGGATTATTGGCGAAAAAAGCAGTTGAGCGCGGTCTGCGTGTCGATCCTGGCGTCAAAACATCGCTCGCGCCCGGGTCGCGCGTTGTTTCCGATTACCTGGCAAAGACCGGGCTCCAAACATATCTCGACCAGCTCGGATTCAATCTCGTCGGTTACGGTTGCACGACCTGCATCGGCAACTCGGGGCCGCTGCATCCAAACATCGAGAAGACGATCCACAAATACGATCTGGTTGCAGCTTCGGTTCTTTCGGGAAATCGGAATTTTGAAGCCCGCGTGCATCAGCATATCAAAGCGAATTTTCTGATGTCGCCTCCGCTGGTTGTGGCCTTTGCCCTCGCCGGCCGGGTTCACATCGATCTTTCGCGCGACCCACTCGGCAAGGATAAAGACGGCAAAGAAACTTTCCTGCGCGATCTCTGGCCGAGTCTCAGTGAGATCCAGCATACGATGCAGAGCGCGCTCACACCTGAAACGTTCCGCAAATTTTATCGCGATTTCGCGGAGCAAAATCCGAAGTGGAACGAAATTCCATCGAGCACAGGTGACGTCTACCAGTGGGACGAGAAAAGCGATTACATTCATGATCCGCCGTTCTTCGAAAACTTTTCGATGGAGTCCGGCCACATCGCCGAAATCCGGGGCGCTCACGCGCTTGGCATTTTCGGCGACACAGTTACGACCGATCACATTTCGCCTGCGGGAGCGATCAAAGAGAGTTCCCCCGCCGGAAAATATTTGATGTCGCGTGGAATTCAGTCGCGCGATTTCAACAGCTATGGCAGCCGGCGTGGCAACGATCTGGTGATGACCCGCGGCACATTCGCGAATGTGCGAATCAAAAACCTGATGGTGCCCGAAACGGAAGGCGGCGTGACGAAATATTTCAGTCCGAGCCGGACTGGCGGTTCAAAGAATGGCGAAGGCGAACAGATGTCGATCTTCGATGCGGCGATGAAATACGCGGAGACCAAGACTCCGTTGGTCATTCTCGCAGGTCACGAATACGGGACAGGTTCGTCGCGCGATTGGGCCGCGAAGGGGACGCGTTTGTTAGGCGTGAAGGCGGTGATCGCGGCAAGCTTTGAACGAATTCACCGATCGAACCTGCTTGGGATGGGCGTGTTGCCGTTGCAGTTCCTGGAGGGCACGTCCGCGCAATCACTCGGACTCGACGGCTCGGAAAAGTTTTCGATCACGGGATTGTCCGACTCGCTCAAACCAGGACAACAGGTAACGCTCGAAATCGAAGACAGGAACGGGCAACAACGATCAGTGCCAGTGAAGCTTCGCATCGATACACCGATCGAGATCGATTATTATCGGCACGGCGGGATTTTGCCGTTTGTGCTGCGGCAATTGCTCGCGAAGTAGTTCGTCGCCGAATAGGTTTCTTAGAATCTCTTCTTTAGCTGGACGTACCAAAACCGGCCTTTGATCGCGGCGAGCGACTCGTCGCAGAAATTCTCACCGCTGCCAGCTACGAAAGGAGGGTCTTCGTCGAATACGTTCTGCAACCCAAGCGTGACCGTGCTGTTATCCAACCAGCTCATCTAGCATCCGTACAGAATCCCGCAGAAAAAACGGCTAAGACCGCAGTGGCTTTCGTAAACCTGAACAGAACGGAGGCTCCCGGCGCACACCAGAGATAGTTTCTAGAAAACGTTGTCGTCTGGTCGGCCAATGAGTAAAACGCAGAAGGCTAACGAGAGGAGCATCGGATTCGAAGACTATCAGTTTGGTGTCTTGAACTGGGCATTGCAACAATTTGTCTGCTCGTGCCCTGGGTCGCACTGGCTCAAGCAACAGCGCCTTCACCAGGGGGTATTGCTGAAGTGGAACGTGTTGTCGTCACTGGTTCAAACATCCCCACGGCGGAAGAAGTCGGCCCGAATCCAGTGGACACCTATCGTCCAAGCGACATCGAAAAATTAGGTGTCCGCAACTCCACCGATCTGCTCATCAACCTGCCGCAGGAGATGGGCACGACCGTCAACCAGAACATGTCCGGTCTCGGTGATGGCAGCGTCATACCCAATCTGCGTGGATTGCTGCCCAAGGAAACTCTGGTTCTGATCGATGGGAAACGCACCGCGATAGTGGGGGCTGGCGGTGTTTTTACTAGCGGGCTCAGCGGAGTGGACATCAACCTCGTTCCATTACCTATGATTGATCACATCGACATCCTGAAAGATGGCGCTTCGGCCGTTTATGGCAGTGACGCAGTAGCCGGTGTGATCAACATCTTTTTGGTACACAAGTTTCGGGGGCTTGAGATCGGAGGCAGCTACGGGAACACAAATATGGGTGCCTCCAACGATGCTGGAGAGCGGGAGGGTTGGCTCAAAGCCGGTACGGGAGACGACAAAACCGATATCGTGGTCATTGCGGATTTTTACGATCGTGCCGCCATCTACAACCGCGACCGGTTCCTTAGCACTAACGCGGACACAATTCGCTGGGGTGGGTTTGATGACCGCAGTGCAAATTTCCCCGGCAGCATCGGACCGTTCCGCCTGATCCCGCGCTTGTTTTTCAGCGCGAACTCTCCGCCGCCACACTCAGCTCCGAATGTCGCAACTTCTCCACACTATATCAGCGTCTCTAGTCCCGCATTCAATAACGGTAACGGTTTTCTAAATGGCACCCTGGCCGGCTTGGATGGGGACTATGTCTTGTATAACTTTCAAGCTTTGATGCCCGCGATTCCGGCCGCGGATCGCCAGAGCTTTTATGGCTCTTTCACACGCGATATTTGCGACAAATATTTAACGGTGTTTGCCGACTTTAAATATACCCGCTCCTTTTTTGACGGAGCGAATGAGGCTACTCCATTCAATCCGGATGCATTCACACTCCCGAACGGTGCTCCCTTTAGCCCCGTCGGGCTTAGTGTTCCAATTCAGAACCCGTTTAATCCGTTCACCGTGGCTGATGCGACCTTAATGCATAACGGTGTTCCCGTGCCCGTGACTACGGGAGTCCGGTTTCGCGCCATCAACGACGAGCCACTCAGAACCGCGAAGTTTACTCTCAAGGACATGCTGTTCGATGCCGGGCTTCGCGGTGAGCTAGGAGAAGTTGCTGATTACTTCAAAGGTTGGAATTGGGAATTAGGTTTTCGCTATTCGCGGAACGAGGAGGAAAATCTCGTCGGTGGCGCTGTTAGTAAGTCCGGGCTCCGTGAAGCCTTGCTAGATACCAATCCGGCGACGGCGTTTAATCCGTTCCTGGGGTTCTTCGGCCATAACAGCCCTGCGGCGATTAACAGAGTCTATGTAACTCTCGACCGGTCCGGAGCCTTTGAGTTGCCTTTGGGCTATTTCCATCTTGACGGCGACCTGTTCAATCTTCCCGCGGGCCCGGTCTCCTTCGCGGTCGGGGTCGAGTATCGTGGGGAGCGATGGGAAAACAACCCTAGCTCAGCGAGCACCACGTTTGACACGATTGGTCCGGTCGATATCGAAGCTTCGCGAGTTAACCGCGACGTTTGGGCAACCTATCAGGAAGTGCGATTTCCGGTGACCAGCGCGCTATGGAACTTCCCCGGTACGTATAGCCTCGAGTTCGATATTGCCGAGCGCGAGGAATGGTACAGCCAGAACACTTCTACAGTTCTGCCCTTCGGCGGCCTGCCACTTTTCCCGGCGCAACACTCGCAATATAACGCACAGAAACCTAAATTTTCAGTACGCTGGCAGCCGCTTGATCCAAAGTGGATCGGCGCACTGACCGTGCGCGGCAGTTACAGTGAAGCGTTTCATGTGCCGACATTGCCAGACCTTAGTCCTGGAGGAACCGAATTTTTTTTCAGCTTTCCCGACAATCTTCACGATCCCAAGGGATTGACTCCCCCAGGGACTAGCGTTCCCTTCCTCGTAAGTGGGAACCCCAACCTGAAGCCCGAGGTTGCCTACGAATGGACTTATGGAGCGGTTTACAGCCCGAAATGGATCAGAGGCCTTACGCTGAGTGCTGACTTCTGGCACATCGACCTGCGATCGATTGCATCATTTGTCGGTCCTCAATTCATCATTGATTTCGAGAACAGCTTTCCCGGGTTAGTTGTTCGTAATCCTATGACTGGCGCAATAGCTGCAATCATTGGCCAAACCTTAAACCTTACTCATGCTATCGTGGAAGGTATCGATTATGAAGGGATCTATATTCTGGATAGTTCGATATTTGGTCATGGCAATTTTGGCAGATTGACCTTTACCTTCAACGACACCTATTTGTCGCGCTTCGAATTCCAGCCCACCCCCTTAAGCAAACGCATTGGTCTTTCAGGTGAGTTTGTGACGAGCGCCTCGTTTACTGGCTCGTTGCCGCACAATCGCGCCTACGTCAGCGCGTTTTACGACGGACCGGCTAGCACGTGGCTAGCCGGTTTCGATACCGGCGCAACCGTGCACTACACCGGCCAGTATGAGGATGACAATATTGATCTGACAGGATCTTCGAAACCGCAAGAACCGAGAAGTGGCCCGTTCCCTCAGCGCGCACGGAAAGTGAGCGACTGGGTTACACTCGACCTGGCCACATCGTACACATTTAACTTGCCGGCCCCAGTATTAGCTCAGGTGCCTGGCTTAGCTAAGGATGGCGGCAAGGAAGTCAAGCTCAAGGATGGCAGGGAAAAAAATGTGCTACCCGTTTCCACGGCTGAGTACAATTCTTGTGGATGGCGCGCCTGGCTTAATGGCACGACGCTCACCGTCGGAATGCAAAACGTCTTTGATTCTGATCCGCCGTTCGTGGCCGGCACATTCGAGAATAACTACGACGAATCGCTTGCCACAATCAAAGGCCGGTTTTGGTACGCGCAGTTAAAGAAGAATTTTTAGCGGGGTTTAAGCTCAGCGAAAAAGCTTTGCAGCGTCAGGGCTGCTTTTCCTCGCAGAGCTTTTGGAAAGCGGGATCGGTGCGTAGAGGGTCCCACACCGGATCGAGTCGTAACAGTGCTGGCGTAACAGGCGCAAAACCTGGCGTTTGTAACAACCGCGCCAGAGTAGAGATCGGGCGGCTAGTCTCGCCTAAACGTGTCTGAATTAGTGCTACGTATGCTTCGACGGCAGGTCCGACAACCGGGTCCTTAGCACTCGGCAAAAGGATCACTGAGCGTGTTTGCTCTAGGGCTAAGTCCCATTCTCCGATCAAAGCGTTAGCGTCAGCTAGCGTCGCCCAAGCAAATGCGTTATCTGGTTGATTTTTGCAAACCGGCTCAAGCGCGTTGCGCGCCTGTTCAGCGTTGGCCTTGGCCCCAGCCGTATCGCCAGCAAGGTGCTGCATGGTAGCAAGCCACACCTGTCCACGGCTCTTCTCGACCTCAGAAGCAAAATGGAATTGAACTTGTCGGGCTTGCAGCAATCGAACGGCCTCACCGTAATTTCGTTCAAGGTTCAATTGAGTGATCTTGATGCCGAAGGTATCCTCATTAGGGGCCTGCCAGTTTACCTCTGATAGGAACCTGGCGGCCTCTTTCAGGTTACCCTGAGACTGATAAATCCTGGCCTTTGACGCCATCAGTTCCGGATCGTTTGGCATAATATCCAGCGCTCGACCATAAAGCTTCAGCGCGGCCGGAAATTGTCGAAGCATGGAGTAAGTCAATGCCGCGTCGATGAGTAACTCCACATTACGTGGGTCCAGGGCGAGGGCTTGCTCGAAGTAGGCGATGCTTTGATCCCAGTGTCCCTGGCGTCGCGCAACTTCGGCGAGTGCATATGGCACTTCGCTGCTACCGGGTAACATTTTGCTCACGCGGCCGAACGTGGTTTTGGCAGACCCGTAATCACCCAGCACGCGGTATTGATAATAACCCAAGGCGAGCAGGGTCTCGGGAGACTCAGGCTGCAGTTTTTGCGCATTCTCCAAAGCACGTTTCACTGCGTCGCGCCGACCGGGAGTAGTGTCCCTCTGATCGAAGTAGATGTCCGCGTTCGCGCGAGAAAGCCGCGCCCAGGCTAGCGCGAAATTTGGGTCAAGCTGCACCGCCCGCTCATAAAAACCCGCGGCTTCCCAAAGTTCGGTGGAGCGTGCTTCAAAAGACAGGCCGCGGAGATAGAGATCGTAAGCCGCCTGATTGTTTGTCAGCTTAAGTGCTAACGCCTGCTGCTCGTGACCGGTGAGCTTCGCTTGCAACGATTCCGCAATTCTTTTGGCGATGTCGCTCTCGACTCCAAAGATGTCAGTCAACTTGCGATCGTAGGTGTCAGCCCAAAGATGGGAATCGGTTTGCGCGTTGATCAACTGAACGTTGACTCGCACATGATCAGCCGCTTTTTGCACGCTCCCCTCAAGAATATTCGCTACCCCCAGCTGCTCCGCGATGTCGCCGAGATTCCTAGGTTTGCTCTGATATTGCTGCGTGGAAGTGCGCGAGATTACTTTTAAATCCGCGATCTTAGCCAGCCGCGTCAGAATCTCCTCTTGGATGCCCTCACCGAAGTAGGCATTATCTGGATCGGCGGTGAGATTTTCGAATGGCAGCACGGCGATGCTTTTCTCAGGTGGCGAGGTGGTTGTCGGGTTCCAGTGCCAATAGAATGGAAACGCCAGCGCCAAAGCACCTATTAACAATACAAGCGCCAGGCCAGCGGGCGACCGTATCCAGCGCAGCCAAAAAGGAGCGGTGGCGGCGCGTGCCAAGTCATACTCGACTTCCAATTTGTGACGAAGATCTTTGAGCGCCTGAAGCAGCTCGCGTGCGCTCTGATACCTTTGCTCGCGATCTTTGCGCAGCGTTTTTCCGATAATTTGTTGGAGCTCAGCAGGCGCATGAGGATTGTAACTTGTGAGCGGCGCTGGCTCCTTCTCAAGAATCGCAGACATCACTTCTTTTGGCGTGTCACCAGTGAATGACGCATGCCCGGTTACCATTTCGTAAAGCACTACGCCGAGACTCCAGATATCGGTGCTGTTATTAACTTGCCCGCCGCACGCCTGCTCCGGCGACATGTAACGAACGGTTCCCAATATTGATCCGAGATTCGTCTCAACCAGTAACAACGCTTCGTCTCTCGGCATGGTTGCCGGCACTTCCTGCTCGGCAAGCTTCGCAATCCCAAAGTCGAGCACTTTCACGTATCCGTCCGGTCGGAGCATGATGTTCTCCGGCTTGATGTCGCGATGGACAATGCCTGTTTCGTGGGCGGCGACGAGCGCATTGGCCACTTGGATCGCGACGTCAACAGCTTCACCGACCTCGATTCGCCCGCGCATCAGACGTTGACGCAGCGTTTCGCCTTCGATCAGTTCGCTGGCTATGTAATGAGTTGAGTGATCCTCGCCAATCTCGTAAACCGTCACGATATTTGGATGATTCAGCCCAACCACCGCGTGCGCTTCTTGTTGAAACCGCTTCAGCCGCTCAGCGTCACCGGTGAAGCGCAATGGCAAAAGTTTGAGCGCGGCTTTGCGACCCGCTGTGATGTCAGTGGCCAGATAGACCTCACCCATCCCGCCGGCACCTATTGATTCAGAAATTTTGTAGTGGCCGATTGTCTGGCCAACTAGCGAATCAGCTTGGCCATTTTGAATAATTTTCGTCGCAAGACTAACAGCCGACGTTTCAATGAAGGTGCTTGCTCGCTCACGCGAAGCCAGGAGCGCTTCGACTTTGCGACGCAAAAGCGCATCGCCTTCGCAGGCCGTGTCCAGGAATGCGCTAATCTCATCCGGCTCTTTTTCCAACGCCTCGCGATAGATTTCCTCAATCGTTTGGAACCGCGCGGGCGTCATAGACACGAATTACACGAATTATCACCAATGTTCAGACACTCTGACTCAGCGTTCGAAGCAATTAGTGCAAATTCGTGAAATTCGTGTGTCATAAGACAATCCTTTTCCATTCCAACGAATCGCCACCGAAATTAACCAGCAGACCAAGCCGAAGCTTCGAAGCGGCCAGATAATTTAGCACTTGTTTGATGTGCGAATCGGTCAGTTTTTTGACGGCTTTGGCTTCAAAGGGAATCTTGTCCCAGACAATGAAGTCCGCATAATAATAGTGCGGCAGGATGACTCCCTTGTAGGTGATTTCGTAATTCTTCTCGCGCAAAAACGGAATCGCAGCGCGACTTAGTTCAACGACAAGCGCATCCTTGTAGATGATTTCGTCGTGGCCCTTTCCCAACTCGCGGTGAATCTCCATGAAAATGCCTACGAGTTGGAAAACCCCCTTCTTGTAAAGCAGCTCATCCATCTTCATTGGTGTAAATTCGTGAAATTCGTGTCTGAAGATTCGTGTCAAGCCGTGTCGTGCAATTCCGTGTACAGCCAAACCTTGGCAAATTCCCAGTCACGCCTCACCGTTACCCGTGAAATCTTGAGCACTTCCGCCATCTCGTCGTAGTTGAGCCCGCCGAAATATTTCAGCTCGACTACTTGAGCTTTTCTTGAGTCGAGTGTGGCGAGTCTCACCAGTGCCTCGTGCAGATCAACAATTTCCTGTGACTCTGCTGGTGAGACCAGCGCTGCTTCGTCCAGTTCTACCTTGAGCGCGCCGCCGCCGCGCTTTTGGCTCTGATAACTTCTGGCGTAATCAACAACGATTTGGCGCATCGCCCGGGCGGCTACGGCGAAGAAGTGGGCGCGGTTTTGCCAGCGTGGATTGGTTTGGTCGGCCAGGCGCAGATAAGCCTCGTTGACCAGCGCCGTTGTTTGCAGTGTGTGATCGGAACGTTGTCCCTCCATGAAATGATGAGCGATGCGTCGAAGTTCCTCATAGACCAGCGGAGTTAACTCTGTAAGGGCGGCATCGTCTCCGTGACTCCATTGCTCCAGGAGCTGCGTCACTCTATGCGGAGAGACCGAAGACTTTTCCATAGGCTTCTCGTGGCAGCCTATCATCCGCAGAAATTTTCTGCACGCGGAAGCCGTTTCGGAAAAAAACTCAATTCAGATGATCACTTTGATCGCCCGTTCTCGTTTATGGCAATGAAAGGCAAACTACGAAACCATATACCAACACCACGGGCTTCGGAAAACAGCAATTATATGCTGACACACGCCGGGGGCGGTCACGGCGCAAGCTATGCGAGCAGCTCTTTCTCTCAAGAAGGCGGGCGTTCGACCAGCGCAACGAGCAGCATCGCGTGCACCAACTGGGAAGTGCGGTCATGCATGAGCATCCGCCTCGCGTTCACTGCGAAGCAATGACAACTTCTGCCGACGAATCTGTTTATCTAAAGTAGGAGATCCTTATGGCCTCATTGCAGAACACGTTTCATTACGAGGGCAACTCCTCCAACTCCCCTATCGAATCAGTCCTGCTGTTTTTCGATATTCCGACCTATAAATTCGAAACGGTTCTGCGGGATGGGAGGCCCTTTCCCGAAAGAGTTCATCTGGGCGCACACACGCTTCAGGTGCATCGAGCATTAAACAGCGCGGATTACTTTGCACCATTCGCCAGTGAACTGCTGATTGGATCGACAGATCTCTCCGTGACGAACTTTCACGCCTATTACGCCGCTATCGATTTCGAGGGAGACGATGCGCGCCTGGCTTCGTTGTCAGCCAACATTCGCCTTCATATCAAAGATGAACACGAGAATGGGTTCGGTGAGAGTGCCTTCGATGCTTTGTACAGTTTCTCAACTGCATCCGAACACTATGCCGATATCCTGGCACGCCAGCGGGCATTGAATACATCAGTCGCGTTCGACGAAGGCGAAGCGGACAAACTGACGGACGAATTGATCGATTACTTACGCGCCAACATTTTTCTAATTAACCGTGAACGGTTTGATGAAGCAGCCGCCCAGTTCCGCACCGTCGAACCGCGATTCAACGATTTTGCGTTCCTGCTGATCCTCTCACACGTCACCGAGGTTGCCGAGAAACCGCGGATCAACATTGCTTTGGATAAGTTCAAAGCCTACCTCAAGAGCCAATTCGGGATCGGCGAAGCCCGGACCATCAAGACGCTCCAGAAGGTCCTGAAAGACGCGCTGTTCGACTTCCCCGTGACCGTTCCCGAGATCACGGCCGTGGAGATCAAGGGTACGCTCACGCTGTTGCGGACCGACAGCACCTCCACCTCGCTCGCCGAGTTCGGATTCTACGATCTGACGACCGAATACGGCATCCTCGCGCCCGACGGCACTTCGGACCTGGCCACGAATCATTTCGACTGGAGTACAGCGGCGCAGCCGACCGGCAACACCGCTCCCTTCTCGTTCGGCACCGTCATCACCAACCTTGTCTCGAGTGACATCGACGTTCGCGTGAAAGCCCATGACGGGTCAGTGGTTTGGGAACGGCAATACGCCAGCACGGACGCTGCCCTAGGACATATCGCCATCGAAGTTCCGCTCGTCGCACCCGTGGTGCTGACCGATCCCGAGCCGCCATCCACGGGAGGGCACAAGAAGCTGAGCGGCAAGGTGGTCGAGCTCTCGGCGACCTGCCCCTTGAAGGATATCATCATCGTCGTCGAGGCGCAGAAGGCGGCGGACGCACCCTGGTCCGTGGTGGGCACGGCGACCACCGACAATTCCGGCAACTTCTCGATGCCCTATCCCTACGGAAACTACACAGCGGCGCGGGCCTATACTTCCCTGACTCCGGACAGCCCCGTCGACATCCCTGTCAACACCGACGCGGCGCATCTCTCCACCCTTGAGACCATCGCCGATGATTTCCTGTATCTGCTGTTGAAGGACGTCACCTGCGAGGACGACGACCACGAGCATGACGACGATTGCGCCTGCCAGGACGCGGACAAGGCGAACCGGCTGCCCAGCCAGGCCGATCTCATCCAGTCGGACTCCTACACGCAGGATGTCGGCGGGTCCTGCGTCAATCTCTCGGTGCCCAACCGGACCCTCAGCGAGTACCGGCATCAGGCGGTCGTCAGAACCTCGGATCCCGACGTTTCAAACTACGTCCTGACCAAGGACGCCAAAGGCAATTTCGTCCTTGAGGGCGGGCTCAGCAAGATCGCCCGCAAGCCGGTCGATCTCGGCAATCCAATCCGGTGGCAGGATGCCCCGGACGATCACAACAATCTCTCGCTCTACCAGGCCGTGACGGTCGCGACCGGCCATGTCCTGCATTACAGCGTGACCACCAAGGCCGATGGCTATTCCCTCGGCGAGCTCCTGGCTTCCCTACCGCTGGCCCCCGGACAGAAGAAGCAGATCGTCGTCTTCGATCAGACCCACACCTTGACCGGCAGCGAAACCCAGCGTTTGTCGCAGAGCGAATCCCTTGCGGCCTCGCTGGTCAACGACGTGAGCATCACCGACACCCTCGCCGGCAACCTTTCCGAAGCGACCCAGGGCGGAAGCTCGGCCAATACCGGCGGCGTCAGCGCCGGCCTCGGCCTCGCCGGCATCGTGGAAGGCATTGCTGGGGTATTCGGCGTGTCGGGTGGTTTCTCGAATGCCAATTCGACCGCTTGGCAGAACAGCTCGCGGGAACTGTCGCAGCATTTCAATGAGCAGATCAAGAACGCCATCAACCAGAACGCCCAGAGCTACCGGGAGCTGAACGCGTCGGTCGTGACCACCGTTCAGGAGGGGCAGAACTACGGGGTCACCGCCGAGGTGATCGCCAATCACAACCACTGCCACTCCCTCACCATGATGTATTTCGAGGTGTTGCGGCATTACGCCATCTACCAGGAGCTGATCCACGTCGAGGAATGCCTGTTCGTCCCGCTGCTGATGACGGATTTCACCCGGGAGAACATCTTCAAATGGCGCGACGTGCTCGCCGCTGCCCTGTTGCCGATGCCGTCGGAAACCTATCTTCAGCCGTTCAACCTGGTCAGAGGCGGACGTCAGCATCCGCTGCTTAAGGGCTTCGACGCCATCGAGCGGATCAAGACGAACTACGAGAACGTCGACTTCCCCGCGGGTGCGTATGACGACGAGGTGATGAACTTCATCACCGGCGAGATATACATCTACACCAACCTGCCCCGGCCGAAATCGAAATACGACCGGATCAAGTCTTGGCCGCTCGAGAAGAAGTCAGACTGGTCATGGCCGGGCGCGCTCATCGGCGGCGTCCTAGGCGGTCCACTGGGCTTCATCGTCGGCGGTTACTTGAACGCGGATGGCAGCGTGAAGGCCGAGGCCAACCCGATCATCGACGACTACATCTATGTCGACGCCAACTACGCTTCGGTGCCGCCGGCGCAGTGCATCCGCGTCCGCAAGTTCGATTCCAACTTCTTCGAGGCCGGCGGCTTCGACAAGGCGCAATGGGAGGCCTATGCGAGCCTGCTCGGCAAGAACGTCCTCGACATGCTCAGCTACTATTTCAAAGACCGGCTGATCTCCGAATGGGACAGCATCTTCTACAACGACATCGCGCCGCTGCTGTTCGAACGGATCTGCAACAACATCAGCCTCGGCGGCTTCTCGGCCCTCGATTTCTCTTCGGAGGCGAAATACAAGGGCAACTTCGCGACGATGAAGGTCAATCTGCGCGGGACCGGCTCCAACAAGAAGCGCAACGAGATCAGCCAGCTCCAGCTCGCCTTTGCCAACACCGCCGGCCTCAGCAATGACCTGGTGACCTTGTCGGTGCGGAACGTCAGCATTCGCTATTCGACCGCGCACTATAACGGCGCGATCTACAGCGGCTATGTCGGCGATGACCTGGTGGACGGCAGCCTGCTCTACACGCCGGAGAATGCCAACGAGAAGCGCAATCCGAAGAAGGAAGACGCGTATATCGCGGCGCGGCTCGTCGAGCATCTCAACAGCAATCTCGAGCATTACAACAGGGAACTGTTCCAGAAGCTCGATCCCGACCGGCGGTTAATGCTGCTGGATGGATTCCTCATCGAGACCTATAACGATTTCGGGGTGCCGATCGGCAAGCGTTCGCTCGCCTCGGTGGTCAAGAACGACCTGGTGGGGATCTCCGGCAACGCGCTGATCATGCCGGTGGCGCCGGGCTACAAGGTCGACCGGAGCTACGTGATCGAACAGCCTATCGAGGGGCCTGCCGTCGTCACCAGCCTGTTCGACCACTACAAGCCGCTGACACCCATCCCGCCCTACCGCATCAGCATCCCCAGCAAGGGCGTCTTTGCCGAAGCCGTGCAGGGTGCCTGCGACGCCTGCGAGAAGGTCAAGGACAACACCTCGCAGGATTGGGACAAGTTCAAGACCGACGAGCCGACCGCGATCAACCCGGTCACCGTGCCGGTGCCGACGGTCACCGACTGGCGCGCGGCCTTCAAGGACCTGGCGACGCCGATCGTCAACATCCAGAACGCGCCGGCGACGCCGGCGCCCGGCGCCGGGCTCGCGGCGTCGACCACCCTCCTCGGGCAGAGCGGGCTCTTCAAGGACATCACCGGTCTCGACCAGAACCAGAAGAACGCGCTGCAGACCTATCTTTCCAACCAGGAGAACGCCAAGGCCTTCGGTGAGATGGCCAAGGAAATCTTCATGATGGGCCACAATACCGAGAAGTCGGACAAGATCGCCGATTCGATCCGCAATTCGCCCGAGCTCAGCCAGCAGGAGAAGGCGCAGCTGCTCAAGGATCACTTCGGCCAGATGGTCGATGGCGGTCAGAGCAAGAAGGCCGAGCAAGCGCAGCAGAACACCAAGCCGACGCTGACCGATGCGGCGGTCAAGGCCGCCGATCAAGGGAAGGCGGTCAAGGCGACCAGCGCCGATGCCTCCGGCAACGTGGCTTCCGTCGATATCAGCGCGGGCGCCGAGGGCGAGAACGTGTTGGCCGAGGTCAAAGGATTCATCCAAAATCTGCTGCAGGCAAACAGCAACGCCTGCTGGGCCACCGCAGCGACCATCATGATGAGTTGGAAGAAAGGCACTGCGCAAAACGTTCAGGACGTTCTGACCCTTGCCGGCGACCCGTATGTGCAGTTGTTCGCCCAAAGCAAGGCGCTTCCTTCCAGTATGAAGGACGATTTCATTACCAAACTTGGTATGGTCGGAGAGCCACCTGCCAGCTATCTGCTGCAGAAATACATCGACTGGGTCAATACTTATGGCCCGATTTGGATCACGACTGATTCATCGGCTCAAGATGGTGTCTTCTCGCCGCATGCTCGTATCCTGGTCAAAATCACGGGAACAGGAACACCGGACGGGATTGGCACTTTTTTCACATTCATCGACCCGGCAACGGGCACCCTCTCCGCACCGCAACCCTACAACGATTTCCTAAAGGTATATGAACAGATGGTGACGGACAATCCCGGCAGTCTGTTCATCCAGATTGTTCACTTTGCGGATGCGATCACCGGCGAAGGCCAGGCCGTGCCCAATCGCGCGATGACCAAGGTCGATGGCATCGACGTGCACTTCCCGGTGGCCATCCCGAGCTGGAACGAACTCGACCAGGCTAAGATCCAGTTCATCATCCACCGCTGCTCGGAGCAGCAGGAAGGGGGCGCCCTCATCGGCGACACCGACGCGCATGTCGTGGCGAAGGGCTCGCCGGCCACCAGCTCATTCCCACAGCGTTGGGCTGCCACCGGCGCGAACTTCCTCATCCGCGGCGCGTATCACTTCTACCGCTACAACGTGGGCACGTCGGCCCCGCAAAACGGCGATGATCAGGCGGAGATGGTGGCCTCTATGGTGAGCCGGCTCCTGCCCGGAGACCTGGCGCCGGCCCTCGACTTCGAGGGCAAGTATCTGGTCGCGGCGCTCGCGGCCACGCCGCCGGGTGCGGTCGATCTGCGCGACGACATCGACCTGTTCCTTGACGGCGTCGAGACGCGCCTCGGCCGGACGCCATGGGTCTACACGGCATACTTCCCGATCCATGACCACATCGCGAGCCAGACCGACTTCGTGGCCGCGGATTTTGCGCATCTTGCCGAGTATCCGCTTTGGCTCAAGGTGTACCCGTATGCCACCGCGGATGGGGCATACGCAAACCGTACAACGATCGACCCCACCAACATCAAGCCCACCAAACCGGCCTACCCGAGAGACTGGGTCCCGTCGATGTGGAATGACGACTGGGCAATTCTGCAATACCTCGGCGACAATTGCCCGTCGACGATGACGAGTTTGAATTTCGCCGCCACCACCGACTGGAATATCACGCATGAAGGCATCTATGCGCTGCGCGGCCTGGCCGACCTCGGCCACACCGCTCCGCACATTGTGGGAAGCCAGAGCTTCATCGCCCATGTCGACAACGACGGCCGCGTGCTCGTCCGCACCCACGGCACCGCCTGGACCGAAGAGGATGTCACGCTCGCAACCAGCACGCCGCTGGCGATGGGCGACGTCGCTGCGATCGGCAACGGCAATCAGCAGGTGCTGCTCTATCGCAGCCGCGTGAACAACCACGTGATCGCACTCTCCCGCGACGTGTCCACCAGCAGCGCCTGGACTTTCGTTGATGCGACCGCGGAGGGCGCAGGCGTGGCGGCACTCGATGATCCGCTGATGTTGGTGGTATCGGGCACCGTCGAGGCCGTGCACTGGGGGAGCGGCGACCACCACAGCCATCTGCGGACCGACGCCGCGGGCGCGTGGCACGGCGCGGATCTGAGCTCGGACCCGGCAGCGCCTGCCGTCTCCGGCAGCGCCGCCATCTACCGGCACCAGAACGTGACCCGCGTGGTCGGGCGTGCCGGGGAGGACGGTCACCTCCTGGAGTTTTCGCGCGACGGCTCGGCCCCGCTCGGCACTGATCTCACGAATGCCAGCACCGACGGCGGCGGCGCGCACCCGCCGGCCGCCACCTACCGGCCATCGGTCTACACGCCGGGCGGCGGCGCGCCCCGCATCGTCTTCCGAGCCCTGCGCGGCGAGCTCTGGGAGATCGAGCGCGACACCCTCGTCGCCCGGAACCTGACCACGGCCGCAGGCGCACCGAAGGCGGCGGGCAGCCCCTCGGCAGTCTTCGTTGGCGGCGCGATGCACACGCT
>Ga0268266_10002481_pt1 | contig 19712 bp, 14 predicted proteins | sample KBSS13metaG_FD_190356 | JGI IMG/M metagenome (GOLD analysis project Ga0268266, IMG submission 190356) | Switchgrass rhizosphere microbial communities from Kellogg Biological Station, Michigan, USA - KBS S1-3 metaG (SPAdes) (version 2) | ecosystem: Host-associated > Plants > Roots > Rhizosphere... | reverse complement strand
CGAGAAAATCGCCCGTACGGTTCGGAGGGAGGGGAGGACCTATCCGGCCTTCCCTACCCCTATCGGCAGGACGATGATCAGGGCGTCCGGCGCGCCAAAGTGCGCGCCCATGAGCGGGAAGGCGGCGGGTGGTTTGCCGGTGCCGGCTCCGATGGCCTACGATGGCGCATCGATGTGAGGATGATGACCGCCAGGCTGTTCAGGCTCGCCAAGCGCGTGCTGGTGTTGATGATCGTGGTCGCGGCGGCGCTGCTGGCGATGCGGGCGTGGGAGTCGCAGAGCGGACCGCCGCTCGAGCCGTGGCATACCTACGTGCCGCACGACCTGCACGCTGCCGAGATCGACAACGCCGACTGGGCCGGCTACGTCCGCGCCGAAGACGCGATCTTCCGCGACGTGCGCCGCGAGGTGGTCGACAAGGTCGAGGCCCAGGACCATGCGCTGGGCAACCGCTATTACGCGGGCAGCCCGATCTATCCCGGCAAGTTCGCGCACGACTTTAACCATTCCTACATACTCGAGCCCGACGGGCCGCCGGTCGGAGCGGTCGTCCTGCTGCACGGCCTGACCGACTCTCCCTACAGCCTCCGTCACGTCGCGCGCCGCTATCGCGAGCTGGGATTCGTGGCGGTGGCGATCAGGATGCCGGCGCATGGCACCGTCCCGGCCGCCTTGACCGATGTCGAATGGGAGGACTGGGACGCCGCCACGCGGCTCGCCGTGCGCGAGGCCCGCCGGCGCGCCGGCGGCTCGATGCCGCTGCATATCGTGGGCTTCTCCAACGGCGGCGCGCTGGCGATGAAATATGCCCTCGACGTCCTGGAGAACGACCGGTTGGCGCGGCCCGACCGCATCGTCCTGATCTCGCCCATGATCGGCATCACGAGCTTCGCCCGCTTCGCCGGCCTCGCCGCCATACCGGCCCTGCTGCCGGCCTTCGCCAAAGCGGCCTGGCTCGGCATCGTGCCCGAGTTCAATCCCTTCAAGTACAATTCCTTTCCGGTCAATGGCGCTCGCCAGTCGCACCGGTTGACGGCCTCCCTGCAGGATCGCATCGCCCGCGCCGCGCGAGAGGGCCGGCTCGATCGCCTGCCGCCGATCCTGACCTTTCAGTCCGTCGTCGATTTCACGGTCAGCACGCCGGCGATCCTGTCCGGGCTCTACGCCCATCTGCCGGCCAACGGCAGCGAGCTCGTCCTGTTCGATCTCAATCGCGCCGCCATCGTGGGGCCGCTCATGCGCAATGCCGCCGAGACGGTCCTCACCCGCATCCTGGCCGATCCGCCGCGGAAATTCCGGACGGTGCTGATCACCAACGCCACGCCCGACACCTACGACGTCGTCGAACGCGTGACCGAGGCCGGCGCCGCGGCCGAGACGACGCACCCGCTCGCGCTGGCTTTTCCGCCCGGCATCTTCTCGCTGTCGCACGTCGCCCTGCCGTTTCCGATGAGCGATTCGCTCTACGGCATGCAGCCCGACAAGGCGGACGAGTTCTTCGGCGTCCACCTCGGCTCGATCGCGCCGCGCGGCGAGCGCGGCGTGCTGATCCTCAATCTCGATGCGCTGCTGCGCATGTCGTCCAACCCGTTCTTCCCCTATCTTCTCGAGCGCATCGAGCAGGGTATCGCGGAGCCGCGTCGCCCCGCGCCCTGACGGCATCCGGACGGATGCGCGGCTGGCCGCTGCCAGGGGTCACGGTGAGGCCACGCTGCACGACACGCGGTCGACGACGACGTTCGTCCGGGGGCCGTAGATGAGGAGGCCCTGGCGTACGCCGGCGCCGGTCCGCTGGACGAGCGCGCGCGTATTCATGACGACGTTGCTGCCGTTGGTGAAACGGCAGTCGATCACCGGCTCGACCGGATTGGCGCTGTTGTTGTCGAGGTACAGCACGGCCTGCCAGCGTTGCCCCGGCACGGCCCTGAGCGAGGCGCTGTCCACGGCCACGATCGGGACCGTCGGCCCGGCAGTGATCGGCACGGTGCCGACCGGCCTGCCGCGCACCCGCTGCTCGGCGATCCTGGTCGGCACGTTCTGCGCGCCGGGATCGAAGGCCTTGTCATCCGGTCCGGTGAGCGGCCTGCCGTCCTGGCCGACCGTTTCGGGCGTCCAGACCTGGCCGGTCTTGGGATCGCGAAACTCCGGCACGCCGCTGGAGGCGCCGGCATCGACGCTGCTGCGCTGCGCCTGCGCCAGGACCGCGGACGTCATCGTCAGGGCGACGAGTCCGGCGAGGATTGTCGGGATGGAGTTCTGAATACGGCTCATCTGTCACCTCCAGGTTTCACGTCAATGACGGGCTGAGATGGCGGCGCCTCGAACTGGCATCGGCATGCGCATTGGAGGCAGGCATGGGCGCATTCTAGGACGTGCGGCGATCCGTACATCGGCCAGGAATCCCGCGACTGTTCCGGGTGTCCCTATCGGCCTTGATCTTTAGCGTAGGCGACGCCTCATTTCGGATTGCTGGGAGCGCGGCTCTCCAGAGCCGCTCATGGGATGTTGCAATCCGAAGAAAGAGCGGCTCTGAAGAGCCGCGCTCCCAGCAGCATGACCATGAATCGGGGGAGCTCTGACAAACATTCACGAATTCCTCGGGCGCAGCACGACGACCCGGCCGCTGTAGTCGATCATCTTGCTTCTGCAGGGCAGGGCTGCGGCACACGCAAAGCGCGTAACCGAACCCGGTCACCCGGAACTTCGCCATATCGGCTGTGTACTGCGTTTCGAACTGTGCTCGGCGTTCCAAAGCAACCGCTCCGCGTCCGGGTGAGAGTGGAACCAAGACAACTTCTTTTAGCGCACGGTATCTGCTATTGAACCCTGGGGTGTGGCAGACTGCGACGAGGCCCGGGCCATGCTTGCCAATCACTTTGCGACAGGGTCGCTGCCCAAAGACCGGCAACTCGAAGCCTGGCGCGCGTGGTACGAGACGATTTTCGATGTGACGCCGAAGCCGGCAATCAACGACGATTTCATCGCGACCAATTCGACCTGGACCGTACCCGGGCTGACGTTCAGCCAGGTTGCGTCGCCTGCGAATACGGTGCACAGGACGAAGTCCGTCATCCGTCACAATTCGGTCGACCATTGGGTGATCACGCTCAGCAAGCAGAGCGTGAGCGACGTCGCGACGCGTGGCGTTTCGTTCGAGGCGCCGCCGAACACGCCGTTCATCCTCTCCTTCGGCGAAGAGATCAGCATCAGGCGCCGGCAGGACGACAAACGACTCCAGCTCATTCTGGCGCGCGACAGCTTCCAGAGCATAGCGCCCATCATCGATGCATCCACGGGTACGGTCTTGACCTCGCCGGCGGCCCGGATGTTCGGCGACTACATCCGCCTGCTCGAGCAGCATGTGCCCACGCTGGACGACGCCGCCGCGAGCCGCCTGAGCGGTGCGGTGCAGGCGATGTTGCTGGTCTGCCTCACGCCGACCGCCGACACGCAGATGGCGGCCCGCGACCAGATCAAGCTCACGCTGATGGAGAGAGTCCGCCAGGCCGTCCGCCGGAACCTGCGCTCGCCGTCGCTGGGGCCGGCGAAATTGTGCCGCGAGGCAGCCACGTCGCGCTCGCAGCTCTACCGGCTGCTGGAGAGCGAGGGCGGCGTGATCCACTACATTCAGCGCCGCCGCCTGTCGGAAAGCTTTTCGATCCTGTGCGACGTGCGCAACGGCCTGCCGATCGCCCAGATCGCGGAGATGCTGTGCTTTTCGGATGCGTCCTCCTTCAGCAGGGCGTTCCGGCGCGAGTTCGGCATCAGCCCGAGCGATGTGCGGTCGGCAAGCTATGCGGGCCTGCCGCCGTCGTCCCTGCCGAAGCCGCCGTCGGAAACGGCGGCCCGCACGTTCAGAGACTGCCTGCGCAGCTCATGAGCGGATGAGCACGGAACGCGGAGCTGGTGGCGCGATCGGCGGGCAGGAGGCGGCGCGGCCCCCCCATCAGCCGCTGCGGCGAGCCGTCGCCGTGCTGCCAGCCTCGGGAAGAACGCCGGCGAACGACAATTCGAACACGCTGCCTTCGGCAAATCGCGCGCCATTCCTCGGGCGAAATGTCAGAGAGGTGATGGCAGCGGTGTTTTTCCAGCGCGCCCCGTAAAGCGCGAGACGCCCTCCGGAGGCTCCTATCGCGGATATCATGTGCTTGTGACGGTCCGTCGCCGCATGTTGGGGAATGGCAATGACACCGCAGCCGAAAACATTTTCCGGCGCAGTCGCGCCCGGCAATACCCCCACCTCGTTGGCCGAAGTACTCGCCTCGTGAGACCTGTCACACGCGGAGGCCGAAACTCCGACGTAATTTGATGCAGTACCATCTCCATTGAGCGAGATGAGGAGACGATCCTCGACGTCGGCGAAGTCCGTTCTCGCCACGATCAGGCAGCGCAAAGCCCTGGCTCCGGAAGGTACATCGAGCGTGACGCTCGCAGCCCCTCCTGGTCCGACCACCTGACGAGATGCCAGGCCGCTCGGGCAATAAGCAGCTATGCGCGAGCCGGCACTGTAACCGGCGGACTTGCGCTTTGCGCGGAAGTGAATCTTCGTCAGATCGGACGTTCCTCGCCAGCAGCCGTTTTCCTGGCTGACCGGGATGAAGGTCGTCCTGTCGAAGGTACCGTGCTGGCTGATCCAGGGCTGAAAGAAGCTGCGATTCCGGATTTCCGGGTAGAGCGCAACGAGACAGCCGAAGGTGCCGGCGGGAGAATCGATGGCCGACGACCATCCGATCCGCTGTTCCGTGAATTTTTCGTTCAGGACGACGTTCCTCGGAATTCTTTCGCCGCCGAACCGCTGGACGCTGTAGTTGCCCCTTCCCTCATCGTCGTTGATTGCCTGATAGGTTCGCTCGCCGGTATAGGCGGCGTTCACATAATTCGCTCGGCAATGCATCAGATAGATGAGGTGGCTTTCGCCGGCTGGAAAAGTCGTGAAGGTGAACTTTCCGTCGGCGGTCAGCACCTTCTCTTCCACGAGCCTCCTCTCGTCCACCGCGTAAAGCGTGACTGTCGTTCCGGCCGCCCATAAGTTCGGGCTCGGCGTTTTCTGCCATGGCCTGAATGCGATGGAATCGATCGCCGAGGTGTCGCTCCAGGCGCAGATATGCCGCTGCAGCCGTTGCTCGAGCGAGGAGCCCATCGTCTGCCAGCATTTCACGTTATCCGTTCGAAACGCGTGAGGAAAAAGGATGTAGCCGCCACTGAACTGATTGGCCGCTGCCGGAACGATGTCGACGCCTTGCCCAACAGTCTGATCGAGGCTGTACTGGGTGGAGACCTTCGACTTGGCAGCCTGGAAGTCGCGGCGGTGATATCTGGCCTTGTTGTCGCCGTTGACGACGACTTCACAAAAACGTCTTTTGGCGAACGTCTGCGCGCCGCTGATCTCGACGAGCAGGTGATTGGTGCCGGCGGGAACAAGCGTGGAGAGGGAACTGAAGCCGATCTGATGTTGGGAAGAACCAGTCACTTTCGTTTCGGCGACCTGCACGATGGGAAGCATAGCGATGACTGACATGATCTTCCTTTTCTTGTCGTCTCTGTTTCGTCCGCACCGGAAAGTTTACCGGTTCGGATTGAAGTTCGACTGCTTTTTCAACGTGCAGCCCGCCGCGGACCCGGGTAGTTGACCTGGCAAACGAACTCAGCCTTCACCCGTGCGGGAGATGCTACATTCCGACTTTCCCTGCCGGCAGCATGTCCTCGTCCGGACAGGTGATTTCAAGGATGAAATCGGCCGAGGGCCCACTCACGACCTGCGCGTCGCGATGCATTCCCGGCATCGCCGCATGCGCCGCGATCGACGAGTCAGCGTCGTCCGACATCGAGGAGCAACTCTTCGATCAGGTGCAAGACGCCGCTGCAGCAAGCCGCAGCGCATGGGCAAGATGATGGTGCCGGCACGGGCGCACCTGTCACGGCTTCAACCTTCACCTCAGGGTCTGGATGACGGACGCGAGAATAGGCGATCGGTGCCGTGCAGTCGATAGCCGATAGGGCGGCGCGATATTTGCCTGCGGGTCGGAACTTCCTGCTTCTTCAGCAAGAGATGATCTGCAGAGTCTGTTTCAACATCGTGTCAGGCCGTTGCAAATGCACGAGCTGACATCGGTAAGCAGGGCAGCGTGCAGGCTTGCCAGTGCAACGTGGTGAGGGGCCATGCGCAATCCGGGACGGGTGCGAAATCTGGCATTGGTCGCAGGCGTGCTGGGCGCACTGTCCGTCGGCGTTCCGTTCGTCGCTGCCGATCGCGCAGGACAGGGCGCCTGGGTCTTGCTCGGCGGTACCGCGGCCGTGCTCGGTCTCGGGGCGGCGGCGATGCTGACCATGACCATGCGGCGGATGCGTCGCCTCAATGGCGGAGAGGGCGTGATTGCCCGTTGGCAGGTGGATCCGGCGACCCGGACACGCTTCGTCGCCGATGACCGCAACGCCGAGCGTGCGACGCAGAAGCTGAACAATGCGATCCGCCTCGAGGACAAGCCGGGGCGCGCCGTCGAGGTGATCGTCGGCGATGATTGTCTCCAGGTCGGCGGCGATTTTCACAAGGTCGCCCTTGCCGAGCTCAAGGGAGCCGGGCTGAGCGGCGGACGACCTTCGATCCTGGAGTTGCGCTTCGTGACACCGGGGGCGCAGCAGCCCGACACCCACTATGCCTTCCGCTTTCCCGTCGCCTTCGGCGCGGAGGCCGCGGCGCGGGCGGTGATCGAGCATTACAATCGCCGCTATCACGCCGCTTACGGCGCCCGCTGAGAATGCCGGGCAGGGCGCTCAATGCGGAGGGGCGTTCGCCGCGGGCGCGGTGACGATCTGGGCGGCTGCGGCCGATGCGTCCTCGGCGTCGTGGGCGACATGGACCTTGGGGATGGCGAAGTGGATGCCGTTGGCGTCGAATGCCTTCTTGATCATCGCGTTGGCCCTGCGGCGGACCATGAACTGCTCGCCGGGCTTGGTCATCATCTTCGTGCGTATGCGCATGCCGTAATTGTCGAACTGCTCGACGCCCTGCATCTTGAGCGGCTGGAGGATGCTCGGGCCGAGGTCTGGATCCTTGGCGAGCTCCTGGCCGATCTGCTTGACCAGCTTCTTGGCCAGGTCGATGTCGGAATCGTAGGTGATGCCGATCACGTCCTTCACGATCACCCAGTCGCGGCTCATGTTCTGCACGGCGCCGAGCGCGCCGAAGGGAACGGTGAACAGCGGGCCGCGCTGATGCCGGAGCTTGATCGACCGCAGGCTGAACGATTCGACGGTTCCCTTGTAGTTGCCGCTCTGGATGTACTCGCCGACCCGGAAGGCGTCGTCGAGCATGTAGAACATGCCGCTGATGATGTCGCGGACCACCGTCTGGGCGCCGAAGCCGACGGCGACGCCGACGACGCCGGCGCTGGCGATCAACGGCCCGATCTCGACGCCGAGTGAGGCCAGCACCATCAGCCCCGACATCACCACGAGCACGATGAACGCGAGGTTGCGGCCGATCGGCAGCAGGGTTCGCACGCGCGCCCGGCGCCGCGCCTCGCCGGCATCGACCTCCGGGCTGGCCTGCGCCCGGGCGAGCGCGTTGTCGGCGACCGCCTTGATGAGACTCCAGGCGAGATCGGCGACCATCACGATGACGAGGGCATGCAGCGCGCCGCGCAGCAGCCGCGAGTAGGCATTCTGCTCGGCGGCAAGCGCGCCGAAATCGAGATTCCAGCCCCACAGCAGGAGCCAGATCGCTCCGGCGATGAGAGCGGCGCGCAATCCCTGCTCGACGAAAACGGCGGCGACCGAGGGAATGCCCGTGCCCTCGCTCTCGGGACCGGTGGGCCGAAGCAGGTGCCGTGACATCCGGCGCGCGATCGATATCGCGAGCGGCAGGCCGATCGCCACCGTCAGGAACCAGAAGGCCGGCATCGCATTGGCGGCCCATACCGTCCACAGGACCAGCGTCGCCAGCGAGGCCAGCCATTTGCCCGCGTTGCCGCTGCCCGCATTGCCGCGGTCCGCTCCCGTCGCCTCCGGCCGGCCGGGGTGCCAGACGATGATCAAGGCGATGGCGAGGAGGCCCGTTCCCAGCACGTAGGCGATGAGGTAGCGGCCCTCCGGTGGCATGCCGAAGGCGCGCAATCCCACCACGGCCGCCCAGCCGAAGGCGAACCAGCCGACGAACGCACCCAGGCAGCGGTACCAGAAGCGCGCGAGCGGCAGCTCGAGGGCGATAGCGGCGAAGCTGCGCTCCGGTCCGTCGTGTGGCCGCAGCACGACCCGGAGGGCGGCGCGCATCAGCCGAAACCAGACGATCGCCACCAGCAGGGAACTGCCGGCCTCGTTGATCGGCCCCGGCCGTCCGACGGCGACGAGCACGGCAAATGCGCCAACCGCGAAGGCGATGATGCCGCCCAGCTCCACGCCGAGGTCGATGGCGACGACCGCCAGCCGATCTGTCGTCGTTGCAACGGGCCGCGCATGGCGGCGGAAACGCAGGTCGCGTGCCGCGCGGCGCACCACCCACTCGACAGCGGCGCCGGCGAGCAGGCAGAGCAGGGTGGCCATGACGACACGGCCGACACTGGTGAACCCGAGGGCGTTCTCGAAGGCGCGGCCGGCATCGCGGAAATAGTCCGGCAGGCGCGGTGCCGCGCGCGCGAGATCGCCCAGATGCTCCGCGACATGGTCGACCCGGCTCGCGATGAATTGCGACGGCAAACCCGCGGACGCATCCGTGGCAGCCTGGGCCGAGGCCTCTCCGGCCCAGGCCGCCACGGCCGGCAAGGCGGGAGAGAGGGCCGCCTTGCGGAGATGTCGGCCGGTCATATCGGTTTCCTTCCTGGCAATGTCCACGCACTCGAGGCCGACTTTGCCTCTGCAATTAACCTACATCCATGGAGAAGATCGTTCGTTGCAGATCAATTGTCGTGTGCTGGCGTACGCACCGGCCTGGACCCGCGAGAGCAATTGTTCACGGCCGGGCAATCGTTGATGATGCGGTCGGCTATCCACCGGGATCGACGGCGATGCGGCCGGAGGGGGAGAGGCAACCATGACATCCACGTCAGCGGCGGACCGGGCCGACGGCCGCATGGCCGAGGCACTTGCGACCGGCAACGACCTCGCCACTCTTCTCGACTACCTCGGCCAGCGCCCCTCCCTGAAGGAGCGGTTTGCCGCCGGAAAGGCCCTGCGCGGCCGCGTGGCGCGGGCCGATCACGCGCACTACGAGGCGGCGGCGAACCGGCCCGACCCGATCGCCATCCTCGAGGCGCAGAACCAGACCCGCGTGCCCAAGCTGGTGCCGGTGCGCTTTGCGCGCATGCTTGCCTCGCCGTTCGCCTTCCTGCGCGGCTCGGCTGCCGTGATGGCGGCCGACATCGCGCCGGCGCCGACCACCGGCATCCAGGTCCAGGCCTGCGGCGACATGCATGTCGCCAACTTCGGCCTGTTCGGGTCGGCCGAACGCAATCTCGTCTTCGCCATCAACGACTTCGACGAGACCTACCCCGGGCCGTGGGAATGGGATCTCAAGCGGCTGGCGGCGAGCGCGGCGGTGGCGGCCCGCTTCGTGGGCGGCGACAAGGCGGCGGCGGGCGATGCCGCACGGGCGATCGTGAAGTCGTATCGCCGGAACATCCGACGTTACGCGGAGACACCTTATCTTGGCGTCTGGTACGAGCGCATCGACGAAGGCGCGGTCCTGGCGGCGATGTCCCCGAAGGTGCGGCGCCGCGCCGAGCGTGTCATGGACAAGGCGCGCGAGAAGGGCCACATGCGCATGCTCGACCGCCTGACCGAGGAGAGCGGGGGCGAGCACCGCATCATCGAGGAGCTGCCCCTGATCGTGCGCGAGACGCACACCGAGGCCAGGGTCCCGATCGCTACGGCGATCAACAGCTTCCTGCAGTCCTACACCGAGTCGCTTTCGTACGACCGGCGGCACCTGCTGTCGCGCTACCGCATCGTCGACGTCGCCCGCAAGGTGGTCGGCGTCGGCAGCGTCGGCACCGAGTGCTGGATCGTGCTGCTGATGGGCCTCGACAACGACGACCCGCTGTTCCTGCAGGTCAAGGAGGCGGCGCGCTCGGTCCTCGCTCCTTATTCCAGCGCCACGCTGCCCTACGACAACGAAGGCCGGCGGGTCGTGGTCGGCCAGCGGCTCATCCAGGGATCTCCCGACATCTTCCTCGGGTTCGGCACCGTCCGCGCCGTCCGGAACATGGACTTCTTCGTGCGCCAGCTCGCCGATCTCAAGGGCGGCGTGAAGTTCGTCGAGGGCGAGCGCGAGACCCTCTCGTCGCTCGCCGAGTACTGGAGCCTGTGCGGCTGGGCGCTGGCCCTTGCCCACGCCAAGTCGGGCGACGCCGCGATGATCGCCGGCTACTGCGGCGGGAGCGACGAGCTCGACGACGCCATCGCCCGTTTCGCGCTCGCCTACGAGAAGCAGACCAACCGGGACCACGATGCGCTCGACAAGGCGCGCAAGGCGGGCCGCATCACGGTGGCGTCGTCGGAGGTCGTCAAGTAGGCGGCCGGGAACGACCGGGGGAGAGCGAGTGGAGTTCTTCGCGCACCTGCCGACGCTGACGGCGTTTGCCCTCACGCTGATGCTGACGCTCGTCTTCCCGAGCCTGATGGAGCGCCTGCGGCTGCCCGGCCCCGTGGGCTACATCCTGGCGGGCATCATCCTCGGCCCGCAGGTCCTGTCGGTGCTCAACCCGGATGGCAAGATCGTCGGGTTCTTCTCCGACATCGGCAAGCTGCTGCTGATGTTCTTCGCCGGCTTCGAAGTCGACATCGAGCAGTTCAATCGCGCCCGGCGCAAGGCGGCGACCTTCGGCGTCCTGACCTTCAGCGCACCTTTCCTTCTGGGCGCCGCGATCGGATGGCTGATGGGCTATTCCGTCAACTCCTGCGCCGTGATCGGCGCCATCCTGGCGTCCCACACGCTGCTCGGACTGCCGATCATGAAGGCGGCCGGCCTCGTGCATCGCGAGTCGGTGGTCGTGTCGGTCGGCGCCACGGTCTTCACCGACCTCCTGTCGATCTTCGTGCTCGCGGTCTGCCTGCCGATCCACGTCTCGGGCTTCGATCCGCGGACCGTGCTGCTGGAACTCCTGTGGCTCGCCCTCTATGTGCCCGCGGTGCTGTTCGGCCTGAGCTGGCTGGGCCACCAGATGCTCGTGCGGTTCGGCAGCAGCAAGGCCAACCGGGCGCTGGTCATGCTGGTGGTGATGGCGGTCGCCGCCCAGGGCGCCGAGCTGATCGGGCTGGAGGGCATCATCGGCGCCTTTCTTTCGGGCGTCGCCCTGAAGAAGGCCTTCGGCAAGATACCGGCCGACGATTCTCTCGAGGTCATGAGCCAGACGCTGTTCATCCCGATCTTCTTCGTCGCCGCCGGCTTCCTCGTCGACTTCAGGGTGTTCTTCGCAACGCTGCGCGACCAGCCGCTGCTCGTGCTCGGCATCCTCGCGGCCCTGTTCGGCGGCAAGTGGCTGGCGGCCGAGGCGGCCGGGCGGCTCTTCGGCTATTCGACGGCGGACCGGCAAGCCATGTACGGCCTCACCATCCCGCAGGTCGCCGCGACCCTGGCCGTGGCCCTGGTCGCCTACTCGACGCTCAACGCGGCGGGCCGGCGGCTGATCGACGAGCCGGTGCTCAACGCCACGGTGGTGCTGGTGATCTCCTCCTCGGTGATCGGCCTGATGCTCACGCAACGGGCGGCCAAACGGCTCCAGGGGCAGGAGCCCGAGGCCGCCTTGCCCCGCGAAGCGACATGAGCGCAATCGCGTTCGCCATCTTCGGCGGCGGTGATCGGACGGTTCAGTGCTCGCTCAACATCGAGCCGAGGCCGTCGCCGTCGAGCACTTCCAGCGCCCGGTAGTGGATGGCGATCAGCCCGCGCCGCTCGAGGTCGCGCAGGGTGGCGCTGACGACCGTGCGCGACAGGTTCGAGATCTGGCCGAGCTGCTGCTGGCTGAGGTGGATCGGACCGGGATTCGGCGCGAGGTGCGGGCCCGTTCGCCATCCGGAGAGGCGCAGCAATGCAGCGATGATCCGCTGCTGTGGCTCCTGGAGGAGCAGGTCGGCGGCGACGCCCATCGCCATGTCGCGGTTCATGCTGGCCAGCAGCGCGATCCATTGCCACCGCGCCGGATCTTCCTCGATGAGGAGCCGGAGATCGGAGAACGGGACGGTCGCGAAGACGGACAGTCCGGCGGCATAGGCGTCGAACAGACGGGCCGTCCTGCCGATGAGCGGCGCTTCGCCGAACCAGAATCCCGGGATCGCGACATGCGTGAGGCCCGGCGCCAGTTGGGGGCCAGGGAGCTCGAAGCGGACGCCGCCGTCGACGATGGCCCACAGCGCGCCGTCGCGGTCTCCTGCGCGAAACAGGGCTTCGCCGCCGGCGAGCTTGCGGAGCGTCGATCGCTCGAGCACGGCCTGCCGGAAGTCGGGCGCGGTGAGGGAGAGCCAGCCGTGCTCGCGCAGGCCTGGAAAACGCGATCTTGCGGGCAGCGAGCGATCGCAACCGGACATACGCAGCATTCGTCCCCTCACCGATTGGCCGGGATCGGCACGCTGGGGCGAAAAGGCGTCGCAGTCCAATAACGGGAGCGCATCAGTCGATGCGCAACGCGTTCAGGCGGCAGCGACTTCCATCGTGCCCGTATCGCCCATGACGATGGATTCGTTGCGACGGACGGCGTCGCAGAACGTCTTCAATGCAGGATGCGGCATGCGATCCCGGCGCCACATGATCGCGATCCGGGTGTGAAGCCAGGGCGCCGCGAATGGCAGGATCGCCAGGTCCGCGCGAACCTCCGATCCATCGATGATCGCCCGCGCACGGCCCGATACCGCGTCCGAGCGGGAGACGATCTCGCAGATCGCCGTCCAGCTCGCACACAGGATCGCGGGTTCGAAGAACTCTCCGTCAGCGGACAGGCTCCCCATCGCCGAGCCAGCCGGGAAATGAGCGCCGAAGCGTTGCCCCAATCGAGGACCGGCAAAAGGAAACCCGGCGATGTCTTCCATGCTCACCCGGTTCAGCCTGGTCAGCGGGTGGCCCTTGCGGCAGAAGAAGGCGACAGGGCGTTGCGGCAATCGCGCCAGCACGAGGTCGGGATAGGCCCCGGGATCGACCGGATCACCGACGGCAACATCGATTTGGCCCTGCATCAGGGCGTCGGGCTGATGGTAGCCCGCGAGCTCGACGTTGGATACCCGCAACTTCGGATGGGCGGCGCAAAGATCGCCGATCGCCCGGCCGACCCATTGCTGCGGCCCGGCGCTGCCGATGCCGACCCTGAACTCGCCAGCTTCGAGGCCCCGCATCAGTTCGATCTCGCGTCGCGTCTCGGCGATTTCCGAGACGACGCGCTGGGCTCGCGCCAGCACGATGCGGCCGAACGACGTCGGCTCGCAGTCGCTCTTGCCGCGCTCGAACAGTCGCACGCCCAGCTCGGCCTCCAGGGTCTGCAGCGCTCGCGTCAGCGCCGGCTGCGAGATGCCGAGCGCGCGGGCCGCGCGCTGGAAGCTCCTGTGGGTGTCGATGGCGATCGCCATCTCGAGGCGACGGATCATCATGACGGGACGCACCCCTTGCAGAAGATTCTGTCGACCTCGATCACGTTGTCTCCATCATCGAGACGGCGGACACACGGTCCCAGCGCCGAGAACTCGTCTAGAGTGCACATGCAACTGTTCACAACTGAACAATCCTACACCGCGCGAACTGGCTTGAGGAGCGCAATTCACACGGGATGAGTCAGATATGCGTTCCGGCAACAACCCGGCGTCGGCGTGCAACGGGTGCCGTCGAGCGACCCCGGCAGGCTCTCACCACGTCGAGGCATGCAATTGTGCGCCGATGAGCAATTGGCCGTGCGTCGGGCTGCTAATCGTGAAGCACCATTGCTGCGCGCCCAGGATCGAGGGGCGGGGCTCGCCGTATCCCGGAATCAACGGAGGATGTCATGAGCGACAAGGCCAAGGGCAAGGACCTCGAGACCGGCAGGCGCAGGATGCTGTTCGCCGGAACGGCCCTCGCCACCATCGGCACGCTTGCGGCCAGCGGATCGGTCGAGCAGGCGCAGGCACAGCAGACGCCACCGCCCGCGCCCGCTGGAGGCGTAAAGAAGCCGAACATTCTCGTGATGTTCGGCGACGACATCGGCCAGACCAACATCAGCGCCTATGGCCTGGGCATCATGGGCTACCGGACGCCCAACATCGACCGCATTGCCAAGGAAGGCATGCTGTTCACCGACTATTACGCCGAGCAGAGCTGCACGGCAGGCCGCTCGACCTTCATCACCGGCCAATGCACGCTGCGCACCGGCCTCAGCAAGGTCGGTCTCCCGGGCGCACCGGTCGGCCTGCAGGCGCGCGATGTCACGATCGCCCAGATCCTCAAGTCGATGGGATACTCGACCGGCCAATTCGGCAAGAACCACCTGGGCGACAAGGACGAGTTCCTGCCCACCAACCACGGCTTCGATGAATTTTTCGGCAACCTCTACCATCTCAATGCCGAGGAGGAGCCGGAAGACTTCAATTATCCGACCGACCCGGAATTCAGGAAGAAGTTCGGGCCGCGCGGCGTCATCAAGTCGTCGGCCGACGGCAAGATCGAGGACACCGGGCCGCTGACCAAGAAACGCATGGAGACGATCGACGACGAGACGTCGGCGGCGGCCATGGACTTCATGGATCGCCAGACCAAGGCCGGCAAGCCGTTCTTCTGCTGGTTCAATGCCACGCGTATGCATCTGCGCACCCATGTGCGCGCGGCGCATCGCGACAAGCCGGGCCTGACGGCGCGCACCGAATACAACGACGGCATGATCGAGCACGACAACGTCATCGGCACTATCCTCAAGAAGCTCGAAGATCTCGGCGTCGCCAACGACACGATCGTGCTCTACACGACCGACAACGGTCCGCATCAGAACAGTTGGCCCGACGCGGCGACGACCCCGTTCCGCAGCGAGAAGAACACCAACTGGGAAGGCGCCTTCCGGGTGCCGGCGATGATCCGCTGGCCGGGCAAGATCAAGGCCGGCGAGATCTCCAACGAGATCATGAGCGGCCTGGACTGGTTCCCCACCTTCATCGCCGCTGCCGGCGAGGACAACATCGGCGCCAAGCTTCTGAACGGCTATCAGGCCGGCGGGAAATCGTTCAAGGTCCATCTCGACGGCTACAACCAGCTCCCTTACCTGATGGGGCAGCAGCCGCGATCGGCGCGCAAGGACTTCATCTACTTCAATGACGACGGCGATCTCGTGGCGATGCGTTACGAGAACTGGGAGGTCGTGTTCGAGGAGCAGCGTGCGCAAGGTACGTTGCGCATCTGGGCCGAGCCCTTCACGCCGCTGCGCGTGCCCAAGCTGTTCGATCTCCGCGCAGACCCGTACGAGCGGGCGGATATCACCTCCAACAGCTACTACGATTGGCTGATGTCTCACGTCTATATCCTGGTCCCCGCGCAAGCCAAGGCGGCGGAGTTCCTGGCGACGTTCAAGGACTATCCACCCAGTCAGCATGCAGCGAGCTTCTCTATCGACCAGATCATGGACAAGATGCGCAAGTCGCTCGAAGCCGTGAGCCGTTAGGAGGACGCGATGAAAGACGAGTCGAAGCAAGTCGATACGAACCGCCGCAGGATGCTCATGGCGGGCACCGCCCTGTCGGTGCTGGCGACCGCCGGGATCGGCAAGTCCGTGCAGCAGGCCCAGGCGCAGACGCCGGCGGCCGGCGCCTCCGGCAAGAAGCCCAACATCCTCGTCATCTTCGGCGACGACATCGGCCAGCCGCAGATCAGCGCCTACACCATGGGCATGATGGGCTATCGCACGCCCAACATCGACCGCATCGCCAAGGAAGGCGCGATCTTCACCGACGCGTACGGCCAGCAGAGCTGCACCGCCGGCCGCGCCTCGTTCATCCTCGGCGAGGAGCCGTTCCGCACCGGCCTGCTGACCATCGGCATGCCGGGCGATCCGCACGGCATCGCTGACTGGATGCCGACCATCGCCGATGCGCTCAAGGCGCAAGGCTATGCGACCGGCCAGTACGGCAAGAACCATCTCGGCGACCGAGACGAGCATCTGCCGACCAAGCACGGCTTCGACGAGTTCTTCGGCAACCTCTACCATCTCAACGCCGAGGAGGAGCCGGAAGGCTACTTTTATCCGAAGGATCCCGAGTTCCGGAAGAAGTACGGGCCGCGCGGCGTGCTCAAGATCTCGGCCGACGGCAAGATCCAGGATACCGGCCCGCTGACCAGCAAGCGCATGGAGACGATCGACGAGGAGTTCCTGGCCGGCGCCAAGGACTTCATCGACCGCCAGGCCAAGGCCAGCAAGCCGTTCTTCTGCTGGTTCAACTCGACCCGCATGCACGTCTTCACCCACCTCAAGAAGGAGTCGCTGGGCAAGACGGGCAAGGGCATCCATGCCGACGGCATGGCGGAGCACGACGGCCATGTCGGCGAACTGCTGAAGCTGCTCGACGATCTCAAGATCGCCGACAACACGATCGTGCTCTACACGACCGACAACGGTGCGGAGATCGCGCTGTGGCCGGACGGTGCGATGACGCCGTTCCGCGGCGAGAAGGGCACGACCTGGGAGGGCGGCTTCCGCATCCCGATGATGGTGCGGTGGCCGGGCGTCATCAAGCCTGGGACCGAATACAACGACATCATCTCGCTGATCGACTGGTTCCCGACGCTGCTCGCGGCGGCGGGCGAGCCGGACATCAAGGGCAAGCTGAAGGCCGGCTATCAGGCCAACGGCAAGACCTTCAAGGTCCATCTCGACGGCTACAACTTCCTGCCCTACTTCAAGGGCGACGAGAAGCAGGGGCCGCGCGACGTCATCTACTACTTCGACCAGGGCGGCAACCTGAACGCCGTGCGCTGGAACGACTGGAAGGTGAGCTTCGCGTCGTTCTCGGAAGGCAACATCGCGACGGCGACACGCGAGGTGACCTCGTGGGCGATGATCACCAACCTGCGCATGGATCCCTACGAGCGCGGCCTCAAGGAAGGCGGAGAGGCGATGAAGTTCTTCGGGCAGCAGATGTGGCTGCTTGTCCCGATCCAGGGTAAGATCAAGGAGTTCTTCTCCGACTTCGCCGAGTTCCCGTACCAGACCGGCAGCTCGCTCAACGCCAGCGGCATCGGCTACGGCCTGCTGCGCCAGCAGGACGCGATGAAGCGGCTCAAGGATCTCGAAAGCATCAAGCCGCAGTAACGGCGGTGGCCGGCGAGCCGCCGCGTCGCGGCTCGCCGGCCGTCATCTGCAGGAAGCCTGGAGACACATGGACGGACCTGCCCGAGTAGAGGCGACCGTTGACGCGCCCGAGTTCTCGCTCGTCCTCGGAGGCCCGCTCTATCAGCTCTGGCTGCGCTCGCGCCTGGCGCGGCCGCCGCTCGACTTCCTCCATCGCCGGATCGCGGCGTTCATCGCGGTGTGCTGGCTGCCGCTTCCCGTGCTTGCCCTGATCGGCGGCGACTTCCTGCCGAGCGGCGACGGGCGCGTGCCGCTGCTCTACGACATCGAGGCGCACGTCCGCTTCCTGATCGTGCTGCCGGTGCTGATCTGGGCGGAGGTGCCGGTGCATCAGCGCCTCCGCGGCGTGCTGGCGCAGTTCCTGGCGCGCGGGATCATCCGGGCCGAAGATCGGCCGCGCTTCGATGCGCTGATCGGGCGTGCGCTCGCGATACGCAACTCGGTGGCGCTCGAAGTGATTCTGCTGCTGCTCGTCTTCACCGGCGGCCATTGGCTGTGGGCCGGCGAGATCGCGCTCGACCGGACGAACTGGCTTGCCAGGCCCGGTGTCGAGAACCCGGCGCTCACCTTGCCGGGATACTGGTACGTCTGGGTGAGCATCCCGTTGTTCCAGTTCATCCTGGCGCGCTGGTATCTGCGACTGTTCATCTGGTACCGGCTGCTGTGGCAGATCTCGCGACTCGACCTGCACATGATCGCGACCCATCCCGACCGTGCCGCGGGAATCGGTTTCGTCGGCAACAGCGTCTACGCCTTCGGACCGCTGCTCTTCGCCCAGGGCGCGCTGCTGTCAGGCTGGATTGCCGACCGCGTCGTGCGCACCAAGCTGACGGTTCTCGACTTCAAGGTCGAGATATTCCTGCTGGTCGGCACCGTGGTGATTGCCCTTCTGGTGCCGCTGGCGGTGTTCCTGCCGCGGCTGTCCGACGCCAAGCGGCAGGGACGGAGGAAGTACGGACTGCTTGCGTCGAGATACACGACGGCGTTCGAACGCAAGTGGTTCGAGGGCGAGAAGCCGGCCGGCGAGCCGTTGCTCGGTACTGGCGACGTCCAGTCGCTTGCCGACCTCGCCAGCAGCTACGCTCTGGTGCAGGACACGCGTCTGCTGCCTTTCGGCATCGCGGTCGTTTCCAATCTCGTGATCATGACGGCGCTTCCGTTGCTGCCGCTGATCTTCACCGTGTTCTCGCTGGACAGCCTCGTCGTGAGATTGTTCAAAATTCTGCTTTGACACGACGGCGAGCACGGAATTCGATGGGCTGGTACGCACAGGAGCGAGCGATGACCGGGCAGCAAACGCAGGCCGCGAGCCGCCTCCCGGCCGGTAATTCTCCGTGGGTCGGGCGGCTTTGTGACGGCATGCGCTCATGCGGGAGCTGCGCATGACGCCGCGCGAGCAGATCGGGGAGATCCAGAAGCGGGTCAATGCCTCGGTGATCGGACAGGAACGCGTGGTCGAGCGGCTGGTCATCGCCTTGCTCGCCAACGGCAACGTCCTGGTCGAGGGTCTGCCCGGCCTGGCCAAGACGCGCGCGATCAAGAGCCTGTCGCGGGCCCTCGAATCGGACTTCAGCCGAATCCAGTTCACGCCCGACCTGCTGCCTTCCGACGTGACGGGTGGCGAGATCTACCGCGACGGCACGTTCGAGTTCCGCCAGGGCCCGGTGTTCGGCAACCTGGTGCTGGCCGACGAGATCAACCGCGCGCCGGCCAAGGTGCAGTCGGCGCTGCTCGAGGCGATGGAGGAGCGGCAGGTCACCGTCGCCGGCAAACGCTACCGGCTGCCCGACCTGTTCATGGTGCTGGCGACGCAGAACCCGATCGAGCAGGAGGGGACCTACCCGCTGCCCGAGGCGCAGATGGACCGCTTCCTGATGCATGTGCGCATCGACTATCCGAGCGACGCCGACGAGGCGAAGGTGCTGCGGCTGGTGCGCGGCGAGCAGGCCCAGGACCACAAGGACGAGCCGCCGCCGCCCATCGCGCAGTCCGCGGTCTTCGCGGCGCGGCGCGAGATCGATGCCGTATCGAGCCTGCCGGCGATCGAGTCCTACATCGTCGCATTGATCGCTGCGACCCGGCGGCCGGCCGACTTCGGCGGCAAGGTCGGGGAGTGGATCACGATCGGCGCCAGTCCGCGCGGCTCGCTAGCGCTCGATCGCTGCAGCCGCGTCCATGCCTGGCTGCACGGACGGGACCACGTGCTGCCGTCCGACGTGCAGGCGATCGTGCACGACTGCCTGCGCCACCGGGTGACGCTCAGCTACGAAGCGAGCGCCGAGGGCGTGACCAAGGACAAGGTGCTCGACGAGATCGTGGCGCGGGTCGCCGTGGCGGGCTGAATGGCGCGCGTCCGGGTCACGCTCGACGACCTGCGGAAGCTCGATCATCGGGCGCGCGGCTTCAGCTTCCTGCCGCGCCAGCCGGTACATT
>Ga0268266_10002480_pt1 | contig 19713 bp, 17 predicted proteins | sample KBSS13metaG_FD_190356 | JGI IMG/M metagenome (GOLD analysis project Ga0268266, IMG submission 190356) | Switchgrass rhizosphere microbial communities from Kellogg Biological Station, Michigan, USA - KBS S1-3 metaG (SPAdes) (version 2) | ecosystem: Host-associated > Plants > Roots > Rhizosphere... | reverse complement strand
GCGCCCCGTTCGCCCAGTGGGTGCAGAGATGGACATTGATGCCCAGCGCCGCGCACTCCTCCATGATCACGTCGGTCTCGGCCGTCGTGTCGGCGGTGAAGTGGTTGATCGCGACCACCACCGGCACCCCGAACTTGCGCATGTTCATGACATGCCGGCGCAGATTGGAGAGGCCCAGCCGCACGGCCTCGACATTCTCGGTCGCCAGCTCGGTCTTTGACACGCCACCATGCATCTTCAGCGCACGAACCGTGGCGACGACGACCGACACAGACGGCGACAGGCCGGCCAGGCGGCATTTGATGTCGAAGAACTTCTCAGCGCCCAGATCGGCGCCGAACCCGGCCTCGGTCACGACATAGTCGGCAAGCCTCAGAGCCGTCTCGGTCGCGGTCAGCGTGTTGCAGCCATGGGCAATGTTGGCAAAGGGGCCGCCATGGACCAGCGCCGGCGTATGCTCCAGGGTCTGGACGATATTGGGCTGGAAGGCGTCGCGCAGCAGCGCTGTCATTGCAGGCGCCGCCTTGGTCGAGGCGGCGGTCACGATATTGCCGTCCTTGTCGCGCCCGACGATGACGCGGCTCAGCCGCTCCTCCAGGTCCTTCAGCGAGCGTGCCAGACAGAAGATCGCCATGACCTCGGAGGCAACAGTGATGTCGAAACCCTCCTTGCGCAGCAACCCTTTGCCGGTGACGTCCATCGTCAGGTCGCGCAACGCCCGGTCGTTCATGTCCATCGCCCGGCGCCAGGTGATCGCATCGGGGTCCAGGTTCAGCGGGTTGCCCCAGTAGAACTGGTTATCGACCATCGCCGCGAGCAGGTTGTTCGCCGAGGTGATGGCGTGGAAATCGCCGGTGAAATGGAGGTTGATCTCGGTCGCGGGTGCCACCTGCGCCTTGCCACCCCCGGTGGCGCCGCCCTTCATGCCGAAGCATGGGCCCAGCGACGGCTCGCGCAGGCAGATCAGCGTCCGCTTACCGATCCGGGTCAGCCCGTCGCCCAGCCCGATCGTGGTCGTCGTCTTGCCCTCGCCGGCCGGGGTCGGGCTGATCGCGGTGACCAAGATCAGCTTGCCCCTGGTTTCGCGCGGCAGCGATTCGGTAAATTCGCGGGTCAGCTTCGCCTTGTGCGGCCCATAATGATAAAGCGCGCTGGGCGGTATCCCGACCCGCACGGCGACGTCATCGATCGGAAGCAAGTTCATTCGTCTCAGCTCTCCCTCTAAAGCTGCGCCGCATCATCGATCTGGAACTGCACCCGGATCTCGCCGTTCCAGCGGTCGAGCTTGACCTTGCCGGCGAGCGCGATCGGCGTGCCGCCGGATTGCAGCAGCAACTGGCCGAGCGGCGTTTCGACCGCGCGGAAGGCGATGGCCTTCACCTTTGCGCCGCTACTATCCGTCAGGAAGCAGCGGACATGGCTGGTGCCGACCAGATCGGCCTTCACGATGCGGACTCCGGTGAGCGCGAAGCGCGGCTCGGCATTGCCTGAGCCGAACGGGCCCAGCCGCTCGATCACCTCGGCCAGCGAAACCGTTGCCCCGCCGCAGGACAGGCCGCTGTCGATCGCCAGGATCGGATCGACCCGCGCGCCCGCGCCGGCAATCTGCGCCTCCAGGAAGGCAGCCAGCACCTTGATGCGGTTCTCGGCGACGGTGAAGCCGGCCGCCATCGCATGGCCGCCGCCAGCGGCGAGCAGGCCCGCGGTCTTGGCCGCGATCACCGCCCGCCCGAGATCGATGCCGGGGATGGAGCGGCCCGAACCCTTGCCGACGCCCTCATTGACGCCGATGACGCAGACCGGCCGGTGATAGCGGTCCATCAGACGCGATGCGACGATGCCGATCACGCCGGGATGCCAGCCGTCACCGGCCACGACGAGAATATGCCCCACCTCGGCCTGCCCGCTGGCTTCGACCTGGGCCAGCGCCGCCTCCAGCGTCGCGGCCTCGATCTGCTTGCGTTCGGCATTATGGCCGTCGAGCAGCGCGGCGAGCTCGACCGCCTCGGCGCGGTCGTCGGTCGAAAGCAGGCGGGCGCCGCAATCGGCCTTGCCGACCCGGCCGCCGGCATTGACCCGCGGGCCAAAGACGAAACCCAGATGATAGGTGGCAGGACTTTCGCTGAGCTTGGCGACATCGGCCAACGCCGCCAGCCCGACATTACGCCGCTGGGCCATCACCTTGATGCCCTGGGTGACGAAGGCACGGTTGAGGCCGGTCAGCGGCACCACATCGGCCACGGTGCCGAGCGCCACCAGGTCCAGCCATTGCCTGAGGTCCGGCTCGGCCCGGTCGGCATACCAGCCGGCGGCACGAAGCGCCCGGTTGATGGCGACCAGGCTCAAGAACGTCACGCCGACCGCCGCGAGATGGCCCAGCGTGCGCGATTCATCCAGCCGGTTGGGATTGATCACCGCCAGCGCCTCGGGCAGCTGGATGTCGGCGAGGTGATGATCGATGACGATCACCTCCAGCCCGGCATCGCGCGCCGCCGCCAGCGGCTCATGCGCGGTGATCCCGCAATCCAGCGTGATCACCAGCTTCGCCCCCTGCCCGGCCAGGATGCTGAAGGCCGCGGCGTTGGGGCCGTAGCCCTCCAGAATCCGGTCGGGGACATAGAGCAGCGCGTCGGTGCCGACGGCCCGCAGGAAGCGCAGCAGCAGCGCCGACGAGGTCGCGCCGTCGACATCGTAGTCGGCGAACAGCGCGATCCGCTCGCCCGCCATCACCGCCTTAGCGATGCGCTCGGCGGCTTTCTCCATATCCAGCAGGGACGACGGGTCGGGCAGGAAGCTGCGCAAGGTCGGAGCCATATAGGACTCGACCGCGTCGAGCCCTATGCCGCGCCCCACCAGGATGCGCGCCGCCAGATCGGGCAGGCCGTGGCTCTGCGCCACCGCCAGCGCCGTGCGCTCATCGCAGGGTTGGGCGAGCCAGCGCCGTCCCGTAACCGAAAGACCACCGTCCAGCCAATCCAGCGGCGCGGGACCGCTAGATGCGGAGCCCCCAGATACCGAACCCCCAGATACCGAACCGCTGGGCGTGATGGCAGGCTCCGCCGTCACGAACCGCTCGTGAAGCCCCGCGGAACCACCTTGCGGCCGAAATTGTGGTGCGCCTCGACGAAGCGCACGGTGCCCGACTTCGACCGCATGACCACCGAATGGGTATAGGCCCCACCGGGAATGCGCCGCACCCCCTTCAGCATCGAGCCGTTGGTGACGCCGGTGGCGGCGAACATCACGTCGCCGCTGGCCAGATCCTCGAGATGATATTTCCGGTTGAGGTCGGTGACGTTCCAGCGCGCCGCGCGGGCACGCTCATCGTCGTTGCGAAACAGCAGCCTGCCCTGCATCTGGCCGCCGATGCAGCGCAGCGCGGCGGCGGCCAGCACGCCCTCGGGCGCGCCGCCGGAGCCGACATAGAGATCGATGCCGGCGTCCGGCTGGGCCGTGGCGATGACGCCCGAAACGTCGCCGTCTGAGATCAGCATGATCCGGGCCCCGGCCTCGCGCACCTTGGCGATCAGCTCGGCATGGCGCGGGCGGTTGAGGATGCAGACCACCAGGTCGGAAATCTCCGCCTTCTTGGCCTTGGCCAGCGCGGTCAGGTTCTGGAGCGGGGTGTTGTCGAGATCGACGATGCCCTCCGGCAGGCCGGGGCCGACGGCGATCTTGTCCATATAGACGTCGGGCGCGTTCAGGAAGCCACCCGATTCGGCCATCGCGACGACCGCCAGCGCGTTGGGGCCGCCGACCGCGGTGATCGTCGTACCTTCCAGCGGGTCGAGCGCGATATCGATCGCCGGTCCGTCGCCCAGTCCGACCTTTTCACCGATATACAGCATCGGCGCCTCGTCGCGTTCGCCCTCGCCGATCACGACCGTGCCGTCGATCGACAGGCTGTTCAGCGCCTCGCGCATCGCATCGACCGCCGCCTGGTCAGCCGCCTTCTCGTCGCCGCGCCCCATCAGCATGGACGCCGCCAGCGCCGCTGCCTCGGTCACGCGGACCGCCTCCAGCGCAAGATTGCGATCCATCGCCAGTTTTTGACTGCTCGGCATTCAACGCTCCTCATTATCGAAATAGATCAGGCGGCCCGCGCTCGCTGTGCCCATCATGTCAGAATTGTTCGATTCGGATCACGCGCGGCGCCTCGACCACGGCTTCCAAAGCTGCGATCTGGGCAACGGCTGCGTTCATGCTGGCTTCGTGCGTTTCGTGGGTCGTCAAAACAACAGGCACATTATCGCCCGGCGCGCGCAGGCGCTGCAACACGGATTCAAGCGACACCTGATGGTCGCGCAGCGCCGCCGCCACGTCAGCGATGACACCCGGCTTGTCGATCACCATCAGCCGCAGATAATAGGCGCCGAAGCGGCGCTCGATCGGGCGCGGCGTCGCCTTGACCAGCCGGTCCGCCGGCACGCCGAACACCGGCACCCGGCAGCCGCGGGCGATATCGATCAGGTCGGCGACCACCGCCGAGGCGGTCGGCCCGCCACCGGCGCCGCGGCCGACGAAGTTCACTTTGTCGGCGAAATTGCCCTGCGCGACGACCGCGTTCTGGACGCCGTTGGCGGCGGCGATCGCCGTGGTCTTCGGCACCATGCAGGGATGCACCCGCTGTTCGATCCCGTCCGGGGTCCGGCGGGCGATGCCGAGCAGCTTGATTGCATAGCCCAGCTCGTCGGCATAGGTGATGTCGAGCGCGCCGATATGGCGGATGCCCTCGATATGGACCGACCCGAGATCGACCTCGGTGCCGAACGCAACAGCGGCCAGGATCGCGAGCTTGTGCGCCGTGTCGATCCCGTCGATGTCGAAGCTGGGATCGGCCTCGGCATAGCCCAGCGCCTGCGCCTCGGCCAGGACATCTTCGAAAGCGCGCCCGGTGTCGCGCATCTGGCTAAGGATATAGTTGCAGGTGCCGTTCAGGATGCCGTGCAGCTCGCTGACCGCGTTGGCCGCCAGCCCTTCGCGCAGCCCCTTGATGATCGGGATGCCGCCGCAGACAGAGGCCTCATAGGCCAAGGTCGCATTCTTCGCCTCGGCTTGCCGCGCCAGCGCGATCCCGTGCCGTGCGAGCAATGCCTTATTGGCCGTCACCACCGACTTGCCGTTGGCCAGCGCCGCCTCGACGAGCGCCCGTGCCGGCCCTTCATCACCGCCGATCAGCTCGACGACGACATCGACATCGGGCTCGGCGGCCAGGCCGACCGGATCGTCCAGCCAGCGGCAGGCCGACAGGTCGCCGTCGCGCTGCTTGGCGCGATCGCGCGCGGAGACCGCCACGACCTCGATCGGCCGCCCAGCGCGGACCGCCAGCAGGTCGCCCTGTTCCTTCAGCAGGCGAAGAACGCCCGAACCGACCGTTCCGAGGCCGGCGATTCCGATCCGAAGCGCGGTCACGGGATCAGGATTCGGCGTAGAGCTGGACCGAAGACCCGCCGAGCGCCGCATCGTTGCAGGCGACGCCGACCGCGATACGCGGAACCGGGATGCCATAGCCGGCCACGGCCTGGGCAACCGCGCCGGCGCGGGCGGCGGCGAGATCGAAGCGGCCGGACCCGGCCGACGAATCAGCCTGCGAATCGCCATGGCCGAAGATACGGATCGTGCCGGTCGCGGCACGGATCGTCGGTAGCGCTTCGACGAGGCCTGCCAGAGTTGCCGAGCTTATCGCCGCGGAGCCGGGATCGAAATGGACGGTGGCGGTGGGCTTACCCTGGCCCGGCGTACCGTTGAGGCAGGGCGCGCTGTCCTCCGGGCGATCGGCCGCGGCGGCGATCTGCGGCGTCGGCGCCGGCGCCGGCTTTGGCAGCTTGGAGACCGGAACGGGCGCGCTGTCGACCGAGGGCGCCTCCGGGCTGGACTGCGAATCGTCCTTGGCCTTGTCGCGCGTGGCGACCAGCGCCTTTTCCAGCGCCTTGGCCTCGGCGAAGGTCGGCATATTGACCGGGCGGGCCGGGACCTGGGCCAGATTGGGATAGGTGCCGTCGTCCTTGAACTCCCGGTCGGGAAGGGTCGGCAGGGGTTTCTTCCCGCCCCCTCCAGCGAGCTCAGTGTCCTCGGAGCTTTCTCCCGGCTTGGCAGCCTTAGGCGACTCGGCTTCGGCGGTCCTGCTCGCGCTATCGGGCGTCGCCGAGGATTGCGATTGCGGCGCGGGCGGAGTGGCCGCCGGCGGAGGAGGAGGAGGAGGTGGTGGTGGTGGTGGTGGTGGTGGTGCCGCTGCTGCTGCCGGAGCTGGCGCCGCTGGAGCGGGCGCCGCCGCGGCTTCCGCGGCCGGCGCCGGAGGCGGGGCCGGCGTTGAAGGCGAGGCCGGGGGCGTGGAGGTCCCGGCCGCCGGGGCGGGCGGCGGCGCTTCGGCGGCTGGAGCCCCCTGCCTGGGTAGGTCCGTCACCGTCACTTCCTGTTTCTTCGGCTTGAAGGCGGGGATTTCCGCGATCGCCGGCTTCGGAATGGTCGGCTGAACGTCCTGGGAATAGGGCACGCTGCTGGTGAACGGCGAGATGCTTTTGAACGTCGAGCAGCCGACAAGCGTGCCTGCCGCGGCGGCGACGGCGGCAAGCGGCAAAATTTTTGTGAAAAGACTTTTCGATGTCATGGCAAATCCGTATGGCCTTGCTCACCTGTAGCAGAAGCTGCGTGACCGGTGCAAAGAAACCTGAAGGCTGATAAAGCTGGACTTCGGACCGCGCTCCAACTGCTCGCAGAATCGGTTGCCGTCCAGCGGTAAAACGACTTGCGGGAAAAATTTCCTGCCGGTCCAAGAGGAAACGCATGACAGACAGTGCCGCATCGAAACCCGCAAGCGGTTCCGAAAGCCCCACGATCAAGGTGCCCGACCCGATCGAGATGAGCCAGGCGCTGACCCGGCTGGCCGAGCGCGGCCAGAAGCTGGTGACCGAATTCCTGGAGCGGCAGGCGACCTCCAAGGACGGCGGGCAGATCGACAAGCTGAATATCGGCGGCGCCTTCTTCGAGATGACCGCGCGCATGCTGGCCGACCCGGCCCGGCTGATGCAGGCCCAGCTGCAGCTGTGGCAGGACTATATGGCGCTGGTGAATTCGGCGACGCGCCGCTTCATGGGCGAAGAAGCCGAACCCATGGTCACTCCGGCCAAGGACGATAAGCGCTTCCGCGACCCCGCCTGGCAGGAAGGCGCGATCTTCGACTTCATCAAGCAGTCCTACCTGCTCTCCGCCCGCTGGATTCAGTCGGTGGTCAAGAATGTCGAAGGGCTGGACGACAAGACGGCGCAGAAGGTTGATTTCTATACCCGCCAGTTCGTTGACGCCGTCGCCCCATCCAATTTCGTTCTGACCAACCCGCAGGTGCTGCGCACCACCTTCGAGACCGGCGGCGAGAATCTGGTGAAGGGGCTGGAGCACCTGCTGGAAGACCTGGAGCGCGGCAAGGGCCAGCTGCTGGTCAAGATGACCGATCCCGACGCCTTCAAGATCGGCGGCAATATCGTGCTGACGCCGGGCAAGGTCGTCTATCAGAACGCACTGATGCAGCTGATCCAATACAGCCCGACGACCGAGACGGTGCATAAGCGCCCGCTGGTCATCCTGCCACCCTGGATCAACAAGTTCTATATCCTGGATCTGCGGCCCGAGAATTCCTTTATCCGCTGGGCGGTCGACCAGGGCCATACCGTCTTCGTCGTCTCCTGGGTCAATCCCGACGGCGAATTGGCGCAGGCCAATTTCGACGACTATGTGAAGCTCGGCTTCCTGGATGTGATCGATGCAGTCGAAAAGGCGACCGGCGAGAAGGAAAGCAATTTCATCGGCTATTGCCTGGGCGGCACCCTGCTCGCCTCGGGCCTGGCCGTGCTGGCGGCCAAGCGGCAGCAGAAGCGGGTCGCGTCGGCGACCTATTTCGTCGCGCTGGTCGATTTCACCGAGGTGGGCGAGGTGCGCGTCTTCATCGACGAGGCGCAGCTGGCGGCCTTGGACGACAAGATGAAGAACCAGGGCTATCTCGACGCCAAGGACCTCTACACCACCTTCAACATGCTGCGCGCCAACGACCTGATCTGGTCGTTCGTGGTCAACAACTACCTGCTCGGCAAGGAGCCCTTCCCGTTCGACCTGCTGTACTGGAACTCCGATTCCACCCGCATGCCGGCGGCGATGCACAGCTTTTACCTACGCAACATGTACCAGCAGAACCTGCTGGCCGAGCCGGGCGGCATCACGCTTCAGAGCGTTCCGATCGATCTGCGCAAGGTCAAGACGCCGACCTACATCATCGCGACCAAGGAAGACCATATCGCGCCGTGGCAGTCGGTCTATGCCGGCACCCAGCTCTATGGCGGCCCGCGCCGCTTCGTGCTCGGCGCCTCAGGCCATATCGCCGGCGTGGTCAATCCGCCTGCCGCCAACAAATACGGCTATTGGACCAACGACGACCTGCCGTCCGCGCCGGAAGCCTGGCTCGAGGCCGCCCAGAAGCATGACGGCTCATGGTGGACCGACTGGCAGGCCTGGGTCGCGCCCCATGGCGGCAAGATGGTCCCCGCCCGCACCCCGGGTGACGGCGCGCTCAAGCCGGTCGAAGATGCTCCCGGCAGCTATGTGCAGCAGCGGGCGATGTAGTTCCGTTCCAGCCAGCTGTCATTACAGTCGTAACCGTTTCCTACATCCCGGAAATACAGGGGTAGCGCGTGCGATCGAGCATCTCGTTGATCCAGCCAAGGCGGTCTCGTCACCGGTCGCCGGACAACGGGAGCATTTTCATGAACAACGACGCCCAGCACCGCACCTTCGTACTCATCCACGGCGCATGGTATGGCGCCTGGGTTTGGCGAGAAATCCTTCCTCGCCTTCGCGCACTCGGCTACGCAGCAACCGCCCCCACTCTGACCGGCCTCGGCGAACGACGGCATATCGGGAACGACAGCGCCAACTTGGAAACCCATATTGAGGATGTCGTCGCGCATATCGAAGCAGAGGACCTGCGGGACGTCACGCTGGTCGGGTGGAGCTACGGCGGGATGGTGATAACGGGAGTTCTGGCGCGCGTCCCTGAACGTATCAAGGAACTCATTTATCTGGATGCCTTCATGCCGGACGATGGGCGTGCCGTCGTGGACTATCTAACGCCGGAGTTTGTATCCGCCTTTAAACCGTTCGCGGATGAGAAGCGATCGAAACCACCGTTGCCTCTGTCCACGCTCGGAGTTACGGATCCACGGCTCGTTGAATTCATTGAGCCACGGCTAGGCCCGCAACCCTGGCGTACCCTCTTTCAACCGGTCAAAGCGCTGAAGGCCCGCCCGGATATTCCGGTTTCCGCGATAGTCTGCACAGAGTTTAGCCCATCGCCATTGATGGCGCGCCTTGCGGAACTAGAAGCCGATCCCACAATGCGGGTCATCAAGCTCGATGCCGGCCACAATTGCATGCTGACAAATGTCAACGAGACTGTGGCGGCCTTGGTGGGAGACTGAAAACGCGATGGAGTCCTAGGGCTTCCGGTCTTCCCACGGCCGCGAATGCGGCTCGCCGGTGCGGTATTCGCGGCCGAGCTCGTAATAATGCTCGACGCCGGAATGGAAGTAATGGAGGTCCTGCTCGCTCATCATCCGCCAGAACTTGGCGGGGCGGCCTGCCCAGACCTCGCCCGGCCCGACGATCTTCTTCGGTGAGACGAAGGCGCCGGCCGCGACCATGGCGCCGGTCTCCACCACCGCATCGTCCATGATACAGGCGGTCATGCCGATCATGGCGCCGTCCTTGATCGTGCAGGCATGGATCATCGCCATATGGCCGATCATCACGCCGCTGCCGATCTCGGTCCCCTGCCCTTCGCGCGCGACATGGACGACCGTGCCGTCCTGGATATTCGTGCGGTCGCCGACGCGGATGTAATTCGTGTCGCCGCGCAGCACGCAACCGAACCAGATGCTGGCGCCGGAACCGATGGTGACGTCGCCGATGATCACCGCGTTATCGGCGATGAAGGCATCCGGCGCAATAACGGGCAGCTTATTGGCGAAAGGCAGGATCAGAGGCATCAGGGGAACATCGCTATTTGAGAAAGACCAGTTGTCTCAGGAATTTGCAGCATGACGTTCATATTCTGGATCGCCTGTCCCGAGGCGCCCTTGACCAAATTGTCGATCGCCGAAACCAGGATGGCGCGGCCCGGCACGCGGTCGGCGAACACGCCGATCAGCGCCAGGTTGGAGCCGCGGACGTGCCGGGTCGCCGGCGCGGTGCCTTCCGGGGTGATCCGCACGAACGGCTCGTCGGCATAGGCATCGACCAGGGTCTTGCGCAGATCGGCGGCGGTGTGGCCGGCGGTCAGCTTTACATAGATCGTCGACAGGATGCCGCGATTCATCGGCATCAGATGCGGCGTGAAGACGACGCGGATATCGCGCCCCACCGCGCCGGCCAGCTCCTGCTCGATCTCCGGCGCGTGGCGATGCTTGGCGATGCCGTAGGCATGCACGCCTTCCGACACCTCACCGAACAGCGAATCCTGCTTGGCCTCGCGGCCGGCGCCGCTGGCGCCCGACTTAGCGTCGATGATGATCTCGTCCGGGTCGATCAGCCCGGCGCGCAGCAGCGGGACCAGCGGCAGCTGGGCGGAGGTCGGATAGCAGCCCGGATTGGCGATCAGCCGGGCGCTGCGCACCGCGTCGCGCTTGAGTTCGGTCAGGCCATAGACCGCCTCGCTCTGCAGCTCGACCGCCTGATGGGCATGGCCATACCACTGGGCGTAGCTGTCGATATCGGTCAGGCGAAAATCGGCCGAGATATCGATGACCTTCACATGCGTCGGGATGGTCTTCACCACCGCCTGGGTCGTGCCGTGCGGCAGGGCGCAAAAGGCGATGTCGACGTTCGACCAGTCGACCTCGTCGATCTTGGTCAAGGTCGGCAGATCGAGCCCGCCCAGATGCGGAAACACCTCGGCCATCGTCTTGCCGGCATAGCGCTCACCGGTCAGCGCGGTGATGCGCGCGGCGGGATGCAATGCCAGCAAGCGCACCAGATCGGCGCCCGAATAACCACTGGCGCCCAATATCGCGATCCGGACTTCCGGGAAGCTCGTCATCATGTCCCCCGCACGGTAGGCAAGTCGAAAACAGACCGCGCGGTATATGACTTAGTCAGAGGTAAATTGAAACCTCAGCCCATCGCCATGACTGATCACGCGGCCCGCTGTGGGTGACGGAAAATGCGCCGCCATGACCAGCGTGTTCGTATCGACGCAGCCTTCGAGCAACCGGCGACGCGTCACCAGGCTGGTGGCGATATCCTGCTCGATTTCCAGCGAAAGCGACGGCTCTGCGAACTGGAGCGGATGATGCCAGCAATCGCCGGAAAACAGCGCGCCGCCTGCATCATTCCTGGCATGCAAAACGACCGAACCGGCGGTGTGGCCGGGCGCCGCCTCGACCCACAGATCGCGCCCCAGATCGTGGTCCCGCGTGCGGTCCAGATGAATGAAATCCGCCTGCCCCGCCGCAACCACCGGCAGGACGCTGTCCTGATAGGACAGGATATGCATCGCATCGTGCGAATCCGGCGCCACATTGGCGAAATGGTCGAAATCGACCTTCGACATCAGGTAGCGGGCATTGGGGAAGGTCGGCACCCAACGGCCATTCTCCAATCTGGTGTTCCAGCCGACATGATCGAAATGGAGGTGGGTGCACAGCACCACATCGATATCCTCGGGACGCAGCCCGAAGCCCGCCAGCTTGCCGAGATAGTCGCTCTGCAGATTGTTGTAATAGGCGAAGGTGCCCTCGCGGCCCGACTTGTCGTTGCCGTGACAGGTATCGACCAGGATATTGCGGCCACCGCTCTGGATCACGAAACTGTGGAAGCTCAGATAGAGCGTGTCGCTGTCGGGGGCGATGAAGCGCGAGTCGAGCCATTCGCGGCCGCGCACCGCCATCTCAGGGCGAAAGCCAGCGAAGATCGAGCCTGCCTCGATCGGCAGATTTTCCAGCTCGACCACTTGATGAACCAGGATCGAACCGATCTGCTTCGTCTTCATGCCCATGTGCGCTTCCCCGATTTTGAATTTGGAGGCGTAGACTAGGAGAAGAGCCGTAAGATGGGTAGAGCGGAGCGAAACTCAACGGCGTGCAAAAGCATACTTGACGCCCATGACAACCTTGGCAGCAAAGTCCTCAACTGAGGTCGAATGATCATGTTACCGGCGTTGGATCGGACATTGAGGGGATTTATCTGGTTTCTCGGCCAGTGCACCGCTGTAGGGGGGATCGGCTCGACCTGGTTCTGGCTACCGGCCCTTGGTGTCGTAGCCCTCGTGGCCATCGCCTTCAGGCGAGCGCCGGCCGAGGCCCGACGCCGGTTTTGTGGCTCGTTGCGCTGCCCACTGTCTGGGCTTTCATCGGGCTGTGAGGCGCCTACTTTTGGCTCGACCTCGGGAAACAGCCCATAACGCGCAACCCAGCTTGGGTAAGCTGGCCAAGCGAATTCGGCCTGTGGGCATTTATAGCCCTCGCCGCCGCTTTGATCTTCTATTTGAAGAACGGGCGAATATTCGCCATGCTGTTCACTGCGCTGAATCTGTATTTCGTGCTTGGGATGAGCCTCCTGGCAGCGATGGCTGTAACCGGAAAGTGGCTCTGATACCTACCCATCCTACGACCGCGCCCAATAACAAAATCGCGCCGCCGTGGGGACGGCGACGCGATCTGTAGAAAAACAGTGAGGCGGGAAGCGGTTTAGCGCTTCGCCCACTGCATGCCGCGGCGGGCTTTCCGGCGGCCGTACTTCTTACGCTCGACCACGCGGGCATCGCGGGTCAGCAGACCGGCGTGCTTCAGCGGCGGGCGCAGCTCAGGCTCGTAATGGGTCAGCGCCGTGGCGATGCCGTGGCGGACCGCGCCGGCCTGACCGGAAAGGCCACCGCCGACGACCGTGCAATACACGTCGAACTGGTCGCTACGATCCGAGACCTGGAAGGCCTGGTTGATGATCATGCGCAGGACCGGACGGGCGAAATAGACCGCGATATCCTTGCCGTTGACCTCGACCTTGCCGGTGCCCGGCTTGATCCAGACACGGGCGATAGCGTTCTTGCGCTTACCCGTGGCGTACGAACGACCCAGGGCGTCGCGGACCGGCTTGGCCAGCTCGGTGCCGACGGCAATCGCCTCGACAGCGTTGCCCAGCTGGCTGAGGTCGGTCAGAGTCCGGGTCGGGGCTTCGTTTTCCGTTACCGACATTCTCAGATCCTCGAATTCTTGCGGTTGAGGGCAGCCACATCGAGCTTCGTGGGCTGCTGCGCCTCATGGGGATGCTCCGGGCCCTTATAGACCCGCAGGTTCGACATCTGCTGACGGCCCAGCGGCCCGCGCGGCATCATGCGCTCGACAGCCTTCTCGATCACGCGCTCGGGATGCTTGCCGGCCAGGATCGCGCCCTGGGACAGGCCCTTGATGCCGCCCGGATGGCCGGTGTGCCAGTAAAAGACGCTGTCGCGCGCCTTGTTGCCCGTCAGCCGGACCTTCTCAGCGTTGATCACGACGATGTTGTCGCCGCAATCGACATTCGGGGTGAAGGTCGGACGGTTCTTGCCGCGCAGCCGCATCGCGATCAAACTGGCCAGGCGGCCGAGCACCAGCCCGTCCGCGTCGATCACCAGCCATTCCTTTTGGACATCGGCCGGCTTGATATTGAAGGTCTTCATGAAACTCGCCTCTTTAGGGAGCGCGCTGTCTACAGCAGCGATGGCGTTCCGTCAAGATAACGCTAGAAAATTCAGTGCGTTATCCATGTGGTATTATGGTACCTACAGATTTTGATATGTCCCGAAGACCGGTCTTTCACTCTATCCCGAGGAAATCATGGGCAAAGTTCTGAACAGCGACGCCGACCTCAAGCATCTGCTCGAAAACACCAGGACGATCGCGCTGGTCGGCGCCAGCCCGAAGCCGAACCGGCCGAGCTATGGCGTCATGGCCTACCTGCAGCGATCGGGCTACCGCGTGATCCCGGTGAACCCGGTGGCCGCCGGAACCACGATCCTGGGCGAAACCGTCTATGGCACGCTGGCGGAGATCAAGGAGCCGATCGATATGGTCGACGTCTTCCGCCGCGCGGAGGACACGCCGCCGGTCGCCGAGGAGGCGGTCGCCGCCGGGGCCAAGTCGCTGTGGCTGCAGCTGGACATCGCCAACGACGAGGCGGCGAAGATCGCTACGGAGGGCGGGTTGGACGTCGTCATGGACCGCTGCACCGCGATCGAGATCGGGCGGCTGCTCTAGCCTGTTTCCGCAGCAATCCAGTCGAGATAGGCGGCGTCGCCGGCCACGATCGGCCAGGCGACGATCGCCGGCGTGTCATAGCTGTGCAGTGCCCGCACCCGGGCGTTCAGCGCATCGAACAGTGTTTCCGTGGTCTTGGCGATCATCGCCACCTCGTCGGCCCGTTCAACCGCCCCCTGCCAGCGATAGACCGAGCGGACGGCGCCCAGGATATTGACGCAGGCAGCGAGCCGCTCGGCGACCAGCGCCTCGGCAATCCGTTCGGCCTCTGCTGTGTCGGCCGCGACGATGTAAACCGAGACCATTCCGGTCATGGCGGCGTATTTGGCGGCAGCGCGGCAAGCTTCAACAGCGGCTCCCATTGCAGGCTAGGCTGGCTTATCTTGAGCGCCGTCGCCAGTGCGTCCCTTGGCTTGCCGGCCTTGATCTGGGCGTTCGCGATTGCCACGAAGGCGATGTTGCGCGTGCCCTCCAGGACCGGATTGGGCTCTGCATCGAACTGCGCGGCAATTTTCTTGGCGCCCTCGATATCGCCGGCGGCCGCAAGATCGTTCACGATCCCACTCATCAGGTTGGCCCTCGATCCCGGGATTGATGGTGGCGCCGCTGCTTGCACACGCGCCGCCATCTTGGCGACCTCCTCTTTGCTTGGCGCTTGTTGAGCGCCGTCGAACGCCATGATTGTTGTAAGCCCCAGTTGGACGGCGTTCGGTTTCGCCACCAGCGGACCGCTCGCACTCAGCGCGGCCAGCGCCGCATCGGTGTCTCCCAGGGCCGCTTCGATCAGGGCCGTTTCGCCTGAGGAAAATGGCGGAAAGCCCCTTATTAATTCGCGGGCCTGATCTCGATAGCCGCCCAAGGCCAGGGCCTTGACCAGCTCGAAAGGATAGTTCGCCCCAGGCAGGGGTTGTTTGAAAAAGTCGGTCGCCGCAGGCAGCGTGCGCGCGACAGCTGCGCTGTCCCTCTTCATCGTCTCCGCCTGTATCAGGCTCAGGAAGTATACACGTCGATTGCCCGGATCGATCGGCTGCACAGTGGCCATTGCCGCATCGTAGGCGCCAAGGCTTTTCAGCTTGAAAAAGACCGATCTGATCTGTTCGCTGAACTGGACTTGCGCGGGATTCAGCCGAGCTGTCAGCGGAGGATTCCCGGCATCACGACTCAAAACGAGTTGCGACGCCTGAGTTGCGAGCGCCAGCGCCCCTTCGCCGTCGCCGCGCTGCTGCCGTCGCCCGACTGCAGCCAGCATGCTGTCTACGTCCGCCGGATCGGCCGGTCGATCGATGGCGGCGGCGAGACCGAGCTCTTTTCGCCGGACGAATTCAGAGAACAAACGATCGAGAATAAACTCCCCTGATTTCTGGCTAGCGACTTCGTTGACAAAGGCGGCTGCCTCGGCCGGTCCCTGGCATTCGGCGACTGCGAAAGCAGCCGCGCCGGCCAGTTCACGCTTGGCCAGCTCGGGCTGGTTCGGTGCGGATTTGGCCGGGTTGAGCGCAAGCCGCGCGAGCTGCACGGATTGCTGCGCAATTTCGCGCCCTTTGTTTAGGTCACGGGCCTTGGCGCCGACAGCGCATAGGGCGTGGGCTATCTCGCCGTTTACCTTCAGCCGTTCGAGGTCCGGCAATCGAGCGGCGATTTTTGCCGCCGGCACGACCTCTCCGTCCACCGCGAGGGCAACGCCTATCTCGGCCAACACGGCTGCCGGCGTCTTCTGCACCGGCCCGGGAGCGGCTGACGGAGGCGTGAGCGCCTCGATTCGCGCGACGGTCGCCACGACATAAGGCAAATCGCCTGCGCCCAGGCGTCCCTCGGCCAGTTTGCCCAGGAGTGCGGGTTTGTTCGCTGCGGCGGTATCGGCCCCTGCCAGAGCCTCGGCATCGTGCAGGTCTCCCGACCGCGCCAAACCCGCGACGATCGCTTCGCGCGTATCGGAGACGCTGTAATCGGTGGTCGGCATCCGAAGATAGCCTGCGGCGCGACGGAATATCTCTTGCTCGCGGGCAGTAACGCCCGTCTTTTCCAGCGCCTTGGCTAGATCGGCGAGCATCAACGCGCGTGTGCCCGGATCCTTTTCGCTATCAATCGAGATTAGGGCGGCATCCACCGCCGCGTTCAGATCCCGCGCCGACCAGGGACCTTGTTCCGGCAAGGCAACCGCCTCGCCAGCCACACAGATTGCCGCCACCAAAAGGTGGATGGCAGCCCGCTTGATCATCGTTGGAAGTAGGATCACCGCTGAGACACCCCATCTTGGAAAAGATGGTCGGGTAGGCCGGATTTGAACCGACGACCCCCTGCACCCCATGCAGGTGCGCTACCAGACTGCGCCACTACCCGTCTCACTTGAAATCCGCACCGTTTCTGGTGGTCGGCGGCGCGGAGGTGCGGACTATAGAGAGGCGGCCACGCCCGCGCAACCGCACCGGAACGATTTCTCGCAATCAGTCGAGAAGAGCCCGCAATGTCTTGAGTTCGCTCAGCATTTCCCTGAGCAATGCCTCCGCCTTGCTGGAGGCGGGCTTCGGAATCCCAGGCAGCGTCGCCTCGACCGGCGGGCGCGGCGCCTCAGGCTTTGGGGCCTCGGCGCCCACGTCCTCCTTGGCCGCGCCGCGCGGGGTCCTGAGCACTCGCTGGACGCCCTTGATCGTATAGCCCTCGCGGTAGAGCAGGCCATGGATACGGCGCAACAGGGCAAGATCCTCGGGCCGGTAATAGCGTCGGCCGCCGCCGCGCTTCAGTGGGCGAAGCTGGGTGAACTTGCTTTCCCAAAAGCGCAGCACGTGCTGCGGAACCTCCAGCTCGGCCGAGACCTCGCTGATGGTGCGAAAGGCGGAGACCGACTTGCCCGACAGGCGTGACCGCCCCTCTTCCGATTCGCCCGTCAGCGGGGCGTCGAGATCTTGCTCAATGGAATCGGGTAAGCGCGTCTCAACGCCTGTCGTCGTCATACAGAGTCCCAATAACCGATAGCAGAAGACGGCGCTTAGTGATGCCGCTTGTTGATGAATTCCCTCAGCACATGGCTGGCCCGGAAAACCAGAACCCGGCGGGGCAGGATTGGTACCTCCTCACCGGTCTTAGGATTGCGGCCGATCCGCTCGCCCTTCTGGCGGACGGCGAAGCTGCCGAAAGACGATATCTTGACGCTCTCCCCCTGCGCCAAGGCATCGCAAATTTCATCGAGAACCGTTTCGACCAAAGCGGCCGATTCATTGCGCGAAAGCCCAACCTGCTGATAGACGGCCTCGCTAAGGTCCGCACGCGTTATTGTTTGACCAGACATTGCAATCTCCCGGTTATGACGGAAGATTAAGTGAGGCTGGTTAGTTGGTCAATTACAAATGCTTGCGCCGAATCTTTGAATCGCGGGCATGATTCGGAAAAGTCACCAGCGAATTAGGGCTGCTCCCCAAGTCAAACCGCCGCCCATCGCCTCTGTCAGGACGAGATCGCCGCGTTTGATTCGCCCGTCGCCCACCGCCTCGGCAAGCGCCAGCGGAATCGAGGCGGCGGAGGTGTTGCCGTGGCGGGCAATGGTCGACACCACCTTGTCATTCGGCAGGTTCAGCTTCCTGGCCGTGCTGTCGATGATCCGCTGATTGGCCTGGTGCGGGACCAGCCAGTCGATGGCGCCGGGTTCGAGCCCATTGGCGGCCAGCGATTCTTCGACCACGTCGGCCAGGTTCTTGACCGCGTGGCGGAAGACTTCCTTGCCGTTCATGCGCAGCTTACCGACCGTGTTGGTCGTCGACGGACCGCCATCGACATAGAGGATATCGCGGAAGCGGCCGTCGGAATGGATATGGGTCGACAGGATGCCGCGCCCGCCGGCCTCGGCCTCGCTCTTGGCCTCCAGCACGATCGCCCCGGCCCCGTCGCCGAACAGCACGCAGGTGCCGCGGTCGGTCCAGTCGAGAATACGGGAGAAAGTCTCGGCGCCGATGACCAGCGCCCGCTTGGCCTGGCCGACGCGGATGAAATTGTCGGCCACCGCGGTGGCGTAGACGAAACCAGAGCAGACCGCCTGGACGTCGAAGGCGGCGCCGCCCAGCATGCCGATCGCCTGCTGGATCTTGACGGCGGTGGCGGGGAAGGTCTGGTCGGCTGTGGTTGTTGCCAGCACGATCAGGTCGAGGTCGCTGCCGGAAAGGCCGGCTGAGGCCAGCGCGCTGTTCACAGCCTTGAGCGCCAGGTCGGAGGTCGACTCCCCCTCCTCCGCGATATGGCGTTCGCGGATGCCGGTGCGCTGCGCAATCCACTCGTCGGACGTATCGACCAACGTAGCAAGGTCGCTATTGGTGACCGTCTTCGCCGGAAGATAGGCCCCGCATCCCGTGACAACCGATCGAAACATGATGCCTTTGAACGTTATTGTTGTAGCTAGACGGCCGGGACTGGCTCCGGAGCGGGAGCCGGCGCCAGCCGCTCCAATTCCTCGCTGATGCGTTCGTTGAAGCCCTGCACCACCAAATCGACGGCGACCCCAACCGCATTCGAAAAGCCGAACGCGTCGATGCCGCCATGGCTTTTCACACAGACCCCCGACAGGCCGAGGAACATGCCGCCATTATAGCGCCGCGGATCGACCCTTTCACGTAGCTTGGCGAACGCGCTTCGCGCCATCAGATAACCCAACGTCGCCATGATGGAAGAACGGAACGACTGCTGCAGGAAGCCGGAATAGAGTTTGCCCATGCCCTCGGCAAGCTTCAAGGCGACATTGCCGGTGAAGCCGTCGGTAACGACGACGTCGACCGCGCCGCCGGGAATGTCGTTACCCTCGATGAAGCCGTGGAAGCGGCCGGGAATCGGCTGCGAGCGCAGCGCCTCGGCCGCGGCCTTGACCACGTCGTTGCCCTTGAGCTGTTCGGCCCCGACATTGAGCAGGCCGATGCTGGGCTCGGGGATGCCCAGCACGGTGCGGGCGAAAATCGCCCCCATGATCGCGAACTGGACCAGGTTCTCAGCGTCGCATTCGATGTTCGCGCCGAGATCGAGCATCACGCTCTCGCCGATTGCGGTCGGGATGAAGGAGGCGATGGCCGGCCGGTGGATGCCCGGCAGGGTCTTCAGCACCATCTTCGCCATCGCCATCAGCGCGCCGGTATTGCCGGCCGAGACGACGCAGCCCGCCTCACCCGATGCGACCGCGTCAATGGCGAGCCGCATGGACGAGTTCCGGCCGGACCTCAGCGCCGCCGACGGCTTGGCGTCGTTGGCGATGGCCTCGTCGGTGTGATGGATAGTGACGAACGGCAGCAGCGCCTTGCGCTCGCTGAGCAAGGGCTCGATCCGGCTCCGGTCGCCGAAGAATATGTATTTGACGTTCGGATAGCGTGTGCGCGCCAGATCCGCTCCGGCGACGACCATTTCAGGCGCGTGGTCGCCCCCCATGGCGTCGAGGGCGACGGTAATGGAGGCGGCTAGATTGGACTTC
>Ga0268266_10002479_pt1 | contig 19727 bp, 18 predicted proteins | sample KBSS13metaG_FD_190356 | JGI IMG/M metagenome (GOLD analysis project Ga0268266, IMG submission 190356) | Switchgrass rhizosphere microbial communities from Kellogg Biological Station, Michigan, USA - KBS S1-3 metaG (SPAdes) (version 2) | ecosystem: Host-associated > Plants > Roots > Rhizosphere... | reverse complement strand
TTGAACTTATGTGGCTTACGACGAGCTACCCAAAGCTACGAAAAGCTCTGCACCAGCAAACTTGAAAACCGGCGTGGGTTCACGCCCACCGTGGGTTCGAATCCCACCCCATCCGCCAGAGCACTGTCCGCCGTGTTCGACGGCCGTCCGGAAAGATGCAATCAAAACAGACCTCTGGACACGCCGAGGGTTCGTGAGCGTGTCGTCGCCAGGTTTGCTGCCGCTCGGCCTCGCGCACGCGTGCCGCTGGACCGCGCCGCCGTGGTAGAGCGGGTTGCCGAGTGTTGCCGCCAGGGGTACGACCACGACCGGCTGAGGGACCACCGCCGTGCGCTCGGGGGTGGCTGGGGCACTACGCCAACCTGATCGCGGCGGCGGAGACTTGGTAGTGAGCTGCCCTATGGCCTTCGTGGCTACTCCTACCGAAGGTTGTGCGAGGATTGCGACTCGCGCCTAGGTGTGCAACGCTTCCTCCAGTTTGGGGGGAGAGAAGCATGAAATTTGGACGAGCAATGGCCGCCGTCGGCGGCTGCATGCTGTTGGGTGCGTGCTCAAGCATCATCGAGGGCCGCAGCCAACAGATCATGATCAACAGCAATCCGCCCGGTGCGGATTGCGGGTTATATCGACAGAATCTCCGCATCGCGACAGTGCAGAACACACCCGGCATTGCGTTGGTCGAGAAGACCAAGCATCCCATCTGGGTCGCGTGCGTAAAGCCCGGGTACCAGATGGCGAGCTACTTCAACAAGTCTGGCGCCGCCGGCGCGACGTTTGGCAACATCATCTTGGGTGGCGGCATCGGCTGGGCAATCGACAGCGCATCGGGCGCCGACAACAAATACGACTCGCCGGTCAACATCACCCTCGTGCCGAATGTGCCGGGCCAGCCGGAAGGGCCGGCGACGTTGCCAGCGTCCTACGCGGCGTCAGCTCCTGCCCCAACTCAAGCACCCGCGCCCGCAGCAATGCCCGAGCCATCACCATCCGCGCCGCCGCCCACGCGGTGACGTCTCGGCGGATGCTCGCTGCCCGACGCGCAGCGCCTACGTCGCGCCCACTCCCGCAGCGCCATCTATAACGGCCGGGACGCCGATCAACTTGACTGCCCAGCAACAACAGGTGGTGCGGGCAGGCACGGCGAGCAGGCTTAAGGATCCGGAGTCGGCCCGCTTTGGAAAAATGGTCGCGGCGAAGTACAACGACGGCGACTTTACAGTTTGCGGTTATGTGAACGGCAAAAACTCTTACGGTGGATACACCGGCATGCAGCCTTTCATAGGAAAGCCGTTCGATCCTTCCACCTCGGGGGCGTCGTTCCATCTTGTCGACATCGGGGCGACAGCCTCGAAGAGGCACGCTGCCTACACTGTCTGCCAGCAAGCTGGCGTCAGTCTCATCGAGTGATCTGAGCCTGACTGGTTGACTGGTCCGACCCGGTCGTTTCGAGAGGCCGTCCGCTTCAGGCGCTGAGCCAGGTTGCGGCGGGCAGCGGCGACCGACGTCGGGCTATCAGTGTCCCTTCCCTGCCGGGATCGGTGGTCGAGCGCTTCGCGAACAGGGACTTTGAGAAGTTCGCGCAGCCTGGCGCCCCTCATGTTGACGGCGGCCAGGTCGCCGCGGATCTCGGAAGGCTTGTGGCGCGGTGGGCGCGCCTCGAGGACTTCGCCGATCGACGCGTCGCTCATAGGGGCCGTCGCGACCTCACGCAGCTCCCGACCTTCAGCGAGGTCAACGAATGCATCGACCACCTCGACTTACATGGACGCCCACGCCCCATCCGCCATTTTCCCGCTTTGTGCCAACGGCGATCCCGCCAAGGCGATGGATATGACGATGACATGGCGGCTTGGCGCTTGTATCGGTCGACCATTGTCCGAACAGCCTGCATCATCGGGCCGCTGGATGGATATCGACGGGCGACTGCCCACAGACCGCGTCACTCCCGTCCCGAATCCGGAACGAGCCTCCGCTGCTCGGCGCATTCGTCGGCGAGGAAATCGAGCAGCGCGCGCACCGATGGCAGGAGGCCGCGACGCGACGGAAAAATCGCATGGACGATCTCGCTCGGCGGCTGCCACGCGGGTAGCACCGTCTCCAGGCGACCGTTCCGGAGATCGTCCCAGACCACCAATGTCGGCAGCCGCACCGCTCCGGCGCCCGCGACCGCCGCCGCGCGTAACGCCGCCATGTCGTCGGTGACGAGTCGCGGCCGGTGACGGACCTCGGCGGTCGTGCCATCCGCGTGCGTCAGGCGCCAACGATGCTCGCCCCCCGCCGGACCGAAATCGAGGCTGGGTAACCCGGCGAGGTCGTCGGGCACGGTGATGCTGCGCGTACGCAGCAAGGCGGGACTGGCAACGATGCGGATCGTGCGTTCGTCGAACCGCCGCATCACGAGCTCGCTCACGGCGATCGGCGGCGGACGGACGCGGATCGCGAGGTCGAGCCCCTCCCCGATCACGTCGACGCGGCGATTGGTGCTTTCGACGTGCAGCTCGACGTCGGGATGGAGAGCCATGAAGCGCCCGAACAGCTCGCCGAACTGGAAGGCAATGAGCCCCGTCGGACAACTCAGCCGGATGACCCCGCGCGGTCCGACGCGCGACTGATCGATGACGATCTGCGCTGCATCGGCTTCGACCAGCATGGCAACGCAGTGGCGGTAGTATTCACGGCCGATCTCGGTGACCGAGAAGCGCCGGGTCGAGCGCTGGATGAGCCTTACGCCGAGGCGGTCCTCGAGTTCGCCGATGCGGCGGCTGAGCTTCGATTTCTGCATGCCCGTCGCACGCGCGGCGGCAGCGAAGCCGCCATGGTCGACTGCCTGGACGAAAAGGTAGAGATCATTGAGATCCTGCATTGTCCTATTGGTAGGACACTGAGGCCGGAACCGCAATCTTTCAGCCGGATTAGCGCATGAATAAGTACGCCCAACGGTGCTTCCCCGTCGGGAGGCCCAGGAGATGCATCATGAAGACGGTTCTTGGCAGGTACAGCAATCCGAACCAGCATTGGGTCGGCGACGGCTTTCCGGTCCGTTCGCTCTTTTCCTACAACAGCCTCGGCAATCGGGTGAGCCCGTTCCTGCTGCTGGATTATGCCGGTCCTTACAACTTCGCGCCGACCACTGCACGCCGTGGCGTCGGGCAGCACCCGCATCGCGGGTTCGAGACGGTCACGATCGTCTACGACGGCGAGGTCGAGCACAAGGATTCGGCGGGCAACGGCGGCATCATCGGCTCCGGTGACGTTCAGTGGATGACCGCCGCGGGCGGGATAGTGCACGAGGAATATCATTCGCCCGCTTTTGCGAAGACCGGCGGGCCGTTCCGCATGGTCCAGCTCTGGGTCAACCTGCCGGCGAAGGACAAGATGGTGCCCGGCGGCTACCAGGGCATCACGGCAGCGGATATCCCGACTGTCGAACTGCCCGGTGGCGCAGGCATTGCCCACGTGATCGCCGGCGACCTGCTCGGCGCGAAGGGGCCGGCGCGCACCTTCACTCCGATCAACGTCTGGGACGTGCGGTTGAACCGCGACGCCGACCTGACGCTCGATCTGCCCGAAGGCCACACCGCGATGCTGGTCGTGCTCGGCGGTCATGTCACGGTGAACGGCGGTGACGACGCGGGCGAAGCGGAGATGCTGCTGCTGAGCCGGGAAGGCGGCGCAATCCGCATCCACGCCGACGGCGATGCCACGATCCTCGTCCTGACGGGCGAACCGATCGACGAGCCGATCGTCGGCTACGGCCCCTTCGTGATGAACAGCGAAGCGGAAATCCGTCAGGCGATCGACGACTTCAACAGCGGCAGGTTCGCGACCGAAGCAGCCTGATCCCCGGCCCGGCTCCCTCTTCCCACCTCCCGGGGAGCCGGGCCTCTTTGGAGCAAGCAACCGCATATGACGATGGAGGATGCAGCGACGGTACCGTCCGAATTTCATCAGGTTGTTGTAAGTCTGGTCGGCTACTTTGTGGGGGTCGGCCACCAATGCGCCGACGGCTGAGAGCCAAGGGCACGAACAGCGCCAGACTCCAGTTTCGAAGTGGAGGACGGCATGGACACAAGCGAAATCAACGCCAATAGGCGCGCGCGCCGCCGCACGGAGGTCGACCGATCGCTTCAGGGCATCGGTCGACCGCCTGAAATCGGCACCTCCTTTGCGCCCGCCCCTCCCCGAGTGCGTCATCGCGCATGCGTCGGCCCGAGACGATGGTTCGCAACGCCTTGTCCACAAGGCCGTTGAGTCCGTAAGGAGTCGATGATGACTGTTCAATTGCCGCTTCCCGGCCACGGGCGGCGCAACATGAGCCGCCGCGACCCGATTGCCGCCCTTGAGGAAATAGAGCGCGACAAGATCGAGGCCACAGGCGCAATCAAGCTCGTGCTCGATGGCCTCGGCAGGAAGCACCACATCAGCCCGGATGCGATCGACAGGGCCCTTGGAAGTGGTTATGTCGCGGACCTGCTCGACGATTTGTTCCTGGAGATCGAGGAAGAATTGGGCCGGGAATGCGATGAGCCGCCGCCCCACGGCTGACTGAGCCCCCGACCCTCCAAGCTGGTCTCGGGGCCGTTCCTGCCCGGACCTCCGCGGTCCTGCACGCGCGTCATTTCATACCGAAGCGCGCGAAGTCCTCGGCGACCTTTGGGGCGATCGTCGCGGCTGCAGTCATGTCGGCGTCCCCACCCTGCTTGTCGCCGCTCTTCGTCTTTGCCAGGCCACGGCCGTAAAGGGCCTTCGCACGGTTCGGATCGAGCTGCAGCGACGCGTTGTATTCGTTGATCGATACCGGGAAGTCGCCGAGCTTCAGATAGATGAGCCCTCTTGCATCGCGCGCCTCCAGGCTGGCCGGCTGGAGCTTCAGCGCCTCGTCGCAGTCGCGTAGCGCGCCGGCCAGATCCGTGCCGATGATGCCGCGCGTCAGGCAACGATTACTATAGGCGGCCACCATGCGCGGATTGAGTCTTATCGCCTCGCTGTAGTCGGCAATGGCGCGGTCGTACTGGCCCTTGGCGAAGTACGAGTAGCCGCGATTGAAGTAGGGGGCTGCCGCGTTCGGGACGAGCTTGATCGCCTCGTTGAGGTCGGCGACGGCCTTGTCCTGCTGGCCGATCTGGGCATAGATCGCGGCGCGCGCGACATAGGCCTCGGCGCTCTTCACGTCGAGGCGCAGCGCCGTGATGTAGTCGGCGAGCGCACGGTCGGCGCTGCCGCGGATGCTGAACAGGACGCCGCGGTAATAATAGGCGCGGGCGAACTCCGGCGACAGTTCGATCGCCCGATTGAGGTCGGCGAGGCCCTTCTCGAACTCGCCGTTGCCGCCCTCGGCCACGCCGCGATGCATCAGCGCGTTGACGTTGTCGGGCCCGAGCCGCAGCGCCGTGGTGAAGTCGGCGATCGCATGCTCGAAGTCGGCGCGGCGGGTGTACAGGATGATGCCGCGGTTGAGGTACGAGGTGATGTACTTGGGGTCCCAGCGGATCGCCTGGGTGTAGTCGTCATAGGCCTTATCCGGCTCCTCGATCGCGTGATAGGCGAAGCCGCGCTGGAAATAGGCGAAGGCGTACTGGGGATCGAGCCGGATGCCCTCGTCGAAGTCGGCGATCGCGCGCTTGTATTCCTGACGTGCGAGATAGACTCCGCCGCGTGCGACGAACACACGGGCCTCTGTCGGGTTGAGCCGGATCGACTCGTTGAAATCGGCCAGGGCGAGATCGTACTCGGTCTTGAGCACATAAGCCGTGCCGCGCTGGTAGCGTGCGTGCGCGACCTGTGCCCAGTGGCGCACCGCTTCCGGCTCCCTGGACCCGAATTGCAGCACGTCGCCAGTCAGCAGGCCGAGCCGCAGCGCCTCGGTGAAATCGACGATCGCCTTGTCCGGATCGCCCTTCTCGCGCCACGAGATGCCGCGATTGAGCAAGCAGTTCACGTCCTTCGGATCGATCTTCAGGCAGTCGGTGAAATCCTTGATCGCAAGATCGTACTGGCCCTTCTTCGAATAGTAGACGATGCCGCGGTTGAGCAGCGGCGCCGTGTCGAGCGGGTTGATGCGATGCGCCTCGCTGTAGTCGGCGATGGCATTGTCCGGTTCGTTGACCGAATGATAGGCGATGCCGCGATGCAGGAAGGTGAACTCGTCGCCGGGCGACAGCCGTATGCCTTCCGTGAAGTCGGCGATCGCCTTCCGGAACTCCTCCTTGTACACGCGGGCGGAGGCGCGTCCGACGAAGTGCGCTGCCGCCATCGGATTGATGCGGATGGCCTCGTCGAAGTCCTTGATCGCCGCATCGAACATCGGGATCGCCTGCTTCTTGTCCTTGCTGCCCTTGTCGAGATAGACGAGCCCGCGCTGGTAATAGGCGTCGGCGAGCTGCGAGCTCTGCGCTATCGCCTGGTAGTATTGCGCTGGAAAGGGCTTGCCGGCCGGGTCCACCGTGACCGTCGTCACCGGCGGTGAAGTCGCGGGTAGGCACTTGATGGCGTCGGTGAAGTCGGCGATCGACTGATCCAGGTTGCCCTTGCGCTTGTAGACGAGGCCGCGATTGATCCAGGCGGCGGTCTCGCAGCGGTTGATCTTCAGCGCCGTGTCGAAATCCGCGATCGCACCTTCGTTGTTGTCCTTCCTGGTGTAGAGCACGATGCCGCGGTTGACGTAGGCGAAGGCTTCCCGCGGCGAGAGCCGGATGGCATCGCTGTAGTCGACGATGGCCTGATCGGCATCGCCCATCGTGTGATAGATCAGGCCGCGCTGGAACATCGACTGCGCCGACGGCGCCGAGCCGCGGATGGCGTCGGTGTAGAACCGCAGAGCCATGCGGTAGTCGTTCAGCGCGCCCTTGGGGTCGCCGTCGCCGGCCCGTGCCAGGCCGCGATTGAAGTAGGCCAGACCCAGGGCGGCGCCCTTGAGGGTGCCGCCGTCGATGACATCGGTGCAGACCTGGATCTTCTGGCTGGGCCGCAGACCATATCCGGCATAGCAGGCCGACGGCGTCGACACCGTGTCGGCCGCAACCACCGGCACCTTGGCCGGCGGCTTTTGTGCCGAGGCGACCGTCGCAAAGCCCGAGACTCCGAGCAACAGGGCCAGCGCAGGCCAGCAGAAGTACGTCCGCATCACCCTTCCCTAGCACTTCGGCAGCAGCCCCAGAACCGCGCCCAAGCCGGCAATCCCCAGCCCCAAGGTGCCACTGCAGGGAGTAGCATATCGCCCGCTGGGCCATAAGTTCTTCCAGCGGCAATGCGATAATCTTGCGGCGCCCGGATTGAATAATGTTCATCCAAGCTGCGACTCGACCCGATGGCTGCGATTTGGCAGGCTCGCGCCGGTAAATTGGGAGGAAAACAGGAAATGACGAGCGTACGTGCCGCCGTGCCGCGGCGCGCCTTTGTGGGTGGACTTCTGGGAACTCTTGCAGCGCCGGCCATCGTTCGCAGCGAGGGTGCTTATCCCAACAAGCCGGTCCGATACATCAACCCTTATCCGGCCGGCGGCCCGACCGACACCCTGTCGCGCATCTTCTGCGCCAAGATGACGGACCTCACCGGCCAGCAATGGATCGTCGAGAACCGCGGCGGCGCCGGAGGCAATCTCGGCATGGATGCGCTCGCGAAGTCCGAGCCGGACGGCTACACCCTGGGTCTCGGCGGCATTGCCGCCAACGCCATCTCGCCGACCCTGTACGCCAAGCTGCCGTTCAACGCGCGCACCGATTTCACCTTCGTCTCGACGATCTGGTGGCTGCCCAATCTCCTCGCGGTCAACCTCGAGGTCCCGGCCAAGTCCGTTGCCGAGCTGATCGAGCTGTGCCGGAAGAACCCCGGCAAGTACTCCTATGGCTCGGCCGGCGCGGGCACGACGCTGCATCTGTCGGGCGAGCTGTTCAAGATGCTGGCCAAGGTCGACATCCAGCACGTGCCCTATCGCGGCTCGGCGCCGGCAACCCAGGACCTGCTGGCCGGCCAGATCCACATGATGTTCGACAACATTCCCGGCACGCTGACGCAGTCGCGCGCCGGCAAGGTCCGGCCGCTCGGCGTCACCTCGGCCAAGCGCACGCCGGTCGCGCCCGAGATTCCGACGATCGCCGAGACGCTGCCCGGCATGGACATCGTGTCGTGGACGACCCTGACCGGGCCGGCGAAGCTGCCGCCCGACGTCGTGGCGCGGCTGTCCGAGCTGTCGAAGAAGGCCATCGGGAGCGACGACCTGAAGGCCAAGTACGCCGATCTGGCGACCACGGCGTGGTGGAACACGCCCGCCGACACGCTGGCCTATCGCGACTCGGAGGAGGCACGCCTCGCGCCGATCATCAAGGCGTCGGGCGCGCGTGTGGACTAGCGCGATGCAAACCCTCACCACCGCCCAGGCCGTCGTGTCGATGCTCGAGCTCAACGGCATCGACACCCTGTTCTGCCTGCCCGGCGTGCAGAACGACTCGTTCTTCGACGCGCTGTATGACCGGACGAACGCGGTCCGGCCGATCCACGCGCGCCATGAGCAGGCCTGCGCCTACATGGCGCTCGGCTATGCGATGGCCAGCGGCAAGCCGTCGGCCTACGTGGTCGTGCCCGGGCCCGGCTTCCTGAATACGACGGCCGCGCTGTCGACCGCCTATGCAGTCAACGCACCGGTGCTCGCACTGACCGGCCAGATCCAGCAAGCGATGATCGGCCGCAATGTCGGGCTGCTGCACGAGCTGCCCGACCAACTCGCCATCATGCGCGGCCTGACCAAGTGGGCCGACCGCATCACCGCGCCGGCCGACGCACCCGGGTTGGTCAACGAGGCCTTCCGCCGGTTGCTTTCCGGCCGGCGCCGGCCGGTCGCGCTGGAATGCGCGATGGATATCTGGGGACGCAAGGCGCCCGTCGTGCTGCCGGCGGCAGCCGCGCAGGCCGACCCCTGCCCTGTGGATGAAGATGGCGTCGAACGCGCCGCCAAACTGTTGGGCGGTGCCCAACGGCCGCTGATCGTGGTCGGCGGCGGCGCCCAGGGCGCGGGCGAGCACGTCGCCCGGATCGCCGAGATGCTCGACGCGCCGGTCATGACCGGCCGCATGGGCCAGGGCGTCATCGACGGCCGCCATCGCCTCTCCGTCACGTCCCTCGCTGGCTACCGGTTCTGGAGCGAGGCCGACGTGGTGCTCGCGGTCGGCACGCGCCTGCAGCCGCAGCAGATGAACTGGGGCATGGATGACGACCTCAAGATCATCCGGATCGACATCGACAGCGAAGAGCTCGACCGCCAGAAGAAACCCGAGATCGGCATCATCGGCGACGCTGCCGCGACCTTGAAGTCCCTGGCCGACCGCATCGCCGTGCATAACGTCAAGCGCAACGGTCGCGCCGTGTCGGTCGCCGAGACGAAGGCCGCAGCGACGAAGAAGATCCGCGACACGCTCGCCCCGCAGATCGCCTATCTCGAGGCGATCCGCGCGGCGTTGCCGGAGGACGGCATCCTCGTCGATGAGCTGACCCAGATGGGTTACGCCGCCCGCCTCGCCTATCCGACCTACAAGCCGCGCACCTTCCTGCCGCCGGGCTACCAGGGCACCCTCGGCTGGGGCTACGCGACCTCGCTCGGCGCGAAGGTCGCAAAGCCGGACACGCCGGTCGTGTCGATCAGCGGCGATGGCGGCTTCCTGTTCACGGCGATGGAGATGTCGACGGCGGCGCAGAACGGGATCGGCGTCGTGGCCGTGGTGTTCAGCGACGGCGCCTACGGCAACGTGAAGCGGATCCAGCAACAGGCGTTCAACAACCGCACCATCGCCTCCGACCTGCACAACCCGGATTTCGTGAAGCTGGCCGAGAGCTTCGGCATCGCCTCCGAGCGCGTCCGGTCGCCGGCCGACCTCGGCGCCGCGATCTCGCGCGGCCTGGCCCGCGGCGGCCCGATGCTGATCGATTGCCCGGTCGGCCCCTTGCCCGACCCGTGGTCGCTGGTCGCCCTGCCACGAGCGCGGCCGCGCAAGCAGACGTAACCGCGCTCCCAGCTATGAACCGTAAGTCTTGATCACGTCCGGATCCGGATCGCGGCCGAGGCCTGGCCCATCGGGCACGGCGAAGGCGCCGTCCACCGGATCGATCAGCTCGCCGTAGAGACTCGCCTCGAGGTCCATGTGATAGCGCTCGACCAGCGCACCCGGCTGGCCGCGCGCGGCGGTCAGATGCAGGGTCGCGAGGAAGCCCGGCCCGAAATAGGGCGAGTGCGGCATCAGGGTCACGCCGGCGGCATCGGCCAGGGTCGCCACCTTCAGGAACTCCGTAACGCCGCCGACCTTGGTCACGCTGGGCTGCGCATAGTCGACGGCATCGACCGAGAGCATGTCGCGGAACTGGAAGGACGTGCAGTTGTTCTCGCCGGCGGCCATCGCAATGCCGGTCTCGGCGCGCAGCTTCGCGATCGCCTGGAAGTCCTCCGGCGGGAAGATCGGCTCCTCGAGCCAATGCAGGTCGAATTGCCGGAGCTTCAGGGCCATGTGGCGCGCCTCTTCCGGCGTCCACGGGCAGTTGGTGTCGACCATGATCGGCACGCCGTGGCCAGCGGCCTCGCGTGCGGCGCGGACCTCGGCTTCCTCGGTCTCGTGCAGCTTGATGTATTTGTAGCCCTCGGCGATCGCCTGCCGGGTCCGCTCGGCGACGCGTTCGGGATCGCGGTACTTGAGCAGGCTGGCATAGGCCGGCAGCGCCGTCTGGCCGGCGCCGCCCAGCAGCCGGTGCAGCGGTAGCCCTGCCGCCTTGCCCGCGATGTCCCAGAGCGCGATGTCGAGGCCCGACAGCGCGAAGAGCGTGATCCCGTACCGGCCGAACAGGTGGAGCGACTGCTGCAGGTCGCGCGACAGCTTGGCGATGTCGCGCGCATCGCGGCCGATCACGATCGGCGCGATCATCGACTGGAGCGCCGCCCGCACCGCGTCGGTGCAGCCGTAGCAGAAGGCTTCGCCCCAGCCGGTGATGCCGGCATCGGTTTCGACCTTGACCAGCAGGATGTTGTTGGTCGTCCAGTTGCGCCCGCCGTAGCCGGTCGGCGCGCCGCCGAAGGTGAACGGGACCTTGACCGAGATGCTGTCGACTTTCGCGATCTTCATGCTGCCTCGCCTTTCGCCCGCACGTCGGCGAGCAGCCGTTCGGCGTGCCCGCGATCCGACAGCCGCTTGGAAGTGAATCGGGGGTCGTTGCGCGGCGCCAGCAGCAGGACATGCGGCGCCAGGATGGCCGGCGGCGGAGGCGGCACGGTGTCGGCCTCCGGCATTTCGACCTCGGCCAGCGCGAAGTAGGTCCGGCCGTCGTCGGTCTTGAAGAAATCGACATCCCAGTGGAAGCGCCCGTCCGGCCACGAGTAGCGCGCCTTCTGCAGGGTCTCCTGCCGGATCTTCCACAGCCGCTCGAAGTCGATCGGCGAGATCTCGGTCTCGATCTCGACCATCTGGTCGTCGACCGATCGCTTGTAGCTGAAGATGTGCCGTATCGTGCCGCCCGAGTCGATCGAACGGATGCGCAGTCCCGACGCATCGAGATAGGCCTGCCGCAGGTAGCTGCGCGTCACCCCGGGCGTTCCCGTCAGCACGCGCTCCAACCTGCCGCCGTCCTCGAGGACAAACTTGCGTTCGTTTTCAATCGGCATGCGCTAATAATCTCCGATGGCAAACCAGACGCTCGACGACCTTCCGACACCTGCCCTCATTCTCGACCGTGCCATCTTGCGCCGCAACCTCAAGCGCATGAGCGACCGGCTGCGCGAGGCCGGCGTGGTCCTGAGGCCGCATCTCAAGACCGCGAAATCAGTGCAGGTCGGCCGCATGGCCGTCGAGGGCCACGACGGGCGGATCACCGTCTCGACCCTCGCGGAAGCGCGCTATTTCGCCAAAGGCGGCTTCACCGACATCTTCTATGCCGTCGGCATCGTGCCGGCAAAGCTGCCCGCCGTGGCCGAGCTGCGACGGCAGGGCGTCAATCTCCGCATCGTCACCGATAACATATCCATCGCAAAGGCAATCGCGGGGGCCGCGGCGAACGGAGACACATTTTCGGTCTTCATCGAGATCGACAGCGGCGGCGGCCGCGCCGGCCTGCCCTATCCTGAATTGCCCGGGATGCTCGATATCGCCCGCGTCCTTCACGCCGCACCCGGCGTCGAGCTGGCGGGCGTGATGACGCACGCTGGCCATTCCTATCACGAGAGCAGCGTCGACGGGATCGCGGCCGTTGCCGAGCAGGAGCGGCTGGCGATCGTCACGGCGGCCGAGACGATCCGCGCCGCCGGCATCCCCTGCCCGATCGTGTCGGGCGGCTCGACGCCGACGGCGACGCATTCGCGCGACTTCACCGGCATCACCGAGATGCGGCCGGGCGTCTATTGCTTCAACGATCTCGACCAGGAATTCATCGGCTCGTGCGGCGCCGGCGATCTCGCCCTGTCGGTGCTCGCCTCGGTGATCGGCCACTATCCGCATCGCAACCAGGTGCTGATCGATGCCGGCGCGCTGGCGCTGTCCAAGGACATCAGCGCCCAGGAATTCCAGCCCAAGGTGGGCTTCGGCACCATCGCGAATGCGCCGGCGAAGGGCATGGCCGTGATCGCCTGCTCGCAGGAGCATGGTTTCGTGGCCTCGGACGATCCGATTCCCTACGGCAACCTGCCGGTCGGCAGCCGCGTGCGCGTGCTGCCCAACCATGCCTGCATCACGGCGGCGGCGTACGACCGGTATTACGTGGTCGACAGCGAGCTCGACGGCGGCCGGTCGGTGGTCGACATCTACGACCGTATCAACGGCTGGTGAAACCTACAGCGAGCTGACCGTGTGGCCGCCGTCGACGGTGATCACGCTACCGGTCATGAACGACCCGGCCTCCGAGGCCAGCAGCAGCAAGGCGCCATCGAGCTCCTCGGGCTTGCCGATGCGACGTTGCGGAATGCGCTCGATCAGCTTCTGGCCGCCGGGCGTCTTCCAGAAATCGCCGTTCATCTCGGTCTCGATGTAGCCCGGGCAGATCGCGTTGACCCTGATCCGGTAGCGCGCCCATTCCATCGCCAGTGCGCGGGTCAGATGGATGAGACCGGCCTTCGAGGCGTTGTAGGGCGCCACCTGCCCGATCGTGCGCAGGCCGAGGATCGAGGCGATGTTGACGATGCTGCCCGGCCGCTTGTCCGCCGCCCAGCGCTTCGCCGCGCCCTGCGCCACCAGCCAGGCGCCGCGCAGGTTGGTGTCGACGACGGCGTCCCAGTCCTTCTCGGGCATGTCGAGCGCGGGCTTCACGATAGAGATGCCCGCATTGTTCACGACGATGTCGAGCGGACCGGCCGCATCGAGCGCCTTCGCCACCGACTCGGCCGACTGCACGTCGAGTTCGATCGACTTGGCAGCGATGTTTCGCCCTTCGAGCTCGGCCTGCAGGGACTTCAGGCGATCCGTACGGCGCGCCGCCAGCACGACGGAGGCACCGGCCGCACCGAGGCAACGGGCGAAATGCGTGCCCAATCCCGACGAGGCGCCAGTGATCAAGGCCGTCCTGCCGGCAAGGTCGAATGGGCTTGGGCTCGTCATGTCACCGTCTCACAGGGTCGATCGTTCATGGTGTCATCGGCTCTACACGGGCCGAGTGCTCCGATCCATCCTTGACAGGGCCCGTCGCAGAACCTCGAAGATGACGGCCGTCGACCAGCCGAAGAGCAGGACGCCGTTCATGGCGGTGAACGGGCCGAGCAGCCGCCAATGATCGACGGGAATGACGTCGCCATAGCCAAGGGTCGTGTAATTCACGAAGGCGAAATACACCAGATCAGCTTCCGGGGCGGCGGCGCCGACCAGCCCGTACGTGAACGCCCAGACCGCCACCTCCGCGAGATGAGCCCCCATCAGCAGGCAGACGACCGCGGACATGAGGCCCGCGAGCCGCCAGCTCGAGCCCCTCATGCCGGCGGCGTGGGATCGTGCGACCCGGATCAGGAGGGCCATGAGCAAAGAGTGGATCACAATGTTCGCGGAGCTGGCGAACAAACCCACCGTGAGCTGAAGAAGCATTCTCCCTGCCCTCCACCGCCGCACATGCCCGTCGTCAGAGGCCGAGAAAGAACACCGTGAGGCCTAGTGCGCCGTAGACGGCCAGGAGCTGGGCGCCCCTCAACCAGTCCGAACGGCCGTCCGCAGCCACCTGGCCGGTGATCAGGACCGACAGGAGAACGATCAGCACGAGGCCGCCCGGGAAAGCGAGATCCATCGGCCGAGGGCCGATCGCCAGGCTGAGCAGGACCAGGACCGGTGCCACGAACAGGGCGACCTGGATGCTCGATCCGATCGCGATCGACAAGGCGAGATCCATGCGGTTCTTCATCGCCACGGTGATGGCGGTGGAGTGCTCCGCGGCGTTGCCGAGCACCGCAACGACGAAGATGGCGACGAACCCATTGCCGAGGCCCAGCGACTTCGCGGCGGGTTCGATCGCACCAACCAGGATCTCGCTCATCCAGGCGATGGCGATCGTGCTCGCCCCCAGCACGAGCGCCGACCGGCGGATGCTCCAGGCCTTTTCGTGGCTCTCGCCCGCCGCTTGCGGACCCCTGAACAGGTCGGAATGCGTCTTCAGGCTGAAGGCGAGGAAGAGAGCGTAGACCACGAGCAGGACGATCGAGAGCGCGATGCTCAACGGAACGAGCCCTTCTGCCGCCCGCTCTCCTGCCGCTACCTTGAACGCAGCCGGCAGGATCAAGGTGATCGCTGCAAGCGTGAGCATGGTCGCCTGGGCGCGTGCGGCCAGGGCATTGTAGGTCTGTTCGCGATGGATCGAGCCGCCGGCCGCCATCGCCGCTCCCAGGACCAGCAGGATGTTCCCGATGATGGACCCGGCAATTGACGCCTTGACGACGTCATGCAAGCCGCTGCGCAGGGCGGCCATCGCAATGATGAGCTCGGCGGCATTGCCGAAGGTGGCGTTCAGCAAGCCGCCGAGCCCTTCGCCCGTCCGTTCGGCCAGATGCTCGGTCGCCCGCCCCATCCACGCCGCCAGCGGGAGGATTGCAAGGCCCGATGCCGCGAAAATCGCCAGCTTCTGCTGCGGCGCCCAGTGCTCCAGCGCAAGGGTGATCGGAATGAAGGCAAGGAACCAGTTCATGGCAGCGGCTCGATGTCGTGCGCGGCGCAGTAGGCATCCACCGCTGCCTCGATCGTCGGAGCGAAGCCGTCGTCGCCGAACCGCTCGTACAGGCCGAACCGCCTGAGCTTGTCTTTCACGGGGTCCTTCATCTCGGCGAGATGCAGCCTGATGTTCCTCGCTTCGAGCTTGTCGAGAAGCTCGGTGAGCACATCCGCTGCGGTGACGTCGACACTGGTCACCGGCTCCGCCGCCACGATGACCTGCCGCACCGGCGTCGGCGACGCCGCAACGGCCTGCAGGACCCGTTCTACGAACAGCTCGGCGTTGGCGAAGAACAACGGCGCATCCCATCGAAACAGCACGAGCCCTGGAAGCGTCCGGGCCTCCGGGTAACGCGCGGTGTCGTGCCATCCGCGGACTCCATCCGGACGGCCGAGAATGGCCGAATGCGGCCGCCAGCCGTCCCACAGGAACTCGATGACCGCAACGGCGACGGCGAGCCCGATACCCGGCACGGCGCCGAGCACGGCGACGCCGACGAGGCACAGGATGGACAGCCAGAATTCCCAGCGCTGGATGCGCCAGAGGCGGCGCAGATCGGCTATTTCGAATAACCCGAGTGCCGAGGCGATAACGACCGCCGCCAGGGCCGGCGTCGGCAGGTGCTCGAGGAGATCGGGTGCCGCGATCAGGAGCGCCGCGACGCCCAGGGCTCCCACGACGCCGGTGACCTGCGTCTTGCTGCCGGCCGCCTCGGCCACGGGCGTACGCGACGAGCTGCTGCTGATCGGGAATCCCTGGAAGAGCCCGGCGGCGAGGTTCGCCGCGCCCAGCCCGATCATCTCCTGGTTGGGATTGACGGGATGGCCGAGGCGGGCCGCGTACGCGCGCGACAGAACGCTGGTGTCGGCAAAGGAGACGAGCGCCACGGCAAGGCCGCCGATGACGACCGGGCCGAGATCGTCGATGCCGATCCATGGCACCTGGAATGCCGGCAATCCTTCCGGTAGCGATCCCAGAACGCTCACGCCGAAGCGCGACAAATCGAAAACACCGACGGTCACCGTGGCGCCGATGACCGCGATCAACACGCCGGGCAGCAGCTTGCTGCCCTTCAGCCCCAGGATGACGGCGAGCACGGCCACGCCGATGGCGCAGGAGGTCCAGTTGACCTTACCTGACCAGATCGCGTCAGCCGTCGCCGACAGGCTGCGCAGCGGCCCCTCGGCGTCGACCGAGAAGCCCAGCAGTTTGGGAAGCTGGCTGATCAGGACCGTCAGCGCGATGCCGTTCATGTAGCCGTATCGAATGGGCTTGGACAGAAGCTCGGTGATGAAGCCGAGCTTCAGCGTGCCGGCCAGGATGCAGACCAGCCCCGAAACCAGGGCCATCGCGCTCGCAATCATCACTGCCTTCGCCGGATCGCCAGCGGAGTGCGCCACGACTACTGCCAGGATGACGGGCGCGAGCGAGGAGTCCGGACCGAGCACGAGGATCCGGCTCGGTCCGAAGACCGCGTAGGCCAGCAACGGAACGATGGTGGCGTAGAGACCGTAAACGCCGGGCAGCCCGGAAGCCACCGCGTAGGCGATTCCCACCGGCACGAGCATGGTCGTGAGCACGATGCCGGCCATGGCGTCCTGATGCAGCCAGGAGAGCCGATACCCGTTCAGGGTTGCGAGGCCAGGCAACCCGGCGGCCAGACGCTGCGCAATGCCTGGGCGACTTGCCGGCAACTCGGGCGGAGAAAGGATCATGGAACGACTGCATTGTTGCTGGGGACGACAGGCACGTGATCGTCGACACGGAGAAGACGCAACCGTTTGTCGCGGAACGTTGCGCCATGGTCCGCAGCTTCTCGCCGCTACCAGCTATATCGGTCCGCGCACCTCGCAGAATTGACCAAAATCAATGCCACGAGGAAGAAAGAGCCGACTCTCCTGCCATTCTGGGGAGCGAATGCAAGTGAAAATGGCATGGGACGCATTCCGCGACACCCACTACAGGCCGAACCTGGTCGTGATGCTCCTTCCTGTCGGTCTCGAACCGGCAGATGGGCTGCTGGCGTGCGAACGAATTGTCCGCATGCTCGAACCGGCAGGCGATTATGCCCTGAGATGCGAAAGGCAAAGTATTCGCGTGGCATTCGAGATCCCGCGCGATGCAATGCAGTTCGGCAAAGCGGCGCGAGCAAAGCAGATCAAACCGGAACCGGAATGGGCAGTTACACTCGTTGGGCGGCTGGCTCACGTAGGCAAAGGACGGGCGAGACAGCTCGTCTCCCGGCGCCGGTTCGATGCCTGAAAACCTGAACGCTGCCGCAAGGACAGCCGATGTTAACGGCTCGCGACGTGCAGGTGGCTTTGCACGTTGCTGACGCCGTCGACCCCTTCGGCGACCTGGATGTAAGTCGTGCGAAGCGCGTCGTTGGCGACAAGCCCCCAGAGATGGATGGTCCCCTGTGACGCCACGACGTCGGAGCGGATTGCCTGCGACCAGCCATGATCGGCCAGTGCCGCAATGACTGCGTCTCGCAGCTTTCGGTCTTCCTGCCGGGAGCCCGGCCGTCCCTGGAGGAATGCCTCGCGGCCGAGCGACAGCAGAGCACGGAGAAGATCGATACGGCTCACGATGCCCACGACGGCGCCGTCGCGGACAATGGGAAGACGCTTTATGCCCCGCCCCGACATGAGGTCGGCAAGTTCCTGCAGCGTGTTGTCTTCGGACGCGCAAACCACGTTCCTCGACATGACCTCGGTCACGCTGCGCGTGCGAGCCGTATCCGTCGTGCTTTCCGCGTCTGCTTCGTCTGCCTGCCCAAGCGGAGCGACCGCGCCCGTGGTGCGGATCAGGTCGGCCTCGCTCACGATGCCGACGACCAATCCGTTGCCGTCGAGAACGGGCATCGCACTGACATGCATGTTGACCAGGAGCTGTGCCGCCTCGAAGACCGTGGCTTCAACCGCGATCGACAATACCTCGGTGGACATGACGTCCCTGGCCCGCATCGGCTCCCCCTGCTCGGAGCGAAGCCTACCATCCTGGCGGCGTTGATGCGCCGAGAAATGTTAGCTCGAAGCGGAACCGAGCCCGGAAGCCGCCCCCGCGAAAGCGTCTGCGCGGCTATACTTTGCCGATTTCCCGCAACCTCGCGCGATCGAGGATGATCACCTCGTCGTTCCCGACGAGCTCGATCACGGCGTACTTCCTGAGCTTGCCGAAGGCCCGGCTGACGGTTTCGATCGTCAGGCCGAGGTAGTCGGCAATCTGGCTGCGATTCATCAGCAGCGACAACCGTGTCTGTGCGACGAGACGCTCGCGATAGAGGGTGTCGATCTCCACCAGGAAATGCGCGACACGTTCGGTGGACTTGAGCTGCCCGAGCACCACCATCGCCTGGCCGGTCAGCTTCAACGCCCGCGACAGTTCTCCTGCCGTAGCGGCGGCGACGTCCGGATTCAACGCAGCGAAGGCGTCGAACTGGCGACGGTCGAACGCGCAGGCCGAGATCTCGGTCAATGCCACGCCTTCAAAGCAATATTTCCCGCCCTCCTCCAGATAGCCCAGGCAGTCGCCCGGCGCGCGCAAGGCCACGACCTGGCGTCGACCGTCGTCGAGCATACGGAAAACCGCGGCGATTCCCGACCTGATCTTGAAGAAGGATCCCATCGGATCCCCGGCCCGGAACAATGTCTCGCCCCTGGCCCAGAGGCGCGGCCCGCCGAGCGCGAGAAGCTGGGCAAGGCGTCTGTCGTCGAGCGGCTTGCACAGGTTCAGATCGCGGCCCACGCACCGCCCACAGGGCAACGCCTTTGCATCCGGCAGCCCTCTGACGCCGCCCCCGCGCTCGAGGGCCACGACAGGATTTGACCTCATTGCTGATGCAGTATCTCTTTCGGGCGGTCCCGTACAGAGGTTCCGATAGAAAGAACAACTTTCGATACAATTATCGCCTGTGAACGATCGCTGATCCCTCTCGCCTACTTGCGCGTGAAAGCGGCCGGCCCGTTGAAGGTCGTTCCGCGTATATAGCTCCCTTTCAGGGCATTGCCTTCCTGGACGAGATCGTAAGTCCCTCCGAGAGAGGATTCGATCCTCAGCGATTGGCCAGACGCGATCCCCAGATTCGTTTTGTTGGAACCTGAATCCACCTTGTCCGCAAATGCCGAGACGAACGACTGCAGCTCGAATTCCATACGGCCCTCGACCTGGCCGCTCGGCTTGATGCCCGTGATGATGATGCGCGCGGCGCCAATCCCGGCCACCTCGCCCTGCCACTCGCCAATCAGACCGGCCGACGAGCCCTGAGCGCGGGCGGCCGCGGGGAGGCTCATCAAGCCGACAACGATGATTCTGCGTGTTGGCATGCTCGACCTCATGGATTGACGTTGCCGGCGGCCTGCAGCGGCGCCTCGCGGCGACTCGCATCCGTTGCGTCCTCGCGGATTCTAAACCAGGCGACGTAGAGCGCCGGAAGGAAGAGCACCGTCAACACGGTCGCGGCGACCAGGCCGCCGACCACGGCGAACGCCATCGGCCCCCAGAACACCTCCTCCATGATCGGAATCATGCCCAGGATCGCCGCCGCGGCCGTCAGGAGGATTGGCCTCAGACGATGCTGCGTC
>Ga0268266_10002478_pt1 | contig 19728 bp, 17 predicted proteins | sample KBSS13metaG_FD_190356 | JGI IMG/M metagenome (GOLD analysis project Ga0268266, IMG submission 190356) | Switchgrass rhizosphere microbial communities from Kellogg Biological Station, Michigan, USA - KBS S1-3 metaG (SPAdes) (version 2) | ecosystem: Host-associated > Plants > Roots > Rhizosphere... | reverse complement strand
AGATTCTGGAGAAACATTAGTGACCTCCTATGGTCCTAATCGTTTGCGCCAGAGCCCCGTCGCATGAAGCCACGTGGTGTCTGTCGACCCCGGTGGTAGCCCGGCCAACTCCGTAGGAGTCCCGACGGCTTTGCGCCCCCACCTCACAGCGGGTTTGCCTTTGGCACCGAAGCACTGGCAGATTCATCACAGGCCCTACATCGACCGTGGCGCCAGTTACTTAATCCCTGAAATTGGGGCTCCGTGGCGCGAAAACTGCAGAAACTGGAACGCGCGTCCAGCGAATCGGCCTGAAAAGCGATGAGAGGAGGGCCGCGCAGAGGCCTGCGGCGACGGCAAGGTAGGCGAGATTGAACGCCGCCGGATCCGAGAGGTCATGCCAGGCTCGCCAGAAGAGCAGGGCGACACCGACGCCCATCAGGGACCGGAGGGGCAGTCCTCGGGACGCAAAGGCGTCCCACCCGATTAGGGCCAGCAGCAGCGGCGCGTGGTAGTAGAGGTTGTCCACCGGGTCGAGGACGCACCTCAGCAGCGCGACCAAGGCAAGGAGGGCGAAAGCGTCGGAGCCGCCCAGAGGAAGGCCCCGCCTCGCGGCGACTGCCAGCGGCACGGCGAACGCCAGCAGCACGATCAACGGATGGGAGAGAGGATCGGCAAGGGGCGGAGCCTCCTCAACCGAGGCGACGAGCCGTTCGCCGTCGACGACGTAGACCTCGGTCGCCGACGTGGCGGCGGGGTACCAAGCACTCCAGGGAGTGACCACCTGGCCCGTTCCAGCAGCTTGAGTCTGCACTCCGAAGAAAGTTCCCGGAGAGGCGGCGATGCCAGGCAGAAACAGGAGAGCCGCCACGATCGCGGCGCCGACCGCGGCCCGCAGCCGGTCCGCCGGGAGCGCGAACAGGGTCGGAAGGATGGCGACCACCGCCCACTGCTTGGAGGCGATCGCCAGTCCCAGCAGCAGCGCCGTCGTCCGCGGGCGGCGCTCCACCGCTGCGGCTACCGCCGCGACTACGAGGGCTGCGGTCAGGATCTCCTCCGGGTGCCCGTTTTCGATCGCCTCGAAGGTCAGCGGATTGAGCAGGAAGAGAGCCGCGATCAGCGTTTGAGGGAGCCACCCCGCCCCGCGACGGGCGGCGATCCGCGCGAGGTAGAGACCGACGAGTCCGGCAATCAGCAGACAGGGGAACACCGCCCACGGATACGCCGCCGCCCCGCTGGCGCCCGAGACGGCGACGAAGGGCGCCTGGACGAGGGTCGCGAACGGACCCATCAGCGCCTCCGCGTGGAGGTAGTCGCCAACCCTGCCCCCGGCAAGCGCTTCCACCGCGGGCTGGGCGTCGATCTTCCAGTCGGCCGGGGGTCCGGCGGAGCTGGCAAGCCAAGCGGCCAGCAGGGCGATCAGGGCATAGGGCGCCCACTTCTCCAGCCGGAGCATGTTCCCGGTATCGACCATCAGCCGATTTCTTTGAGACCGGACGCGATTTACCTTGTCGCACGCGTGTCCGCCGACGCTGGGACCATTGCGCGCCGGATGAGTCAGCGGGCGCCGATCCTCCTTCTCGCAGTCGCGATGGCGGCCTCCGCCGCTCTGATCGTCTCCTACACCTCACATCTGACCTTCCTGGGCGATAGCTGGGAGCTGCTGGTAAAGAGGCCGGGATGGTCGCCGGACACCTTCTTCGAACCGTTCAACGAACACCCGGTGATCTTCCCGGCGCTGATCTACAAGACCCTGCTGGCCGCGTTCGGCATGGATTCGGCGCTCCCGTTCCACGCGGTCGCCATCGCCCTGTTCCTGCTCTGCGCGCTGCTCGTGTTCGTCTACATGCGCCGTCGCGTCGGCGACTGGCTCGCCTTGTGCGGCGCCGTCCTGCTTCTCTTCATGGGCGCCGCCCACGAAGATCTGCTCTGGGAGTTCCAGATGTGCTTTTTCGGATCGGTCGCGGGCGGAGTCGGCGCCTTGCTGGCGCTCGATCGAGAAGACAGGTTCGGCGATTGGCTCGCTTCGATCCTGCTCGTTCTCGCAACCGCATTTTCTACTCTCGGCATCCCCTTCATCGTCGCCGCCGCGACCAAGGTCGGCCTCGGGCCGTCGCCTCGACTCAGGCGGGCCTTCGTACCGCTGACGCCACTCGTTCTCTACGGGATCTGGTGGCTCGCCTCCGGGCACTCCGCCGGCAACGAGCTGGGACTGCGCGACATACCCGCCCTCCCCGGGTACGTCTTCGATGCCGCGTCCGCGGGCATCGCCTCGCTGCTCGGGCGCCAACCGATAGAGCCCAGTGGACACCCTCCGGCGCTCGCCCAGATGTTGACGGTCGTCCTGGGAGCCGCCTTCGTCTTCTGGTTCGGCCGCAGGCGGAAGATGTCGACGGGCTTGATCGTGGCCCTGGTCCTCACCTTCTCCTTCTGGGGCTTGCTTGCGCTCGACCGCGGCCCGCAGCGGTTCTCGAGTCGGTTTCAATACCCGAGCGGGGTGTTCCTGCTGCTCATCGCCGCCGAGGCGCTGCGTGGCTACCGCCTCCCGCGGCCGGCGGCCTTCGTCATAGCCGTCTGCACGGTTGCATCGGTGGTAGCCGGCATATCGCTGCTCGACCAGGGTTACTCGACCAGGTGGAAGTCCACCTCGGACGGGATCAAAGCCACCCTTGCTGCCGTCGACATCGCCGGCCCCGCAGCCCAGCCCACGTACGAGATCAGCCTCCCCCCTTCGATCTCCGTTTCGGTCGGCCGCTATCGCGCGGGGGAACGATCGCATGGAACGCCTGCGTTATCCGAAGCTCAGCTGCTGGCCGCCGCCGAATCCACCAGGCGGCACGCCGATCGGGTCTTCGTCGGGGCGGTGGGGGTCCGACTGGCCGCGGCGGACGAGCGCCAGCGGTTGCGCGCCTGCCGAGTGCTGAACGCAGGGTCCGAGCGGAAAAGCGTCGCCAGCCTCCCCCCTTCCGGCCGCTACCTGCTGGCGAACCTCGTCGACAGGGAAGTCGTCGTCGACGTCGGGCGCCTATGGCCCGATGCCGCGACTCGCCTGGGAACCCTCGAGGGAAAGGCGAGGATGTCGACCTACCTGCCGGCTGGCCGCTCCCGGCTGCCCTGGCGCCTCGGGGTCGAGGGCGGTCCGGTCCGGCTCTGCCCGGTCGCCTGACGGCGCGCTTCAGCGGATCTTTTCGTAGATGCTGAACAGCGGCAGATACATCGAGATCACGATGAAGCCGACCATGCCGCCGACGAAGCAGATCATCACCGGCTCGATCAACGCCGTCAGCGCCTTCACCTTGGCGTCGACCTCGGCCTCGTAGAAATCGGCGATTTTGGAGAGCATCGTCTCCAGCTGTCCGGTTTCCTCGCCCACGGCGACCATGTGGCCGACCATCGGCGGGAAGATGGCGTGGCGTTCGATCGGACCTGCAAGCGAGCCACCGGTCTTGACCGACCTGTAGACGTCCTCCATCGCCTTCTCGACGACTACGTTGCCGGCGGTTTCGCCGGTCAATTTGATCGACTGCAGCATCGGCACGCCCGAGGAGACGGAGCCGGAGAAGGTGCGCGACCAGCGGGCCAGAGCAACCTTCTGAATCACGTCCCCGATCTTGAACGGCAGGCGGAGGATGATCCGGTCCCACTGGTCTTTGCCACGCTCGGTCTTCTTCCACCTGAAGAACGCCCAGAAGCTGAGGACTATGCCCGGCAGGAGGACGAACCAGTACCCGGTGAGAAGTTCCGAGAAGCTGACGCAGAGCTGGGTCGGCGGCGGCAGTCCGCTGGCTTCCTCCGGGTGTTCTTCGCCGAGTTCCTTGAAGATGTTGGCGAACACCGGGATCACGAACATCACGATCGCGACCAGGACGACGACCGCGAAGCCGAAGACCAGCGCCGGGTACATCATCGCCGATTTGACCTGCCGCCTCAGGGAGTCTGATTTCTCCACCTGGAAGGCAATCCGGTCGAGCGCTTCGTCGAGGCGACCGGACTGCTCCCCGGAGCGGACCATCGCCCGGAAGAGGCGGTCGAAGACGCGGGGATGCCGCTCCATCGCCTGCTCGAGCGTGCTGCCCGCTTCGACGTCGGCGCGCATCCCGGCGGTGGCCTCTTTGATCTCCTCGTCCTGGGTCTGCTCCTCCAGGGTGTGGAGGGTGCGCAGCATCGGCATCCCGGAGGCGACCAGGGTCGCGAACTGCCGCGAGAAGACCGCCAGCTCGCGCATGTCGACGCTCTTCCAGCGCCGCATCACGTCCTCGATTTTCAGCGGGTTCGCTTTTTGGCTGACCTCGAGGACGATCAGCCCGCGCTGGCGCAACTGCTCGGATACCTGCGCCTTGGAATCGGCTTCGAGCTCACCGGCCGTCGCCGTGCCGGCGACGTCCATCGCCCGGAAGGTGAAGGTGGTCGCCGTCGCCACGGCCTACCCGCCCGAGACGTAGGAGGGCGGCGCGACGGGCGGAGCCTGGCCGGCGGGGGCGCCCTGCTGCGGGTACCCCGGAGTGGCGGCCGGCATCACGGCGCCGTCGCTGCCGAGGACGCGTTTGAGCTCCTCGGGCACCGAGGAGCGCTGCTCGGCCAGCGAGCGGCTGACCTTCCCCGCCCTGACCAGGCGCGCCAGATCGGCGTCCATGGTCTGCATCCCGATCGCGCCGGAGGTCTGTACCGCGGCGTAGATCTGATGGGTCTTGCCCTCGCGGATCAGGTTGCGGATCGCCGGCGTCGGGACCAGGACCTCGGTGGCGACCACCCGGCCCATCCCGTCGGAGGTCGGCAGCAACTGCTGGGTGACGATCCCCTGCAGCGCGATCGAGAGCTGGGCCCGCACCTGCCCCTGCTGCTCTGGAGGGAAGACATCGATGATCCGGTCGACCGTCTGCGCGGTCGACTGGGTGTGCAGGGTGGCGAAGACGAGGTGGCCGGTCTCCGCCGCGGTCAGCGCCGTGGCGATCGTCTCCAGGTCCCTCATCTCGCCGACCAGGATCACGTCGGGGTCCTCTCGCAGGGCGGCTTTGAGGCCGAGCGAGAAGTCCTCGGCGTCGGAGCCGATCTCGCGCTGGTTGACGATCGATTTTTTGTGGTGGTGCAGGAACTCGATCGGATCCTCGATCGTGAGGATGTGGTCCTGGCGCTCGCGGTTGATCACGTCGATCATCGCCGCCAGGGTCGTGCTCTTGCCCGATCCGGTCGGGCCGGTGACGAGGACGAAGCCGCGCGGTTTCTGGGTCATCTCACGCAACACCTGCGGAACGCCGAGCGAGTCCAGCGCCGGGATGTCCTGCGGGATCAGGCGGAAGGCGGCGCTGACGGCGCCGCGCTGGAAGAAGCAGTTGACGCGGAAGCGGGCGACGCCGGGGATCGCGTAGGCGAAGTCGAGCTGTTTCTGCGTCTCGAACCGTTTGCGCTGGTCGTCGTTGAGGATGCTGTAGACGACCTCGCGGGTGTCCTGGCTGCCGAGGACGGGGAAGCCGTCCATCGGCGTGATCTTGCCCTTGTCGCGGATCGCCGGCGGGAAGCCGGAGGTCAGGTGGACGTCCGAGGCCCGCGCCTCGACCATGCGGCGCAGCACCTCCGAGAAATCGAAGTTCATGGGTCTAGATCGACCCCTGGCCCGGAATCCTTAAGCGGTGACACGAAGCACCTCCTCGAGGCTGGTCAGCCCCGCCCGCACCTTTTCGACCCCGTCCTCGCGCAGCGTGCACATCCCCTCTTCACGGGCCGCGGTGGCGATCTCCGCCTCAGGTGCGTGGGCGACGGCCATCTCCTTGAGCCGCTCGCTCAGGGTCATCACCGAGTAGAGGCCGACCCGGCCTTTGTAGCCGCTCTGGTTGCAGCGGCCGCAGCCGACCGGCTCGTAGGCCTCCAGCTCGGCGGCGGCGCGGATGCCCGCTTCCTCCAGCGCCTGGACCGGGATCACGACGCGGCGCTTGCAGTGGCTGCAGAGTTTCCGCGCCAACCGCTGGGCGACGACGCAGTCGACAGCCGAGGCGATCAGGAAAGACTCGATGCCCATCTTCGTCAGGCGGGTGATCGCGCCGGGGGCGTCGTTGGTGTGCAGGGTCGAGAGCATCATGTGCCCGGTCAGCGCTGCCTCGATTGCGATCCGCGCGGTCTCGCCGTCCCGGATCTCGCCGACCATCACGATGTCGGGGTCGGCGCGGAGGATCGAGCGCAGCCCGGTGGCGAAGTCGAGCCCCGCCTTGCGGTTGACGTTGATCTGGTTGATGCCGTTGATCTGGTACTCGACCGGGTCCTCGACCGTGATGATCTTCCGCTCGACGTGGTTGAGGTCGCCGAGCGCCGCGTAGAGGGTGGTGCTCTTCCCGGAACCGGTCGGGCCGGTGACGAGGACGGCTCCGTAGGCCTGTCGGAACGACTCCTCGAACCGTTCGCGGGCCGGCCCCTCCATACCGAGGTCGTCCAGCGAGCGCTGGGCGTTGTCTTTGTCGAGGATGCGGATCGTCGCCCCCTCGCCTTTCTGGGTCGGAAGCGTGGTGATACGGAGGTCGACGCGGCGGTTCTCGACCGAAACGCTGACGCGGCCGTCCTGCGGCACCCGTTTCTCGGCGATGTTGAGGTCGCTCATGATCTTCACCCGCGAGATCACCGCATTGACCATCCGCTTCGGCACGTGGGCCGCCTCGCGGAGGACGCCGTCGACCCGGAACCGAACCCGCATCTCGTCGTCAGCCGGCTCGAAGTGGATGTCGGAGGCGCCCTCCCCCACCGCCTGGCCGAGGACGCTGTAGACGAGCTTGATCACCGGCGCGTCTTCGGCGCTGACCTGCATGTCGGCGACTTCGCCGAGTTCTTCCTCCGCCTCGGCCGCGTCCTCGTCGGTGGCCTCGGTGACCGCGCTCTGCAGAGTGTTCAGCCGTCCCAGCAGGCCCTCGACGTCCTCCTCGGCGGCGACCGCGACCCGGCAGTCGAGCCCGGTGGCGATCTGGATGTCGTCGATCGCGAGGACGTTGGTCGGATCCGACATCGCCACCAGCAGCGTTTTCTTGTCGATGAAGCCGACCGGGATCGCGTGGTAACGGCGGGCGGTGTTGACCGAGACGAGGTTCGCCGCCGCCATGTCCACCTGGTAGGCGGTGAGGTCGACGTGGTCGAGTCCGTAGCGCTCGGCGAGCGCCCGCGAAAACTGGTCGGCGCTGATCGCCCCCTGCTCGAGCAGCAGGCGCTCGGGCGGACGGCCCGCGGTGCGGGCTTCTTCGATCGCCTGGCGGGCGCGCTCGTCGCCGACGTAGCCGAGGTCGACGATCACGTCGGTGACGAAGCCGCTCGAGCGGCCGCGGGTCTGCGGTGGGGTCAGACCCGGCGTGCCGCTGGGCTCGGGCTCGAAGGCGGGCGCGGTGGAGTCGCCGGAGGTCGGGACCGGCCGCAGATGGCTCGGGAAGTCCCTCGAGTCCATGCTCACGGGTGGTAGGGAAGGGTCCCGCCGTGGTACCTCGCGTCGACGACCGCCTGAACGACGCTCTGCGCGCTCTGGAAGCCGTAGTGGACCGAGGCCGGGTCGTAGGTGTGGCTGAGGTTCTTGGGCCTGATCACGACCAGGGCGGGGACCCGGGTGAGGTCGACGCCCTGGGCGATCGAGACGTAGCGGACGATCTGACGGGTGGGCACGACGAAGGTGGCGACGCCGCCGATCGCGTCGAGCTTGCCGACGGCTTCGGTCACGAGTCGATCGTCGATGCCGCCATCGCGGACGAAGAGGATCGCGACGATCTCACCGGCGTCGACGGCGTCGACCACCGCGCGCGGCGGCGCCGGAACGGCCCCTGGGCCGGAGCCGGGGGCCGGCAGCTTCAGCGGCTGCTGGCCGGCTTCGAGTTCCGCGGCGACCGAGGCGACCGCGGCATCGGCGGCGGCCGAGCCGCCTTCTTCTTCTTCGGAGCCACCGCCCATTTTCCCGAGCAGGAAGACCGCAGCGAGCACGAGCAGGACGCCGACGAGGGCGATCTGCGCCATCGGGTTTTCGTTCAGCTTCTCTCTCATACGTTCGCCTAAGAAGCATTCGACAGGCGAGGCGCGAAGCTTGAGCCGCGCGAGAAGACGCCCGAGCCGGGCTCAGCAGCTGGCGTTGGGGGGCGAAGCGGTGGCGCCGGTGCACTCGACGTAGCGGGTGCGCTGGAACCGGCCGGCGTAGGTGATGTCCGGTTCTTTCAGGTTCGAGTCGCTTTTGAAAAACGGGGTTCCGTGCATGTAGATGCTCTTGCCGGCGATCATCCCGATCCATTCCGCGTTGCCGCCGAAGTCGATCGCGCTCTGCGGCGCGTAGATCAAAACGTGGTTGGTGCCGGAGTTGGCGGTGATCGTGACCCCGCCGTTGCCGAGCACGTAGATGGCGGGGATTTCGTAGATCCCCTGTTTCGGGTTGTAGCCGCTGGAGACGATGTTGCCGCCGCCGCTGATGTCGACCTGGGTCGCGCCGGGCGCGAGGCCGCAGTTCTGCGGGGTGTCGATGAAGATCCGCACGTGGGCCTGGGCGGACATGTAGAGCGTCCCGGGCCCCACCTTCAGCTGGCAGACGAAGTAGTCGTTGCCGTTCATCGTCAGGCTGCCGTTGCTGCCGACGTCGATCACCCTGGTGCTGGCGGTCCAGGGATTCTGCTTCGTGTAAGTGTCGACTTTGCCGACGTAGGGGCCGGAGGTGCATTTCTGCGACAGCATGCAGTTGGCGTTTTCGGTCGCGATGTTTGCCGGCGGCACGATCGGCGGCAGTTCGCGGTTTTCTTCGGTTTTGACTCCGGAGCAGCTCGGCGTCGGCGCCGATTGGCCGACACCATGTCGCTCGTCACCGCAGATCGTCCCCGAGCTCCCGTTCTTGGTGATCGACCCGTTGGTGCCGATATCGGCTTCGATCCTGATGTTGCCGTTGACTTCGATTTTGTCCTGGCCGACGAATTTCTCGTCGGCGAAGACGCCCTGGCCTTTGGTGGTGCTGAGGGCGACGTTGACGCGGCGTTTGACCGTGCCCGAGGAGCCGACCGAGACGACGTTCAGCGGGGTTCCGGTGCCGGCGTAGGCGCTGACCACGTAGCTGTAGGTCGCCCCACCAACCGATTCGGTCGTGGTCGCAGGGCACCAGCCGCTGACCGCGGTCTGGTATTCGCCGTTGGGACCGATGCAGGGATGGGCGGTCGTCATGCTCGGCAGGTACCTGTTGAGCCGCAACAGAGCGATGTTCGCGCCGGCGTCGGCGGCGGCGATCGCTTCCTTGGAGTCGTGGTCGCGTTTCGTCCCCTGCTGGACGTCGACGGTCGACATCACCGCGACGCTGGAGATCGCGAAGGTCGCGACCAGCGCCATCAGCGCGGTCGGCACGGCGATGCCGCGCTCGTCGCGGCGCAGGTCGCGGATCAGCCGGATGAAGCGGTCGAAGGCGATCACCGGGACTGGCATCGGCCTCGGCCGGCGCTCACTTGAGCCGTCCATCGCGGGGTTCGGGGGCACCTGGACGCCCGCCCTAATCAGTTGCGGGTGCGAGCTGCTCGATGCCGCTCGCCCGCTGGCCGCCCGCCGCCAGCATCAGTTTGAAGTCGTGCGGGTTGGAGGCGAACTCGAGGGCGACCGACTCGGCCACCTTCCCCTCCATCACGTAGTGCATCAGCGACTGGTCGAAGGTGCGCATTCCGTAGTACTCGCCCTCGGCGATGACTTCGGTGATCTTGCCGGTCTCCTCCGGGTTCATGATCAGGTCCTGGACCCGGCCGGTGACGACGAGGATCTCGGAGGCGGGGACGCGACCGTCGCCGGTGACGTCGGGGACCAGGCGCTGGGCAATCGCGCCCTTGAGGGTCGCCGCGAGCATGACGCGGGCCTGGTGCTGGAGATGCGGCGGGAAGAAGTCGACGATGCGGTTGATCGTCTCGGTCGCGTCGAGGGTGTGGACCGTGGAGAGCACGAGGTGGCCGGTCTCGGCCGCGGACAGCGCCGTGCGGACGGTCTCCTCGTCGCGCATCTCGCCGATCAGGATCACGTCCGGGTCCTGGCGCAGGACCCGGCGCATCGCCCGGGCGAAGCTTTCGGTGTCAGAGCCGACTTCGCGCTGATTGATGATCGAGTTTTTGTCCGGGTGCAGGTACTCGATCGGATCCTCGAGGGTGACGATGTGATCGGTCCGGTTGCGGTTGATGTGGTCGATCATCGCCGCCAGGGTCGTGCTCTTGCCCGAGCCGGTGGTGCCGGTGACGAGGATGATCCCGCGCTGCTCTTCAGCCAGTTTCGTCACCACCGGCGGCAGGCCAAGCTCGTCGACGGAGCGGATGTCGAAGGGGATCGCGCGGCAGACGATCGAGATCGAGCCGCGCTGTTTGAAGGCGTTGACGCGGAACCGCGAGAGGCCTTTGATCGCGTAGGAGAAATCGGCCTCGCCGCATTCCTCGAATTCGGTCAGCGAGCGAACCTCGGCGATGTCCTGGAAGGCCTTTTCGGTGTCCGCCGGCGTCAGCGGCTGATACCCCTCCAGGGGCGCCAGCTCACCATGCAGCCGCGCGGTCGGAGGCACCCCGACCTTGACATGCAGGTCCGACCCGGCCCGCTCGATGAGCGTCCGCAGCGCTGAATCGATCTCGAACATCCCGGCCTGTATCGGCCGGGACGTTCGATCACTTAATCCTGGTTACGCGACCTCGCGCAGTTTCTGCGCCTCGCCGAGAGACTGGAGCTTTTTCAGGCTCTGGTTCTCGATCTGGCGGATCCGCTCGCGGGTGACGTTGAAGGTGCGGCCGACCTCGTCCAGGGTCCGCGGGTGCTCGCCGCCGAGCCCGTAACGGAGCTCGAGCACGCGGCGCTCGCGGTAGGAGAGGTTCTCGAGCGCCTCTTTCAGCGCCTCTTTGGTCAGCAGGTCCGCGGCCCGGTCGAACGGGCTCTCGGCCTTCTCGTCGGCGATGAACTGGCCGAACTCCGACTCCTCCTCGTCGCCTACCGGCTTCTCGAGGGAGACCGGGGCCTGGGCGGAGCGCTTGATCGAGTCGACCTCCTCGGGATCGATCCCCGTCACCTCGGCGATCTCCTCCGGGGTGGGCTCGCGGCCCAGCTCGGTGACCAGCTTGCGCTCGGCGCGGCCGATCTTGTTCAGCTTCTCGACGACGTGGACCGGGATGCGGATCGTCCGCGCCTTGTCGGCCAGCGCACGGGCGATCGCCTGGCGGATCCACCAGGTCGCGTAGGTGGAGAACTTGAACCCCTTGCGGTAGTCGAACTTCTCCGCCGCGCGGACCAGGCCCAGCGTTCCCTCCTGGATCAGATCGAGGAAGGGCAGGCCCTGGTTCCGGTAATTTTTCGCGATCGAGACGACCAGGCGGAGGTTCGACTCGACCATTTTCTGCTTCGCGTCGAGGTCGCCGCGCTCGATCCGTTTCGCCAGTTCGACCTCCTCCTGGGCGGTCAGCAGGCGAACTTTGCCGATGTCCTTGAGGAACAGCTGCAAGGAATCGGTGGTCATGTCCGGTTTCAGGTCGAGCGCCTGTTTCTGGCGGCGACGGCCTTTTTTCCCGGTGTCGGCGGGGAGCGCTTCGGCGGCGGCTTTCTGCGCCGGGTCCATGTCCTCGACGAGCTCGATCCCCGACTTCTCGAGGTGCCCGTAGAGATCCTCGACGTCAGACTCGTCGAGATCGACCTCGGAGACCGCCGAAGCGATGTCGCCGAAGGTCAGAACCCCGAGCTGCTGCCCGCGGTTAATAAGGTTTTTGACCTCGTCCAGTTCCTGAAGCTCAGCTACCAGCATCCGTTCTTACTCGTTCCCTTGCGCTCGATGTTTAGTCCTGGCGATGAAATACCGTCGCAACCCGAAAGTCGCGCCGGACCGACAAAAAGCGGACCCGACAGGTGGTCCGCGAAGTAGCGTCTACATCGTCATTGTGCCCTTACGGGCGGCGTCTGAATCCATCAAACGCCTGTTCGCATGGTAGCCGCTTCAGTTTGTGAAGTCAATGCCCAGCCCCCTGCGCCATCCGACCCCCTGGCTCCGCGCCTTCTGGCAGCGGGCCTACACCGAGAACGTCACCGGCCTCTCGGCGATGGTCGCCTACAACCTGATGCTGGCGGTCTTCCCCTTCGCCCTGCTGGTGCTGTTCGTCTTCGGCCAGGTGCTGAAGATCGGCGGCGTCGAGGAGAGCGTCCTCGCCGACCTCCAGCGCCTCTTCCCGCAGACCGAGCAGCAGACCCTCGCCGACGCCCTCAGCCGGATCGAGAACAACACGGCGACGATCGGGATCGCCGCCTTTGCCGGCTCGCTCTGGATCGGCGCCTCATTCTGGGGGGCGATGGACACCGCCTTCTGCCGGATCTACCACGTCCAGTGCCGCGGCTGGGTCGAACAGAAGCGCTTCTCCTTCGCGATGCTGGTCGTCGTCCTGCTCTTCATCGCCGCCAGCATCTTCGTGCCGACGATGGAGAGCGCGGTGGTCAGCAGCACCGACCGGCTGCCGCTCGGCCTCTCCGACATCAAGGCGATCGACACGATCCTGTTGCTGGGGGCGGCGCTGCTCGTCACCTTCGGTATCTGTTGCGTGATCTTTTGGGCTGTTCCGAAAGGTCATATGCCATGGCGCGCGGTCTGGCCTGGAGCGCTCTTCGTCACCGTCGGGGCCGGCCTCGCCAACTGGCTCTTCCCCATCTATCTCTCCAACGTGTCCAGTCTCTCGCGGTTCGGCTCAACCCTCGGCTTCATCCTCATCGCCCTGCTCTGGTTCTACGTCCTCAGCCTGGCGCTGATGGTCGGCGCTGTCATCAACTCACTCCGTTTCGAGCTCCACGACACCGGCGAACTGCCATATCGCGAGCCGGCCGCGCGCCCCTGTCAGGGCTGCGACGAGGAGCCCGCCTCCCGGCCGGATAAGGCCTCTCCCGCTAGTTAATAAAAACTTACGTATCGTTGTGCGGGTAATCACGACCCGGCGCTGGACCGCCGGTCCAACCAACCGGGCAGGGTGGAACAATCCGCATTGATGCAAAAACATCGGAGTTCTGAAACGTCGGGGAGCGTTCTGCGACCGACTACTCCTCCCGACATCGCCAGCCAGTCCCAGCGCCAGCGGATCGTCGACGGGATGATCGAGAGCTGTGCCGAGAAGACCTACGCGGCGACGACGATCACCGACATCGTCGCCCGGGCCCACATCTCCCGCACCACCTTCTACAAGCACTTCGAGGACAAGCGAGCCTGCTTCGATGCGGCGATCGGCTACTGCATCGGCGAGATGCAGAAGGCGGCGGCCGCAGCCCACTCCCCCGGCGACCCCCCGGGCGAGGCGGCCCGCAAGGCCGCGACCGCCGTGGTCGGGGCGCTGGCGGCGAAGCCGGGGCTGGCGCAGCTGCTGACCGGGGACGCGATGGCGGTCGAGCCAAGCGTGATCGAGCGCTATCGCCGCGCCACCATCCCCGCCCTGGAAGCGCTCTGGAGCGAGGACGGGGACGAGCCGGCGGCCTACACCGACCCCCGCCTCGCCTTCGGCCAGGCGCAGGTGCTGATCCTCAACCAGATCGCCACCGGCAACCCGGACAAGCTGCTCGACCTCCTGCCGGAAATCGTCTACCTGACCGTGAGCCCCTTCGGCGGCCACGAAGAGGCGCTGAGACAGTCCCGCGAGGCGGGGAAAACCGAGACCCGTGGCGCCGTCTCGCGGTGAGCGATAACCCGGAGGACCTGCGTCAGTGGCGACTGCCGCGGGGCCGACACGGCCTGCCGCGGGAGCTGGTCGAGCGCTCGCAGCGCGAGCGCCTGCTCGCCGCCGTGGTCAGGGTGACGGTCGCCAACGGCTACGAGAAGACGACCGTCGGCGACATCCTCGGCGAGGCCGGCGTCGGCCGCGAGAGCTTCTACGAACTCTTCGACGACAAACTCGACTGCATGCTCGCCGCCCACAAGATCCTCGCCGACGACCTCGAGAAGCAGGTGCGCGTCGCCTACGACGCGGACGGTCCCTGGCCCGAACGGGCGCGTCGCTCCCTCGCGGTGATCCTCGACTGGTTCGCCGTCGACCCCGAGGCCGCGCGCTTCTTCCTGGTCGAGCTGAGCACCGTCGGGCCGGCCTTCCGGGCGACCTTCAAGGCCGAGTACGCCCGCTTCACCAAGCTCCTCGACGACGGGCTTGGCGAGGACGGTCCCAACCCCGAGCTGACACGGGCGACCGGCCTGGCGGTGGGGGCAATCATGGCGCGGATCTACGAGGAGGTCGTCCTCGGCAAGGCCGCCGAGCTGCCCGGCCTGCTGCCCGAGCTCACCTACGGCTTCCTCGTCCCCTTCGTCGGCGAAGAGGTCGCGCGCATCGAGCAGGAGCGGGCGACGGAGGGCTAGCCGCGCTCGGCCAGCGCCGCCGCCAGCGCCTCGCGCAGCGGCGTCCTCTCGACTTCGAAGATCTCCATCCCCGAGGCATCGGTGACCACGGTCTCGGTCGCCAGGCCCTCGATCAGCGGCTTGGCGACGCCGGCGTCGACCGGGGTCACCAGGCCGATCCAGAGCGAGGAGAGGAACGGGGTCAGCAGCGGCACCGTCAGCCGCAGCGGCGGCCGCCGGCCCTGGGCGCGGGCGAGCTCGTCGATCATCCCGCCGTAGGTGGTGACGTCGGGGCCGCCGATTTCGATCTCCCGCTCGCACGGCAGCTCGAGGTCGGCGGCCGCGGCGAGGAAGGCGACGGCATCAGCGACCGCGACCGGCTGGGTGCGGGTGGCGACCCAGCGCGGCGTGACCATCGCCGGCAGGCGGCGGACGAGGTAGAAGGCGGTGCGGAAGGACTCGCTGCCGGCGCCGAGCACGGCGGCGGCGCGGAAGTAGGTGACCGGGACCGCGCCGGCCCGCAGCGCTTCGGCGGTCTGGTGGCGCGAGTCGAGGTGCTTCGACCCCTCCCCCAGCCCGCCTAGGTAGACGATCCGCTTGACGCCGGCCGCCGCCGCGGCGGCGGCGAAGTTCTCCGCGCCCTGGTGGTCGCGCTCGGCGAAGTCGCCGTCGGCGCCGCGGCCCATCGAGTGGACGAGGTAGTAGGCGACGTCGACCCCCTCCAGCGCCTTGCCCAGCGTCTCGGCCTCGAGCACGTCGGCCTGGACCACCTCACAGCCGGCGTCCTTCAGCTCCTGCGCGCGCTCGGGGTGCCGGGCAAGCGCCCGCACCTCATACCCGTCCTCGCGCAGCCGCTTGCAGAGCAGCCCGCCGATATAGCCGGTCGCACCGGCAACGGCAATCACAGCGCTCTCCTACCCGGAGAGCGAATAATCAGCCGTAGCGCTCGCCGATGATGGCGCGCAGCTTGCTGCGGTCGTGCCGTGCGTGGACGCGGCGCACGGTCCCGGAGCGCGAGCGCATCACCAGCGACTCGGTGGTGGCGCCGGGGCCGCGGTAGCGGACCCCCTGCAGGACGTCGCCGTCGGTGACGCCGGTGGCCGAGAAGAAGACGTCGTCGCCGGAGCAGAGGTCGTTGGCGGTCAGCACCTGGTCGAGGTCGTAGCCGGCGTCGACGGCCTCCGAGCGCTCCTCGTCGTTGCGCGGCCAGAGGCGGCCGATCAGCTGGCCGCCCATCGACTTCAGCGCCGCGGCGGAGATCACGCCCTCGGGGGTGCCGCCGATCCCCCACAGCAGGTCGACCGGCGAACGTTCGCTGACCGCCAGCAGCGAGGCGGAGACGTCGCCGTCGGTGATCAGCCGGATGCGGGCGCCGGCCTCGCGGACTTCGCGCATCGCCTCCTCGTGGCGGGGGCGGTCGAGCATGACGACGATCACGTCGCCGACCGACCCGCCCTTGCGATCGGCGATCAGCTTCAAGGTCTCCGGCAGCGGCCGGTCGAGGTCGAGCAGGTCGGCGATCTCTTCCCCGCCCGCCATCTTTTCCATGTAGACGCAGGGCCCGGGGTCGAACATCGTGCCGCGCTCGGCGAGCGCGATCACGGCGATCGCGCTCGGCATCCCCAGCGCGCAGAGCCGGGTCCCCTCGAGCGGGTCGACGGCGATGTCGACGGTCGGCGGGGTGCCGTCGCCGATCTGCTCGCCGTTGTAGAGCATCGGCGCCTCGTCCTTCTCGCCCTCGCCGATCACGACCGTGCCGTCCATCGCGACCGAGTCGAGGACGTGGCGCATCGCGTCGACGGCGGCCTGGTCGGCGGCGATCTTGTCGCCGCGCCCGACCCAGCGGGCCGAGGCCAGGGCCGCGGCCTCGGTGACGCGGACGAGCTCGAGCGCGAGGTTGCGGTCGGGCTTGGTGGCGGGGGTGCCCTCCATCTTCCGCAACCCTATTGAAACGATTAGGGTCAGCGCATGGACCGCTGGGGCCTGACGCTGCCGCTGCCCGGACTGACGCTCCCCGAGCACGAGGGCCTGGTCAAGCGCGCCGAGGCCGCCGGCTACACCGACTTCTGGACCGGCGAGACGGCCGGGCCCGACGGCTTCACGCCGCTGGCGCTGGCGGCCGCCTGGACCGAGCGGGCGCGGCTCGGGACCGGGATCGTCGGCGTCTTCCAGCGCGGGCCGGCGCTGTTGGCGCAGCAGGCGATCGCGCTCAGCGACGCCTCCGAGGGGCGCTTCGTCCTCGGGCTCGGCTCCTCCTCGGACCGGATCGTCGAAGGCTGGAACGGGATTCCCTTCGAGAAGCCGCTGAGCAAGGTGCGCGAGACCCTCGACTTCCTCGACCCGGTGCTGGGCGGGGAGCGCAGCGCGACCGGCTTCAAGCCCGAAACCGCGCCCCGCTTCGAGGTGCCGATCGTGCTGGCGGCGCTGCGGGGAAAGATGCTCGAGCTGGCGCTCGAGCGAACCGCCGGCGCCTTCACCAACTTCCTGCCGCTGGCCGGCCTTCCGAAGGTGACCGCGCAGCTGCAGGACCCGCCGACCGGGTTCGAGCTTCTCTGCCGCTTCTTCTGCATTCCCGGCGAGCGCGAGCAGGTCGAGCCGCTGGCCCGCTTCATGTTCTCCTCCTACATCACGGTCCCGGTCTACGCGAACTTCTACCGCTGGCTCGGCTACGGCGAGCAGATCACGCCGATGGTCGAGGCCTGGGAAGCGGGCGATCGCCAGGCGGCTGCCGCGGCGGCGCCCTGGGAGCTGATCGAGGACATGTTCATCTTCGGCACCCCGGAGGAGATGAAGGAGCGCTTGGCGCAGTTCGTCGCCGGCGGCATCACCCTGCCGATCCTCACCCCGATCGTCACCCCGGACAAGCTCGCCGAGACGATCGAGGCGCTGGCGCCCTAGTCCGAGAGCAGCCCGTAGGCGTCGGGGCGGCGCGTCGTCAGGAAGGGGAAGAGCTCCAGCCAGTCGCGGCGCTGGTCGAGGTCCAGCTCGGCGACCAGGACCGCGGGTTCGTCCCGGGGGGCCTGGGCGAGGATGCGGCCGTAGGGGTCGGAGATGAAGGAGGAGCCGTAGAAGGTGAGCGGCGGCTCGGTCCCGATCCGGTTGACGGCGACCATGAAGACGCCGTTGGCGATCCCGTTGGCGACGATCACCTGCTGCCAGAGCGGCTGGGTGTCGAACTCGGGATGGTCGGGCTCGGATCCGATCGCCGTCGGGTAGACGAGGATCTCGGCGCCCTCGAGGCTGTAGGCGCGGGCGACCTCGGGGAACCACTGGTCCCAGCAGGTCGGCAGGCCGAGCTTGGCCTCGCCGAGGCCGACCAGGGGGAAGGCCTCGTCGCCGTTCGGGCCGGGCCGGAAGTAGCGGTCCTCGTGGTAGCCGGCGGTGACCGGGATGTGGAGCTTGCGGGTGCGGGCGACGAGCTCGCCCTGCGGTGAGACGACGATCGCGGTGTTGAAGCCGAGGCCGTCGCCCTCCTCGGCGCGCTCGTAGAGCGAGGCGTGGACGTGGATCCCGTTCGCGGCGGCCATGCGCGCGGCGAGCTCGAAGGTGGGCCCGCCCGGCAGCTCCTCCGGCTCGGCGCCCGCGGCCTCGGGGCCGGCCGGGTCGACGGCGAAGTAGCGGCTCAGGGTCAGCTCCTGCAGGCAGACGAGCTGCGCCCCCTCCCCCGCGGCGATGCGGACCGCCTCCTCCAGCGCCGCCTCGTGCTCGGCCGGGTCGGGGTGCCAGCGGTGCTGGACCGCGGCGATCCGGAACGGCGGCCGGGTCGGCGGGCGGGTCCTCGCCGGCGAGGCGGGCGGCTGCTCGGCACGGATCAGGCGGATCTCGTCCACTGGTGCAAGATAGAGGGCAGTGAGCGTGACCCACAAATCGACGCCCGCCGCCGACGGCTTCCGGATGCCGGGCGAGTTCGAGCCGCACGACGGCTGCTGGATGATCTGGCCGGAGCGGACCGACAACTGGCGCCTGGGCGCGAAGCCGGCGCAGGAGGCCTTCGCGGCGGTGGCCACGGCGATCGCCGCCTCGGAGCCGGTGACGATGGCGGTCTCCGACGCGCAGTTCGAGAACTGCCGGGCGCTGCTGCCGCCCGAGGTCCGGGTCGTCGAGGTCTCCAGCGACGACGCCTGGATGCGCGACTGCGGCCCGACCTTCGTCGTCGGCGACGACGGCGCGCGGCGCGGGGTCGACTGGCGCTTCAACGCCTGGGGCGGGACCGAGGGCGGTCTCTACTTCCCCTGGGACCGCGACGACCGGGTCGCCGCCAAGGTGCTCGAGATCGAGGGCGCCGACCGCTACCGGGCGCCGATCGTGCTCGAGGGCGGCGCGATCCACGTCGACGGCGAGGGCACGGTGCTGAGCACCGAAGAGTGCCTGCTGAACCCGAACCGCAACCCCGAGCTCTCGAAGGAGCAGATCGAGCGGGCGCTTTTCGACTACCTCGGCGCCGAGAAGGTGATCTGGCTCGGGGCCGGCGTCTTCGAAGACGAGACCGACGGCCACGTCGACAACATCGCCTGCTTCGCCCGCCCCGGCGTCCTCCTGCTGACCTGGACCGATGACGAGAATGACCCCCAGCACGCGATCTCGCACGACGCGCGCCAGCGGCTCGAAGCCGCGACCGACGCCCAGGGCCGCTCGCTGGAGGTCGTCCTTCTCCCCTCCCCCGGCCCACTGCAGACCTCAGCCGAGGAGGCCGAAGGGGTCGACGCCGGCGAGGGCACCCAGCCGCGCCGCGCCGGCGACCGCCTCGCCGCCTCCTACGTCAACTTCTACCTCGGCAACTCGCGGATCGTGCAGCCGCTGCTCGACCCGCGCCACGACGAGGAGGCCGCGGCGATCCTGCGGCGCGTCTTCGGCGACCGCGAGGTGGTCGGGGTGCCGGCGCGCGAGATCCTCCTCGGCGGCGGCAACGTCCACTGCATCACCCAGCAGGTGCCGCGAGGCTGAGGGCGTAGTCGCCGGCGTCGTCGGTGAACCAGCCGCGCAGCTCGAGGCCGGCGCCGGCGTAGACCGATTCGAGCCGCTCGCGGGTGAACTTGGTCGAAATCTCGGTCCGCATCTCCTCCCCCGCGGCGAAGGCGACGTCGAGGTCGAGGTCGTCGATCCGCACCTCCTGGTCGACGAGCGAGCGCAGGCGGATGTCCATCCGCTCCGCCTCGGCGTCGAAGCGCGCGACGTGCTCGAAGGCGTCGAGGTCGAAGTCGGCGCCAAGCTGGCCGTTGAGGACGGCGAGGACGTTCTTGTTGAACTCGGCGGTGACGCCGGCCGCGTCGTCATACGCGGCCTCGAGCCGGGCGCGGTCCTTGATCAGGTCGGTGCCCAGCAGCAAATGGTCCTGCGGGCCGAGCAGCGCCGCGATCCGCTCGAGGAAGGCCTGGCGCTGGCGCGGGTAGAGGTTGCTGATCGTGCCGCCGAGGAAGGCGATCATCCGCCGGTCGGTGCCGTGCGGGATCCGCTCCAGGTGCTGCTCG
>Ga0268266_10002477_pt1 | contig 19728 bp, 15 predicted proteins | sample KBSS13metaG_FD_190356 | JGI IMG/M metagenome (GOLD analysis project Ga0268266, IMG submission 190356) | Switchgrass rhizosphere microbial communities from Kellogg Biological Station, Michigan, USA - KBS S1-3 metaG (SPAdes) (version 2) | ecosystem: Host-associated > Plants > Roots > Rhizosphere... | reverse complement strand
TGTGGTGCGCCCACACCACGAAGCCGATGCCGCCGATCGCGACCATGGCGTAGGCCATGCCGAGATAGCCGAACACGGGCTTGCGCGAGAAGGTGGAGACGATCTGGCTGATCATGCCGAAGCCGGGCAGGATCAGGATGTACACTTCGGGATGACCGAAGAACCAGAACAGATGCTGGAACAGCAGCGGGTCGCCGCCGCCGTCGGCGGAGAAGAAGGTGGTGCCAAAATTGCGGTCGGTGAGCAGCATGGTGATGGCGCCGGCGAGCACTGGCAGCGACAGCAGCAGCAGGAAGACGGTCACCAGGATCGACCACACGAACAGCGGCATCTTGTGCAGGGTCATGCCCGGCGCGCGCATGTTGAAGATCGTGGTGATGAAGTTGATGGCGCCGAGAATCGACGAGGCGCCGGCCAGATGCAGCGACAGGATCGCGAAGTCCACCGCCGGTCCCGGATGGCCCGAGGTCGATAGCGGAGCGTACATGGTCCAGCCCGCACCGACACCGTTGGCGCCCGGTTCGCCCTCGACGAAGGTCGACATCAAGAGCAGCGCAAAGGACGCCGGCAGCAGCCAGAACGAAATGTTGTTCATGCGCGGGAACGCCATGTCCGGCGCACCGATCATCAGCGGGACGAACCAGTTGCCGAAGCCGCCGATCATCGCCGGCATCACCATGAAGAAGATCATGATCAGGCCGTGCGAGGTCACGAACACATTATAGGTGTGCGATTCGTGGAAGAACTGGACGCCGGGATACATCAACTCGATGCGGATCGCGATCGACATCGCCGCACCGATGCAGCCCGCGATGATCGCGAAGATAAGGTACATCGTGCCGATGTCCTTATGGTTCGTCGAATAGACCCAGCGCCGCCATCCGGTCGGATTGGCATGGGCGTGGTCGTCATGGGCGTGATCGTGGTGTGTCGCTGCGGTCGTTGCCATTTTGAAATCCTGCCTTGCAGTCCCTTTTCGGACCTTTTCAGGTCCAGTCGCCCTTGTCCCGTGGACGCGCCTTACTGCGCGGCCTGGCCACCAGCCGAAGCGAACGTGTTCGCCGGGTTGGCCGCAAACTTCTTCTTCGCTGCCTCAACCCAGGTCGCGAATTCCTGGTCGTTCACCACCCTCACCGCGATCGGCATGAAGGCATGGTCCTTGCCGCACAGTTCCGAGCACTGGCCGTAATACACGCCGGTCTTGGTTGCCTTGAACCAGGTTTCGTTGAGACGGCCGGGGATCGAGTCGATCTTGATGCCGAACGACGGCACCGCGAACGCGTGGATGACGTCGGCGCCGGTGGTCTGGACGCGGATCACCTTGTTGACCGGCACCACCATCTCGTTATCGACGCCGAGCAGGCGCGGCTGCTTGTCCTGCGCCAGCAGCGAATCGAACTCGAACTTGCCGTTGTCCGGATAGGCGTAGCTCCAGTACCACTGCTTGCCGGTGACCTTCACCGTCAGGTCGGCCTTGGGAATGTCGAGTTGCTGGAACAGCAGGCGGAACGACGGCACCGCGATGCCGACCAGGATCAGCACCGGGATCAGCGTCCAGGCCACCTCGATCAGCGTATTGTGCGTGGTCCTGGACGGGACCGGATTGGTCTTGGCGTTGAACTTCACCACCACGATGACCAAAAGCGCCAGCACGAACAGCGTGATGATCGTGATGATGACCAGCAGCAAGTTATGGAAGCTGATGATGTTTTCCATCACGGGGGTCGCGGCTGGCTGCAGCGTGATTTCCCACGGCTGGGGCTGCGCCCCAAAAGCCGCCCCGCCGGCCGCGAGCGCCATGCCCGCCACCGTCAACCCCAGCAATCGCCGGCCCATCTGGCCACTCGACATCTTCATGCCGCTCGCGCTCCCTTGAATAAATCCCCAAAGCACTCCCGCCGGATGGACGGAAATGCCGCACGATCCGCCCTCACAAACGGCCTACCGGAGGTACTTTAGAAGTACACCTTCGAAAGTACCTGCAACAGCATTGCTACGGTACCCCGGGCCAGATCGTTAGAACGCGTCGAAATCCAGCCTCTCAAACCATAATTCTAAGGCTCTCGCAATGCAGTAGTAGGGCGCAACGCCATGCGTCACCTGCTATTCGCCGGATGTCTGATTTTCGCGACAAATCAGCAAAAACCGACCGTTCCGCAAGCCTTCGCCGCTTGACAGCCCGGTTGCCGGATGTAGGCACAGTGACGGCGCTCCCGAGCGGCCTGATTCGCTTGTGGCCAGGGGCCGCCTCGATGGCCGGATCGGCCTCGGACTGCCTTCAAGGCGCCGTCATTGCGTATCAGTCCGGTAAGCTCAGTCACAATGTGGTGTCGGCTTGGCGGGTAACATCGCCGGCACTACCGGAAAAGGTAAGAGGATCGACCCGGATGGGGCGTTCGATGCAGCAGACAGGAATGCGTACGACAGGATTTGGGCTGGAACCGGCCCGCTGGCTCGGCGGCCTGCTCGCCGTGGCGTTCCTGCTCGGCCTGACCCAGGCGGCCAGCGCGCAGGGCGCGGTGCGGTCGGTCCATGGCGACTGGCAGATCCGCTGCGACACCCCGCCTGGCGCGCAGGGTGAACAATGCGCCCTGATTCAGAGCGTGGTGGCTGAGGACCGCTCCAACGCCGGCCTGACCGTGATCGTGCTCAAGACTGCCGACCAGAAGAGCAAGCTGATGCGGGTAGTGGCCCCCCTGGGCGTGCTGCTGCCCTCCGGCTTGGGGCTGAAGCTCGACAACCAGGACGTCGGCCGCGCCGGCTTCGTCCGCTGCCTGCCCAACGGCTGCGTGGCCGAGGTGGTGATGGACGAGAAGCTGCTCGGGCAGCTCCGGACCGCCAAGACGGCAACTTTTATTATTTTTGAGACGCCCGAAGAGGGAATCGGCTTTCCGCTCAGCCTGAACGGGCTCGGCGAGGGGTATGACAAGCTGCCGTGAGGGGGCCTCCCCTTTCGTCGCGGTCATGACTATCTTCGAGCCATCGTCGTCCCCGGTGAATGCGAGGACGATGCGGCATTTTGCGCTGAATCGGAGTCTGTATGACCAATCCCGCCACGACCTCCCTGCTCGACCGTGCCAATCTCGACCGTGATGCCGTCAGACGCGAGATTACGCGGGGGTTAGCTGGGGCCGACGATGGCGAGCTGTTTCTGGAATATGGTCAGACCGAAGCGCTCGGTTTTGACAATGGCCGGCTGAAGCAGGCGACCTACGACACCAGCCAGGGATTTGGCCTGCGCGCGGTCAAGGACGATGCGGTGGGCTATGCGCACTCCTCCGACGTTTCGCTGCCGGCACTGATCCGCGCGGCAGATGCGGTGGCGGCCGTGCGCGGCGGCTACAGCGGCAATTTTGCCGCGGCTCCCGCGCACACCAATGTGCGGCTCTACGGCGACGAGAATCCGCTGGATGCTCCGGGGTTCGAGGCCAAGGTGAAATTGCTGGCCGAGATCGATGCCTATCTGCGCGACAAGGATCCGCGGGTGCGGCAGGCTTCGATCAGCCTGAGCGCCACCTGGCAGGTGGTAGAAATCCTGCGTCCCGACGGAGAGAGCTATCGCGACATCCGCCCGCTGGTGCGGGTCAATATTTCGGTGGTCGCGGGCCAGGGCGACCGTCAGGAGAGCGGCAGCAAGGGTTATGGCGGCCGCGAAGGCTATGCGCGCTTCATTGAGACCAAGGCTTGGCGCGAAGCCGCCGACGGTGCGATCCGCGAGGCGCTGGTCAATCTGGAATCGGTCCCCGCCCCCGCCGGCGAGATGGATGTTGTGCTGGGGGCCGGCTGGCCTGGCGTGATGCTGCATGAAGCTGTCGGCCACGGCCTCGAAGGCGACTTCAACCGCAAGCAGACCTCGGCCTTTGCAGGCCTGATGGGCAAGCAGGTCGCGGCCAAGGGCGTCACCGTCGTCGACGATGGCACCATGGCCTCGCGGCGCGGCTCCCTCTCCATTGACGACGAGGGCACGCCGACTAACCGCACCGTGCTGATCGAGGACGGAATTCTGGTCGGCTACATGCAGGACCGGCAGAACGCGCGGCTGATGAACATGAAGCCGACCGGCAACGGCCGCCGCCAGAGCTACGCGCATGTGCCGATGCCGCGCATGACCAACACCTACATGCTGGCCGGCCAGCGCGACCCCGCGGAGATCTTGGCCTCGGTGAAGAACGGCATCTACGCCGCGAATTTCGGCGGCGGCCAGGTCGACATCACCTCGGGCAAATATGTGTTCCAGTGCACCGAAGCCTACAAGATCGAGAACGGCAAGCTGGGCGCGCCCCTCAAGGGCGCGATGCTGATCGGCAACGGACCGACCGACCTGCACAGGATCACGATGGTCGGCAACGATCTCGCGCTCGATACCGGTATCGGCACCTGCGGCAAGAATGGCCAGGGCGTACCTGTCGGCGTCGGCCAGCCGACGTTGCGGATGGAAAAGATCACGGTCGGAGGAACGGGCTAGTGAGCGACCAGAAGATAGTGAGCGACAAGGAAGTCGTTTCCGCAAAACCGATGAGCTGGCGCGCGCAGGCCGTGCAACTCGCGGCGATCGTGGCCGTGGTATTCGTTGCCAAGGGCGCGCTGGCCGAGCCGTTTTACGTGCCGTCCGGCTCGATGGAGCCGACGCTTCTGATCGGCGACGCGCTGCTCGCCTCTAAATTTCCCTACGGCTACGGCGCGGCGTCGCTGCCGATCCAGATCACGCTGCCGGAAACCGGCCGGCTGTTCGGCGAGACGCCGAAGCGCGGCGATGTCGTCGTGTTTCGCTGGCCGGGAGACCGCTCGCAGGCCTGGGTCAAGCGCGTGGTGGGATTGCCGGGCGACCGCGTCCAGTTGCGGCAGGGCCAGCTCTTCATCAACGACCACGCCGCGGAGCTGAAGCCGGACGGGGTCGGCGAAGCGGAAGATGATCGTGGCAACACCGAACGGGCCTACCGCTTCGTGGAGACGCTGCCGAATGGCGTCAGCCACGCGATCTTCAAGATGCGTGACAATGGGCGGCTCGACAACACACCCGAGGTGACGGTACCGGCGGGCCAACTGTTTGTGCTCGGCGACAACAGGGACAACTCCGCCGACAGCCGCGTCCCGGTGCGCGAAGGCGGCGTGGGACTGCTGCCGATCGACAATCTGATTGGACGCGCCGACGCCGTGGTCGGCTCGTGGGATCTCGGCATGCGCAGCCAGCCGGTATGGACCTGGCTGTCCGGCTTCCGGCTGGCGCGGTTTTTCACCTCGGTGCATTGAGGTCTCTCACACCGTCATGGCCGGGCTTGACCCGGCCATCCACGCCTTGCGTCCCGTCGCACTGAGGACGTGGATGCCCGGGACAAGCCCGGGCATGACGAATTGGGTGAGGACCATGACCTTCGACGACGTCCGAAAACTTGCGCTCGCCTGGCCCGAAGTGGAGGACGGCACCTCCTACGGCACGCCGGCGCTGAAGGTGCGCAAGAAAATGCTGGCGCGGCTGAAGGAAGACGGCGACAGCCTGGTGATGCCGGGCGTGCCGCAGGACGAGCGCGAGATGCTGGTGGAAAGCAGGCCTGAGATATTTTACTTCACCGATCACTACCGCGATTATCCGATGGTGCTGATCCGCCTGTCGAAGGCCAAGCGCGCCACTGTAGAGCCGTTGCTGCTGCGGCACTGGCGGACGCTGGCGTCGAAGAAGGCGGTGCAGGAATTCGACGTGAATTCGTAGGGTGGGCAAAGGCGCGCAGCGCCGTGCCCACCGGCTTTCTGCGATCGCAAGTGAATGGTTGGCACGCTTCGCTTTGCCCACCCTACGGCAGTATGATGGACCAAGACCAATTCCTCTCCGCCGCCTTGCAAAACCCCGCCAACGCAATCATTGCCGAGGAACTGTTTCGGCTGGCGCTGCCGGATGCGTGGCTGGTCTCCGGATGCCTGGTGCAGACGGCGTGGAATGTGCTGACCAGACGCGCGGTCGATTACGGCGTCAACGATTACGACGTGTTCTATTTCGATCCCGACACGTCGTGGGACGCGGAAGACAAGGTCATCCGCCTGCTGACGGAGCGGCTTGCACGCCGCGGCATCCAGGTCGAGGCGCGCAACCAGGCGCGCGTTCATCTCTGGTACCCCAGAAAGCATGGCCTGCCCTATCCGCAATTGCGGTGTTCGACGCAGGGCATCGACCGATTTCTGACCAGGAATACGCAGATTGGAATCCGGCGCACAGCCGATGGCTACGAGGTGTATGCACCGAATGGCTTTAGCGATGTCGCCGCACTGATCGTGCGGCCCAATCCGGGGCCGAATTTTTCCGCCGCGAATTACGAAACGAAGGCGGCGCGATGGAAGGCGCTGTGGCCGGAAATCACGGTGCTGCCGGCCAATGGAGCTACCGCACCACGCCCGACGTAAATCCGGCCTTCCGTCGCGGCGGCTTGATGTCCTTCTTCAGGAAGCAGTGCGCCTCCTTGCCGGCGTAGCCCGGCCGCGCGTAGGTCCAGGCGCGGCATTTGTTGTCTGCGGCGCAGGCGGCCTTGCAGGCGTCGTCACCGTCGCCGCTCTTGAGATCAAAACTCTTGTAGTCACCGCCGAAACGGTCGATCGAGGTCTCGATGGCATCATTGCGCCGTTCGAGCACGCCGGCGCCGCGCACGCCGGAAACGCAGCAATCGCTCTGCACCCGCGCCGGTACGTTGCTCTTGAGCCAGCACACCGCACGGTTGGCCAGATCAGTCGGATAGCTGAAGGTCCAGGCCCTGCAGCGCCGGTCGCGCTCGCACACCAGCGCGCATTCTGCCGGATCGCCCGACGTTACGGGCGAACTGAGATAGTCGCCGCCGGGACGGTCGAAATTGGCCTGCGCCAGCGCCGGACGCGCACCTGCGACCGCCGCGAACAAGGCGAGCATCACCACACACGCCCTGAGCAGGCGAACAGTCCCCATTCGCAGGTTGCTTTCGAGTACGCGTTTCCAGCGCGAGATGACCTTTCTTTGGAAAAGTCGTTCCGCTCCAGCCCTTTGATTCGAGCATGATCTCCGCGCAGACGCGTTTCCGCGTCGGTCGCGAGGGAAAACCGGCACCGGCCTTCCGGACCACGCTCCATCCGGCCGTCATTTGAGCGCCATCAACCTGTACGGCGGATGAACAGCCCAAAAACGATGCAACCCGTTTAATTAAAAAGCGTATTCCTGATACGCCGGCTCCACGGAACCGCCCCAGGCGCCGTTGAACTTGTCCAGCATCTCCTCCGCCGGGGTACGGCCCGATTCGAGGATCTGCTCCAGCGGTTCGAGATAACGGCTCTCGTCGCGGCCGGAATGATCGACGTGGTTGCGCCGCCGCAGGCCCGCGTGGGACAGCTTCAGGCATTCCCGGGCGATCTCGAACAGATAACGGTCCTTGATCCGCGCCTTGAAGCCGAGCCGGGGCACGTCGTCGCGCAACGCCTGACGCTCCTGCGCGGTCCAGTGACGGACCAGATTCCAGGCCGCATCGAGGCTGTCATTGTCATACAACAGCCCGACCCAGAACGCCGGCAGCGCCGGCAGCCGGCCCCACGGCACGCCGTCGGCGCCGCGCATTTCCAGGTAACGCTTGAGGCGGACTTCCGGGAAAATCGTCGAGAGGTGGTTGGCCCAGTCCGACAGGGTCGGACGCTCGCCGGGAAGCGAGTTGTTGCGGCCTTCGAAGAAGGCGCGGAACGAGGAGCCCGCGACATCGATATAATTCTCGCCGCGCTTGACGAAGTACATCGGCACGTCGAGCGCGTAGTCGACCCAGCGCTCGAACCCCATGCCGTCCTCGAACACCCACGGCAACATGCCCGATCGCGCATTGTCGGTGTCGCGCCAGATCTCGGAACGGAACGACAGGTACCCGTTGGGCTTGCCCTCGGTGAAGGGCGAATTGGCGAACAACGCGGTCGCGATCGGCTGCAGCGCGATGGACACGCGCAGCTTCTTGACCATGTCGGCTTCCGAGGAGAAGTCGAGATTGGTCTGCACCGTGCAGGTCCGATACATCATGTCGATGCCGTACTTGCCGACCTTCGGCATGTAGTTGGTCATGATCTTGTAGCGGCCCTTGGGCATCACGGGGATCTGCGACCGCGACCATGACGGCGTCATGCCGAGCCCGAGAAAGCCGATGCCCAGTGGAGTCGCGATCTCGCGGACCTGCGCCAGGTGCGCCATCAACTCGGCCTGGGTCTGGTGCACGGTCTCGACCGGTGCGCCCGACAATTCGAACTGGCCGCCGGGCTCCAGCGAAATCGCGCCACCACCGGTGACGTCGTAGAGGCCGATGATGTTGCCGCGCTCCATGATCGGCTCCCAGCCGAGCAGAAGCTGCATGCCTTCGAGCAACGCGCCAATACCGCGCGCGCCTTCGTACGGCACGGGCTGACGGCCCTCCAGCGTGAAGGGGGTTTTTTCGTGCTCGGTGCCGATCCGGAACTCGGACGGCGGCTTGCTGCCTGCCTCGAACCACGCGACGAGTTCGTCACGCGATTGCAGCGGCGTCATATCGATCTGGTCACGCGCCATGAAAGAATCCGGATATCTGGCGATTCGACCGAACGCGCCTTATGGCCAAGGGAATGCGGACGGCGTCGTCCGCAACAACGAAAAGTATCAGGGTAGTCATCGTGCCGGCACGCCGTCGCGGGCGGCGATCGCCGCCTTGACGTCGGAGCAGGAGCAGCCCAGCCGGTCCAACAGACCGCAAAGCTTCATGGCGTCGGCATCGGACAGTTTGGAGCCGACGTGCTTTTCGATCGCCGCCGAATAGGCGCTCCACATCTTCTTCTGCAGCTCGCGGCCGGCCTCGGTGATCTCCACGAACTGGCCGCGCTTGTCGATCTTGCATTCGCGCCGCGCCGCCAGGCCCTCGTCGACCAGGCGATCGATCAGCCGCGAGGTGGAGTATTGCGGGATCAGCATCTGCTTTTCCAGTTCCACCGGGCGCATCTCGCCCGACGGCGCGCGCGACAGTTCCAGCAGCGCGTCATACCAGGCCAGCGGCGGATAGCCCGCTTTCTTCAAATCCTGCTCGACGGCATCGAGCACGCGGCTCTGCACCCGCATCAGGCGGATCCAGGCGGCGGTCGCTTCGGTCGATGGTTTGCGTTTCATCATCCAGTCCGTATCTGTCACAGATCAGTGTACCGCACTAAATGCAGCTGCATCAATCTTGACTATTCCATGCAAATGCATTTAGTCAGCCCGCCCATAAAATGCGAGGGAAGGAAAAATCCAATGAAACTCTATTATTCCCCAGGCGCCTGCTCGCTGTCTCCCCATATCGCGCTTCTCGAGGCCGGTCTGCCATATGACCTGGTCAAGGTCGACCTCCGCGCCAAGAAGCTGGAGAACGGTGACGACTTTTTGAAGGTCAACCCGAAGGGCCAGGTACCGGCGCTGGCGCTCGATTCGGGCGAACTGGTCACAGAGGGGCCGGTCATCGTCCAGATGATCGCCGACAAGGCCGCGGGCAAGAACCTCGCGCCCGCCCGCGACCATGCCGACCGTTACAAGCTGCTGGAGTGGCTCAACTTCATCACCGCGGAACTGCACAAGAATTTCGGTCCGATGTTCTCACCGGTGCTGGCCGACGAGGCCAAAGCGTTCTTCAAGGACCGCGTGATGGGCAAGTTCAAGTATATCGACAGCCAGCTTGCTGGCCGCGACTACCTGATGGGTAGCCAGTTCACCGTCGCCGATGCCTACCTGTTCACGATGCTGTCCTGGGCGGACCGGATGAAATTCGATCTTTCCGCCATGCCGAACCTGCTCGCCTACAAGGCCCGCGTCGCCGCGCGGCCGAAGGTGCAGGAGGCGCTGACCAAGGAAGGCCTCATGAAGGCGGCGTGAGTTCTAGCGAATAGTGAATATGGAAAGGGCCGGATCAATGATCCGGCCCTTTTTTATCTTCATTGCCGCGCGGTTACGCCGCCGCCTTCTTCGGCGGGAAGCGGCCGTAGAAGGTCTCGCCCCTCGCCGCCATGTCTTCCAAAAGTTTCGGCGGCGTGAAGCGCGAGCCGTATTTGGCTTCGAGCTTGTGGCAGAGTTCGACGAACTTCCGCGCGCCCATGAAGTCGATATAGGACAGCGTACCGCCGGTGAACGGCGCAAAGCCGAAGCCGAGGATCGAGCCGACATCGGCCTCGCGCGGATCGGTGATGACGTGATCTTCCACCGTGCGCGCGGCTTCCACCGCCTGCACCACCAGGAAACGCTGCTTCAACTCCTCGATATCTAGGGTATCGGGATCGAGCTGCTTGGGCTGCAGCGCCGACAGGCCCGGCCACAGGCTCTTCTGGCCCTTGCCCTTCTCGGGATAGTCGTAAAAACCCTTGCTGTTCTTGCGGCCGAGGCGGCCCTGCTTTTCGACCAGTTCCACCATCAGCTTCTTCTGATCCGGGTTGATCGAGTTGGGGCCGAGATCGGCTTCGGTCGCCTTGATGACCTTCAGGCCAAGGTCGAGGGCAACTTCGTCCGACAGCGACAGCGGACCGACCGGCATCCCGGCCATCTTGGCGCAGTTCTCGATCATGGCCGGCGGCACGCCTTCAAGGAACATCTCGTTGCCTTCGGCGATGTAGCGGCCGACGCAGCGGTTGGCGTAGAAGCCGCGGGAGTCATTGACCACGATCGGCGTCTTGCCGATCGCGCGCACATAGTCGAGCGCGGCGGCGAGCGCGACGTCGCCGGTGCTCTTGCCGAGGATGATTTCGACCAGCATCATCTTCTCGACCGGCGAGAAGAAGTGGATGCCGACGAACTTGCCCTGCTCCTTGAAGCTTTCGGCGAGCGAGGTGATCGGCAGCGTCGAGGTGTTGGACGCGAAGATCGCGTCGGGCTTGAGATATTGCTGCGCCTTGGCAAAGGTGTCCGCCTTGACCTTGCGATCCTCGAATACGGCCTCGATGACGAGGTCGCAATCCTTCAATGCGGCGTAGTCCGCGGTCGGCGTGATGCGTGCCATGATGGCGTCCGCCTCGGCCGGCTTGGCGCGGCCCTTGGCGACGAGACCGTCGATGACACTCTTCGCATGCGCCTTGCCCTTGTCGGCGCTTTCCTGGTCGCGGTCGATCAGCGCCACGTCGAGGCCGGCGCGGGCCGTGACGTAACCGACGCTGGCGCCCATGAAGCCGGCGCCGATGACGGCCACCTTCTTGATCTTGGTCGGCGGCACGTCCTGCGGACGCCGGGCGCCCTTGTTCAGTTCCTGCATTGACAGGAACAGGCTGCGGATCATCGCCGCCGCTTCCTTGGAGCGCAGCACCTGGGTGAAGTAGCGCGATTCGACGCGCAGCGCGGCGTCGATCGGCAACTGCAGACCTTCATAGACGCAGCTCATGATGGCGCGCGCCGCTGGATAATTGTCGTAGGTCTCGCGGCGGTAGATGGCGTTGCCGGCCGGGAACATCATCATGCCGGCCTTGGAGAACACCGGACCACCCGGCAGCTTGAAACCCTTCTCGTCCCAGGGCGCGACGGCCTTGCCGCCGCCCTTGATCCAGTCCTTCGCCGCCTTGACCAGATCGGCTGCGGGCACGATGGCGTGGATCAGATTGAGCGACTTGGCCTTCTCGACCGTGACCGGATCACCCTTGAGCAGGATCGTCATCGCATCCTGCGGCGGCACGAGGCGCGGCACGCGCTGGGTGCCGCCGGCACCCGGGAACAGGCCGACCTTCACTTCGGGCAGGCCGAGGCGCGTTTTGGGATTCTCGGCTGCGACACGGTAATGGCAGGACAACGTCACCTCGAATCCGCCGCCGAGCGCCAGCCCGTTGATCGCGGCCGCCCACGGCTTGCCGCAAGTTTCGATGCCGCGCAGAATCAGCGAGAACCGGCGGCTCTGGTCGAACAGCATCTGGTTGGCCGCGACCTCGCCCTTTTCTTTCAGGACCTTGGCGTATTCCTTGTTCATGCCATCGAGCATCGAAAGGTCAGCGCCGGCGCAGAACGCCTCCTTGGCCGAGGTGATGACGACGCCCTTCACCGCAGCGTCGGCCGTGGTCTGCTTCAATATCTCTTCGAGCTCGCTCGTCGAGGTCTCGTCCAGCACGTTCATCGAACGTCCGGGAATGTCCCAGGTAACCAGCGCAATGCCGTCGGCGTCGGTCTCTACCTTGAAATTCTTGAAGGCCATGTCGGTTGCTCCCTCGATGCCGGCAGCCATGTCAGGCGCGGCGGTTGAATTCGGATTTCGTAGGGTGGGTTAGCGAAGCGTAACCCACCGCTTTCTTGCGCCGTGGCAGGGTGGGTTACGCCTTCGGCTAACCCACCCTACGCTCTCAAACCCGTTCGATGATCGTCGCCGTCCCCATGCCGCCGCCGATGCACAGCGTCACCAACGCGGTCGACTTGTTGGTGCGCTCCAATTCATCGAGCACGGTACCGAGGATCATCGCCCCGGTCGCACCGAGCGGATGGCCGAGCGCGATTGCGCCGCCGTTGACGTTGATCTTCGCATTGTCGATGTCGAACGCCTGGATGTAGCGCAGCACCACCGAGGCGAACGCCTCGTTGAGCTCGAACAGATCGATATCCGACTTCTTCATGCCGGAACGCTCGAACAGTTTTTCGGTGACGTCGACCGGACCGGTCAGCATCATCGCGGGCTCCGAGCCGATATTGGCAAAGGCGCGGATTCTTGCACGCGGCTTCAGGCCGTGTTTCGCGCCCGCTTCCTTGCTGCCGAGCAACACCGCGCCCGCGCCGTCGACGATGCCGGAGGAGTTACCGGCATGGTGGACGTAATTGACGCGCTCGATCTCCGGGTGCGACTGGATCGCGACCCCGTCGAAGCCGCCCATCTGGGCCATCATGGTGAATGACGGCTGCAGTTGCGCCAACGACTGCATGGTCGTGGTCGGGCGCATGTGCTCATCCTTGGCGAGGATGGTGAGTCCGTTGATATCCTTGACCGGCACCACCGACTTGCTGAAGCGACCCTCATCCCAGGCTTTTGCGGCGCGCTGCTGGCTCTGCACGGCGTAGGCATCGACGTCGTCGCGCGAGAAACCATACTTTGTCGCGATCAGATCGGCCGAGACGCCCTGCGGCATGAAATAGGATGGCACCGCCATCGAGGGATCCATCGGCCAGGCGCCGCCGGAGGCGCCGATGCCGACGCGGCTCATCGATTCGGCGCCGCCGCCGATCACGAGCTCATGCTGGCCGGCCATGATCTGGGCGGCGGCAAAGTTCACGGCATCGAGGCCCGAGGCGCAGAAGCGGCTGATCTGCACGCCGGGAACGGCTTCGCCCAGTCCCGCCTTCAGCGCCGCAAAGCGCGCGATGTCGCTGCCGGCTTCGCCAACCGGGTCGACCACGCCGAGCACCACGTCATCGACCACATCCTCCGCCAGATTGTTGCGCTCCTTCAGCGCCTGCAACGGCACGGTGGCGAGCGCCAGCGCCGTGACCTCGTGGAGCGCGCCATCGGCCTTGCCGCGGCCGCGCGGGGTGCGAACGTGATCGTAGATATATGCCTCAGGCATGACGCCCTCCTGGTATGAGGATCATAATATTATAGGCGAAAGGGCAGAGAAGCGGTGGAAAATCTCAGAACGCTTCCGCCGCCAATTCCATGGTGGTCGCGCAGCCGGTCTGGATGCGTGCAAGATGGACATGGGTTTCCGGCAACATCCGCTCCATGAAGAAGCGGCCGGTCACCAGCTTGGTGGAGAGATAGGGCGTGGCGCCGGAGGCCGCAATCTTGTCCTGGGCAACCTTCGCCATCCGCGCCCACATGTAGCCGAAGGTGACGAGGCCGAACAATTGCATGTAGTCGGTGGCGGCGGCGCCGGCATTGTCGGGCTTGGTCAACGCGTTCTGCATCAGCCAGCCGGTGGCCTGCTGCAGGTGGCCAAGGGCCGTCGAGAGCGGCGTGACGAACGGCTTCATCGCCTCATCGCCGCCGTGCTCCTTGGCGAAGGCGCCGACTTCGGCAAAGAACGCCATCACCGCGCGGCCGCCGTCGCGCGGCAGCTTGCGGCCGACGAGGTCAAGCGCCTGGATGCCATTGGCGCCTTCATAGAGCATCGCAATGCGCGCATCGCGCACGAACTGCTCCATGCCGTGCTCGGCGATGTAGCCATGGCCGCCATACATCTGCTGCGCCAGCACCGCGTTGGCAAAGCCGGTGTCGGTCATCACGCCCTTCATGACCGGCGTCATCAGGCCCATATGGTCATCGGCCTCCTGGCGGTCCTTCGGATCGCTGGATCTATGGGCGACATCGCTCTTCAGCGCGGTCCACACCACCATGGCGCGCGCCGCCTCGTTGAAGGCGCGGATGGTCAGCAGCACGCGGCGCACGTCCGGATGCACGATGATCGGATCCGCCGGCTTGTCCTTCTCCTTTGCGCCGGTCAGCGAACGGCCCTGCAGACGCTCGCGCGCGTAATTGACGGCGTTCTGATAGGCGACCTCGGACTGCGCAAGACCCTGCACAGCGACGCCGAGGCGGGCCTCGTTCATCATCACGAACATGCCCTGCATGCCCTTGTTCTCTTCGCCGATCAGCCAGCCGGTAGCGTTGTCGTAGTTCATCACGCAGGTGGAATTGCCGTGGATGCCCATCTTGTGCTCAATCGAGCCGCAGGACACGCCGTTGCGCGCGCCCAGCGAGCCGTCGGCTTTGACCAGCACCTTCGGCACCACAAACAGCGACACGCCCTTGATGCCGGCCGGTGCGCCTTCGATGCGCGCCAGCACCAGGTGGATGATGTTCTCGACCATGTCGTGCTCGCCGGCCGAGATGAAGATCTTGGTGCCCGAAATCTTGTAGCTGCCGTCGGCCTGCTTCACGGCCTTGGTGCGCAACAGGCCGAGATCCGTGCCGCATTGCGGCTCGGTGAGGTTCATGGTGCCGGTCCACTCGCCCGCTACCATCTTCGGCACGAACATCTTCTTCTGCTCGGGCTTGCCGTGCACCAACAGCGCCGCGGTCGCGCCCATGGTGAGGCCGCCGTACATCGAGAAAGCCATGTTGGCTGCGCTCTGGAACTCGGTGACGACCTGGCTCAGCGTCACCGGCAGGCCCTGCCCGCCATATTCCGCCGGCGCCGACAGGCCGAGCCAGCCACCCTCGGCCACTTGCTTGAAGGCTTCCTTGAAACCCTTCGGCGTCTTCACCGAAGCATCGTCATTCCGTTTGCAGCCTTCGAGATCGCCGACACGGTTGAGCGGCTGCAGCACCTCTTCGGAGAGTTTTGCAGCCTCGCCCAGAATCGCCTCGCGCACGTCGGCGGAGGCATCGGAGAAGCCGGGCAGATTGTCGTAGCGATCGATCTGGAACACGTCGTTGAGCAGGAAGGTGACGTCTTCCACGGGGGCTTTATAGATCGGCATAGTGTTCTCCCGGCAGCGGCGAAAGGTGACGAGGGTGTTTGAAATGAAATTCGGGTTGGCGATCCGGACGCAGACCTTATCCGCTTCCGGAGATTCTAGGGAGTGAGCAGGCCGGCAAATCTCTCGTCAGCCATTGCGACATAAACGGCGCCTGACACGGCAGCGGCCTTTGCGCCTCACCCCTTGGCGAGTTGCTCCCCCATCAGGCGGTGCAGCAGATTGATCCCCTTCAGCGGACGCACCATCACCTTGAAATGCGTGATCTTGCCGTCATCGCTGAAGGTGATGATGTCGACGCCGTTGATCTTGATGCCCTCGATCTCGTTTTCGAATTCGAGGACCGCGCCGTTGGCGCTGCGCCATTCGCCGGTGTATTTGAAGCCGGGGCCGCCAAGGACCTTCTCGGCGCTCGCCAGATATTTGAAGGTGATGTCGCGCCCGCGCTGCGGTGTATGGACAACCGGGCTTTCGAACACCGCATCCGGGTGCAGCAGGTCCCACAACGCCGCTGTGTCGTGGGACTTCATGAAGCCGTACCACTTGTCGAGGCCGCTCATGCTCATCATGTCTCCTCTGCAGGCAACGGGCTGGCGCCGGGGGAACGGACCTCTCCGGAGCTTATGCGCATTGACGCATATGCAACTTTATGCATAATGTCAATCACTGTTAAATCCGGAGGCCGGAGTAATGGCGCTTGGTGACGCGATCCTTGCCTGCCTGACCGAACATCCGATGACGGGCTATGAGCTCGCCAAGACGTTCGACAACTCCATTGGATTCTTCTGGAAGGCCGACCACCAGCAGATCTATCGCGAACTCACCAAGCTTCGCGACCGCGGCCATATCCAGGGCCGCGAGGTGGTGCAATCAGGCAAGCCGAACAAGCTGGTCTACACGCTCACGCCGGAGGGTCGCGCCGCGCTTCGGCACTGGGCCGCGCGGCCGAGCGTTCCTGCCTCGATCAAGGACGACCTGCTGGTACGGCTCTACGCGCTCGACAGCGTCGACGTCGAACCGCTGCGCACTGACCTGATGGCGCGGCTGGAACATCACCGCGATCGGTTCGCCCGCTACGAGCGCCTGCTCAACAAACGCTTCCCCCAAGGCACCGCGCCACCAGTCGATGTCGGCAAGCTGCTCGGACTTCGCATCGGCCTCGCCCATGAGCGCGCCGTGGCGGAATGGTGCGAAGAGGCGATCGAGGCGTTGTCGGCGCTGTCTGCCGGCGCGGAGCGCACCAACGTGGTGTCCCTCGAAGACGGCCAGCGCGAAAATCGCGAAAACAACGGCTAGATTCCACTCCAACGGATTCGGAATTTGATGGACGCGCCTTCTTGACGCGAACCTGTCAGCACTTTGCTCGAAAGCGTTCTGAAACCAGCCGATTTGGTGTCCGGTAACTTTTGAGGCCGTCGGTCCAATTCCTTAACCCGTTATTTACCGTAAGGAACAAAAGTCAGGTTCTGAGGCAGACGACCTGCGCGAAATTCGATTGTCTCCTCACGGGGACGCGCGGGGAGGCTGAAGGCGCACAGGTGGAGCGCCGGAGCGGAACCGGACGAGAGCATGAATTCGCGCGTATCGTGGAGTGTTGACGGCATCGATCCATCCGTCCGGGACAGGGCAGAGGCGGCCGCGCGGCGCGCCGGCATGACCCTGAGCGACTGGCTCAATTCCACCATCGGCGAACCGCCCCCGCGCAGCTTCGGCCCATCTTCCAATCAGCGGCCGGCGATGCCGAGCCGGGAAAGCCGCGACGTTGCCGACATTCACCAGCGGCTGGATTCGATCACACGGCAGATCGAACAGATTTCGCGTCCCGCGCCGCGCAGTGAAGCGACCCGCGGCGAGCCGACGGTAGCGCGCCAGCTCAACGACGCCATTTCGCGCCTCGATGCGCGGCTGTCGCAGATTTCCAACCCCGCGCCAGCCCGGCAGGCCCAGATGCAGGAAAAGCAGCGTCAGACCGAACTGGTCGAACGAGCCGCCGCCCAGGTTTATCGCCCCTCGCCGCCGCTCAGCCCGGCCTCGATGGATTTTGCGATTGCCGAAATCACCGCGCGCCAGAACGAGCTCGACAGCCCGTCGCCGCACCACATGCCGCCTCGCAATGGCGCGCCGGGCGCGGCTCCCGCCCAGCCCGCCACGCCGGGCGGCCTGGATTTTTCTTCGCTTGAGCGGCACCTGCTCCAGATCACGAGCCAGATCGAGGCGCTGCAGCGTCCCGATCACATCGAGGAGTCGATTGCCGCCTTCCGCAGCGAACTCGCCGAAATCCGCCAGGCCATTACCGAGGCGGTGCCGCGCCGGGAGATCGAATCACTCGAGAACGAAATCCGCTCGCTGTCCCGCCGCATCGACGACAGCCGCCAGCACGGCAGCGACGGCCAGACGCTGTCCGGCATCGAGCGCGCGCTCGGCGAAATCCGCGAAGCGTTGCGCTCACTGACGCCGGCCGAGCAGCTCACCGGTTACGACGAGGCGATCCGCAACCTCGGCGCCAAGCTCGATCTGATCCTGCGCTCGAACGAAGATCCGTCCACCGTGCAGCAGCTGGAAAGCGCGATCGTGGCGCTGCGCGGAATCGTCTCCAACGTCGCTTCCAACGACGCGCTGTCCCGGCTCGCCGAGGACGTGCACACGCTGTCGGCCAAGGTCGACCAGCTTTCCCGCTTCGATGGCAACAGCAACACCTGGGGACAGCTCGAGCAGCGCCTGACCGCGCTGACGGCGACGCTGGAAACCCGGCAGGCGCCGGCCGCGAGCGACAATTCGGAATTTCTCGAGAACGCGTTGCGCACGCTGTCGGAGCGGCTCGACCGTATCCCGGCCGGCGACGACAATGCCTCGGCGTTCGCCCATCTCGAACAGCGCGTAACCTATCTGCTGGAACGCCTGGAAGCTTCCAACGACCGTTCCGCCGCGCCGACCGTCGACCTGGGACGGGTCGAGGAAGGCCTTCACGATATTCTGCGTTCGCTCGAACGCCAGCATGCCAGCCTGGTTGCGCTCGCCGAAGCCAACCGCAGTTCCGGCGACGCCGCCCAGCCAATCGACACCGGCATCGTCGATCTGGTCAAGCGCGAACTGTCCGACATCCGCTTCAGCCAGTCGGAAACCGACCGCCGCACGCAGGACTCGCTGGAGACGGTTCACAACACGCTCGGCCACGTCGTCGACCGCCTGTCGACGATCGAAGGCGATCTGCGCGACGCTCGCGCCACACCGGTCGCGGCCCAATCCAGCCGGGCACCGTTCGAAATGCGCGACGAGGCCCTGCGCGCGCCGACGCCTCAGGCCTTTACGCCGCCGCCCTTGATGCAGCCCGTGGCGCCACCGCCGAAGCCGGAATTGCCCAATCCCGCCGCGCTGCAAGGGGATCCGCAGGGACACTTTGACGCCGCGCCGCGTGAATTCCACGCCGTGCAGCCGGCCGCGCCCGTAGCTCCGCCATTGCCGCCACGGGCGATCAGCGAAATCCTGGAGCCGCACGCCGCAGCTCCACGCACCGCGATCGCCCCGGAATTGCCGCCGGATCATCCGCTCGAGCCGGGTACGCGGCCGACCGGGCGCGCCTCCACGCCGTCGGAACGGATCGCAGCTTCCGAAAACGCAATCAGCGAGATTGCGCCCGGACCGAAAGAGCCGGTGAGCTCTTCGAGCTTCATTGCCGCCGCGCGCCGTGCGGCGCAGGCCGCGGCCGCCGCGCCACCCCCCGAGAAAGCAGGACGTTCGGCAAAGGCGGCGCCGAAGACCAAGGTCGGCGACAAGGCCAAGGTGGCGGACGACAAGACCCCCTCGAAGATGTCCTCCAAGATCCGCTCGCTGCTGGTCGGCGCGAGCGTTGTCGTGATCGTGCTCGGCACCTTCAAGATGGCGATGACGCTGCTCGATACCGGCAGCGAGGTGCAAGTGCCGACGATGGGACAGTCCAGCGAGCCGGCCGCGCCGGCGCAGGCACCTGTTCTGCCGGAGAGCAGCGCCAAGCCTGCTATGCCCGCGATGCCGACAGCACCGCCCGCGCCCTTGATGATGTCGCCGACGCCGGTCGAGAAGCAGTCGAACAATTATTCCGCACCGAACACGCTGGATAGCGCGCGGATCCCCGTTGCGCCGCCGGCCACGCCGGCGCCTGCGGCCGCCAACGACATCACCGGCGCGATCCCGACGCTGCCGCCGACCGGGGTCAAGCTTGCCATGATCGCAGTGCCGCCGACCGAGCGGCTGCCTGACGGCATCGGCAGCCCGGCGTTGCGCGCTGCGGCGCTGAAGGGCGATCCGGCCGCGGCCTACGAGATCGGCATGCGCTTTGCCGAAGGCAAAGGCATTGCCCCGAACCTCGACGAAGCCGCCAAATGGTACGACCGAGCGGCGCAAGC
>Ga0268266_10002476_pt1 | contig 19728 bp, 20 predicted proteins | sample KBSS13metaG_FD_190356 | JGI IMG/M metagenome (GOLD analysis project Ga0268266, IMG submission 190356) | Switchgrass rhizosphere microbial communities from Kellogg Biological Station, Michigan, USA - KBS S1-3 metaG (SPAdes) (version 2) | ecosystem: Host-associated > Plants > Roots > Rhizosphere... | reverse complement strand
TGTAAGCGTCTAAGAATTCAAAGCCGAGTGCTTGCGAGGTTACCATTATTAGCCCGGCTATCACTAGGATGGCAATGGCGATGATACGGAATGAGTTCCAGGCTGTCTTGTAGGCTTTGGTGGTGTCGCCATTAGCAAAGATCTTGCCCGTATCGACATTGAGCTGTGATGTAATGAGGCTGTCGAGCTTGTCTGCGCCGCTTTGCAACAGTTGTATGCCCGAGCAGATAACCCAGTTCCAGCCTCCTGCTCCACAGTCCAGAGAGTCGTCTGCGGTGTTCTTGCAATTACCGCTGTTGTCTGTTGAGCTACAAGTAGTAGTGGTAATAGGGTTACTAGGGCTGGTATTTATGGAGCCATCTGGCTGTATAGTGAGGTATATGGGCGTATTTGTATTCGCGGCTATCTTAATGCTCTGCTTGATCTCGTACAGACGCCCCGAAGTCTCGCCGTGACTTGTGTCAGTAACCGTGTAGTCTGCTAGTAGAGTGTAGTTGCCCGGTGTGAGGGGTGGTGAGGTAAAACTACCGTCGTCTTTTACGGACACTGTAGTGCTTCCAATCTTTGCGGTGGTGTTGCTGCGGAATGGCTGTATAGTGCCATCGGGTGCCATATAACTGAGCGTTCCCGATGCTGTACCCGTAGTTGTGCTAGTGCCATCTGTCACTGACAATGGAATCAGCACGAAATCGTTGGTGTAGTTTGCCATACCGCAGAAGTTCACGCTATCCGTTTTCGCTACCTTACCCGTGGCAGTGACTGTTACGGTAAATGTCCAGCTAAAGTTCTTTGCGGTATTCGAGGGATTACTTGGTGAATTAACACATGCGGAGTTATCGCCACCCCATATGAAGGGTGTCCTGGTAGCGAACTCTGGATTGGTCTCGCCCTTTAAGACGCCTTTGGGCTGGAATGTGAAGGCTGGGTGGTTGTCGTTATCGGTCGGACTGCTGTTAGATGCGCCTTGCAGGCGCTGAGCGCTTACGGTGTACTGACTTGGATTTTTGCTACCGTTAAGCCGTACGATGAATACTGATCCAGCCATGCCAGTTGGGCCAAGGCTTGACGGTGATATGGCGTTTGCGCCGGGCACAAGAGCGCTCAACACTACGAGGCTTGAGAGTGTTGTGAGCAACAATAAAAGCGCGGCTTTAGGCAGCTTGGCTATTTTTGTAAAATAATTGCCCATTAGAGTGTATGTTTTACCTTGGTACTTATATAAGTACACTATATCATACACCGTGGCGACAAGTGCTACTTTTTGGCGCGTCTTTTCTAGCGGTTAACAGGGTTGCCGTACGTATCGACAAAGCTAGCGTTCATGTTCTGCATAAACATGTCATCAACTTGCCTGGTTATGCTGTTACTACCGCTACTAGGGTCTGATATTGTGTAGTCAAAGGAAAATGTACCTAGGGTGCCAGCTGCATCTTGTAGTATTGTGGAAGCTTTGTCTTGCCATGGTCGATCTTGGGTAAGTCTCCAGTAGAGCGTTCCGCCAGTCATCTGTATGGTAACCGTCTGAAGATCCGGAGACATCTGGTAGCTGAATGTAGGCTGATCATCTGGGTCGCCATAGAGCTCAACAGACGCCTGAGCGTCAGCGCTCAAGCCGTAGAAGTTCCAGAGAGATGTTTTAATTTCTGCAAAAAACTCTGGAAAATGCGCTCCGGCAAGTGACGTAGTGTATTGGTCCAGGAGATTCCTGTAGGCGACAGTGTTATCCTGGGGGGCTTCGGCAGATTGTGTCAGAGCGGCGGCCAAGAAGGCTACGCCAATGGTGCCGGATTCCTGGGGGGTGTAGGCATGACCGTGATATAGCATTTCCCTACTTCCGTTGTCGGTCTCAATCAATAGGGGAAGATTAACCTGCTGGCCATTAATAGTAGTGTCGTAGCCTTCGTTACCAGGGTAATGGTTGCTGAGGTCTATGCTGCTCGTTATGGGTGGAGTGTCGCCAGGCTGCAGCGGTGGGTGCGTTTCCGTGGGGCTTGCTAAGGGGTTTCCAGGTGCATTATTGCCATTTGTACCCGGATTGAGTGTGCTTAATGCGGCTGGGGTATTGTGCTTGCCGCTTTCGGCAGTTGCGATACCGCCAACAACCCCACCGCCTACCAGTAGTATTGCCGCCGCACCTAGTGCAATCGCTACTCTAGGTTGTCTCCACCAGCTTGTACTTTCCCATTTCTGCTGCCGGTCGAGCGCGGGGAAGTTGATCGGTGCTGCCTGTATGTCTGGGCTGTTTGGGGCCGGAAAAGTGTGCGCAGAATTTTCGTTAAGCTCTGGGGTTATCTGGGTGTGGGAGCCACTTGAGTCCTGGGCGAGAGGCGTTGTATTAAGCATCGCGGCGTAGCGGTCAGGCCCCTGCTTGTCATCGGTAGGAGCTCCATGTTCGTAGGCTGCCCACGGATTATCCGCTGGTTTTTGTGGCTGAGAGGGCTCGCCGAAGTCGGGCGCTTCATTATTGAAGTCATGATGTAATACCATTTTATTTAAACTCCACTCTTAAAATTTGACTAAACGCCTCCCCTATGTCCTGCAGGGGGAGCGATACTACCATAAAAATAGTGGCTATGTCGCTAGCTGTCCTTTTAAGGCACCACCATTCAAAATTCAGTAAACACCTTAGCGAGCCAATATTCTGTGATAAAACGCACATTTACTGGGAAATATGCTTTCCTTTCTTAACTTCTGGTTAACTATATAACCTTCTCGCCACTTCGTAGCAAGCAAACTATTGTTGCGGCTGATGCAAAAATATAGCTAAAAACCTTGATTGCAAGCGGATATATCGCTATAGTGAAGAAAAATGCAGAACGTAATACAAAAACTATCAACTATGGCCATTTTGCCGCTGCTGCTAGCGGTGCTCGTGCCGGTATTTGCTGTCGGTTCAGTTTCGGCCAAGACGGCACCAGGCGGCACCTGTAGGCTGCTCACGAATCAAGGGCAGCCCTCCACCAAAGTTGCGAAATGTATAACTTTCATGCCAAACCACACAGATACTAACGGAACATCCTTTAGTAACTCAAAATGCTACGGCCTTAGTGAGCACAACGGTTCGGTTACCATCGAACAGAAACTGTCTTGCTCGAACCCACTAATGAGTGGGGCGAAGCTAGTAACGTGTCCCGATGGCTCGCCCGCCCCCAATAACGACAAGTCCAAGTGTACCTCTAGCACTGGCGTTACTTGCACCGATGGCTCAGCACCCCCATGCGACACTAATGCGGACCCGGCAGCCACGGGCGGTAACTGCGCTAATTTAGCTCACTGTGATCTTATATCCAAATACATCAATCCGTTCATTAACTTCTTGTCTGCGCTAGTTGGCGTGGCAGTGGTGATATCCATAGTTATTGGCGGTATACAGTACGGCAGCTCGGCGGGTGATCCACAAAAGGTCACTGCCGCCAAAAACCGCATACGCAATGCCATCATTGCTCTGCTGACATTCCTGTTTCTGTATGCCCTGCTCAATTTCCTCATTCCTGGAGGTTTAGTGTAATGAGTGGAGTATTATAGCGATATGTTTACTGTGCTTCTCTCACCACTTTGGCAGACATTCGCAGCCACCTGTGATAAGCCTACGTTTTTTGGACTGGTTCCGTGGTACCAATATCTCACGCTCAAGACAGACCCTATTACTAAGGCGTGTACCATTACTAACTTCGACGATGCTAGCAAAGTACTAGGTGTTCATAGTTCGTTCCTGCTTATAATCATGGCCATCTTAGACGACCTGATTCGTGTCACTGCCCTGCTGGCTGTCGGCTATGTGATATACGGTGGTATACAATATGTAACAAGCCAGGGTTCGCCCGATTCGACCAGAAAAGCCCAGCAAACCATCATTAATGCGCTTATTGGTGTGGTAGTGGCTATTTTGGCCGCCTCCATCGTAGGATTTATAGGAAGTAAACTCGGCAGCTAGCATGCATACGATCTTTTCGGTTATAGTCACCACTACTGGTTTGCCAAAGGCAGCAGCCAATAACGACACACTGACAACAGTGCTCAATATCGTCTTCGCTCTCACGGCGTCCATATCGGTACTTATGATCGTCATCGGCGGGTTCCGTTATATAGTTGCGCACGGTGACCCAAATTCCACTGCCCAGGCCAGGAACACTATCCTCTATTCGCTTGTTGGTCTGCTGGTGACCATGACTGCATTTTCGATAGTAACCTTTGTAATAAAAGGAGTCGGCTAGCATGAAACGCCTCCTAGTCATTATAAGTACGTTACTTTGCTTGATGGTTCCAGCATCAGCATATGCCTACAATCCCCTTTCCGATGCATGTGGCGCAGGCGGTACAAACGGGGGCGTAAAAAGCTCGTCTACGTGTTCTGCTGGTACATCTGACCCCATTAGCGGTCCGAATGGTGTGCTGAAAAAGGTGTCATTGATTTTGGCGATCATTGCCGGCATAACTGCGGTTATTATCATTATTTTTAGCGGCTTTCAGTACATCATATCGGCTGGGGATCCGCAGAAGGCGGCGAGGGCGCGCAGCGGTATTGTGGGTGCGGCTGTTGGCTTGGTTATTATTGCAGCCGCCGAGACAATCGTAATATTCGTGGTAAGTAAAGTATGAGGAACTACATGAAACGTATCAGGTTATTTATGGCGGCATGCGCCGTTTTTATAGGGATGGGTGGCATGGTGCCGGCTGTGGCTATGGCAGATTCGGCACAATCCACCGTGTGTACCACGCTTGGCAGTAACAGCAGTTGTACGTCGACTCCGCATGGGAGCGTCAGCCTCAGCAAGGTCGTTACGGCGATTATCAATATCTTTAGCGTCATCATCGGTGTTACGGCCGTAATTATGATAATGGTGGGCGGTTTCCGCTACATCACTTCTGGTGGTGATAGCAGTAACATCACTAGTGCCAAAAACACGGTTGTGTACGCCATCATAGGTTTAGTGATCGTAGCTATGGCACAGTTCATAGTCAAGTTTGTGCTTGATAAGCTTAAATAGATACAGCACAGAGTTGCAAACAGAGTGGAACCAATGATATAACTAAGGACAGTATTCAACAAGAAAGGATCGTAAAAAGTAACATGTTTAGGAACTTACGTAACACAATCGTATCGCTTCTGAGCGCCGCTACACTCATGGTGGTGCCTCTGGCTGTGCCTGCTCTGGCATCTGCAGCCCCTACAAGCGGCAGCGGTGCTGACATTCAGGGCTGTCTTGCTCAGGGTAGCAACCTTGATGCGACTGGCTCTGCCACCGAGTGTAACAACACCAACACCGATGCCGGTACAACTAACATCAACGACATTATCAAGACTGTTATTAACATCTTCTCCGTTATCGTGGGTGTAGTGGCGGTTATTATGATTATCGTGGGCGGTTTCCGCTACATCACTTCTGGTGGTGATAGCAGTAACATCACTAGTGCCAAAAACACCATTATCTACGCTATTATTGGTCTTGTGGTAGTTGCTCTGTCGCAGTTCATTGTCCAGTTCGTACTGAACAAGGTTACGACTACCTCATAGGGTCTTAGGTCCTGTACAAAAAACCCGCCATGTCTGGCGGGTTTTTTTGTTATGCTTTGTCTCGACCGTCGGCGTCTATGAGTGTACGGTCCGGGCATACACTCAAGAATTAGGATCGTGAAGATAGTAGGCGGGCAACGCTTGAACTGGAATGAAGCTACGGGCGGAAGTCCGTAGAGACTCACTTCTGGGATGGATAACCTGCCCTCTTTAGAGATGTAAAGCAAAAAACCACCTCGTGATCTACGAGGTGGTTTTATAGTTGCAGACTGGCTTAGATGACTTGAATCTTCTTGACTGTGTCTTGCTTGACCTTAGTAAAGCTGACGGTAAGAACGCCGTCTTTTAGTACGGCTTCGATGTCCTCTTCCTTGACTGGGACTGGCAGTGCGATACTGCGGCTAAATTCGCCCCAGTAACATTCCTGTACGAAGTAATTCTCTACGTCGTCTTCGGTGCCAGCACTCAGTGTGCCGCGAATGCTCAGTGTGTTATCTGCGATGCTGACATCGAGATCACCTTTATTCACGCCTGCAGTGCGGGCTTTAACGACCAGTTTTTCCTTTGTCTCGTATACGTCGACAGCTAGCTGACCTGGCAATACAGCCTCGTCTTCGTCCCACTCGTCGGTAGGTGCAGCAGTCGTTTGTGACGCCTGGGAGTCGTTGACTATAGGCGCCGCATCGTCGTCCCCGAGAAATGCGGCAGTTAGCTCATCTTCTTCCAGTAATAAATCATCGTCGCGGTTTCGTCGCGCCATATAGTTGTTACCCTCCGCCCCTCTCTTTGCTCTGGGGCTTACGTTGCTTCTTGCCTTTTTGTGTTAAAGTCAGTATAGCTTAGTACAATAACAGCGTGCAAGGTGGGTTGTACATATTTACAACGGAATAAATACAACATGAGCATTATTGAGGATGTGGTCAGTCTGTTTGCTCCACATAGCTGTGTGGGTTGTGATGTGGAGGAAGATCGACTGCTGTGTGAGGGGTGTAGCGAGAGCTTGGCGCTAGTGCCGTCACGGTGCTATCGCTGTAAAGCTGTAACGCCTGATTATGTAGTTTGTGAGGCATGTAAGCCGCATACGCCGCTACGCCAGGTAGCGGTCTACACACACTACACGGGACTTGCCAAAGAGCTGCTGCATCGCATGAAATATGAACGTGCACGGGCGGGTGCTGGTGAAGTTGGCCGCTTACTTGCGGCTCACGGTGCATATTTCCCTCCCAATCTAGTTTTGGTACATGTACCTACCGCCACCAGCCGGGTGCGGATGCGTGGATACGACCATGCCGCACTATTGGCTCGAGAGATTTCTCGCAATACCGGCTTATTACGCCAGAGACTGCTAACGCGAGTCGGCCAGGCGCACCAAGTAGGTGCACGTAGGGCGGAGCGCTTGCGACAGCTGGAGGATGCGTTTCGACCGATCCACCCAGAGTGTATCCGTGGCAAACACGTAGTGCTGGTCGATGATGTGCTTACTACTGGAGCGACGCTCGAAACGGCAGCACGGGTACTACGGCGAGCCGGAGCCGCTCGTGTGAGTGCAATTGTGTTTGCGCAGGCCTAGGAATCTAGCGTCTATGCTGGTATAATCACCCCTGTTCTCTAGTATTGGAAAGGTGTCCTAGTGGTCGACGCCAGTCAATCCCAAAGGGGTTGACCAGGTAGCGGACTGGTACAATTGTTACCAGTGAGCGTTCTCGACCACGAAAGTGCATGACTTTCTAATGAGGAAGGGTGTCCGAGTGGTCGATGGAAACAGTCTTGAAAACTGTCGTGCCTGCAAGGGTACCGTGGGTTCGAATCCCACCCCTTCCGCCAAACAGTTTCATCTGTTAAAATTACACGTAACGCTTTAAAGATCGGCTTACCACTGGCCGGAAAAGAGCAGCCGGACAAAATGTCGCACCATTTTGCCCGTGCGTTGAGAAAAACCAGAATGGTTTGTCTCAATACCTTGGAGAGGTACCCAAGTGGCTGAAGGGGACGGTTTGCTAAATCGTTAGAGGGGCGCGAGTCCCTGCGAGGGTTCGAATCCCTCTCTCTCCGCCAAATAAATAAGGTCTGTCGTAAGGCAGACCTTATTTATTTGGCTCCTGCATCTGGCGTCTTTTGTAGTACAATAACGCTTATGGACAACATGCAGCCCGGACAAGTCATTATTCCTCGTGGCTCAGATGAGCCGAAGCAGCCAGGAGCCGGCGCTCCCCAGCCTGAACGACCACTCGAGAGTCCAGGCCCAGATCCAACGCCCGTACCGACTCCTAGCCCTACCCCTGAGCCAGCAGCTCCCGAGAGGACTGAAGTGTTTGCGTATGAACAGGTCCCCAATTGGCAATCTCAGCAGGAACTGCCTGCCACTCAGCCACAAGACTATCCAGCCGATGCTATAACGTGGACTGCTTCCGAGTTTGTCGCTCACGAAAAGAATATTGCCTGGTACGGTGTGTTTGTCATCGCTGGCCTGGTTGCTGCCACGCTTGATTACCTTGCCACTAAGGACAAGTTCTCTACGGGTGTCATAGCGCTTGCAGTCATAGCACTTGCAGTGTTTGCTGCGCGCAAGCCGCGGACCCAAGAGTACGCGCTAACCCACCAGGGGGTGCAAATCGGGGTCAAAACCTATAGCTTTCAAGATTTCAAAAACTTCTCAATAGCTCAGGAAGGCGCAATAGCCAGCATCGTCTTCATACCGCTCAGGCGCTTTATGCCCGCGCTTACCATCTATGTTTCTCCAGACATGGAAGATCATGTGGTAGATTTTCTAAGTGCTATTCTTCCCTTTGAGGCGCATAAAGCCGACGTCTTGGACAGCCTGATGCGTCGCATCCATTTCTAATACCGCTTCTACGTCCGTTTCAGGAATGGTACTAGCATGTAGCTGAAGATAGTGTCACAGAGAATGACGCTTATTTTTATGGTCAATTGACGGGATGGTAAGCCACTCAGCGCCCGGGATGAACGTGTCGGAGATAACGACGCGACTCATGTTTGGGTGGTATTCCTGTTCGGTAGCGGTATCAATACCGAAGTGCGTTTGCGGTAAGCCTCATAGGCTTTGTTGCCGTCGTAGTGTTTCTCTAGGGGTGGAATACCCGAAACTTTAGTGATGAGTATGGTTATGGTTACTGCTCCCAGTATTCCCCACCAGCCGCCAACGCTGAACGCTACCAGGGCTGCGCCCCACCAGGTAACCACTTCACCGAAATAATTCGGGTGGCGGCTAAAGTGCCACAATCCCCTGTCCAGTATGTCGTGTGAACCTTTTGGTCGGTAGGTGATAAAGGTTGCTAGTTGCCAATCTGCCACAGCTTCGAACCCTATGCCAAACAGCCACACTGCCCAGCCCACATAGCTCAACGCATCTGCTTGATGCTGCGTAAAAGCTAACGCAATCATGGGTGTGCTAATGGCGACGAGCAGTAATCCCTGGAGTAAAAAGATGTTGGTGTAGGCCTTGCGTTGTTCCGCTCTGCCCCACTTGTTTCGTAATTCCTGGTAGCGGTGGTCTTCCTCTTTTTTAGGCCAATTACGCCTAGCAATATGCGTGAACAGTCGTAACCCCCACAAAGTGACCAGGGCCGCACTTACCACCTGTAAGCTGCCGAAGTTAGACCTAAGCGCTAAGCTCACCCATGCCACAAGCACAAACCCTATTCCCCATGCACTGTCCACGACATCATACCGTTTGCTGGCTAGCGCGACACCGTACCATAGCGTCATATAGCTCAATACCACCACAAGTAATGCTATCCAAAATACTACTACTTCCATACCACTAGCATAGTGGATGATAGGGGCTTGCACTAGGTGTGCATGTCCTGCACGGCGAAGCACAGCATACTAGCACCACATTTTGACGATTCGCCAAGATGCACTATCATGTAAGTATAAAAGCATGGAGGGAGGTCTAAGATGTATGATCAAGATGAAGCACCTACATTCCGTCGTGGACTTTGGGTTATTCTGTGGTTTGTCGTAATCATAGCAGTACTATGGACGCTGATATGGCTGATATTTTTCCGGCACTCGTCGCCGAAGACTCCCACTCTGCAGGGCTCAAACACTAACCAGAATCAGTCCTCAGATAACAAATCGAACAGCAACTCGGGATCGTCAAAATCATCAGACAAGAATGGCGCCAACAATGGCGGAGGTGGTGGGAACGCTGCTCCTTCCGCTCCTTCAAACACCTCTGGAAGCTCCGCGAATCAACTTGCCAATACTGGGGCCGGTGATGTGGTGGTGCCGTTTGTGGTTGCCAGCGTTGCTGGTACGGCAATATATTATGTTCGCCTTCGACGAAAAGCCCTTTCCAACTGAACCCATTTCACATCTCCCCCAAGCTACAAACCCTCCCGGCGGCACCAGCTACTTGTTTTGTGCGTCAGTGTAGCTATAAGCTACACTTCCTTACAAGAACAAGTACCTGGCATTCACTGGGAAGGCTTTTGCTTTTGGGGGGAGATATGAAATGGGTTCATTAGCAAATAACAGCATCAGAGCTGCTATACTGAACCTAGAAAAATGAATGGCTATCGTTTAAGATAGCGCTCAAACGCGCGAAAGGTTTGCTATGACCCGGCCCCAGAAACTGCTGCAACGTCCAGGCTATCGGTATCTACTTATCGGCGGCAGTGTGTATCTATTTGAGCTGGCAGTAATTGCTGTCGCACAGGCACTTGGCGCTAGTGCTGTGTGGGCGGTGGCTATCAGCTTTTGCCTGGGTACGTTAGTATCATTCTTTTTACAAAAGCTGGTGACCTTCGGTGACAAGCGCATGCACCACAAAATCCTCATTCCCCAGCTCGTTGCTACGGCCCTGCTCATACTATGGAATCTTGGTTTTTCGGTGTTACTTACCAAGCTTTTGCAGAGCCATTTGCCTGCCGTTGCCACCCGTACACTCGCGCTCGGCATAACTACCGTCTGGAATTTTTATCTCTACAAAACACGCATCTTTAAAAATAGTAATGAAGAGCTATTAGGGTGAAAAGCGTCTACCACCCAGATGCCAGCCCGCTGGTGTTGTTTGGCAAGACTAGTTGGCGTTGGTTTGTACGTTTGCTGGCAAGAGCAGCACGTAGCGCTAGTTTCCGCCGCAACTATGCCCTAACTGCCGTAGGAGTACTGTTTGCCAGCACACTTCTCTGGGCCATATTGGGCGCACGATTGCAGGTGCATAACGCCGATCAACTGTCCGACCCTTATTTGTTCAGTTCGTGGGCTACGTTCCAGGGGGCGTCTTTCCCCGGCTCTCATACGTTTTTGCTCAAGTGGCCTATTTTTTGGCTGGTGAGCGTGTTTGGCGTGAGCTCTACGAGTTTACTTGTGGCAACCGTGGCTGTGGTGCTGGTAACGGTGGCGACGCTAACGGCTATCTTGTATAAGATTGATCGGCGGCCGTTAGTATTTGGTACGGTGTGTCTTGGCTTGAGTCTAGCACTGTTGCTCATTCCTGCTCAGCCGTATGCCGGCGGTATCCTGCCGGTGAATATGGCCATGCTCACAACGCGCAATTTGGAGTACGCTGTATATCTTGTGTCGCTGGCGCTTTTTGCCCGTGCCCGACGGCTACGTAGTAAAGGCTTCTTGCTTGGCGTGGCACTGCTGGCACTGCTTATCGCTAGCGATAAACTGTTCCTGAGCTTGAGTGTCGGCGGTTCGCTGGTGGCATTATTAGTGTATGCGCTGTTCAGCAACTGGAGTGTAACGGCATTCATGGTGCGTTGGCTAGTGGGCGGCATAGGGGCTACCCTTGGGTCGGTTGCATTGTTGCTATCCATCTCCGCAGTCCGTCTGACTCATCTGACCAGCAGCGTTGTGGCCACTCCATATGGTGTCTTGCAAAGTGGAAAGAGTGTGGTGCTTGGTGTAGCGTATGCCATCCTAGGCTTTCTCACGAACGCTGGGGCGAATCCCGCGTATGACAATACGGTTTTGGGACAACTGCCAGGCGGCATGGTGCATCGCTTGTGGAGTGTAACCGGGCTGGTTTACCTGGTTACTGCTAGTTTGCTGCTGTATGCATTGGTAGCGGTTTGGCGTGTGGTACACCCTACGCTCCGGACGGTGCATAGCCATGTTCGACTCCCCGCTGCGCACTTGCTGGCTTTGGCGCTCATATGGTCGACTGTTGCAGCTTGTGCTGTATTTGTGGTCACCAATCACTATTACGCGGTAGACGCTCGCTATCTTACCATAGGCTTTTTTGCGCTGGTAGTGAGCCTGGCGGTCTGGCTACGCAGGCTCGACTGGCAGCGGCCAGAAAGTCTGCTTATTATTGGCTGTGGTTTGGTGGTCTCACTAGTGTTGGCTGGCGTGATGGCATTCCATATTTCCACCGGGCAGACTACTGCACTGACCGCTGTGAGTACGCGCAACAACCTGGTTGTGGCCGCGCTTAAACGGCACAAGGTTGACGTGCTGGTTGGAGATTACTGGCGTGTATTGCCGATAAAGCTGGCTTCGAATGGCAACCTTACTGTCACTCCCCTCTCAAGCTGCACTCAGCCTGTCAGTACTCTCACGAGCAGTGCTTGGCAGCCCAATCTTACCAAACACAGTTTTGCCTACCTGGTGACGCTAGATGGTAGTCTCACCAACTTCCCTGCTTGCTCGTTGGCGCAGATAACTGCCAAATACGGCCACCCGAACGCTACGCAAATCATCGCCGGCAGTCTGGCTAAGCCTCGTGAAGCGCTTTTGTTTTACGATCAAGGTGGTCACATGCCGCAGCGTGCTGTCACTCAGGTTGCCCAGGCAATTCTGCCCATAGCTCTAGAACGTCTGGACGCCACAGGCTGCAATCAGCCAACCATTATGAATGTAGTCGCCCACCAGGATGACGATCTGCTATTCCTGAGTCCCGACCTTCTGCACGATATCCAATCAGGCCGTTGCGTACGGACAGTCTTTCTCACAGCTGGCGATAGTGGCCAAGGCAAGTTCTACTGGCTGGATCGCCAGCTTGGCGCCGAGGCAGCCTACAGTAGCATGCTTGGCAGCAAGGCTGTGTGGGATCAGCAAACGGTCAAGCTTGCACCCGACGAATACGTAACAGTGGCGACCCCGCACGACAATCCCAAAGTATCACTCGTTTTCTTCAATCTCCCCGATGGTAATCTTCAAGGGCAAGGGTTTGCCAGGTCTGGCCAGCAGAGCCTAGCCAAGCTGCATGCCGGTGCCATTACGCATCTACGCACGGTCGATGGCCAGTCCAGCTATACGTCTCAACAGCTAGTTGATGCACTAAGCATGCTTATGAACACCTACCAGCCGGCCGCTATACACACGCAGGCCGACGTGCCGAGCGATACATACCCCGACCACAGCGACCATATCACCACTGGTCTCTATGCCGATAGCGCTGCTACGCAGTACGATCAGCAGCATTTCGGTGATGCGCTCGCCATCCCCGTCATCAAATACATCGGCTATCCTATCCATGGCTACGCTAGCAATATCTCAGATGGGGATCTGGCTCAGAAAGAAGCAGCCTTTTTGGCTTATGCCCGGTACGATGGCGGTGTTTGCCACTCGGTAGTCCAGTGTGCCGAAACACCGACCTACGGCGCATACATCTCCCGTCAATATACCGAAGATGCCGGTGAACAGTAAAGCTACTGCTCCAGATAAGCTAAGTTCTCGTCCGTAAACACTTCTTCGATGCGTATAATCCGCTTCAGCTTTGGCTTTAGTGTCATATGTACCTCCTATGGCAAGTGCATCGTATCGGCTATTGCCGTACGTGGTCTGTAAGATTAGTTGCAACTGCCTTTCCGAGCCGTCCACGGCAAATCATGTTACGCGGCATCCGCTTCTTGGCGCGGCGCGACAGTTGCCGGCAAGTTTCTAGATAGCAGCAGTGACAAAAATGCGACGACAAATGTCGCGAACAGTCCCAGCTTCAGAGCTTTGAGTTCCGACTGCTGATACAGGTCGCCCACGGTTTGAGCGGTAGCCGGACTGCCGCCTTGGGCGACTACATACTGCTGTGCTTGAGACTCCGATACCACCTGGACGCCGGTTTGGGCTTGAGCTACAATCTCGCTCTTGGCGGTTGATGATAGGCTGGAGCTACTCTGCACCGCCGACGTAAAACCAGACGTGAGCATTAGCATAAACACCGACCCCGCTATAGCCGTCCCAAACGAAGAACCCAGGTTCTGGAACGTCCCCTGCAGACCCCCAACCTCTGCAGTATCTTCCTTTGGCACTGCTGACATGTTTACGTTGCCGAGCTGTGACGCCAGCAGACCAAACCCGGCACCCACTATGAACATACCAACCGAAAACAGCAGCCCCTTCAGGGCGGGTTCTATCGAGCCAAGCACAGTTAGCACACCTACGGCCAGCGCCAGCTGTCCCCAGCGACCGATGTTTTTTGCGGATCGGGCGGTAGACAGCTTGGAGCCAATGGCCGAAAACGCCACCAGGCCGATGGAAAGCGGTATCAGTTTGACCCCTGTTTTCAGCGCGTCGTACCCCAAGATAGTTTGCAGGTACACCGGTATCACAAAGAACAAAGCGGCGATCACAAAATACTGGCTCATAAAGGTGCCCAAGCCACTCCGCAAGGTGCCTATAGACAGCATGGAAACCTTTAGCAAGGGGTTCCGGTGTTCCCTTTCCAGCTTCCGCTGTCTACCAAAGAACAGCCACAGCACGCCGATGCCCGCCAAAATCAGATAAGCTACCAAAGATATTCCGAGCGGAGCAATCTCCTTGCCATTGACGGTCGGCGAATCCAGCGGATTTACCCATCCCCACGTTTTGCTTTGCAATGCACCAAACACCACCAGCGCCATACCTGCCGCCGCCTGCATAGAGCTGAGTATGTCGATTGATGTTTTTGTGTTCGCCGGTTCGTCATGAATCTTATTGGCCACCACCAGCACTCCGGCCATAATCACCGTTTCGCTTGCGAACACATACCGCCAAGATAAATACGTAGTCACAAACCCGCCGATGATCGGTCCAACCGCTGCCGCCAAACCAGTAACCGCCCCGAGTATAGAAAATGCCGCTACCCGGCTCTCCCCCGTGTAGTTAATGGCGGCTAGGGCTGCAATGGCCGGTATCACCAATATCGCTCCCAGCCCCTCGATTAGCGACCAACCAAACAGCAGCACACCCAAACTAGGCGCAAGCGAGGTAATGAGTGATCCGATGCCATATATTACCGAGCCAATGCGGAAGGCATTGTGTCTGCCCCATTTATCACCCAGTTTGCCACCGGTTAGCATCAATGCCGCCATGGTTAGAGCGTAGAATGTGATGGCTGCCTGCATGCCCGAGATGGTCGTCCCAAGGTCTTTAGCTACTGTGGAGATAGAGACGTTCATGACGGTACTATCCAGAATCATCACAAACTGCGAAACCGCCAGGATGATTATAACCAGCCACTTTTTCATACGCCTAGTTCCGTTCTGCCATAGCAGCCCCCAGTTTCCTTACGGCCTTGTCTGACTGCCTATTGTAAGGGCCGGCTTATGAACAATCTGTGGCAGACTTCACCAAAATACACATCCACTCATCACCCTAGGCGGCTATCAATTCCCGGGCGTTAGCAATGATCGCGGCATGATCCTTTTTGACACTCCCTAGGCGGACCGGACCATCCTCCAGTACTACGTAATGTTCTGGAGAGCTGGCATCACCTCTGTTTTGTTGCTGCCACTCACTGGCAATTGCAGTTAACATTTCTCCTTCTAGGGTTAGGCGTGCTGCTGCCGAAGATCGAATGAATGCCCTTTTCGCACCTTTTGTCGACTTTGCCAATGGTGAATGCAAACCGGTAATGTCCAGACGGTTTACCGAAAGATGGACAGAGCGCACTAGACCGGCTTTGGCGAGTCGTGCAGCAAGACTGAGTGGATCTCGGAATCTCTCCCCTTTTTCTTCAACCTGGCAGTGCAGCAGATCGTACGTTATACCCGTGAAGCCTTGCCTGGCCATGGCGGCCTCAATTTCCGGAATACTTGAGTCGTCGGTCAAGCCCATGCGACGCCAATCCGATGCTTTCGGTTGAAAGGTACGTTCGGCAAATGGTGCATTCTCATCGTTGTATATGACTTCTCCACTCTCAAAGCCAGGGTATAGTACCGCGGCTAATTTGTCGGTAATGCATTGTACCCGGCGCATTTGCATAAGTGATTCTCGCCACTTAGGGACGGTCCGGGCGACTATGCCGTTATCGCCTACGTCGTTGCGAAACGAAGAATGCAGGCTACGTACCAAGCGCCTAAAGGCTTCATCCTCATCAGACCAGTCCTTACGGGCGTCATGGCCCAATTGGGTGAATTGATAACCCCGGCCAAATATAGGTACTGAAGGATGTGCGGATGCTTCCTCAAGCATGGTTGCTCGATATGATAGGCGCCCCATGAAGCGGCTTATGTTTGTTGGTGTCAGCTCCATGCCATCGGCACCTGTGGCCTCCGTATATTGCTCGTGTGTAGCAACTGACCCCACTACCATTAATTGCTTTGGCAAGGGAGAGGTTTGAAATCAGAAATAGCGTGTCATGCGCCTCGGGCATTAGCCTCTATTGTAAGCCAGTAAACATCTCATGCAAGCTATCGCTTATGGCAAATATTATGTTGATTGTACTAGACAAAACGATGATAATATGCTAATGTTTATACAGTTACTGATCTCCCAAAAAACAAAAAAACTATGCCAACCCTAGAACAATTACCCAATACAGAACAGCAACTCGGGGAAGCCGAGCAGATAGCCTGGAACGCTTTACGGCGACAGCTTATAGAGCGGGGTGATCGTCAGCTTCCCGATGAACCAGATCAAGGATATCGAATAGAGCGCACTGAAGCACACGAGCCAGTTTCTGTTGAGTCTGCATTCCCTGCAAAAGATAGCGACGAACGGGCCACCGAGTTTGCTCGGCACTATGTGGATGGCACGCTACCATTAAATATTGTCGAAGATGCATGGAAAGGAGTACAGTCCGGTGAACCCGGGTTCGTAGCATATTTCGGGGTACCGGCATCTCGTTATAAGGCGGCGGTTGAGAGCGGTTCTATCCCCGATGGGCTTTTTGATACTACTGGCAAAGTAATGCACACCGAGCCCGGCGCCTCGGAATTAGGTACGCTACTTACTCAAGATGAAAAAGAGCAGGCAGTTGAAGCCTATTATCACAAGGAAGTCAAACAGGTGCAACGCTATTATATAGATGACCTAGAAGGCGTTAAAACTGCCAATGGCTTGGATGCCCGTGACACGCTCCAGATTTTGAGTGAAGGTTATGACCTTACCGATGGCGGTAAAAGCATACGCTTGCTCAACTTTTCAACTCAAAAATTGAGCGAGGAACAACTTCGACAAGCTGTTAACGCGGTTCGTTCAATCTCTGACAAAAGTGCGGGCGGTCTTTTCGATCAGCTGCGCACTATAACTATACTGCCGGAAGACAGCCCATGCCTCCGTCAAGAAGTTACACTTCTTGACGGGACGAAGGTAAATGCACCGCTTAACGGCTTCAAAGAGCCGAATGCCCTAGCGTTGTCAGACCGATTACTCAAAACATCTGAGGAACGGACGCCATCGCCCGTCAATACAGGTGCGTTTTTTGATAAGCATTTACTGCCACATGAGCCTACGGAGGGCCCGAATAAACCTCCGAAAAAAGTCTCGGATAACGAATGGGAGTTAACCTTAGCACACGAGTTAGCACATATTGGCATTCCGGAAGAGGCACAGAAGATGATCCCTCTAACAGGCGTCGCCCCGACTCTGTATGGTCGGTGGAATAAGGCTGAATGGATTGCCGAGCTTGGGGCAGCCGAGTATGCAGGTGAAGATGCCGCCATTGCAGTACCGCAAGACCAGCGTGAAGCACTATCGGCTATGTGGCAGTATGAAAAAGGCAGCAAGGATGAAGGTGTTACCTATGGGCGCGAGCAAGGTCCGCGTTATGTAGTGTGCCGCGAGCTTGATATAGCCAAACCTCTGCCAATGCGACCTAAGAATCCTGGACATGCTCTTGTCACTGACATTACCTATCGGTTACTGCCTGACGCCTAAACGCAATAGAGAGTGGATGGTAGCGTCTAGCCAACGGCTCCTTTGGTGAAGGTTATAAAGTGCTCGTCATTTCGTACACTAGGCCCATGCAGGCTAGCTACGGTCTGCCCACAGGTAGTCCCCTAGCGTGGCAATTCGTTAATCTGACTATGGATAATCTGTGGTGTTTGGTATGGAACGTCTTTTGGTACTTCTACAGGGTCATGAACCTGCCAATGGGTAAAGCGGCCTTCGCCGTACAAGTCAGTTAGTGCAACTACGCCGCCGTTGTTGAGTGTTAGTAGCGACATAGGCTCGCCATTCTCTGTTCTGGTACCCCGACGATGGGCTTCGTCGTCAAGCTTGAGTTGAGCTAAACTCATTTCGTCTGAACCAAAGATTATTGTCGGATCGGAGCTTTGGCCGATGCCATGTTCCGCCAGCCCAGCATCAACACGCGCATTTACATCATGATAGTTTTCACCCTGGGGTGGTCGCCATGTTGCCGTATGGAGCTCTGTATCCGCATGTTGACCTCCGTAGGGATGCTCTGGCGGAAGCTCTCTTAGCTTACGGGCTGGCCAGATAGATGCATTGAGCCTACCTCGATTGCGCTGAGCGGCACTGTTTGCGCCGCTCAGCTGCTCTGTATTTTTCCAGCGCCTAGTGTGCGCCGACCAGCCGCAGCTCTTTGCCTAGCGCACTTGCAACCCGGCTAAGCGTACCGAACGTTGGATTGGTAGTGCCACTCTCAAGCCGTGTAATAGTGTTCTGGGTAACGCCAGCCTTTGTAGCCAGTTCTTCCTGTGTCCACTTCATTGCGTGACGCGCCTTAATAAGACTCTCAGCGAGCTTGTACTCGGGTTCAAGCGTGTTGTAGGTCGCCTTGAGTTCGGGGTCTCGTAGAGGATAGTCTCCCAATCCACTTGCTCTTATCGTAGCACGCCAACAGGGGTAGGGACGGCGGCGATAGCTTCTCAATACGTAGCAGCTACTCGATGATGCCTGCAGTAATTGTTTCTTTTCGATAAAGAAAGTTTTATGCATTTGTTTCCTTCTCCCAAGGAAACAAATGCAGAGGCGCTTTCGCACCGCTGTTATGAGTCTGCAAATTATCAATTGGTGTACCCGACAGGATAGCGGACTTCGTCCTTTTCCGCAGAGTTGTCCTCGGAACAAGTTCCTGCGGGTAACTCTGCTTCACCGAACCTACGACCTACGATATTTTTCTGCGAAAAATTTCTGGTCGTAGGTTCAATCCGACGAGCACCAAAGAAAAAGCCGGTCTTTTGACCGACTCTTTCTTTGGTGTACCCGACAGGATTCGAACCTACGACCTTCGGCTCCGCAAGCCGACGCTCTATCCAGCTGAGCTACGGGTACACGATCTTGAGACAAAACCTACGGTTTTTTCTCAACGGAGCTTGCGAAATAAATTCGCATTCGGCTAAAGCCGAACCACTCCTGCTCTTTTTCCCTCGCCCAGTATCTGGGCGAAATCAAAATTGCAACAGGGGTAATTTTATCATAGGCGTCGCAAAAAAGCTAGCATGCCGTATCTTGGAGTCCAATCTGTTAAAATAATTGTTTAAGGAGAGGTGGCCGAGTGGTTGACGCCAGTCAAGCCCGTAGTGGCTTGACCAGGTAGCGAACCGGTAAAATTTCTTGACCGGTGAGCGTTCTCAACTACAATAGCTATCTGCCTTAATGTCTGGAGAGGTGGCCGAGTGGTTGAAGGCGCACGACTCGAAATCGTGTGTAGGGTCAAACCTATCGAGGGTTCGAATCCCTCCCTCTCCGCCAGGAGAAAATAGCTCACCCTTTAGGGGTGGGCTATTTGCTTCTTGTAGAAGCGGAGGGATTCGAACCCGTAGGTTCGATAACGACTGAAGCTCGCAGGTGCTCGCACCGAGAACTGGAAGAAGATATATGCGCGGAGGCGCCATAATCCCTCCCTCTGCCAAAAGAAAACAGCTCACCCTTCGGGGTGGACTATTTTCTTTTCTAGAGCCTCTAGAACACTGTACCTTCCCGCTCATCAAGCTATGCTATGATGACCCCAATCACGAATTAGCCCCCACCTGGTAACCAAGTAAGCAGCGGACGTAGTGTACGAAGTACCCACGTACGCTTCTTGGGAACGAAGTGACCAAGAAGTAATGCTCCTTGAGCTTGCCAAAGGT
>Ga0268266_10002475_pt1 | contig 19733 bp, 21 predicted proteins | sample KBSS13metaG_FD_190356 | JGI IMG/M metagenome (GOLD analysis project Ga0268266, IMG submission 190356) | Switchgrass rhizosphere microbial communities from Kellogg Biological Station, Michigan, USA - KBS S1-3 metaG (SPAdes) (version 2) | ecosystem: Host-associated > Plants > Roots > Rhizosphere... | reverse complement strand
GTCGTCCTATTCTGAAGATCTCCGCACCGCGGCGCTGGCGTATCACAGGCTGCCGCGGCCCGGTAAACTCGAGATCCAGGCGACCAAGCCGCTCGCCAACCAGCGCGACCTTGCGCTGGCCTATTCGCCGGGGGTCGCCGCGGCCTGCACCGAAATCGCCAACAACCCGGCCGAGGCGGCGTCGCTGACGTCCCGGGCCAATCTGGTTGCCGTGGTCTCCAACGGGACCGCCGTGCTGGGACTCGGCAATATCGGTCCCCTGGCCTCGAAGCCCGTCATGGAGGGCAAGGCGGTCCTGTTCAAGAAATTCGCCGGCATCGACGTCTTCGACATCGAGATCGCCGCCGACACCATCGAGCGGGTGGTCGAGACGGTGGCCGCGCTGGAGCCGACCTTCGGCGGCATCAATCTCGAGGATATCAAGGGACCGGAGTGTTTTGAGATCGAGGCGCAGCTCAAGGCGCGCATGAAGATCCCGGTGTTCCACGACGACCAGCATGGCACGGCCATCATCGTCGGCGCCGCCATCACCAATGCGCTGCTGCTCAACGGCAAGAAGCTGCCCGATGTGAAGATCGTCTGCTCCGGCGCAGGCGCTGCCGCGATCGCGTGCCTGAATCTTCTGGTGTCGCTCGGCGCGCAGCGCAAGAACATATGGGTCTGCGACATTGACGGCGTGGTGCATGAGGGCCGCAACACGCTGATGGACCGCTGGAAGGCGGTCTATGCGCAGAAGACCAGTGCGCGCGTGCTGGCCGACGTGATCGGCGGCGCCGATATCTTCTTAGGAGTGTCCGCGCCCAACGTGCTGAAGCCCGAGATGGTGCAGTCGATGGCCGACCAGCCGCTGGTGATGGCGCTGGCCAATCCGAACCCGGAAATCATGCCGGACGAGGCGCGCAAAGCCCGCCCCGACGCCATGATCTGCACCGGGCGCTCCGACTTCCCGAACCAGGTCAACAATGTCCTGTGCTTCCCGTTCATCTTCCGCGGCGCGCTCGACGTCGGCGCCACCAGCATCAACGAGGAAATGAAGCACGCCGCCGTCGACGCCATCGCGCAGCTCGCGCGCGATCCGCCATCGGATGCGGTGGCCCAGGGTTTTGACAGCGGCGAAACGCAAGGCTTCGGAACGGGCTCGCTGATTCCAAGCCCGTTCGATCCGCGGCTGATCCTGCGCATCGCGCCGGCGGTGGCAAAAGCTGCGATGGAATCCGGCGTGGCGACGCGCCCGATCAAGAATTTCGACGAATACACCGCGCTGCTGGAACGCTTTGCGTTCCGCTCCGGCCTCGTGATGAAGCCGGTGTTTGCCAAGGCCAAGACGCAGCCGGTGCGCGTGATCTATGCCGAGGGCGAGGACGAGCGGGTGCTGCGCGCGACGCAGGTCGTGCTTGAGGAGAAACTGGCGCGGCCGATCCTGGTCGGACGCCCCTCCGTCGTCGAGGCCAGGCTCAAACGGTTCGGCCTCTCGATCAAGGCGGGCGCGGATTTCGATCTCGTCAATCCCGAGGACGATCCGCGCTACCGTTCCTATGTGCAGACCTATATCGACGCGGCTGGACGGCGCGGCGTCACGCCCGAAGCCGCACGTACCGTCGTCCGCACCAACAACACCGTGATCGCAGCACTTGCGGTAGTCCGCGGCGAGGCCGATGCCATGATCTGCGGCGTCGAAGGCCGCTACATGAGCCATCTGCGCCATGTCCGGGAGATCATCGGCTTCCTGCCCGGCGTCAGCGATTTCGCGGCGCTGTCGATGATGATCACCAGCAAGGGTTCCTATTTCATCGCCGATACCCAGGTGCGCCCGAACCCGAGCGCCGAGGAACTCGCGGAGATGGCGTCGCTGGCGGCAAACCATGTGCAGCGGTTCGCCATGAAGCCGCGCGTCGCCTTCGTGTCGCATTCCGACTTCGGCAGTTACGACACCGATTCGTCGCGAAAGATGCGCCGCGCCACCGCGCTGCTGAAGGAAAAGCATCCGGAGATCGAGGCCGACGGCGAAATGCAGGGCGATACCGCGCTGTCGGCCGCGGCGCGCAAGCTGGTGCTGCCGCATTCGAAGCTCGAAGGCGATGCCAACATCCTGATCATGCCGAACCTCGACACCGCCAACGTCGCCTACCAGATGATAAAGACGCTGGCGGATGCACTGCCGGTCGGGCCGATCCTGATCGGGCCGGCGCGTCCGGCGCATATCCTTACCCCGGGGGTGACGGCGCGCGGCGTTCTCAACATGACGGCTGTCGCCGCCGTCGAAGCCCAGGAGCGTGCCGGCCGCGCGCAGCCAACCTTGTTCGGATAGATCCCGGTTCAGAACGATTCAAAACCGGGCGATCCAGCCGTTGGTTCTGGAGCGGTTCTCCATGTGGACCGCTACCGGCTTGGTTTGAAACCGCTATGATCAAGAAAGCGCCTTGGTTCTGCTTATATCAGAAGGTCTGGTGAAGCCTTAGGTCCGCGCAGGCCCCTGCGCGGATGGTTTCGATTTGAGCGTTTGAAAAGCGGATGCGAAACGCCCATAATCGTTTCGCGCCGCCTGTTACCTTTGCATGCCATTCAGTGAGGCCGATCCCATGCCAGCGTTAGTTACCTTCGGGCGAGTCCTGTTCGCCGTCCTCTTCATGTACACGGGAGCGACCAAGCTCTTCGCGATTCAGCAGACGGCGGACTACATCGCGACCAAGGTGACCATTCCGGCGCTGCTTGCGCCCTATGCCTCGCAGCTCGAAACCATGGCGGGCATGCCGATGTCGCAACTGCTGGCGTACGGCGCCGGCGGCTTTGAGATCCTCGCCGGCCTGATGATCGCGGTCAATTTCGGCGCGCGCTTCTTTGCGATCCTGCTGATCTTCTTCGTAATCGCGACGACCTTTTACTTCCACGATTTCTGGAACCAGCCGGCGCCCGAAAATGCCAGGACACTGATCGACGCCTTGAAGAACCTGTCGATCATCGGCGCCCTGTTCATGATCGCGGGTTACGGCCGCGGGCCGCGGCCAAGCGAGCCTGCCTACGGAGATATCTGAAGGTAGAATCAGAAATTCTTGATGATGACGGGCGGCCCGTTCAGGGCCGCCGCGGCGTTTTGCGGCGGTGCGACGTACTCGATCTGCGCGGTGCGTGCCGCCACCCTGCGGGCCTGCAGCCATTGCGGGAACCACATCGCGATGGCGGGGAAGATCAGCACCAGCGCCACGCAGGCGCACTGGAGCACCATGAAGTCGGCCATGCCGCGATAGATCAGCCGCAGGTTCCATTCCTTGACGACCTGCTTGAGATAATAGGCCGACATAGCGACCGGCGGAGACAGGAAGGCGGTTTGCAGCACGACCGCGACGATGCAGCCGAACCAGACCATGTCGTAGCCGAGGCCCTTGGCCACCGGCGCCAGCATCGGCAGGAAGATGAAGACGATGGCCGGCCATTCGAACGGCCAGCCGAGCAGGAAGATCAGGGTGAGGAGCAGGGACATCGTGCCCCAGGGCGGCAGCGGCGACGCCAGCAGGGCATTGGTCATCCAGGTCGCGGTGCCGAGCCACGCAAAGACGGCGCCGAACACGTTGGAGGCCACCGCGAGCAACAGCACCATGCTGGTCGTTGCCAGCGTGGCGTAGCAGGCGTCCAGCAGGCCCTTCCATGTGAAGCGGCCGTAGGCCATGACGAGCAGGATCGCTCCCAGGGCGCCGAACGCGGCGGCCTCCGCGGCCGTCGTGATGCCGGCGAGAATGGCGCCGAGCGTCACGATCGTCAGAACGGTTACCGGCACGAGACCGACCAGGCATTCCCACAGCACGATCCGCATCGAATCGGGTCGCTCTTCGATCGGCACCGGTGGGCCGAGCTTGGGATTGAAGTGGCAGCGGATCAGGGTGTAGGCGATGAACATCGCGGACAGCAGGAAGCCCGGGCCGAACGCCGCCGCATAAAGATCGATGATCGAGATATCGAGCACCGGCGCCATCACGACCAGCATCACGGACGGCGGGATCAGGATGCCGAGCGTGCCGCCGGCGGCGATGGCGCCGGCCGACATGCGTACGTCGTAGCCGGAGCGGATCATCATCGGCCCGGCCATGATGCCGAGCAGCGCAACGGTTGCGCCGACGGTTCCGGCGGCGATCCCGAACAGCGTCGCCGTGAGAATGACGACCACGTAGAGCGCGCCCTTGAGCGGCGCAAACAGGTCGCGGAACGCCCTGAACAACCGTTCCATCAGTCCGGCCTGGTCGCAGATGAATCCCATCAGGATGAACATCGGCACCGCGACGAGTTCGTCCTGCTTCATCAGGCCGATGGTCTGCAGGTAGGCGAGGTTGAAAACGCGCTCGCCCATGCCGACGTAGCCGAACGACAGCGCCAGGAACAAAAGCGTGAAGCTGATCGGCAGGCCGATGAAGATCACTCCCAGCATCACCAGGAGCATGGCAAGTCCGAGGAGCTCGAGCCCGGTCATATCTCGATCTTCTCCTTGTGCGCGAACTCGCGTCCGAACCGGACCTGGTACCAGCACTTCAGGACTTCGGAGACGCCCTGGATCATGAGCAGAAGGGCGGCCAGCGGGATGGTGGCCCGGAACGGCCACATGATCACGCGCCATACGCTTTCCTGCGATCGTTCGCCGGTGTCGTAGGAGTGCCATGCGTCGTCGATGCTGATCAGCATGAACGTGATCATGGCCGGATAGAAGAACACCATGTAGGAGACCAGATCAACGACGCCCTTTTGTCGCTCCGAATAGTTCTCCCAATAGATGTCGGTGCGAACATGGGCGCCCTTCAACAGGGCGTATCCAGCGCCAAGCATGAATGCCGCGCCATTGGCCATGAAGCTCGATTCATAGACCCATATGGTCGGCGCGCCGAAACCGTAGCGCATGACAACCTCGTAGGAGATCGTCACCACGAGGAACAGCATCGTCATGGCGATGAGCTTGCCGGTCACGTCCGTAAAGCGGTCGATCGCGCGAATGATCGCGTAAAACGCGCGCGGAAATTCGCCGCCCGGATGGTCCGGGACCGAAGCACTTGTAGCACCCGACGACATGATCACTTCTCCTCAGACAGTGCTGGCGCCCGGCGGTGCGGACGCCAGCAACTCCGCTTCAGTCGAGAAAGATCACTTCTTGGTCAGGTAGATCTTGTTCTTCCAATAATACTCGCCGGCAAAATTGTATGGCGGGAACCAGGAGAGCTTGAAGGGCACGATCTGCTCGGCATAGGCCTTCTGACTGTCGATGACCTTCCGGTAGAACGGGTTCTTTGCCGCATGCTCGGTCTGGATCTTCTCCCACTCGTCGAGGAAGTTCTTCAGGATCTCGTCGGGTGTGCGATGCATCTGCACGCCCATCTTGATCAGGTCCTGGCAAGCCTGCGCCGTCTCGCGATTGAAGGCGAAGTTGCGCTGCGTCGTTGCATAGACGCTCGCCACCTTGATGATTTCCTGCAAGTCCGGCGTGAGCTTCTTCCAGACGTCGCCGTTGATCATCAACTGGCCGCCGGTGACCGGCTCGTGCATGCCCGGCGTGTAGTAGTGCTTGGCGACCTGGTGCAGGCCGAGCTTCTTGTCTTCCTCGCAGTTGATCCATTCGGCGCCTTCGATCACGCCGCGCTCCATTGCCGGCACGATCTCGCCGCCGGGAATGGTGACGACTGACACGCCGAGCCGGCCGTAGGTTTCCGCACCGATGCCGTAGATCCGGTACTTCATGCCCTTGAGGTCGGCGAGGCTGTTGATCTCTTTCTTGAACCAGCCCAACCCTTGCGGATAGTCGGTCGGGATCGGGAAGCCGACGACGTTGAGTTTCAGGACGTCGCGGTAGAACTCCTCGAGCAGCTTCATGCCGCCGCCGTCATAGTACCAGGCCCAGTAGTCCGAACCGTCCATGCCGAACAGCGGACCGTGCGACATCGGTATCGTCGCGGTGTTGCGGCCGAGGATGTAGCCGAACGGCCCCATGCCGACATCGAGAACGTTCTTGGAGGTGGCGTCGAACACCTCGAACGGCGGCACGATCGCGCCCGCCGGAAGCGTCTCGATCTTGAGGCGTCCGGCCGTCATCTTTTCGACGGTCTCGGCCCACAGCTTGAAGATGAGATGGAAGTTCGAGGATGCAGGGTGGGTCGACTGACCCTTCAGAACTAGCGGCTTTTCCGTAGTCTGAGCGTTAACCGGCTGCGCAAACGCGGTGACCATTCCAAGAGTCACCGCTGCAACCATGGTTGAAGCGTACTTCAACATGTTGTGGTCCTCCCGATGATGATGTGTGTCTTTTATTTTTCTTTTCAGGTTGGAACCGAGCCCGCGTGCTGTCAAGCGGTCTCTGTGGAGAGTGGCTGACGGCGAGGCAGGTTGTGCGAAAGGACGACGCTCTACGTGTTGCGCCGCCACGGCGTGACCGTGACGTCATGCGCTGGATCAAGCAGCTGCACGTCTCCGGCGCGCAAGCCATGCCGGGCGAGGATGTCCTGCGGCGAACGGGCAGGGACGCCGGGAAAGCATGGCTCGCCGCCGGGCAGCCGCACGTGCGGTGCAACAGAGAGCCAGAACACGTCATAGCGGTCCATGAACATGCCGAACACGCCGGGACCGCCGATCACGGCGACGGTGCCGTCACGCACGCCGGCATGACGGCAGGCGGCTTCGAAGGATGCTCCGGCGGGATTCCACAGCGTTGATTTCGGATTGGCCGGGTCGGGTGCGAGCGCCTCGACGTTGCGGGTCAGGAAGATCCGTCGGCGCCGCAGCGAGTTCGGCTGGTCCTCGTAGGAATTGCGGCCGTGCAGGATCAGGTCGGCGCGATCGAGGGCGGCGGTAAAGAACGCCTTGTCGCCCTCGAATCTCAATTCGTCAGGCATGACGTTGCGGGCGTCCGCCAGCATGCCGTCCGCGGAAACGATGACATAGCCCTCGATGCGCAGCGCCACTTGTGCGTCGCGCCGCGTTATTCCGAGATCGTCTGTACGACGCTGGAAACCGGACGCGAACTCACCGTCGGCAGTTTGAGATCCTTGACGATGTCCTCGTCATACTGCGCGATGGTCTCCACCGGCGCCTTGGCGCGCATCGCGACCACCTTGTAGCCGCCGGCCTTCAGCTTCTTCAGGAGTTCGGGCAGGGCTTCTGCCGTGTGCTTCTGGAAGTCGTGCATCAGGATGATGCCCTTGCCGTTCTTTTCGACCTTGCGCATCACGGTGTCGATGATGGTTTGCGCCTTGCTTGCCTTGAAGTCGAACGAGTCGAGGTCGCAGGAGAAGATCCCGATGTTGCGGCTGCCGAGATAGGTCACCATCTCCGGCGGATGCTGCAACGCCGGGAAACGGAAGAACGGCGCCGGCGCTTTGCCACCGAGCGCCCACTTCACGGCGCTGAATCCTTTTTCGATTTCATCCTTGCGCTGCTGCTCGGTCAGCTTCTTGTTGACGAGCGCCGCATGCGACCAGGTGTGCGATCCGATCGAGTGGCCGGCCGCCATCACCTGCTTGAGGATTTCGGGATAGTAGGTGGCGTGCTTGCCGATCGGGAAGAAGATGCCGGTGGTGCATTCTTCCGCCAGCGTCTTCAGGACCGAAGGCGTATTCACCGGCCACGGGCCGTCGTCGAAGGTCAGCACCACTTCCTTGTCGCGCAGGAAGTCGAGCTCCTTGAAATGCTCGAAGCCGAAACCGGGGCCGCCGGTCGTATCGATCTCGACGGTACGGCCGATACCGAGCGCGTTCGGATTGTTGCAGGGCGGGCGCGTCGAGACCGGCGCAGGCGGTGGGGCAGGTGCCGGCGCTGCCTGAGGCGCAGAAGCCGGACCCTTGGCGGGCGGCAGCGCCTGTGTCCACGCCGCGCTCGATGCCAACAGCGAAACCGCGCCTGCAAAGATCAACCCTGCTGCAATACGCATCTTTTCTTCCCCAAATTGGAATCCCGGTCCCGGCGTTGCCGTCGTCCGGTCTGCCTCCAGCCCCTGATTCATAATACCCTAGTTGGAGCGCGTGCGCCAAGGCAACGGCCCTCGTCACAGCGGATTTGCCGCCGAACCGGTTAGTCAGGAGATGTGTCGTTTTTGACGCGTTTCCGCCCGCACGAATCGCTATCCGCTTCGCTCGGAAACGTTCGGTGCCAGCGCCCGCGCGATGGCGGTTTTGATTCGTGTGTCCGCCGGTTCGACCGATTCCGGGAATACGTCCGCGATGTAGCCATCCCGGCCGATCAAGTATTTGTGGAAGTTCCAGCGTGGAACATCCTTCGGCCGCGCCTCTGCCGCCCATTTGTAGAAGGGGTGCGCATTCGGCCCCTTCACGACCGCCTTGGCCGCGATCGGAAAGGTGACGTGGTGATTCTGCGTGGTTGCGGTGATTTCGGTCGCACCGCCCGGCTCCTGGCCGCCGAAATCGTTGGAGGGCACGCCGATGATCATCAGGCCGCGATCGCCGAACTCGGTCCACAATTCCTGCAGCCCGCCATATTGCGGCGTGAAGCCACAGAGCGAAGCGGTGTTGACGATCAGGAGCGGCCGGCCGGCAAATTCTGAAAGCCTGATGTCGCCGCCGGCCAATCCCGGAAACGAAAAGGCGTAAGCCGTGATCCGGCTCATGCCGACCTGCGCCAGCGATTGCCTGTTCGAGGTGACAGCTGCGATTGTGGCCAACGCCGCCGTCATCAGGCTCCTGCGGTCCATCATGAAATGCCTCGGGTTAGTTCGACGGCGCAAAGCATAGCGCAACGCGCGGACTGCCGCCGCTCAACAAGCCGTTAGAAAAGGCTAGCGCAGGGGCACGATGAAGTCGGTGCCTTCGCCGGTTTCGCCGCCCTGGCTGATACCGTGATCGGACACCACGATCGAGCTGCCGGTGTTCAGAACTTCTGCGATCCGCGCCATCGCCTCGGGAGCGATGGTGATGCGGTCCAGCGCTTCGGCCGGACTGTTCGATGCCGGCAAAGGCTTGGCTTCGGCTCCGCCGGTCACCTTGCGGCGCCGTGCAGCGCGGTCGTCCTCGTCGGTCCGGGCTGCGTTGCGCGCCGTGACCGGCAGCGAGAACACCGACCAGCGCAACAGGTTGGGATCTTTCTTGTCGGCCTCGGCAGTGAAGACGTGCGTACCCAGCGGCCGGTCGCTCGGCGCGATGGTGATCGGAACGTCGAACTGCGGCTTGAAGTTCTCGCGGACGTACAGCTTGGAATCCTTGCGGCTCACGAACACCGCAATCTGGCCGGGGCGCCTGGGCGTTTCGGCCCTGGCGGCCTTTTCCGCGCCGGGCAGACGCGCCGTATCCTTCTTCGCGTCGGGTGCAGCAGCCGGCGGGGCCGGCGTATTGGCGCCCGCCTTGACGGCTTCTGCTGGCTTTTCTGCGGCCTTCGATTCAGCAGGCTTGGATTCGGGTGTTTTGCCTTGCTCGACCTTGGTGATCGCTGCCGTGGGAGCCTCGACATTCACGGCGTCGGATTTCGCTTCCGCGGGGGCTGCGGCCTCCTCGACTTTATTGTCATCCGTCGCGACTGTGCCGGTTTCGGCCGATTTGATGTCAGGTGCCGCGGTTTCGACCGCCGGCTCGGACTGCGTCGCGTCCGGCTTTGCTTCCGCATTTGGCGCATCATTGGCAGGCGGAACCTTGGCTGCGGACGGCGTTGCATCGGACATGGTCACGACGCCGTTGATCGAAGGCAGCGCGCCTCTGGCATCCGCGGTGTGGGTCCGTTCGCGTAATGGCGCGTGGCCGACCGTCGGTCGGAGATCGAGGCTCGCCTCCGATGGCGGGGGACTGGCATCCGCGGACTTGGTGGCCTGGCCTGCGTCGGCGCCCTTGTCGCTCTTCACCGCGGGGGCGTCGGTCGACGGATCGTTGGCGATGATGGGCTGCGGCACGACCTTCTGCGCCACCAGCAACGGATGCGAGAAGGTGGCCGGCGTGATTGCTCCAGGCGTGATGACGACGCGCGCGCCCATCCTGGTCCAGTTCCACATCTTCACGGCAAACGCCATCGGCATGCGGATACAGCCGTGCGACGCCGGATAGCCCGGCAATACACCGGCGTGCAGCGCTATGCCCGACCAGGTGATGCGCTGCATGTAAGGCATCGGTGCGCCGCTGTAGATGTTGGAGCGGTGCATCTTGTTCTTCTGGATGACGCTGAACACGCCCATCGGGGTCGAATGACCCTTCATGCCCGTCGACACCGGGCTCTCGGCGAACAGGCCGTTGGCGTCGTAGACGCGGACCTTCTGCTGATCGATCGAGACCGCGATGATCAGGGGTCCCTGCGGCTTGGCGTTGGTTTCCTTGACGGCTGCTTCGGTCTTGGCGGAAGGCCGGCGGGCCTTCGGCTTGCGCGGCTGCGCCATCGGCACCGGCCGGTAGTAGCTGGGATCGGAGTCCTGCCAGGAGAACAGGGCGGCAGCATCCGCCTGCGGAACGGCAACCAAGCTACCGGCCGCCGCCAACATCGCTATCTGCCAAAATCGCTGTCTGGAATTGGCTGCGCCCGCAATACCCGCGCTGAAAAACCGATACCCGTGCACGCGCCTGATCCTCAAATCCGGTTACTCGAATCTACATCTTCCGATAATTATTTGTTGTCGCAGAGGCGAAAAGCGTTCACCAGCGTACGCCTTCAAATTCCAGCGCTTTTCGCCCCAATCGTAGCAAAAAAGCCTCACATTCCGTTAAAGGGCGGCCAGTGGGCGCCTCACCGGCATCTCCGGGGGCGGTCTTCCTGTGCGGCTTTCCGCCACTACATAGGCGATGAGCCCTTCAGCGGAGATATCAATGACATCCAAGGCCATCGTAAAGTGTGACAGGAAGTGGAGAAGTCTGGCCCTGGGGTTGTTGGCGCTGATGCTTTGGCAGGCAGCCCCGGCGTCGGCCGCCGAAGAGCCCGACCTGATTTTTCGCCGCTCGACGGTATTCAAGTGGCTGAGCCCGAACGACAAGCTTGCGACCTACGCCCTCGACGACCCCGAGGTCGAGGGGGTGGCCTGTCACTTCACGGTGCCGGAAAAGGGCGGCTACAAGGGCTGGCTCGGCCTCGCCGAGGAGGTGTCGGATATTTCGCTGGCATGCCGCCAGATCGGCCCCATCAAGTTCAAACACAAGCTGGAGCAGGGCGACGACATGTTCCGGCAGCGCCGCTCGTTGTTCTTCAAGAAGATGCAGATCGTTCGCGGCTGCGACGCCAAACGCAACGTGCTGGTCTACATGGTCTATTCCGACAGGCTGATCGAGGGTTCGCCGAAAAACTCGACGTCCTCGGTGCCGATCATGCCTTGGGGGGCGGCCGACGCCGCGATTCAGAAATGCGGTGAATTCATCCAGTAAGTCCGATCCCGGGCGGGATCCGCTATCGGAACCCGGGATGAGGGCTTCGGGCTTACCGTTTGACCGGATTGGAATATTGGCGGGCCTCCTGGTCGGGCTCGCCCTTGCGCTCACGGCAACCGACCAGATGCACGAATTTTTGCGGCGCCGGGACATTGCCGCAAAATTCGCTGTCCTGCTGCGACATCGCGCCGCAAAGGCTCACGGGCTGCTCTGAGGTTTTTCCCTGGCGCTCCACCGGCTGGCCGGGTTTGCGGGTCGGGGTTGCACTGCCAACATCGATGTTGCCACTACCCACGACGTCTATCCTTTGTTGAGGAAGGGGTCACAACGCACAAGCACGCGGAAGGTTGCAAGGCGTTGGTTTGAGTCGGCCGGACCGGGACTTCGGTTCATCCCGTCGGCCGGTGAACGAGGCTGTTCTCGTCCATCGGAGGAGGGTCAAAACGGTCCCAATGGCCAGTTTTCCGTGTTCAGCCCGATCCTCTCAAGTGCGAGCGTCGCGGCTGAATTCATTGAGATTTTCCAGCCATTGTTTCGTCCGGAAGGGCTGACGAAACAATTCTCAGTAGCGACGAAACCATTTTGCAGTTTTGGCGCAGATGTCCGGAAACAGCCGCTGGCTATCAGAGGGTCAACGAGACGGCGGGCGCAGCCAGGCCATGGACAACCGGAGACAGTCAGATGCGGACGACCAGTTTCATCCTCGCCTTCGCCTTCATGCTGGCTGGTCCCTCGATGGCTGGTTCTTCCGACCAGAACCTTCCGGGTGTTGGTACGTTTGCCTATCAGGGCTCGCCGGTTGCGAGTCCGGCGTCCCAGCCGGTGGTCGTGGCCGCCAAGTGAACGTGGATACCCTGCAAAAAAATCGCCGATAAAGGCTCTGCATGTTGGTACGCATCGGTTCTGCTGTAGTCCTGTCGTTCCTCCTTCTCAGTGGTTCAGCGCAGGCGCAGGTCCAGTTGCAGCCGCCACAGACCTCGTTCCGTTCCCTGTTCAAAGTGCCAGATCCGCGCGGCGAGTTCGTGCGGCTTTGCGCGCCTCATATGGTCGGACGCTGGGCGCATCCCGAAAGCGTTTGCAGTTGTCTGCACGACTACGCTGCCGCGACCGTGGAAGACGCCGACCTGCGCGAAGCGCTGCTGCGCGGCATCAGCGAGACCGGAGTGCCGACGATCGAAATGGCGTGGGTGCCGGCGTCGAAGCAATCCGAGATCGGCCCGACCTTCACCAAGATCGCCAAGCCAACGCTGCAATGCATGTTCGAGCCGGCGACGAACCAGTAAGTCTGGCTCCGTAAAGCTCCAACGTTAAGTTGCGTTGTTTTCGATTGAAACCTTGCGCTTGGGCGTCGCGGGCCGATAGGCTTCGCAAATATCCGAGCGGGCAGGGGCAACGGCCATCGAGGCTCTAATCTACTTTCTCCATTTGGCTGTGGCTCTGCTTGCGGCATGGCTTTGTGCGGCCATGCGCTACTGGCATGCATGGACCGCGTATGCTGCTGTGACGATCTTGCTGCTAATTCCGGTCTCGGTCGTCTCGATTCAGTGCTTCAAGGCCACGATTTGCGATTTGGGCATGGGATTGGCGATGCTGTTCACCGGTTCATGGCCCTTGGCTTGGCTCATCGGATCGCTGCTCGGACTGGCGTTTCGTTTCCTGAACAAGCCGCCAAAATCAACCTGAACCCAAACATACGCCGAGCCCAAACGATGGCCTGTCGATGCCGTTGCTGACGATACACTGAGCCGCTCGTGCATGAGCGCGATGCGCTGTGGCGCCGGGGTCGTCGCCAGATACGGAAGCTGGTAGGGTCAGGCTCAAATTCGAAACCGCACAGGGGGCAACATGCGATTCATCCTCGTCGGCCTCATCGGCATATTGCCGTTGATAGCTTCCCCGGTTCTCGCCGCCGACGCGGCGACACAGGAGGCCAACAAGAAGACCGTGCTCGAATTCTACGAGGCCGGCCTCAACAAGAAGGATTTTGAGGCGGCAGCCAAGTTTTTCGGGCCGCGCTACATCCAGCATAACCCGACGGCGCCGGACGGGATCGAAGGCTTCAAGGCCTTCATCGGTTTCTTGCGGGAGAAATTCCCGGACTCGCGTAGCGAGATCAAGCGCGCCTTCGCCGACGGCGACTACGTGATCCTCCACGTCCACAGCGTGCGCGAGAAAGACACCCGTGGCCGCGCCATCGTCGACATTTTCAGGCTCGAGAACGGCAAGATCGTCGAACACTGGGACGTCGTGCAGGAGATTCCCGAGAAGGCCGCGAATACCAACGGCATGTTCTAGGTGGCCGCGGTTGCCGCTAGCGCTTCTTAGTCCCCAGACGCGGAATGCACTTGCGGATGCGAAGCACGCCTGACGCCGTCATCTGCGAACCCATGACTTCCTTGATTTGTCCCGCCGGGCACGATCCGTCATCGACCATCACCCGCTGGCCGAGCCGGAGGTCGGGGATGTCCTGCTCCCGCGAGAATGTCTGCGCGATGGCAGCCGTTGCGACCAGCCACAGGGCAAGGCCGGCGGGCAGGGCAAGGCATCGGACAGCCTTGGTCGTCATTCCGGCCTCGCTCACTTGGTCTTGATCTTCAGCCCGTCGGGGCCGACATTGATCTGCAGGCCCTCGGGTTCCTGCTTGGCCTTGTAGAGATTATAGCTGAGCACGCCGACCGCGACGATCAACACGCCGATGACGAGATAAATAACGTTGCGATTGCCGGGCATTCGGTGTTTCCGCCGTGAAATTGAATCTGGCGTCGAGCTTAGTGACGCGCCGGCGATTCTGATAGGGCGTCGGCCGGCGGTTAAGGTCAGGTCGCTTCCTTCAGCCGTTTGACCTTGCCGGTTCCATCCTTGTTCGGCTTGCGACGTGTTTGCAAGGCGGTGAGCGATGACTTCGCCAGCCGCTCGGCGGACGCTCTCAATTCGGGCAGGGTGTGGCCGGAGAATCCCAGCACAAAGCCCGGCAGCGGGCGCGCGCGAAAATAGGTTTCCGCCAAGAGCCAGCCCGCGACGCCGGCCTCGGTCTTTGCCTTCGCGGCAATCTGCGGATCGGTCGATGGATCGAACCGCGCGACCAGATGCAGGCCCTGCGAGGGCACCGGCACTGACAGCAGCCCGTCCGATGCCGCCGACAAGGTCGACGCCAGGACGTCACGCGCTTCGCGATAGATCCCGCGCATCTTGCGCAGGTTTGCCGCGAACGCGCCGGAATTGAGCATGTCCGCCACCGCGCCTTCCATCAGCGTGCCTGGAAAACGGTCGAGCGCGGCGCGGGCCGTCGTCACCGGACCGACGAGGCGCTCAGGCAGCGCGCAGTAGCCGATGCGCAATCCGGGAAACAGCGTTTTTGCAAAGGTGCCCACGTAGATGACGCGCGAGAGGTGATCGATGCCGGCGAGCGACAGCAAGGGCGCGCCGTCATATCGAAACTCGCTGTCGTAATCGTCCTCGATCACGAAGGCGCCAGCCTCCCTTGCCCAGTCGAGCAGTTCCAGCCGCCGCGTCATCGACATCTGCACGCCGAGCGGAAACTGGTGCGATGGCGTGACGTATGCCGCGCCCGCCGACGGCGCGAGCGCGCGGCCTTTGGCGACGATCATACCGGAGGCGTCGACCGGGACGGAGACGGGTCGCAGGCCGCAATGCGCGATGGCTCTTCTTGCGGCGGGATAGCCTGGATCCTCACACCAGATGTGATCGCCGGGCTTGAGGATCGCGCCCAGCACGATCCGCAACGCGTGCTGCGTGCCCGACGCCAGCATGATCTGGTCCGGGTCGCAGCGCAGCCCGCGCGCCGAGAGCAAATGATCGGCAATCGCGGCGCGCAGCTCGCGGCTACCCCTGGGGTCGCCATACTGCAGGTGCTCGGTGCCGAAGGCGCGCATGCGCCGGCCGGCAAATGACCTGAAGCGCTGCAGCGCCCTTTCGTCGATATGCGTGCAGCCGAGCGCCAGCGCGCCTTGCTGCGGCGGCTCGACCGCGATTGATGCCTTGCGGGCGTCGCTGGCGCGCGCGGGAATGCGGGCGGCCACGAATGTGCCGGAGCCTGTGGTGGCGACCGCAAAGCCGTCCGCGATCAGCCGTTCATAGGCCGAGGTGACGGCGTTGCGGCGAAACCCGGTCTGTTTTGCCAGCGTTCGCTGCGGCGGCAGCGGCTCGCCGGGTTTGGCGATGCCGCCCGTGATGGCGTGGCAGAGCGCCTGATAGAGCCGGTGCTGCGACGAGGCGCCTTCGGCGATGTGCGGCCCGTCGAGGTCGAGCGGAAGCTCGGCCTTGCGCCGCGCCGCCGGAGAATTGGTCGGAATTTTTCGCATCGAATTGGCACTATCGCAGACCAAATTCGCCGGTACAACTTCTCTGGCCGGACTAATCTCGAGAGGAGCTGCCGTGACGATCGAAGGCGAGACCACCACTTCCTATCCGTTGTCGCCGCGCAACCGGGTCAAGCGCCTGCACGAACGTGGATCCTACGATCGGGCAAAGATACACGGCCTGCTTGACGCTTCGATGCTCTGCCACGTTTCCTATGTGGTCGACGGCCAGCCATACTGCACGCCGACGTTCTTCTGGCGGGAAGGAAACACGCTGTACTGGCATGGCAGCAGCGCGAGCCGCATGCTGCGCAACCAGTCTGATGGCCAACGCGCATGTCTTACCGTCGCACATCTCGACAGCCTGGTGCTGGCGAGATGTGGCTTCAATCATTCGGCGGATTACCGCGCCGTGATGGCGTTCGGCACTGCCCATCTCGTCGACGATCCCGCCGAGAAGGAGCGCGCGCTGGTCGCCATGGTCGACCGCTTCTTCCCCGATCGCACCGCGAGCCTGCGGCAGAGCACTGCGCAGGAGATCAAGGCGACATCCGTCATCGCGATGGAGATCGAAGAGGCTTCCGCCAAAATCCGCGCCAAAGGTGTCGGCGACGACGAAGAGGACTATGCGTTGCCGATCTATGCCGAGCGCATTCCGGTGCGCACCGTGCTCGGCGCGCCCGAACCGTGCCCGCGGCTGCTCGATGGTGTCGAGCGTCCGGCGACGCTGCGCGGCTATTCGGAAGGCCGCCTGCTCGAAGATGCATTGCGGGATGCGCATTTTACGCATTACGCCGGCGGCTGAGATCGGGCTAGGGTGCGCGCTCCCGACTTCCTTGAGTTCGCGACTGGAGCCGCCGCATGATGACCGATACGCAACAGAAAATCCTCGACGCCGTCGACGCCGGCTTTGATGCGCAACTGGCTACGACGCGGGATTTTGTTGCGATTCCCTCGACCCGCGGCGCCGAAGGGCCGTGCCAGGACATGATCGGCGACCTGCTGCGCCAGCGCGGTTATGAGGTCGACGACTGGCATATCGATGTCGGCGATTTGAAGGATCTGCGCGGTTTTGGCCCGATCGAACATGATTTCTCGAAGGCACGGAGCGTGGTCGGCACCTACCGGCCGGCGAACAATGCCGGCAGATCGCTGATCCTGCAGGGCCACTGCGATGTGGTTCCGACGGGGCCCCTCGATATGTGGGAGACGCCGCCGTTCGCGCCGGTCATCAAGGACGGCAAAATGTATGGCCGCGGCGCTTGCGACATGAAGTCCGGCACCATCGGCGCGCTCTATGCGCTGGATGCGATCAAGGCCGCAGGGCTGAAGCCCACGGCGCGCATTCACTTCCAGTCGGTGATCGAGGAAGAGTCCACCGGCGTCGGCGCGCTCTCGACCCTGCAGCGCGGCTACCGCGCGGACGCCTGCTTCATCCCGGAGCCGACCGGCGAGACCATGATACGCTCGCAGGTCGGTGTGATCTGGTTTCGCCTGAAGGTGCGCGGCTTCCCGGTGCATGTGTTCGAAGCCGGCGCCGGCGCCAACGCGATCATGGCGGCGTACCACCTGATCCATTCGCTGCAGAAGCTCGAGGCCGACTGGAACGAGCGTGCCAAGGCGGATCGCCATTTCAAGGCGGTCGACCATCCGCTCAATTTCAACCCCGGCATCATCAAGGGCGGCGATTGGGCTTCCAGCGTGCCGGCCTGGTGCGACATCGATTGCCGGATTGCGATCCTGCCGGGCTGGTCGATCGCCGAATGCCAGAAGGAGATTTTGGCCTGCGTGTCGGCCGCCGCGCGCGACCATCGTTTTCTCTCCAACAATCCGCCGCAGGTGGAATGGTCCGGCTTCCTGTCGGAGGGCTATGAGCTGACGAATTCGGCCGAACCGGAAGCCGCATTCGCAAAAGCGTTTGGCGCCGTCTATGGCGGCACGGCGCCGGACCGCGCCTTCACCGCGCTGACCGACACCCGTTTCTATGGATTGAACTACAACATTCCGAGCCTCTGCTTCGGTGCGACGGGGGCGGCGATGCACGGCTTCAACGAATATGTCGAGCTGGACTCGCTGCGGAAGTCGACCAAGGCGACCGCGCTGTTCATCGCGGAATGGTGCGGGGTGGAGAAGGTGTAACTGTTAGCCGCGCTATCTCCGCCGTCATTGGGAGGAGCGAAGCGACGAAGCAATCCATGCTTCAGCGTACGCGGAGAGATGGATTGCTTCGCTTCGCTCGCAATGACGGCCGAGAGTTCACGGCTCGCTCGTCCACAACGCCTTCACAATCGCGTCCAGCCCATCGGTCAGCGCCGCCGGTCCCGGCTGCAGGATGATCGGCGACTTGATCTCCACGATGCGGTTGTTGCGCACCGCCGGGATCTCGTTCCAGCCCGGACGCTGCCGGATGCGATCCGGCACCACCTTCTTGCCGCACCAGGACGCGAGGATCACATCGGGAGCGGCTTCGCGCACCACATCGGGTGCGATGATCCGGTCCTTGGCCGCCTGCTGGAGCCGCAGTTTTGGCAATGCGTCCTCGCCGCCGGCGATCTCGATCAGTTCGGACACCCAGCCGATGCCGGAGATCAGCGGATCGTCCCACTCCTCGAAATACACTTTTGGTTTTGGAGAGACCCGGGGCGTCGCCGCGACACGCGCGAGGCGTTGTTCAAGATCGCCCGCGAGTTGATCGGCGCGCTCGGCGGCACCCACGATCGCTCCCAGCGTGCGGATCATCGCGAAAATGCCGGCAATGTCGCGCTGGTTGAAGACGTGGATGGCGACACCCGCGCGCACCAGATCGGCGACGATGCCGGCCTGCAGGTCGGAGAAGGCCAGCACAAGATCGGGCTCGAGCGCCAGAATCTTCGGAATGTCCGCGGAGATGAAGGCGGAAACCCGCGGCTTTTCGCGGCGGACCTGCGGCGGCCGCACGGCATAGCCGGAGACGCCGACGATGCGGTCCTGCTCGCCGAGCATATACAGCGTCTCGACGGTCTCTTCGGTCAGGCAAACGATCCGGCGGGGTGGGAACTGGCGCATACCGACGATATGCCGAATTCCGGACGCCATGTCACGGCAGCCATTACCTCGGAGGTCATTGCCTGGTTTACCGGCACCGTCCATTCTGTCGCAGAAATCGCTTTAAAGAAAAGCCGGAGGACGAATGACGCCACTCGAAAAAATCCAGTCGATGAAGATGCCGTTTGCCGAATTGAAGGGGGTTACCTTCACGGAAGCCGGAATGGATCGGGTGGTAGCGAAGATGCTGGTGCGGCCGGATCTGTGCACGCTGCGCAACACGATTCACGGCGGCGCGGTGATGGCGTTCGCGGATTCAGTTGGGGCTGCCGCAACCGTCATCAACCTGCCGGCGGATGCCAGGGGCACCACCACGATCGAGAGCAAGACCAATTTCATCGGCGGCGCCAAGGAGGGGTCCACATTGATCGCCACCGCGACCCCCGTGCATCGGGGACGCCGCACCCAGGTCTGGCAGACGCGGCTGGAGACCGAAGACGGCAAACTGGTCGCGATCGTGACCCAGACCCAGATGGTTCTGTAGCTTCAGGCGGCCTCCACCGTCTGCACGGCGTTCAGCATCCCGGTTTGCGGATGGCAATCGACATATTCGAAAAGCTGTTCGTCGGCGCGGGCGACGGTGACCTCGTGATAGAGCCGCAGCTTTGCGGCCGGGCCGAGCGTCGATAGATACTTCATGGCAGCGCCGAAAATCCTGACATGGGTCGGATGCGATTCCGCCCAGCGCTCCAGCGCCGACAGGCTTTTCCACCAGCTCATGCCGTAGGACTTTTCGGTTGCCGCGCCGTCGGGGCCGACGACGGTCATGTAGCGGTTGGCGTAGCAGCCGATCGAACGTCCCTGGTCGCGCAGGAAATCCATGCCTTCGCGCAGCACCGGCTCGACATCGCCAAGGTACATCTGGCGCTCGGTCGCTTCGGTGTCGCCCCAATCCTGGCCGGACCGGATCAGGCAGAGATTGTCATGCGGAATGATCTGTATGCGCGCACCATCGCGGATGGCGCGCGCGGAGCCGGCAGGCGCCATCTCACTGGTTTGCGACAACGGGATGCGGTCGCGC
>Ga0268266_10002474_pt1 | contig 19746 bp, 23 predicted proteins | sample KBSS13metaG_FD_190356 | JGI IMG/M metagenome (GOLD analysis project Ga0268266, IMG submission 190356) | Switchgrass rhizosphere microbial communities from Kellogg Biological Station, Michigan, USA - KBS S1-3 metaG (SPAdes) (version 2) | ecosystem: Host-associated > Plants > Roots > Rhizosphere... | reverse complement strand
TTTATGTGAGCATCCCCGATGACGGAATGAAGCATAAGCGGGGTACCAAAAGCTTAAGCTAAGGTGCTACTATGAATCATATGTCTTCTACAGCTGCCATAGGCAAGGAACGCGCACAAAGGTCAGTCTCGTTCCCGGCTTATATTGGTTTGTGTCTGATCTGGCTGGGGACTGTCGGCCTGTCGATCAAGGCTAACAACGGTGTGACTACTGCTAGTATAAAGCTTTCGGCTACTCAGCTGCGCCTTGTTGACTTAGCTGTTGCGATTCCCGGGCTGGTCATTTGGGCGGCCATTTTGTTTGCTGCCTTAAGCATCGGGCGCTACGCTCGTACTATCGCTGGGTCCAAAGAAAGCCCCGGCTTTCGTTACGTGGCGTATGGCATATTTGCGCTGCTGGCTGGGCTAGTCGTGAATGGCTATTTGGGTGCCCTACAGCAGGTAATCAGCCAACATGCCACTGACCCGCAAAAGGTCAAAACCACTTTTGTGATCATTAGCAATTATGTGTCTGTTGTTTCGGCGCTCATAACATACGGCTTGGTGCTGCAGGGTGGTCGGTTGTTGCTTCGTTCTATCGGCGAGCGACTTAATCTGGCTAAGAAGTTGTTGCCCATAGTGCTGGCTTTTATTGCAATAACCGTTGCGTACCTCTGGTTGATCCATAGCAATCCCGCCCGTCAGGCCGTAGTTGATCCCGGCATTAACCCAACATTCGGCTTGCCCTACTGGCTTATAGTTCTTACGGTGGCGCTGCCATTTGTAGTGTCTTGGTTCGTGGGCGTAGTAGCTCTGATTGCCCTGTACCAGTACCGTCAAAAAACTGCCGGCATAGTGTATAAGCTGCTGTTTAAAAAGCTAGTCATCGGCATGACATTATTTATTGGCCTAACTATAGTTTTGCAGCTGTTGACTCAGTTGTACGATCTGTATGCCAAGAGCAGCTTGTCGTTCATTTTGGGCATTATTGCGCTTATCTACCTTATCCTGGCATATGCCTTTCTTTTAATAGCCCAGGGCGCTCGCAAGCTTAATAGTGTTGAGACCTTTTTGATAAGGTGAGTGTAGCTATGAATAGCCATCAGTATTACCGGCAGGTTGTGAGCGTTACCGAGGAATTCTTGGGGCCGGCGGCCGAGCGGTTTGTAAATCGCCAGATTGAGTTTCGTCTGGGTAAACCGCCCGAGACCATCGACCGAAATGATATTCCGAAACTCAAGGAAACGCTTGGTGTAGCATTGGGGCTACTGGTTAAAGATCAAGCGATGGTTAACCAAGCCATGCATAAATTCGATTTAATAATAAAGGACTAATACCATGTCGCAGACCGCCCTAGTAGTAGAAGACGACCTATCCTTAGCTAAAGCAATCAACAAAAAGCTAGAGCTCAGCGGTTTTAACACTGTAACCGCTCGGTCGGTTGATGATGCCTTGCAGTGCATGACCAGTGAGCAGCCAAGTGTTATCTGGCTTGACCACTACCTACTTGGCGAAAAAGACGGCATTGACTTTGCAGGCGCCGTTAAGGCAAACGACGATTGGAAACATATACCGCTCTACATTGTTTCCAATACGGCCAGTAACGACAAAGTGGCGTCATATAACAGGCTGGGAATCAACCGCTATTACGTTAAGGCCGATCATCGTTTAGACGAAATTATTGCCGATATCAAGGCCGACACGGGATCTGACTAAACTATGGGTTCTAAAAGCGTTCTGATCATCGAAGACGAAAAGTCACTGGCTGGGGCTTTGGAATTGAAGCTGCAAAAGCAGGGGTACGCGGTGACGGTGGCGTATGATGGCAAGACAGCCCTTGAGTATATGTCCCGCAAATCCTACGATGTAGCGCTGCTCGATCTCATGATGCCGATCATGGACGGGTTTGAGGTGCTGGCGGCGGCTCGGAAACTGCCGGCTGCGCCTGTTTTTATAGTGTTATCAAACCTAACGCAGTCCGAAGATGCCGATCGGTGCACGAGGCTAGGTGCCCGCAAATTTTTTGTTAAGTCTGAGACTTCTCTGGCAACTATTGTTGCAGAGATTGAAAAACTATAAACAACCACGGCTAAACCCATGGTGCTCCGCCCAGAGGGTGTTTATAGAACCATTAGGCTTTGGCTGTATCAATAAGTTCGATGAATCGATTGACGGTATCATCGAGCCGAACCTCGGCCTTAATGATCCACTCTTTGGCTCCAAGCTGAATCGCTTGCTGAATTAACTCTGGGTTGCCAGTGTTGCTTACAATGAGCACCGGGCAGCTTTCCCAACCTGGAATGGCCACAAATCGCTGCATAAATTCCAGGCCGTTTATTTCTTTAACATCAAAATCCAGCCAGATGCCATCGAAGTGTTTGCCGCGAGCGGTGATCGTGTCAAGCGCCTGCTTGCCATCGTCAAAAACACTCACCTTGAGGCCGGCTTTCACCAACTTACTGTTGATGGCCTCGTTCAGGCTCGGCTCATCTTCAACTACTAGAACTTGGTACTTCTGATTCTTTTTCATGTGCAGCTACTGTAACACCCTTTAGTGGTATCGTAAACCAGAAGGTGCTACCCTTTCCTACTTCGCTTTCAAACCAAATATCGCCGCCCGACCGGCGGGCAATGATCCGACACAAGTGCAGGCCCAGGCCGGTGCCATTGGGGTCGTGCTGGATGGCGCTTGGGTCGCGGTAAAACTTTTCGAAGATCATCTTTTGGTGGTCTCTGGGTATGCCAATGCCGGAATCGGTCACCTGCAACAGCAGTACATCTTGGAGTTTTGACAGGAAAATAGTCACGTCCGAGTTGTCGCGTGAGTATTTAATAGCGTTAGTGATCAGGTTTTCGAAAACGTACCCAATCAGCGTACCGTCCAAAAATATTTCTGGTAGGTTTTGGTGAAAGCTGGTGACTAGCATGATATTTCGTCTTTGGGCCTGGGCGCTTTGCGCTTGTATAACTTCTTGTAACAGCTTATGTACTTCTACCAGGCGTGGCTTTAACTGTAGGGAACCGGTTTCAATACGTGATAATTGCAGTAGCGCTGTTATCAGCTCGTTCATGCGGCCAATACTTTGAACGACATTGGCCAAGATATGCGATTGCTCTGGGTCCAGCTGTGCTTGATAGCGTTTCAGAAACAGGCCAATACCCCATTTAATGCCGGTCAAGGGCGTCCGGAGTTCATGCGAAGCCATGGTTACAAAATCACTCCTAGAACGCACTGACGATTCAACGTCGGTTTTATCAACGATTATGACGGCCCATGTAGTAGAATTGTCGCGCGGCTTAATAATCTGAAATTCCAAGTATCGCTCGGTGCTGTCTTCTTGGTCGATGTAGGTTAGTTTTTCGGTCCGCTGGTCTTCGGTTTGCGGTGGCGAATCTTTCTTAATGAGCCAGAGGGAGCTCATATCAATATCGGCCGGTACGTTTGCAAGCGCTAAAACGCCCGGCCAAGAAATACCAACCAGATCAGGCTTAAGCTTAAAAAAATTGATGCCGGCTTGATTGATGCCAGTGACCTGTGCCGAACCAGCATCGATTAGCAGTATTGGACGGTCAATGTACTGAATAACATTGTCTAGTTCGTTTGGCAGCTTAAGCAGTAGCTCCATACCTGCATCATACCACTTTTTCATTTTTAGAATGAAATCTTGTGGTACAATTCGCTTATGGGTAAAAAAATCCTGATCGTCGAGGACGACAAAGTACTGGCAGAAACCCTCCATGCCATTTTGGCCGATACTGGGCTGTACGAGGTAGCGGTAGCTAACGGTGGCGCTGCGGGATTGCAACTGGCCGATGATTTTAAACCTGATTTAATTATTCTTGACCTGTTGATGGCAGGCACTAGCGGTATGGATTTGTTAGCCAAATGGAAAGAAACTGGCCTGAGTAGCCGCGTGCCCGTAATTGTCGCTACTAACCTCGACCAACTTCCGTTTATAAACCATGCGCTGACCCTGGGCGTACACAATTACTTCTTGAAAAGCGAAATGTCACCCGAAGCCATTGTCAGCCATTGTGCCAAGGTTTTAGCCGAGGTAGCTAGCTCTCAGACCCCACCTCCAGTATCACCTCAACAAGCCTAGCCTGCATATTTGCATCTGCAAAGGGTGGTGTGAGCAACGTGAAGGTCCGCCCGGCTAGTGACTTGTTAGGTATTTTCTGTACAGCCGAGAGGGCCAGCTGGGGTGTCGTTCCATTGGAGTTACTAGAATTGTTATCAGGCCGGCGCGGTTGGCTCCGATGATGTCGTGTATTACCCGGTCGCCAACCATTGCAATCGCTCCAGGTGGTTCTTCTGCCTGCGCCAGGATTCTTTTATAAAACGCTTTCATGGGCTTGTATGACCACCAGGGTTGAGGGACTGCTTCTGCGCCGATGGCCGCCGCAATATTTGTAATGTCTCGCCGCGTGTTGCTACCAATGCTGAGTTTGATATGTGCTTGCTGAATGTTCTGGAAATAGTGAATATAGGCCGCGCTAAGCTGATTGCCGCGAAGTGGTACAAGCGTGTCGTCGATGTCGAGAATCATATGACGTATGTTGCTTTTTAGCAGTATCTCGATGGGGATAGCGGTCACGGAGCTAGCTATATAGTCCGGTAACCACAACGACTTGTGCGTCAGCTTACGGAAAAAAGTCTGCTCTGCCATGACTATTAGTTTATGAGACTATCCTTCTTTTGGCGATTTTTGTCCGTACTTGCACTGGCCTCCTTTGCGGCTTCTGCCATTTTATTACTGAAGTTCACGTTGTCTGCTCCGTTCCTGCTTGTCGTAGCGGCCCTTACCGTTCTTACGCTGTTGTATGCTGGCTGGCTTATATTTACCGGCACTAGTAAGCGGTTGAGATACGGGTGGATCTTGCTGTTGGTGTGTTTGGCGTTGCTGGCAGTAGAAATAACTTTGCTGCTTGCACGCGGCGAGCACCAGGGCTTCTTCCTGGCTGCAATCCTGCTGGGTGCGTTGTATCTATGTCTCGTGCGGTATCTCCGCCGATATTATTGGCGCCAAAAGCGAGAGCTGGCTCAAGCGGCCAAAACCTTGCCCCATTTTTCACGTCCGGTCCTCATTATCAATCCAAAGTCTGGCAACGGTAGGGCTATAAAGGCTGGCGTGGACGAAGTGGCTCGTAGCCGTGACATCGATGTAATCATTACCGAAAAAGGAGATAACATCGAAGTGTTAGCTCGGCGAGCAGTCCAAGCGGGGGCTGATGTTATTGGCGTGTCGGGCGGAGATGGGACACTCGGTGCTGTCGCCAAGGTTGCTCTCGAGTACGGCCTACCGTTGGTCGTGTTGCCTGGAGGTACGCGTTGCCATTTTGCTCGTGACATTGGCCTGGACCCTAAAAATATAGTTGATGCGCTGGAAGGTTTCTGGGGTGTTGCGCGCAAGGTTGACGCTGGAGTCATAGGCGAGCGAGTTTTCTTAAACAACGCTTCATTTGGCATATATGCAGATATAGTTGATCACCCTGAATATCGCGGGCACAAAGTGGCAACGAGTCGCAAAGTATTGCAAGAGCTCCTCGATGGCAAACGAAGTGCCTATAGCCTCAAGTTTAAGGATGGCGAGGGTGTGCGGCATACGCAAGCGGTCCAGCTGTTTGTTGGCGTCAGCTCTTACCAGACATTAAAGCTGTTCGAGCTTGGCCGCCGCGACTCGCTCGATACCGGCAAACTACAGATGACTGCAATAACCGCTCTCGACGATGTGACCATTCGCAGGCTTATGGGAGCGCTTACTTTTCCGCGACATTCCGGGGTTACGTTGCCCAACAATTTCCTGCAATGGACCGCAAAAGAGTTTACACTGAGCAGCGCTGCTGGGACAATCGTTGCGGGAGTTGATGGCGAACGAGAACAATATAATACGCCTGTCAAAATCAGAATCATCCCAAAGAAGCTTACCGTAATGGTACCTGCTGAAGGGGTGCGGTCCCGACCTAGGAACGCATTTAGTTTTATCATTCTTAAGCGGTTGTGGCGGGCAGTGCTGGGCAAATGAAAACACCCACCCGAAGGTGAGTGATTTTATTTAACGAGCGCGCTGATGACAATGGTACGCTTGTCGTAGGTGTGGCTGACGCCGTCGTAGTCGCCGCCGCAGGTTATGAGGTTTAGTTGGCTGGCGATAGCCGGGTCATGAGCAAATAAAACGCTTGGGACTTCGGCAGCGGCTACCAGCTGCAGGCTTTTGACTGCGAACGACTTGCTGCTGCCATTGCCGAACGTAATCGTGAATACGTCACCGGCTTTCAGTTTAGCAAGACTGCCGAATATCCCCTGATTATGATAATACCCATCCACATGGCCATCGATGATACTTAAACCCGCCTGGCCGGGCAGCAGGCTATTTACGTACCACCCAGCCAAATGTACGTTCGTAGGAGCGGCCATCTGGCCGTACTGATCGACACCGACTTTTTGTATGTATCCTTGCGCGCCAACGGTGGGAAGGGAAATGTAACTGGGCTCGTTTGGGCCCGCTGTAGATGTGTAGGTGCTAGCCGCCGGCTGTACACTGCTGGGTTTGGCAAGTGTTTTGGTGACGACATCTTTTGCGGCCGTTGCAGGCGATGGCGGTACGTGGTGCGGGGAATGGTGCTTGGAATGGGCTACTATCGCAGCGCCGCCTGCAAGCGCAACGATCAGCAGGGTGCTTGCAGCAAGAGTGATTTTTCGTCGGTTCATAAAACTATGTCTATAGTACCATCGCCGGGTGCTCGCCGCCTGCTACACTAAGAGGAACCAATGAAAACGCTGCGGGGTTATCGAGAGCGCATCAAACGGCTGGTCCATAAGCCTGGCTATGGGTATACGCTGGCCGCTGCCGGAATACTCGGGCTGTCGACGGCAATCTGGTCGTTCGTGATTGCTAGGCTGCAGCAGGGCAATGCCGACCAGCTGGCCGATGGTTTTCTGTTTGCAAATGCCGAGACCTTCACGCATGCCCAGTTTCCTACGTCGCATACACAGCTTTTCAAGTGGCCGATTTTCTGGCTGCTAGGCGCTCTGCATAACGCGCCGTGGGCAATTACTGCTGCTACCATGGTGCTGTGTTTGGCGACGGTCAGCGCGTTCGCGTATCTGCTGTTCAGGATTGTTCGACGAGCAGAGGTGCTTGCTGTGTTGTACCTGGGTCTGGCGTGCGTTTTGGCACTTGTTCCTGCGCAGGTGCTCGGGGGTGTGTCGTCACCGCTGAGCATGGCGTTGGTTACTGGGCGGAATATAGAGTATCCGCTCTACATAGGCGTGCTGGCGCTTTTGCTGCCCGCTGCACGAAAGTATGAGTGGCGTCGCTGGGGCATTGCCACACTGTTGCTCGGAGTACTGCTCACTAGTGACCAGCTGTTTTTGACTTTGAGCTTAGGCGGCGCGGCAGGGTTGTTGCTGTATGTGTATGGTTGGCGTCGGCGGCCGCTCGCGGCTACCGCTTGGGCGTGGGTGGCAGTTTCTGCCTCCGCCTGGGTGCTATCTCGATTGCTGCAGTGGGCGCTCGGCTTCGTCACAGCGCTCACGGGTGCGTCGACGGGCCCTTATGGACACGCGACCACGTTTGCAGAAGCGCATAGTGCGGTGGCGTATGGGCTGAAAGGCTTGCTGCTTAATTTTGGCATCAGTTTGAGTTCGGGGCGGCTGGATATTCTGCCGGCGCTGCTCAACGTTCTGCTGCTCGGGTTGATCGTGTATGCTTGCTACGCTATTTTGCGCCGCGTGTCGCAGTTCAGTGTACGACCGGATAGGGCGATGATGCTCTCGTTGCTCCTCGGTATGTCGACGCTTGCGGCATTCGTGGCCTACGTTGTTACCGACCATCCGGTCTCGGCCGATGCCCGCTATCTTACCATTGCGCTGTTTGCTGGCTTTGTGATGCTGGCGACGTATAGCCGTACAGTCCACCTAAGCCCAAAGCTACTGTATGGTTGTGGCGCGGTGTTGAGCTTGGGCGTGGTGTTTGGGCTTGTGGCTGTCGTGAGGCAGACCGATCACGTGGTTGCCAGTGACCCGCTGCGGGTACGCAATGAACGGGTAGTGCGTGCCTTGGCCGCTCACCACGAACAGATCCTGGTGGGTGATTATTGGCGAGTGCTTCCCATCAAAGAGCAGACGAAGCAAGCGAGCCAACAGATCCTGCCGCTCGGCAGCTGCTTGCAGCCGCGGCAATCGCTCATAAGCAGCGCATGGGAGCAGGATCTATACACTCACAGCTTTGCGTATCTGCTTTCGCTGCAACCATACGGCACGCCATTCGGCCGCTGCAGTTTGCAGACCATTGTGTTTGTCTACGGAAGACCAACTACCATGGTACGTATTGCCGGCACTCAGCGAAACCCAACCGAGCTGCTGCTGTTTTATAACAATGGTGCAGCTAAGTTGCGGGGAAACGAAACGGCGCCGCCGAGGCCTGTATTCGGCGTGCCGACCGAAGGAACAGCTAGACCAACCGGGTCGACGATGGCACCGTTGGCCGACCCGTCCTGATCAAACGGTCCGCCGTCGATAATTTGGTACGTAACTTTAGTGGCTGCCTGCCCGCCGATGGTAACGGCGCTAATCGTGCTGCCCGGAACGGTGGTGTAGGCGTGTGTCTGGCTGTTGTACTTACGGAGCACCATCGTATTTGTCGTCGGTACGCCGTAGAAATATTGCGTCACGGTGGCTGTGTCGCCCGCGTTATCGCATCCCAGTGTGAAGCTGACCAACCCGGCAGGGTAGCGGAAGGCTGGATCGGTGTAGCTAGCCGGGAGTGCCTGGGCCGAAACAGCGGCATTGCTTGCACAGCTCGATTCCACCGATACATACTCTCCGGTCACTGGGTCAACGATACTGGTGACGTTTGCCTGAGACCGGTCGGCAATGCCGTCGCCATTCGCGTCACCGTTGTTCGGTGCGGCGCCCTCGACGGTGTTGGTGATGCCGTCCCCGTCGACATCGCTGACTGACACCGGCTGCCAAGACGGCATGAAAGCGTATTGATTGGCCGGCGAGATGGCGGTTTCGCCGCTACCGTCGGTGTTTATGTAGTAGACGCGCTGTATGTTTTCGGTAGCATCGTAGTTATCATAGACCAGCTTGGTGCCGTCGGGCGACCAGTTAACGTCGGCTGCGCTGGTATTCTGTGTGGTAACAGTATGCTGGTTGCTGCCGTCCACGTTCATGATGCCAAGGCGCTGAATGTAACCGCCGCCATGCCCCATAGTAGCGTAGGCAAACTCCGTGCCGTCAGGTGAGTAGGCGATGCTTGTGTAATCGACGCTGGTGCCGCTGGTAATCTGCTGCTGATTGCTGCCATCGGTGTCCATAGTGCATACTTGCTGGACGTTCTGCGAGTCGACACAGATGAAGGCTATCTTGGTGCCGTCAGGACTCCATACCGGAGCTTGGGTTTCACTCAGCCCATCGGTAAGTGTGGCCTTGCCGCTGCCGTCCGCGTTCATCACATTGATGGTAGCGGAGGTTGAGAAATCAGATGGCTGGCTGGCGTAGACTAGTTTGTTGCCATCGGGCGACCACTTGGCCGCGGCATTCTGGGTGTTATCGTCGTTGGTGATGTCGACTTTGTGTGAGCCATTGGCCCGCATCACGAACACCTGGTCCGTTTGGTCGCCGAAATCAGTTGCCGTGTAGGCGATTTTGGTGCCGTCCGGGGACCAGACCGGTACATAATTTCCGTTGGTATCGTTAGTTAGTTGCCGGATGTCTGAACCGTCCGCATTTATGGTATAGACCTGGGAATCCGACTGGTCGTCTGTGCCGGTAAAGGCAATCCGCCCGTTGCCCGAAGCACCGACTGCGGGGTGCGGTCGGAAGAGTACGCCGCCAAGGGTGTATACACATACGGCTGCAACCATCAAACAAATCGTTGGAATACGTTTACGGGCTAAACGGCTCATGCTTAGTCTCAGTATACAGCCAGTCGTTAGTTGGTATCAATCATGTTTCACCCGGCACTTTTACCTTGGCTTCTCGTGCTGTTCAATTTTGACTGGGGGGGTGATTGCCGGGGTTAAACCATTCTAGTCACTTAACCCTAGTGTGCATTGCGAGGTGGCAATTGCTGTAACGCCCAACTGTTGCCGTCTGGGTCGCTGAAATATACAAAACTACCCCACGGCGCCACCTGCACGTCGCTTACGTCTACGCCTCTGTCGGCTAGTTCATCGTGGGCGGCTTGGGCGTCTGCGACAACCATTTGCAGGCCCTTTAAAGAGCCGGGCTTCATATCGTCGGTGATACCTTTGCCTATACTAATGGAGCAAGCTGAACCCGGTGGGGTAAGCTGGATGAAGTGTAAGTCTTCACTAACTTGCTGATCGACATCGAGATTAAAACCAATCTTATTGATGTAAAAATCTTTGGCTCTCTCGATGTCGCTAACGGGTACAGGTATAAGTTCTAATTTCATTTGCATACACGTCCTTTCTTCAATCGACCACTTCAGTTAATCATGAGTATGCTTATTTATTTTGTATAAAACCCCACCCTCTATAACTTGGAGACAGTCTTATTATCCTGTAGCAATTTGACCAGATAACGAAGCAATGAGCACATTCCTAAATGGAGGCGACCAAGGTGCGTAAACGCTCCTCGGACTGGTATCATAGTCCTATAGACTAAAATAGGAAGAAATACATGAAAATAACATTGCACTTAACCGTTAACCAACCGGTTGCGGTAGTATTTGACCAAATAGCCGATGCTCGCAACGAAGCTAAATGGAACAGTACGCTCACTGACTACCAACTGGTAAGTCAGGGGCCAATTGGTAAAAACTCAGTTTTTACGTACAAAAACAGGGGTAACGAATTCACCTCAACTCTCAGTGAGTGCAACAGACCTAACTCGCTGGCGTTTCAAGTCCACGGCAAGCCAATGGACATTCATGCCAGTGTTCTTTTCGAAGCTCAATCTCCCGATGTCACCACAGTAAATGCCGAATACAATCTGATGCCAAAAGGTTTTATGAAACTACTGCTGCCTGTTTTTGGACCATTTCTTCGCAAGGCTTTCGCCAAAGAGTTTGAGAATTTCAAGCGCTTCTCCGAGTCTCAAAAGTAGTAGCGTACCCATCAAAACTGAACCGAGTAAAAACGCCAAACTTCTTGGTGCTTTTTACTCGGCTGGACACCATAGACAATGTTAGAACTCAAAACACAAGGTGACTGTTTGTGCATTGGTTTTGGCACGCTAGAAGACATGGTGGTTGATCACCAGTGGGCGGAAAAGCATCGGCAGCTATCGGTGGAGGCTGGGTATCGCGTACGTGAAATTGCGAATCCTGGAACCATGGAGGAAGCTATTACAGAGAACGATTCTTTCTTGGAAACGTACCAGCGCCGCACGATTCCGCGCGAAACCTTACCAATAAATCATCTTATAACAACCTATAACACCACAGTGGCAATCTATCATACACACAATGGTTTACGCATTGGTCTAGAGATTGTGAGTGCGCTTTACACTGAAACGGTCCGCAGTATATCTGAAACATATTGGGCCGTGGCCGAACCTGACTCTGTTATTCGCAATCATTCCCAGCGAGGATAATTAAGCCCTGCAACTGTGGGATTTAAAATAACTTTCCGCTCTGAGTATTGCCGGCAGTGTTAGGGCTAGACCGAGGGCTAACGTTCTAGCCAATGGCAAGTGCTACATCTAAAGGCCAAAGCGTAGGATGCTCTGTGGGCAGGGGCGCTCTCAGCTCACCGCTTTCTTCACGAGTGCGGCAATTTTAGCCTCTTCCGCGGTAGTCAGTTCCTTCAGCGCGAAGCTGATCGGCCATAAGGTGCCTTCGTCGAGTTTCGCAATATCGTTAAAACCAAGTGTCATGTACCGCTCGCCGAATTTCTGCCTACTGCGGAACCAGCAGATTATCTTGTTGCCATCAGTGTATGCGGGCATCCCATACCATGTCCTCGACGTAAGGGCTGGAGCGTTGGCTTTGATAATAGCATGGAGCTGCTCGCCCATGGTACGGTCTGGCTCCGGCATTGCGGCGATTGCCCCGAGCACTGCGGCCTCGCCATCACCATTCTTACCTAGCTTCTTGTCACCCATTGCCATAGCAATTGCATTATAGCAGAACAAAAACACTCCCAAAGACGCCTTCCATGATGCTTGGCTAGGCATCGAGTGTCTAGTAAAAACTTTCAACAGCGGTGAAGACGAAAAGATTGATATGGAGGAGACCAGCAAATTGTTTGGTTAGAATAATGAAAATTGACTAGCCAAGACAGTAAACTGTATTGACAATCGATGTACAGTCCTTTATCATAATGCATATGGCATTCAGTATTCATTTCAATGAAGAAAAGAACCAGCTACTGAGAGCCACACGGGGTATTGCCTTTGAAGAAATCATAGATAGCATACAGGGGAGTGGGTTGCTTGCGGATATCGTTCACCTGAGTAAACAACGGCCAAACCAACGAGTGTATGTGGTAAGGATTCAAAATTACGCTTACGCAGTCCCCTATGTAATCAACGTGCAAAAGAAAGAGATATTTTTAAAAACCATCTATCCCAGCAGAGCACTAACCAAGAAATATGTACAAGAAGGAGATAGTCATGACTAAGAACGACCCATTCGCCAATCTGATCCTTGATGAAGAGGAAAAGGCGCTGGAAGCTGCTCTTGAGAGCGGTGACTTTGAGGAGGGCTCAGACTTCCAAGATACCAAAAAGATGCTTGAGGACGCCGCGCAACAATACCGACAGCTACATACGTCAAAGTCAGTCACCCTGCGCATCAACCAACTGGACTTGATCAAGATCAAAGCCAAGGCAAAGCGTAATAATATTCCATATCAGACGCTCCTTGGGGTTCTGGTGCACGATTTTGCTGAAGACAAAAAAGAAGTAAGCCTCAGGTAGGCTACGCAAAACACGAAAAAGAGGCTCATGCATCTGAGTCGCTTTTTAATTCTGATCAGGACATAACCCATCATTTATTCTACGAGGATGGTTTTGAAAGTTACATCTTGGCTAGGGGTAGGGAATTTGAACCTCTAATCCTAATTTGAATACCCCATGGCGAATGCGGAGCTTCTCTGGGGCTATTGTACAACGACACCTTGGCTGCTAAGCCGGCCGTCTGCAGTCATATTCGCTTCAAGCTGTGCTGTCGTCCAGTAAATATCAGGGTGCAAAGGGTCATGCACGTAAAAGCCTATCGGGTCACTGGGGCTGCCCACCACTCCGAACACGGTGCGCACGTGCGCATTTGCGGCTACGGTTACCACGCTGCCATCCGGAGTGTTCCAGCTATCGAGCCGAGGAGTTTGGCCGGCTACCACACCCCATAACACCACCGGATTGTTATCGTGAATTGCCTGGGATATTTGTTGTGGGGTGATGCCAGAAACATATGAGGCACTGCGACCCAGCTTCTGTGATGCTGCGGCAATTGGAGGGCCATATGCGCCCCAGCCGGTTACGGCCTCTTGCCCGTTCACGTCGCCTACGTACATGGCGTAGGGGTTGTCCCAGGTGTTTGTGGTGGTGTTGCGCGGGTGGGGATTGTACCCAACCTGTTGCAGAACGTCCATATCACTAACCATAATCCCTCGGTAGGCGAGCGCCATGCGCAGGGAAGACTCTTCGCAGCTGAGAGCATATTGTTGCCTGTATGAGGGCACTGCCAATTTTATCACCTGCGCTACCGTCGTAAAGCTTGATGAAAATGACGCAGTGCTTGCCAGTCCGTAGGTCGCTGCGATTCCAGGTTTTACGACAACACTGTAGGCGGTCTGGTAGTCTAGTCCAGCAGGATGAAATGTCATAGAGTTGGCATTCCATGTAAAAGTACCTGACACGTTCGGCGTTATGCTGAAGGCACCCTGGGCTGACGCGTGATCGACCGGCTGGTCGAAAGCTACACTTATAGCGCTGCCGAGTGAGATTCCGGAGCCACGGGGACTCATGGTTATTGCCTGCGCCGCACCGGGGCTACTTGCAGTATAGGTGTGATCGGCTTCAACTACGCCACCTTGCTTGTCGCGAGAGCCTTTTAGCAGGGTGTACGAGCAGGTGGTTGCCGGTGCTAGCCTCGCCGGTATGAAGTTGTAGGTGTGAGCATCTTGCCACTTACCGGTGCCTTTGCAGCTAAAGGTGAAATCTTTCGCTGAGGGGATCATATCTTGGTTGAATGCTACAAGAATGGGCTGATCAGGGTAGAGATGGTCGGTGGTTGTTGCTTGGGTAACTTGGGGCTCGCTGACAGTGTTAAAAATTATATTCTGTAGAAACTGCTGGTCAGCGGGCCGATTCATATCCTTCAGTTCTAGATGGTACGTTGTGCCCTGAGCGAGTGGCTCGGCAAAATGCCACACAAACTGCATCTCATCGATTGTGGTGGGGTCGAGACTGGCGAGTTTTGCGTCGCTACTCGTCAGTACTAGTTTACGGACTCTGTTGTTTGGAAACGGCATGCGTACTACCACTTTGCTGTCGATGGGTATGGGTGTGTTCGGCAAGGGATTAATGACCGTTACCGGCTGCAGTTTTTTAGTGGTGAGCGCTAGGGTTTCTGTTGACTTGGAGGCTGTTCCAAGCAATGCGTGCACATTTGTTAATATCAGGTGATAGGTGGTGTGGGGACGAAGCGGTTGAGCGGCCTGGAAGCTTAGCTTGGTGACGCCGCCCAGTACATCTTTTGAAGTGTGCCAAGTGCCCTTAGTGTAGGGCTGAATGCTGTAGGCTACCGAACTGCGTGTTGGGTGTGAAAAGGCAACTTTAATAGGCTCGTTGACTGCTATTTTTTGGCTTTCGAACTGTGCGGAGGCGGGCAGGCTAAAATAGACTGTACCGGCAATCAACCCCGTTATCGTTAGCCCAAATACTGTATAAAGCAGCAGCGTACGGTGGTGTCGCATAAAGCCTGCGACCAATGACCAGGACCCGCGTAACTTCTGCACGTATGACTTTGTATGCTGTGTCGACTTTTTCTCTTCTTTACTCATAGTTTGTTTCTTCCGTAAGACGTTATTCTAGCGTATCAAAAGTAGTGTGTTGATGCGAGGGTCACTTTTATGTCTAAACCCTCTACTTCTATACGGTGTTTGGTACTAAAAAGTTGCAGTGCGCTTAGAAAATAATTATCATTATTTCTTTCTCTCACGGACCTAACCATAGCAAGAGATGCGACCGTACTATACGGCTAGATCTTTTATAACAGAGGTCAAACTCTTGGCTAGAGAGATGATCTATAGCACAAACTTTGATAAACCTTTGTTGTTATTTTTTCTGCGATTCGCTATATTGGTAATGGCTAACCATAGTTATTAGGGAGGGCAAAATGGCAACAAAACAAGAAAAAGCAATACAAAGAGCAGTTACTCGTGAGAAAAACAAAGGTAAGGTACGGGAAGAAAAACATGTGCTCTGGCTTTTGATAGCGGTCATTCTGGCGTTGCTATACTTGCTGTTCGCACAGCACAACGGGTGGTGGCCGTACTCACGGCCGAAGTTGGGCAGTGCATTTTATACCAATGTGAGCGCCGGTACGCCTAGCTCGTCTGGGTCAAGCGACTCTGCTGGAGCAAGCGGTTCCGGTGGAACGGGAACAAGTGGCAACGGCACTGGGGGCGGATCGAGTACCGGCTCGGGCGGCGGTAGCACTGGCGGTGGCTCGTCTACTGCGCCGACAGGGACAGGCTCTGGCTCGATCGCAGCATTTGCCGCTAACCTCGACGTCGGGGACACTAAAGCACAAGTCAGCGGCCAGGCGAACAACCTCGGCCAGGGCTGTGCCGCGATAGTAGACGCGAGCACGCAAACCATCGGTAAGCAGGAGGTGTGCACTTACTCGCAGGGCGACAAGATAGTGACGGTCACATACTTGGATGGCCACATCATCAGCGCTTCGAAGAGCGGTTTCTAAAGTACAGGGTCGTAGGTTCGACCTCGCTCCGGCAGCAAAAGTCTACAGTTCAATCTGTAGGCTTTTGCATAATTTTATGGCTGGCCAAGTGGAGTTTGAACCCCTCGGTTGAAAATTTGTTACTGCTTTGGCGGGATCTCTTGCATGGCCCAGCTATTACCATCAGGGTCACTGAAGTACACAAATATGCCCCAGGGCATGGTAGCGGGTTCGCTGACTTCTACGCCTCGCGAGGCAAGTTCGTCGTGAGCGGCCTGAGCGTTGGCAACAACCATTTGCAGGCCTTTCAGAGAGCCTGGCCGCATATCGGTGGCAATGCCTTTGCCGAGGGTAATAGAGCATGCTGACCCGGGCGGTGTAAGCTGAATAAAGCGCAAATCCTTGCTAACTTTGCGGTCATGATCGAGGTGAAAGCCGACTTTGTTGACGTAGAAATCGACTGCTTTTTCTACATCTGTAACGGGTACGGCGATAAGTTCTAGTTTCATTTCCATAACATGACTCCTTTGTTACTTACATCTCTAGTTAACCAAACCTGGGCTCACATGTTCTGTATAGAAACAGCAACCCATATACTTGGCTAACAAAATCAACAACCACAACCTTCCGGTCATGGCGTGGTCGGAACTCCGCGTTCACACAGACTTCGTCTGTCAACCTGGCGCGCTACCGCGCACCCGGTCTAGATCCACGACCTTACGGTCATGGATTTGGTGCGAAGTATAAAAAGGCTTCCAAAAAAGCCTGGCGGTACTTACATGTAGCTGGCCATCGTGAACGAAGCTGGAGTCTCAGTTGGGGTATGCTCAGCCTCTAGGTGAATGTTAGATCGAGAAAAAAGAATTCGTCCGCTGATCTCACTTCGCGAATTAATCTCATAACGTCCGGCAGTAGGTTGCCGGCATCTTCCTCGGATGGGTCTATCCACCCCGGAGTAAAGCGCCCATCTTTAGAGGCTATAAAAGGTCTGCCGTCTAATCTGTGGTAAAAGATGTGCGCATATATGTGCGAGAGCACTTGCTTGTTTTCACCTAACCGTAAGCTTGCAATACCGCGGTGTGCCATAGGTAATTCTAGGCCGACTTTTTCAAGCAGCTGCCTGCTTACAAGTTCGTGGAGATCTTCCCCGAAAAAAAGAGCTCCTCCAGGAAAAGTGTAGGATCCTAAAAATGGTTGTGCATTACGCTTATGAAGGACGAACTCTCCTAGCTCATTTTCGATAAGCAGTAAACAGAAAAGTTTTGGCTGAGGTGGCATGTCGATATTTGTCCTTGTCGCCCGGGAGATGTAGCGAATGCCGTTTACTGTCAGCGTATATGTTCCGTCTATCCTTGTGATCAGCCCATCGCGTATGAGTTGTTTTAGGTGATAGCTGAATATGCCGTTCTCTATCCTATCGGGCTGCAACTGGCTAAAAGTCAACTGCCCTGAACGGGAGAGCGAGCGGAGAATGTCACGCTGAATATAGTGTTCAATTACGCGGTGCATCGTTTTTATATAGTAGCAAAAGATGCAACGTAACGGTGGTATTTATTGTGCGCCGCCCTCATTTCGTCTGCAATATCGTATTCTGGCGGCATAGTGTTCTTCACATATGTCAAAAGCTCGCTTTGGGAGTAGTACATTATGATATTCTCAATAGTAAAATCGAGCTCGAGCAGATTACGGGCATATGTCCTGTCTGCCAGTATAGGATGAGCGATAGCCCAATCCTTTTTGTCTGCGTGCAGTACCACTTTACCGCCCTTTAGGGCGACGGGCTGACGAAGGTTTTTGGGATTAGGCCTGAAAGCCGAAAAGACAACATTGGCGCCATCTTTTCGAAGCATCATTTGCCTGTAATGAGCCGCAGTGCTGAGACTGTGGCCGCATTCAAATAAGTATCGTTCGTCCAGAAGATATCGCAGTTCATAGGGTATGCCATGCACACCGTTACCTTCATCATGGAAGTAGTCGATGTGGGTAAAGCGGCAGGCGTGCTGCTTTATAACTTTTTCTGCAGCCCTCAATTGTTGTAGTTGGTCGCCTACGATAACTAGCTTGCGGATTCCCGCAGTATGGAGGGACAGCAGGCACCAGTGCAAGATTGGTTTATCAGCAACTGGCATAAAAGCTTTAGATACTGGTACGGCAATTCCATCGGTCTTTAGTCGGCTAGCTTTTCCTCCCACGAGGACTATAGCCTGCTGTACATCCTCCATCACGTTTAGCATAGTCAAGTAGAGGCGTACGGTCAGTCAATTTGTTTTGACTCGCTTAAATTGTAACTCGTAGCGTGTACTAGTTTGCGAGCTGCTAACGCAGATATCGAAAAAACGAATCATTTCTTTAAGCGTAGTCGATGCCACTCAGCAGTGTTATATTCGACAACTCTTTTAACGTAGTGGACATTATTCTTCGCGCATATCTTTGATAGGGTTGCTGCGGATGTTGCGGACCATGGGCAGCTCCATACTCACGAAACCTGACGCAATTATTCTGGGCAAGACTAATCTAGTTTGAGTTGTGTTGAGATTGCAAAAATAGAAGGCGCGACGCGTGGAGCATACTCCAAATAGTGGCTGAGCTTGTAGCGTAATTTTTGGAACTAGTTGCCGCTCGGTGTCTGCAAGCTTAGGCAGTCGGCCAGGAAGTATTGGCTGGAGCTTGCGAAGTTGCTGGCGTAGAGGCTGTAGCGGATGTAATCGCCGGAGTTTTTGGCAACGTACGCAGAGCTGATGGCCTGCCAGTTCGTGTCATTTAGCGTGATTGTGGTGGTGTGGTAGGTGACGCCAGTGCCGCCAGGTGTTGTTTCGCGCACCATGAGCGAGATTTGCTCGCCAGGCACGCTGGCTTTGACCATTGCGCTGGCGGTGTAGGTTGCGTTGGCGACGGAGTTCATCATCCAGATGGGTGCGGCGTTGTTGACACCGGCTGTGCCAGAGCTGCCCGTTTTGGGAGCGATTTGCAGGGCCCAGTTCCCGTCGTAGCTGCCGCCGGTTACTTGCGCCAGGGTGACGGCAGAGGTGCTGTTGTACACGCCAGTCCAGCCGGTCTGGCCGTTTTCCAGGCTCAGATTGCCAGAGAGCTCGGTCATACCTGCCGCAGGCACGGTACATGCTGTGGCGACTGGTGCTGTGGGCGTTGTTACGGTAGCGACAGAAGAAGCTGGGCTGCTGAGGCCACTCGCGTCTGTTGTGGTTACGGCGTAGGTGTACGTGGTACTGGGGCTTAGGTTGTTGTCGGTGTAGCTGGTGCTTGTGGCGGGAATGGTGGCAACTACGCTGCCGCCGCGCGAAATGGCGTAGCTGGAGATGGCTGCAGTGCCAGCCGTAGCTGCCGTCCAGCTTAGCCCGACTTGCGTTGCGCTGTTGGCCGTGGCGACTACGTTTGTGGGTGCACTTGGTGGCACAGGCGCGGGCAAAGTTGTGGCTTGTACCGTTGCGCTGCTGGCAGTATTGCCTGCAGCGTCGGTTGCAACAACGTTGTAGCTATAGGTGGTATTTGCAGTGAGGTGCGTGTCGTTGTACGTAGTGCTGGTGAGGCCGCTTACCAGTGGTGAGCCGTTGCGCAAGATGCTGTATGTACTCGCGCCGCTGCTGGCGCTCCAGCTGAGGTCGATCTCCGATTCGCTAACAGCTGCAGCTTGTACGTTTGCTGGCGCAGTCAGTGCTGGCGGGGACTGCGTGGTGCCAGATGTTGTTGCTGGCATGCTGACGTTGCCGGCGGCATCGTTCGCGGTAACGGTGTAGTTGTATGTCGTGCCTGCGGCGAGGCCGGTGTCGGCAAAGCTTGTGGCGGTGGTTGTGCCTACTTGTACGCCGTTCCGTGAAACAGTGTAGCCAGTTACGCCGATATTGTCGGTGGCTGCGCCCCAGCTCAGGTTA
>Ga0268266_10002473_pt1 | contig 19753 bp, 15 predicted proteins | sample KBSS13metaG_FD_190356 | JGI IMG/M metagenome (GOLD analysis project Ga0268266, IMG submission 190356) | Switchgrass rhizosphere microbial communities from Kellogg Biological Station, Michigan, USA - KBS S1-3 metaG (SPAdes) (version 2) | ecosystem: Host-associated > Plants > Roots > Rhizosphere... | reverse complement strand
CGGGCGCGAGCGCGGAGAACACCGAGTTCCTCAACATCATCATCGAGGAGGCGAACCGGCTGAACAACGTCGTGACGCGGTTCCTCGACTACGCGCGCGCCGAGCGGCCGAGCCCGGAAGACGACAAGGTCGATCTCAACCAGATCGTGCGCAAGACCGTGCAGCTGATCCAGCAGGAGCAGCTCAAGAACGTCGAGCTGCGCGTGCGCGCCGACGAGCAGCTGCCGCAGGTCACCGGCGATCCCGAGTCGCTCCTCCAGGTCTTCTTGAACCTCGCGCAGAACGCGCTCCAGGCAATGCCCGACGGCGGCACGCTCGAGATCCTGACCACGCGCCGCCGGCGCTCGCGCCTGGGCTACGGCCAGTTCTGCGAGATTCGCTTCCGCGACACCGGCATCGGCATCCCGCGCGACCGCCTCAAGAAGCTGTTCATCCCGTTCTACACGACCAAGTCGAAGGGCACCGGCCTGGGCCTGGCGATCTCGCACCGGATCATCAACCAGCACGGCGGCACGATCGAGGTCCGGTCGACGCTCGGTCAGGGCTCGACGTTCTCGGTGTTCCTGCCCGCCGCCGAGCCGGTCCCGGCCCACAAGGTCGAGGACATCACCGAGACCGGCCGGCTGACCTCGATGTCCCAGATCGACGTCGAGAAGGACAATGTCGAGGTCACGCCGCCGCCGGGCCCCGAGCCGCGCGCGGAGTCCGAGGCCGAATCGCCTCCTGAAGATCGTGTAGGGTAAGCGGTCGATGCAGCCGGCCAAGATCCTGGTCGCGGACGACGAGCAAAACCTGCGCAGGGTGCTCGCCGCGCTGCTGCGCCGCGAAGGCCACGACGTCGTGCAGGCGGCGAGCGGGCTCGAGGCGATCGATCGGCTCGCCGACGTCGACATCGTGATCACGGACCTGCGCATGCCCGGCGCCGACGGCATGGAAGTGCTGCGCTCGGCCGCGAAGCACCACCCGCACGTGCCGGTCATCATGATCACGGCGTACGGCTCGGTCGGTCAGGCCGTCGAGGCGATCAAGGCCGGCGCGTTCGACTACATCGAGAAGCCGTTCGAGCAGGAAGCGATCCGCGTGATCATCGACAAGGCGATCGGTCAGGCGGCGGCGAACAAGCTGTCGCCACAGCCCACGCTGTACAACACGAGCGATCTGCCGAGCGGCCGATATGGCCTCGTCGGCCAGTCGCCCGAGATGCACTCCGTGTTCGCGGTGATCGAGAAGGTCGCCGACACGCCGTCGACGGTGCTGATCACCGGCGAGAGCGGCACCGGCAAGGAGCTCGTTGCAAAGGCCTTGCACGAGCAATCGAGTCGCAAGACCGGCCCGTTCATCAAGATCAACTGCGCCGCGATTCCCAAGACGCTGATGGAATCGGAGCTGTTCGGCTACGAGAAGGGCGCGTTCACCGGCGCGACCTCGTCGAAGCCAGGCCGCTTCGAGCTCGCCGACGGCGGCACGCTGTTCCTCGACGAGATCGGCGAGATTCCCGTCGAGATGCAGGTCAAGCTCCTGCGCGCGATCCAGGAGAGCGAGTTCGAGCGTGTCGGCGGGCTCAAGACGATCAAGGTCGACGTCCGGCTCGTGACCGCGACCAACCGCGACCTCGAGGCCGAGATCGCGCGCGGCAACTTCCGCGAGGATCTCTACTACCGGCTCAATGTCGTGCCGCTCCAGATTCCGCCGCTGCGCAAGCGCGCCGGAGATATTCCGCTGCTCGTCACGCACATCATCAAGAAGTTCAACGAGCGCCTGAAGAAGCAGATCACGGGCATCGCCGACGACGCGCTCGCCGCGCTCGAAGGTCACGCCTGGCCGGGCAACATCCGCGAGCTCGAGAACGTGCTCGAACGTACGATCCTGTTCACGAAGGGCGACCGCATCGAGCGCGCCGACCTCCAGCTCGTGCCGAGCGCGCCACCCGAGGCGCCGCGCACCGTGACCAACAACGACTCGCAGTCGCTGCCGATCATCGTCGACGACGTCGACGACGGCGCCGAGGTGTCGGGCTCGCTCAAGGATGCGGTCCGCGCCGAAACGGCCCGCGTCGAGCGCGAGCTGATCGTGAAGGCGCTCGACGAGACCGGCGGCAACGTCACGCAAGCCGCGCGCTTGCTCAAGATCTCGCGCAAGAGCCTTCAGATGAAGATGAAGGAGTTCGGCCTGCGGGATCGCGAGTCGTAGTACGCTGGCGTCTGGTGCTGCGGATCGCCATTGCCTCGATGCTGTGCGCGGGGGTCGCGTATGGCAATCCCGCGGGCGACGTACCGGCCGGCATCGACTCTGCGGGCGGCCGCATCGACGCGATCGGCACGGTCGACTATCAGTACGAGCAGCAAACGTCGTCGATCTGGCGCGAGCACGTCGGTGATCCGAGCGCGATGCCTGGCGCGCCGGTGCCGCTCGAGCGCGACCTCGCGTTCCGCGAAGCGAAGCACACGATCACGCCGCGGCTCGACATCGGCATCTATCACGACACGTGGATCAGCGTCGCGCTGCCTGTCGTGATCACGCAATCGCGCGAGCTCCACCTCGATCAGGGCGTCGATCGCGCGTCGTCGTCGACGGTGCAGGACGGCTTCCTGCCGCAGGCCGGCTTCGACGCGCAGGATCCGAGCGCGCCGCCGTCGGGCGACGTGATGTTCCGCGGCGTCGATCGCCACGGCCTCGACCAGCTCCAGCTCGGCCTCGGCATCGCGCCGATGAACCAGTCGCGCGACCCGAGCAAGCCGACGTGGAAGCTCGGCGCCGAGCTCGATCTCGCGATCGGCTCGGTCATGAAGTTCGATCCGACGGCGCCGGGCGCGAACACCGCGGTCGGGCACGGCGTGCACGAGCTCAAGCTGTGGACGTCGTTCGATCGCCGGCTCGGCTGGATCGAGCCGTGGATGGAGCTGTGGTGGCAGGTCCCGATCGGCACGACGAAGGACTCGCTGTTCACGAACCCGGGCTTCGGCGCGACGAACACGGGCAAGGGCATGCAGGCCGGCACGCGGTTCGGCGGCGAGCTCGCGCTCTACGACGATCCGGTCAATCGCGATCACGTCGGCCTCGACCTCGGCGCGAGCATCATCGGGCACTTCGAGGGCCGCGACTACTCCGAGATGTGGGAAGTGTTCGCGAACAATCCGGCACTCGCGCTCGACGCCGATCCGGTGACGCCCGGCGTGCAGCCGCTGCCCTATCCCGGCATCTCGAACATCGAGCAGTACCTCGAGACGCGCGTGACCGCGGCGGTGCGCGGCGCGATCGGCCCGAAGGTTCACTTCGCGGCGACGTTCGCGCTGATGTGGCAGACCGATCACGCGATCACGTTCGCCGACGCCGGCGTCGATCTTCCGACGTGCACCTCGGGCATGACGACCAACTGCGAGACGTCGAACAACAACGTCATCAACCCGGGCACCGTCGAGGTCAACCCGCTGCATGACGACAAGATCGATCTCGTCGGGCACCGCTACATCTCGCAGGACAACTTCGGTTTCAGCGTGGGCGCGCAGGGCGAGGTGCTGTTCTAGTGCTCGCCCGCCGCATCATCGCGGTGTCCGCCGACAAGGCGTTCGGCAAGCAGCTCGCGACCTCGCTCGCGGCTGCCGGTGGTGCCGTCGATCTGCACCAGTCGCTCGACGAGCTCGGCACGGGCGAGGTCCAGGCGGCGTTGATCGTCCTGCACGTCACCGGCGAGCTCGCGACGGCCGCGGCGGAGCTGTTGCCGCGGCTCGCCGGCGAGGCGCGCGTGATCGTGATCCTGCCGCGCGGCAACCTGCCGGCGGTCGTCGACACGATGATCGCGTCGGAGCGCGTCGCCGCGATGCTGACCGCCGAGAGCTTCGATCCACGCGAGCTCGCCGCGCTCGCGACGCGCACGCTGGCCGGCGACATCTTCGGCCTCGAGAAGGTCATGCGCTGGGGCACGCTCGTGCACAGCCAGCTGGTCGGCGACTTTCAGGAGAAGTCGCTCGCGATCTCGCAGATCTCGGAGTTCGCCGAGCACATGGGCGTGCGCCGCAAGTATCGCGAATCGATCGAGCACTGCCTCGACGAGATGCTGATGAACGCGTTGTACGACGCGCCCGTCGACGAGCAAGGCCGGCAGGTCTTCGGCAACATTCCGACGAAGACGCGGATCTCGCTGCGCGTCGAGCAGAAGGTCGTCGTGCAGTACGCGTGCGACGGCACGCAGTTCGCGATGTCGGTACGCGATGCGTTCGGCACGCTCGAGCGCGCGACCGTGCTGCGCTACCTGCACAAGTGCCTGCACTCGGAGCAGCAGATCGATCGCAAGGTCAGCGGCGCCGGCCTCGGTCTGTACCTGATGGTCAACTCGGCGAGCGCGGTGCTGTTCAACGTGCTGCCCGGCGTGGCCACCGAGGTCGCGTGCGTGTTCGGCCTCGACACGGCGAAGATCCAGCTCGATCAGCTCGGCTTCTTCACCGAGAAGATCGACGCGGCGGGCCGACTCTCGGCCGGGCCGTCGCAACGGCTGCCTGCGGGTACGGCCCACGTCGTCGAGCGCAGGCACGCCGACGAGATCGCCGCCGCCGCGCCGCGCCCGCCGAGCCGGCTCGTGCCGCTACTGGTCGCCGCGATCGCCGCGAGCTTCGTGCTGATCGGCATCGCCGCGTGGCCGCGCCTGTTCGCGACTCCCAAGAAGCTCGCGCACGTGGTCATCGAGACGTCGCCGCCGGGCGCGATGATCGAGCTCGACGGCCGCCCGATCGGCATCGCCGGTAGCGACGGGCTCGACGTGCGCGACCTCGAGATCGGCCACACGTATCCGGTCGTCGCGCGCCTCGAGGGCTACGAGCCCGCGCAAAGCATCGTCCAGCCGCACACGATCGGCGCGGGTCTCGAGATTCACCTGCACGCGCTCGCGGCCACCGTCGAGCTCGACTCGCAGCCGCCGGGCGCGACCGTCGAGATCGGCGGAAAACCGGCCGGGACCACGCCGCTGCGCCTCGCGACGCTGGTTCCCGGCTCCGCGGTCTCGATCGTGTTTCACAAGACCGGCTATCAGGACGCGAGCGCGCACGTCGAGGTTCCCGAGCCGGGCAAGACGATGCGGTTCGTCCAGCCGATGCTCGTCGCCACCGACCTCGCCCGCGTCGAGCTCGAGAGCGATCCGCCGGGCGCGCGAATCCTGCAGAACGGCCAGCTGATCGCCGGCATGGTGACGCCCGCGCAGGTGCTCGTCGAAGCCGATCACCCCGTGAAGTTCGTGCTCACGCTGCCGCACAAGGTGCCGGCGGTGATCGAGCTGGTGCCCGGCCGCGGCGAGGACGTCGCGAAGCACGTCAAGCTCGTCGACGGCGCGTCGGTCGCGTTCGACGCGACGATCGACGGCACGAGCATCTCGCTCGCGAACGTCCCATCGTGTCAGGCGGTCGCGCTGCCGGCGACGTGCGTGGTCGCGAAGGGCACCTACCAGCTCGAGCTCACCGGGCCCACCAACGCGCGTGTCACCAAGCAGATCCAGGTCGCCGGTGACCTCGCGGTTCACCTCGCGCTCGGCTTTGTCGAGGCGAGCGGCGACAAGCAGATCGTCGTCGGGCCGAACCGCACTGCGAAGAAGGTCGTGCTCGAAGCCGGCAAGCGCAGCGTGAACGTCGTCGACGACTCGGGCACGCACGCGACGCCGGTGACCGTGAAGGCCGGCGCGACCACGACAATCCCGTGACCGATCACCTGCTCGCGACGCTCGGCCTCTATGGCGGCACGATCGTCGCGTGCTTCGTCGCGGGCATCGTGCAGGTGATCAACACCGAGGCGCTGCTCGTCGCGGCGTCGCTGTGGCTGGTCGAAGATCCGATCCAGCTGCCACTGGTCGCGCTGTGTGCAGCGATCGGACAGATGATCGCGAACGTCGTCTTCTTCTACGCCGGTCGCGGCGCCGGCGCGCTGGTGCGCACGAAGCTCGAACGCGTGCGCACGAAGATCGCGCGCTGGCAGAAACGCCCCAATGCCGTGCTCGCAGCGGCTTCCGTGGTCGGGCTGCCACCGCTGGTGCTGGTCGCGGTGGCCGCCGGCGGGCTGGGCATCGGCGTGCGCCGGTTCGCGGCGATCGGCCTGTGTGGGCGCTGGCTTCGGTTCGCCATCGTCGTCACGATCCCGTGGTTGTGAGGAGCGGCCAGCGAAACCGGCCCAGGTGATCGGGCCACCCGAGTATGCTGCGCGCGCATGCGGGTCGCCGCGCTCCTCGTCGCACTGTCGGGTACGGCTCTCGCCGATCCGGTGATGACGTCGACCGCGACGCCGTACACCGGCATCGTGCACCAGGAATGGGCGGATTCGTCGGTCCCCTGGAAGGCGCACGTCGTCCAGCTCGACCTGACCGAGGCGTCGATCGAGCTGCTCGGGACCGCGCCCGCACAGGCCGGGATGACGACAACCCAGTTCGCCGGCACGTTCGGCGGCCAGGTCGCGATCAACGGCGACTCGTTCGCACCCGCGAACTACGTGCCGATGGGCCTCGCGATGGGCATGTCGACCGCAGGCATGCCGACGCCGTGGACCAACACGGCCGACGACGGCGCGACGGCCGTGCTGCACTTCCAGCGAATCGGCGAGGCGACGTCGGCGGCGATCGAGCCGCCCGAGCAGATCGCGACGTTCGACAACCTGCCGGCGGGCGTCGAGGGCGTGATCAGCGGCCGGCCGATGCTCGTGCGCGCCGGCGCCGCCGCGGCGCAGTTCGATTGCACCGATCCGGTCGCGATCCCGTGCGAGCGCGCGCCGCGCACCGCGGTCGCGCTGTCGGCCGACGGCACGACGATGTGGCTGGTCGTCGTCGACGGCTGGCAGACCGCGTCGCTCGGCATGATGGACAGCGAGCTCGCGAGCTTTCTCGTCGCGCGCGGCGCCGATAGCGCGCTCGCGCTCGATCCCGGCAGCTCGTCGACGATGTACCTCGCGAACGGCCTGGTGTCGTCGCCATCGGACGGCGTCGAGCGCGCCGTGGCCAACCACCTCGCGGTCAAGTTCGGCTCGCTGCCGAGCGGTCAGCTCGTCGGCCTCACGTGCATCGACGACGTGTTCGGCTGCGGCTCGGATACGTCGCGCCAGCTGTCGGGCGTCAAGGTCACGCTCGACGACGGCCGCACGCAAACGACCGGCACCGACGCGTTCTACGACTTCACGAACGTCACGCAGCGGCTCGCGTGCATCACCGCCAAGAAGACCGGCTACCTCACCAAGCGGCAGTGTGCGCAGGTCGAGGGCGACGCGATGATCTACAACTCGATCGCGCTGACCCCGGGCACCGACATGCCGGACGCGGGCGTCGGCGGCGATGCCGGCACCCCCGACGACGGCACCGACGCCGGCATGTCCGGCACGGGCCACGGCTCGAATCCGGCGACCGGCCCCACCGTCCCCGGCGGCTGCTGTGACGCGAGCGATCACCCCAACGCGTTCGTCGCGCTGCTGGCTGCTTGGTTCCTGATGCGTCGACGCGGTACAACCCCCTAGCGACGTGACATCGGTCCACACCCAGCTCCTCACCGACGACGCGAGCGGCCTGCTGCTCGAGCGCAGCTTCCGGCTCCGCGTGATCTCCGGCCCGGATCAGGGCAAGGAGCACATGCTCGACGAGGGCACGACGATGGTCGGCACGCACACCGACAACGATCTCGTGCTCACCGACGCGACCGTGTCGCGCTACCACCTCGAGATCCGCGTGCGTCGCGACGGCATCGAGATCCGCGATCTCGACACCACGAACGGCACCAAGCACGGCGGTGCGCGCGTCGGCCAGGTCGTGCTCACGGGCGCGTCGCGCCTGCGGCTCGGCAAGCACACCGAGGTCGACGTCGAGCCGGTCGATCACAACGTCGAGCTGAACGACTGGCCGAGCGACCGCTTCGGCGATGTGCTCGGCAGCGCCGAGCCGATGAAGCGGTTGTTCGCGCTGCTCGCGAAGGCCGCGACGACCGAGGCGACGATCCTGCTGCAAGGCGAGACCGGCACCGGCAAGGAAGCGATCGCCGAAGCCGTCCATCAGGCGAGCCGGCGCGCGAAGGGCCCGTTCGTTGTCGTCGATTGCGGATCGATCCCGCACGAGCTGATCGCGTCCGAGCTGTTCGGCCACGCGAAGGGCAGCTTCACCGGCGCGAACGCCGACAAGCAGGGCCTGATCGAAGCGGCGAACAAGGGCACGCTGTTCCTCGACGAGATCGGCGAGCTCGCGCTCGACCTCCAGCCGCAGCTGCTGCGCGTGCTCGATCGCCGTCAGGTCCGCCGCGTCGGCGAGACGCAGTCGGTCGACGTCGACATCCGCGTGGTCGCGGCAACGCACCGCGATCTGCGCGCGATGGTCCGCGCCGGCACGTTCCGCGAGGACCTCTACTACCGGCTCGCGGTCGTCGCGACGCAGGTCCCGCCGCTGCGCGAGCGCAAGAGTGACATCGCCGCGCTCGCCACATGGTTCGCCGAGAAGATGGGCCGCGGCAGCTTCGTGCAGTCGCCGGCGCTGCTCGATCAGCTCCAGCGCCACGACTGGCCCGGCAACGTGCGCGAGCTGCGCAACGTCGTCGAGCGCGCGCTGTCGCTCGGCGCCGCGGCGCTCGCCGATCTCGGCGGCGACGGACGCTCGCCTCCGCCGATGCCGAGCGATAGCTCGCCGTCGATCGCGGTCAGCGACCCGACGCGCGGATCGAACCCCGACGTGCTCGAGCTGCCGTTCAAGGAAGCGAAGGCGCAGCTCGTCGAGGCGTTCGAACGCGACTACCTGTCGGCGCTGCTCGCGCGCCACCACGGCAACATTTCACGCGCGGCCTCCGAGGCCGGCATCGATCGCAACTACATCCACCGCCTGGTCAAGAAGTACGGGCTCGAAGTCGACCGCTCGTGAAGCGCGCCGCTGTCTTTGCCTTCGTTGCAATCGCGCTCGTCGGCGCGTGCGGCGACAAGAAGCACAAACACGCCGGCGGCGCGGGCTCCGCGGCGATGCTCGGCTCCGCGGCTGGATCGGCCGCAGCTCCGGTCAGCACCGTCGACTGGCCCACGTGCGAGGCCGCGCTGCGCCAGGCGTCGACCGCGCCGCTCGACAACCGGCCCGAGCTCGTGATCACGGGCTGCACGGTGTGCGGCAACTGGGATCCGCTGCTCAAGTGGAACGCGATCGAGCGCAACGGCGGGCCATCGCGCAAGGACATCACGTCGGCGATGGAGGCCTGCAACGGGTTCTGCAACAGCCAGGCGAAGCAGCACTTCCTGGGCACGCTCGACGACGCGCGCGGCACGCAAGCGCGCACGCCCTGGCGCTACCTCGGCGACGTGTGCAAGGGGGACGTCAGCGCCCTGCCCGACTCGCGGTTCATCAGCGCGCCGTTCTTCGCGCTCGATCGCATCGCACGCGCCGCCGCTGCGCACGGCGGCGACGCCGCGAACCTCGCGCAGTCGATCGAGCTCCCGTTGCCCGCCGTGTCGATCACCGGCTCGGGGATCGTGATCCCCGATGTCGACAGCGATGTCGCGCCGACCGCGGGGCCACTCGCGATCACGCTGACCGGCGGTCAGCTCTTCGTCGCGAAGCTCCCGCGCGCGCGGATGGGCGCGACCGGGCTGAGCGTCGACCTCGGTGGTTATCCCGGCGATCCAGTCAAGGTCGAGGCGCTCGGCGCCGCGCTACAAAAGCTGCTAGCCGGTGATGCGTCGCCGAGCGTCACGATCCTCGCGCCGACCGCGACGCCGGCCGAGGCGCTCGTGCCGGTCGTCGCGGCTGCCTCGAAGATCGCGCCGGTGTATCTGGGCGCGAACGCCGCGAACACGCCCGAAGGCTGGGACCTCCCGGGCAACATCCCGGTCGCGCTCGAGGCAGGCAGCGGCAAAACCGCGCTCACGATCAGCCACGAGATGAGCGCGCAGGATCTCGCCAACGAGCTCGCCGCGCGGGCGAAGGCCGGCACCAAGAAGCTCGCGCTCGCGGTCGGCAAGTAGAAAAAACGCGATATCCTGCGCTCCACGTGTACGACCTCGTCGTGATCGGCGGCGGCATCACCGGCGCGGGCATCGCGCGCGACGCCGCGTTGCGCGGCCTCAAGGTCGCGCTGTTCGAGAAGACCGACTTCGGCGCCGGCACGTCGTCGAAGTCGAGCAAGCTCATCCACGGCGGCCTGCGCTACCTCGAGCACGGCGAGATCCGGCTGGTGTTCGAATCGGTGTCCGAGCGCCGCGTGCAGACGCGCGTCGCGCCGCACCTCGTGCGCCCGTTGCCGTTCCTGGTCCCGATCTACGACGGCGTGCGGCCCGGCTTCGAGATCATGAACGTGGGCCTGTGGCTCTACGATTCGCTCGCGCTGTTCCGCTCGCCGCGCCTGCACAAGGCGTATCGCGGCGTCAAAGCCGCGCTCGAGATCGAGCCGCAGCTGCGCTCCGACGGGCTGCGCGGCGTGCTCGAGTACTACGACTGCGCGACCGACGATGCCCGGCTCGTGCTCGAGAACGCGCTCGACGCGATCGCGCTCGGCGCCGAGTGCCACACGTACACCGAGGTGCTGCGGTTCGAGCGCAACGCCGATCGCCGCATCACCGGTGTCGCGGTTCGCGATCGGCTGACCGGCAAGAGCTGGACCGTGAGCACGCGCGCCGTGGTCCTCGCCGCCGGCGCGTGGACCGACGAGATGATCGCGCGCTTCGAGCTGCCGGAGCGCAAGCTGCTGCGGCCCACCAAAGGCGTGCATATCGTGCTGCCGCGCGAGCGGTTGCCGCTGGCGCGCGCGATCACGCTGATCTCGCCCGTCGACGGCCGCGTGATGTTCGCGATCCCGTGGCGCGAGCGCACCGTGCTCGGCACGACCGACACCGACTACGACGGGCCGGCCGACGACATCGCGGCCGACGCGAGCGACGTCAAGTACCTCGTCGACAGCGGCAACGGCTACTTCCCCGGCGCGAACCTGTCGCCCGACGACGTGATCGCGACGTGGGCCGGCTTGCGCCCGCTGATTGCCGCACCGCCCGACGTCGACGAGAGCTCCGTGAGCCGCGAGCACGAGGTGTTCACGCGCAAGGACGGGCTCGTGATCATCGCCGGCGGCAAGCTCACGACGTATCGCCGCATGGCGCGCGAGACCGTCGGCAAGGCGCTCGAGCTGTTGCGCGACCTCGGCGACGAGCCGGCGGCCAAGCGAGAGACGACGAAGCATCGCCCGCTGCCCGGCGCGGTCGGCATCGAAACGCCCGATCTCGAAGGCGTCGCGCTGATCGGCCGGCGCCTGATGGCCGACTACCAGCTCGATCTCGATTCCGCGACGCACCTGTGCGGCGTGTACGGCGCGCGCGCGCCCGAGCTGGGCGCCGCGATCGCGAAGAACCGCGCGCTCGGCGAGCGCCTCGATCCCGAGCTGCCGTATCTGTGGGCCGAGGTCGACTTCGCGGCCACGCACGACCTCGCGCGCACCGTCGACGACGTGCTGTCGCGGCGCGTGCCGCTCTTGCTCGTGTCGCGCGACAACGGCCTCGGCGTCACCGATCGCGTCGCTGCGATGATGGCCGAGCGCCTGGGCTGGGATGCGGCCACGACGGAGCGGCTCGCCGGCGAATACCGGCGCGAGGTCGCGCTCGCGCGGCACTGGCAAACGGCTTGAGCGCCCATCTCGTCGCGGTGTTCGGCCTATACGGCGCGACGCTGGCGATCGCGTTCATCGCCGGCATGTTCCCGCTGGTCAGCATCGAGGCGTTCCTCGCGGCCTACTGCGCGCTCGAGCCGGTGACGTGGTCGCAGCTCGTGGTGCTCGTGCTGCTCGGCGCGACCGGCCATCAGCTCGCGAAGACCACGTGCTACTTCGCCGGCACGACCACGCTCGAGCATCGCCGCGTCGCCGCCGTGCTCGAGCGCTGGCGGCCGCGCATCGAGCGCTGGAATCGCTATCCCAAGACGATGTTCTTCTTCGCGGCCAGCTTCGGGATTCCGCCCATGTGGCTGATCGGCTTCATCGCACAGCCGATCCTGAAGATGCGGTTCATCCCGTTCACGATCGCGGGCTTCTGGCTACGTGCCGCCCGCTACGCGGTGATCTCGCTCGTCCCGCTGCTCGCGAAGTGACGTACGCTGCGACCATGACCAAGCTGCTCGCCGCGATCGCGATGGCCCTCGCGCTGTTCGTCTCGCCCGTCTTCGCTCAGCCCGCCGCCAAGCCGGTGCCGCCGCCGCCGGCGCAAAAGGCCGAGCCGATGGATCTCAACTCGGCGACCGCGGATCAGCTCAAGACGCTGCCCGGCATCGGCGACGCGTATGCGAAGAAGATCATCGCGGGCCGGCCCTACGCGAAGAAGGACCAGCTCGTCTCGCGCAAGATCGTTCCGCAGGCGACGTACGACAAGATCAAGGATCTCGTGATCGCCAAACAGGGCAGCTGATGGCCGCCGCGAAGTCCCGCGTGCTCGTCGTCGACGACGAGAAGAACATCCGGGCGACGCTGACGGTCTGTCTCGAGGCGTGCGGCTGCACGGTCGTCGGCGCAGGCTCGACCGATGCCGCGCTCGCGGCGGTCGCACGCGAGTCGTTCGATCTCGCGTTCGTCGATCTGCGGCTCGGCACCGAGGACGGCATGGCGCTCGTGCCGCGCTTGCTCGCCGCGCGGCCTGCGCTCGGCATCGTCGTCATCACCGCGTACGCGACGATCGATACCGCGGTCGAGGCGATCAAGCTCGGCGCGGTCGATTACCTGCCCAAGCCGTTCACGCCGGCTCAGATCCGCCACGTCGCCGAGCAAGTGCTCGCGCGCCGGCGCGCCGAGACGCGTGCGGCCGAGCTCGAGGCGCGGCTCGCCGACGAGCTGCCCGGCACCGACGTCGCGACCGCGTCGCCGCGGATGACGCACGCGCTCGAGATCGTCACGCGCGCGGCCGAGTCCGACGCGCCGATCTTGCTGCGCGGCGAGAACGGAACCGGCAAGGGCGTGCTCGCGCGGCTCGCGCACGCGTCGAGCAAGCGCAGCAGCTCGCCGTTCGTGGTCGTCAACTGCCCGACGCTGTCGGGCGACCTGTTGGCGAGCGAGCTGTTCGGCCACGCGCACGGCGCGTTCACCGGCGCGGTCCGCGATCAGCCGGGCCGCGTCGAGGCCGCCGAGGGCGGCACGCTGTTCCTCGACGAGATCGGCGAGATCGAGCCGCCGCTTCAGGCCAAGCTGCTGCGCTTCCTGCAGGACAAGGAGTTCGAGCGCGTCGGCGAGACCAAGACGCGACACGCCGACGTGCGCGTGATCGCGGCGACCAACCGCGACATCGACGCCGACGTCGCCGCCGGCCGGTTCCGCGAGGATCTGCTGTTCCGGCTCAACGTGATCGAGGTCGCGGTGCCGCCGCTGCGCGAGCGCCCCGAGGACATCGTCACGCTCGCGCGCGGCTTTCTCGCGTTCTTCGCGCGCGCCGCGAACCGGCCGACGCCGGAGCTCGCGCCCGAGACCGAGCGCGCCCTGCTCGGCTACGGCTGGCCCGGCAACGTCCGCGAGCTGCGCAACGCGATGGAGCGCGCGGTGATCCTCGTGCCCGCGCGCCGGCTCGGCATCGATGCGCTGCCCGCGCGGATCGCGGCGCACGCGCAGGACACTCGGCCGCGCGTCGGCGGCGACTACTCGATCGACCAGATCGAGCGCGAGCACATCGAGCGCGTGGTGTCGCGGACCGCGACGCTCGACGATGCCGCGAAGATCCTCGGCATCGACGCGTCCACCCTGTATCGCAAGCGCAAGCGCTACGACGGCTGAGCCGGTTCGAATGGCACGAGCGGCAACGTGAACCAGAACGTCGTGCCAGCGCCGGGCTCGCCCGAGGACACGATGCCGATGTCGCCCCCGTGCGCGCGCACGATCTCGCGCGCGATGTAGAGGCCGATGCCGGCGCCGCCCGGCGGTGCGCCCGGCACGCGCACGTACTTGTCGAATACCGCCTGATGATATTCGGCGGGGATCCCCGGCCCGTGGTCGACGACCTCGATGCGCAACAGGCCGTCGTGCTCGCCGGCGCGCACCGTGGCGTCGCCGCCGTAGCGGATCGCGTTCGAGATCAGATTGTCGAGCACGAGCAGCACGCGCTCGCGATCGGCCACGACGTGCCGCATCCCCGGCAGCACCTCGGATGCGAGCTTGGCGCCGCGGTTGTCGGCCTCGGCGCGATGGGCTTCGAGCGCGTCGGCGACGAGCGCTTCCGGATCGAGCTCGCTCGTGCGCAGCTCGATGCGATCGGCCTGGATGCGCGACAGATCGAGCAACTCGTCGACGATCGACTGCAGCCGATCGGTGTCCTCGCGCGCGGCGAACACGAGATCGGCCTGTTTCGCGGTGAGCGGGCCGACGTGCTCCTCGGAGAGCAGGTGCACGGCCATCCTGAGCGACGTCAACGGCGTGCGCAGCTCGTGCGCGACGGTCGCGACGAGATCGTTGCGCAGCTCCTCGAACCTGCGCAGCCGCGTCACGTCTTGCAGCACGATCGTCGCGGCGACCACGTCGCCTTCTTCGGCGTAGAGCGGCGCAGCACGCGGCAACAGCGCGCGCTCGCCGTCGAGGGTCGCGAGCTTGATCGCTTCTTCCAGGCCCTTCGGGATGTAGGCGCCGTTGCCGCCCGCCACGTGCTGGCGCAGCTTCTCGACGACCGCGCGCACGTTCGGCTCGAGGGCAGCGAGCGCGTTCGGCACCGCCGGATCGACCTTGAGCATGGCTTCGGCGGCCTGGTTCGCGTGGCGGAGCGCGCCGTCGAGCCCGATCACGAGCACGGCGTCGGGCAAGCTGTCGATCGTCGCCTGCGCGGCGAGCTGGGCCTCGAGCAGCTCGCCGAGCGAGCTCTTGCGATAGCGCTCGACGTGATCCGCCATCGTGTTGAGCTCGCGCGCCAGATCGCCGACCTCGTCGGTGCTGGTCACCTGTGCGCGCACCGCGACGTCGCCTTCGCCGAGCCGGCGCGCGGTCGCGGCGACCACGCCGAGCGGGCGCAGCACGCGGCCGGTCATCACTGACGACGCCCCGATCGCGAGCAAGAAGCCCAGCACCGAGACCGCGATCAGCAGCGAGTTCGAGTGGCTCGCGAGCCGCACCGCGCTCTCGCTCTTGCGGTTCATCGCGTCCTGGTTCATCGACAGGATCGTGTCGGCGGCATCTTTGACCGCGAGAAACTCGGGCAACAGCGCGGGGAAGTAGCGCCGCGGCAGGTTCTCGGTGGCGAGCACGGGACGGACGCGGGCGATGTCCTGCGCGTACGTGGTCCACCGCGCCCGCAACGCGGCCGTGGCCTCGCGCTCGCCAGGCTCGGTGATGTTCTGTTCCTGCGCGCCGAGCTCGCGCGCGAAGGTCGGAATGTTGGCGTCGATCTGCGCGCCGCCGGCGGCGGGCCGGCCGGCGACCGCGAACATCACGCCGCTGTCGATGCGCTCGGCGGCTTCTTTCATGCGCTGCGCCGCGAGCACGCTGCGGAAGTTGTCCTTCAAGATGTCGGCCGAGCCGGCGCCGAGCGCGCGCGTCACGCTGCTACCGACGACGATCGCGATCGCGAGCGCCGCGACGAGCGGCAGCTGCGCGGCAAACAGCTTCGTGCGGATCTTCACGACTCGCCCTCCGAGATCGAAACGATGTGGACGTCCATGTCCTTGGCCTCGGCGAGCAGGCGCAGCGGCACCGCGCGCCCGAGCCACTGTCGCCACGGCGGCTGATGCGAGCGCCCGATCACGATGTGACCGACGCCGTGCGATCGCGCGAAGTCGATGAGCGCAGGCACCGGATCACGCGCTTGCAAGCGCACGACCTCGGCACCGAGCTCGCGCGCGAGCTCGATGTTCGCGAGCAGGTGGCGCTGCGCTTCGGCGTCGATGCGGTTGGGCGCCTCGCGCGGCGTCTCGACGTAGACGACGAACCAGTCGCCCGACAAGCGGCCGGCCATGCGCGAGCCCTTGCGCAGCAGCGTCTCGGCATGCGGCGGATACGACGACATGCACAGCATCACGCGGCCGCGTGGCGCCTGCGCGCGCGACTCGCCCGTCCCGCGCGCGCGGGTCTCGCTCTGGCGCTCGAGGCTCTCGGCGACCTCGCGCAGCGCGAGCTCGCGCAGCGTCATGAGGTTCGCGTCCTGGAAGAAGTGCTGGAGCGCCCACTCGATCTTCTCGGGCGCGTAGATCTTGCCGGCGCGCAGCCGCTCGGTCAGATCCTCGACGGACAGATCGAGGTTGACGACCTGGACGGCTTCCTTGAGGAAGCTGTCGGGCACGGTCTCGCGGATCGGCACGCCGCTGACCTTCTCGACCAGGTCTTTCAGCGACTCGAGGTGCTGGATGTTCAGCGCGCCGATCACGTTGATGCCGGCGGCCAAAATGTCGAGCACGTCCTGGTAGCGCTTCTTGTTCTTGCCGCCCGGAACGTTGGAATGCGGGATCTCGTCGACGACGCACACCTGAGGCCGGCGCGCGAGGATCGCCTCGAGGTCCATCTCCTCGACGAGGATGCCGCGATACGTCGTCACGCGGCGCGGCACGACCTCGAGCCCTGCGACGAGCTCGACGGTCTCCTGCCGGTTGTGCGGCTCGATCAGGCCGAGCACGACGTCGACGCCGCGATGTGCGAGCGCGTGCGCCTCCTCGAGCATGCGATACGTCTTGCCCACGCCCGCCGCGAAGCCGATGTAGAGCTTGAGCCCGCCGCGTCGCGCGCGTTGCACGACCTCGAGGAAGTCCTCGGCGCGGCTGCGAGTCGTCATTGGCCTTCGTTAGTGTACCGGGCGCATCAATCGTGCAAATGGAACGGCGTGTGGATCACGACCACGCGATCCGAGCACTGTGCGCGCAGGATCAGCCGCAAGAACGAGCCGCGGTTGTTGTGCAAGAGGCCCTCGTACCAGTGGCTTACGATCAGGTCCGGGATCACGACGCAGATATCGCGGTCCGGATTCTTGGCCTCGAGGTCGCGCACGAACTCGAGAAACGGGTTCAGGAACTGCCGGTACTGGGACGTCAGGATCACGAGCTTGGGCTGCGCGATGCGGTTACGCCGCGCCGGATTGGCGATCAACAGCTCCCAGTTGTCCGACAGCTCCTCGGTGGTGCTGGTCTCGGTCTTGACCTGCACGACGTAGATGTCGTCGGACAGCCGCAGCGAGAACTTGAGGCCCTGCTGCGTCATCTTGCTCCAGCTGCCCGCGGCGAGCACGACGATCGGATCGGCGCGGTCGGGCATCTCCATCGGCTCGATCGTCGCGACCTGCTGGCCCACCACGCGGTAGTGGCGGTTCACGCGCAAGAAGAACAGCACGAGCAGCGGCACGACGACGATGGTCAGCCACGCACCGTCGCCGAACTTCGACACGCTCACCACGACCAGCGTCGCGCCGGTCGCGAGCGCGCCCGCGCCGTTGATCACCATGAACCGCGGCATGCGGAGGCTCTTCCAGTGCGCGACCATGCCGGCTTGCGACAGCGTGAACGCCAGAAACGCACCGATCGCGAACAGCGGGATCAGCTTGTCGGTGATGCCGCCGAACGCGACGAGCAGCGCGCCCGCGAGCACGGCGAGCACGAGGATGCCGGTCGAGAACACGAGCCGCCGCCCACGCTCGGCGAACGCGCCCGGGAGGTAGCGATCCTCGGCGAGCAAACGGCACAACCGCGGGAAGTCGGCGAAGCTGGTGTTCGCGGATAGCGCGAGCACCGCCACGATCGCGCCCATCGTGATGTAGTAGAACGCGCCGCGGCCGGCCACCGCCGCGATCAGCATCGACAGCACGCTCTGGTAGCCAGCCGCGCCCGGATCCGTCGCGCCGATGTGATACGCGCGGCACAGATAGCCGATGCCCGCGAGCAGCGCGATCAGGAGCGCGATGATCGCGGTGAGCGTGCGCTGCGCGAGCGGGATCGCGGGCTTCTTGAAGATCGGCACCGCGTTCGAGACGGCCTCGACGCCGGTCATCGCCGTGCAGCCGCTCGCAAACGCCTTGACGAGCAGCCACGCGGTCGCGACGTCGACGGCGGGCGCCATCGCCGGTGGCGCAACGATCGGCTCGGGCGAGCCGCCGCTCGCGATCGACTTGACGAGCCCGACGAGGATCACGGCCGCAAGCGTGCCGACGAACGCGTACGTCGGCAGCATGAACGCGAGCCCCGATTCCTTGAGCCCGCGCAAGTTGACCAGCGTGATCAGCACCAGGATCGCGAGACACAGCGTGAGCGTGTGCGGCAACAACGCCGGAAACGCCGACACGAGCGCGCCGACACCCGCCGAGATGCCGACCGCGACGTTGAGGATGTAGTCGACGGCGAGCGCGGCGCCGGCGATCAGGCCGAGGTGCGGGCCCAGGTTCTCCTTCGCGACCGTGTACGAGCCGCCGCCGTTCGGATACGCCGCGATCGTCTGGCGATACGAGACGTACACGATGGCGAGGATCGCGCAGATGATCGCGAGGATCGGCAGCGCCGCGCCGAGCCCGGCGGCGCCGAGCGGGATCAGCAGCGTGAGCGCCGCCTCCGGGCCGTACGCAGCCGACGACAACGCGTCGAGCCCGAGCACCGGAATGCCCGCCGCCGGCCCGATGTGTTGGTGCTCTTCCTCGAGCGTCGCGAGACGGCGGCCGAGCAGCCAGTCGAGCAGTGCCATCAGTGACCTCCCCACAGCCGGGCCGGCGCGATCGAGATGCCGGCCAGGCCTGCGACCGCGTGCGGCCCGATCACGGTCGCGTCGATCGCGGCGTCGATCACGAGCCACGGCCGCGGCGAGTACTCGGCCGCCGCGATCGCGCCGCCGTCGCGCTGCGCGTACGGCTCGGCATACGCGTAGTAGTGCGGCTCGAGTGTGGCCGACCACCGATCGGTGAGCGCGCGTGTCACGGCGACGGCCGCGAACGGCTGGCGCACGCCCTGCCAGGCCGCGACGCCGGCATTCGCGTCGACGTGATAGCGCCCGAGATCCTTGCTCGCGTGCGCGGTCGCGATCAGCTCGGACGTCGGGATCGACGCGGCGACCGTGAACGCGACGGACGGCACGTAGCTCGTCTGATCGATCACGTGGAGCTTCACGCCGACGGCCGGGTTGTCGACGACGCTGTCGTCCCCGACCTGGACCTCGGCCCAGTGCGCGACCGGCAGCTTGATCAGGAACGGCGTGGTCTGCGTGATGCCCGAGCGCAGCTGATAGCCGAGCTCGAGCTCGAGCGTGCCCGGAGCCGCGAGGTCGGCCGTGCACGTGACGGTGGGGCGGCACGGCGCGACGCGAAGGTCATCGCCATGCGCGATCGCCGGAACGAGCACGAGCACACGCCAGCTCCGCATGCAGAAGATCCTACGCAACGCGCACGGGCAACGTCGCGTGCATGTTGCCCGATGCCGATCACGCAGCTCGTGCATCTTGCACGGCGCCACGCGCGCGCTCGGCGGCGGCGTCGAGATCGTGACGATCGAGCTGCACGATCGTCGCTGTCTCGCAGATCGCGTCGATCTGCACGGCGAGCGCGTGCCGCGCCGGCGCCGGAATCCGCGGTGCGATCCGGCGGATCACATCGAGCTGTCGGATCAACACGGCCGGCGTCGTCGCCGATGCCTGACGGATCTGGTCGAACGCGAGCTTGACCAGCCGCTCCAGCCGCAGCGCCGGCATCCACACGCGGAGCTCGCCGTGCGGATCGTACCAGTTGCCGTCGAGCGGCGGCTTCTCCGCGAGCACGAGCAGCGCATCGGCAAGCCAGTCGACGCACGCGACACCCGTGAACGTGTCGTTCACGGCCGGCGACAGCGCACGGATCGCGATCTCGACGATCTGCGCGATCGCGAACTCGCTGTCCT
>Ga0268266_10002471_pt1 | contig 19759 bp, 17 predicted proteins | sample KBSS13metaG_FD_190356 | JGI IMG/M metagenome (GOLD analysis project Ga0268266, IMG submission 190356) | Switchgrass rhizosphere microbial communities from Kellogg Biological Station, Michigan, USA - KBS S1-3 metaG (SPAdes) (version 2) | ecosystem: Host-associated > Plants > Roots > Rhizosphere... | reverse complement strand
GCCGCGCCGTTGCAACATCGCCGAGAGGCGCAGGCGCCGGTGAGCGCGGCTGCGTGATCACCTCGGCAATCACCTCGGCGGCGACCACCTCTACGCCGGGCTCTCGATCCAGTGAGTCGAGCAGCGCCGTCCGCAACCGCCGGTATTCCGGGAAACTCAAGCGACCGTGCTGATAGTCCTTTACCAGGGAGCGGAGCCGGTCGGCAACCTCCTCACTCATGAGAACTCCACGACCACAACCGACACGTTGTCGCTACACTGGCCTGCCAGGGCCTGGCTCATGAGCGCCCGGCACGCACCGTTCGCATCCTCGCTGGCCACGAGACGGGCCAGGTCGGCATCGCTCAGCTCCTTGTAGACACCGTCGCTGCATAACAGGTAGCGATCTCCGGGGCGGAGCTCGCGCAACTCGACGTCCAGGTAGAGCTCCTGTGCACCGCCGACCGCACGCGTAATGACGTTGGAGGCGCCGTGTTGAGCAGCACCCGCCTCATCCAGAATACCCCCATCCAACAGGTCCTGGATTTCCGTGTGATCGCGTGTAACGCGCGTCAGCACGCCGTCACGCAGTCGATAGACCCGACTGTCGCCCGCCCAGACGCTGACACAGTGAGTCCCGAAAGCCAACAGCACCGCGACCGTGCTACCGGTCGTCGCGCCACGCTGGAGCGACAAGCCGAAAAGACGTTGATTGACGGACCGCAGCCGGTCCTCGACCCTGTCGAGCAACTCACTCAGGCGCTCCGCCCGGGGGAGGGCACACAGCGATTCGACGATCATGCGGCTGGCCACGTCGCCCGCATCGTGGCCCCCCATGCCGTCCGCCACGACCCACACTCCGAGTGCCGGGAGGTCGAGAACGGCGTCTTCGTTGTGCGAGCGGACGTTCCCCTGGGAGGTAGCGGATGCCGAGCGCCAGGTCAACGCGGTCATTGAGCGGTGTAGGCAGCCGTGACCAACATCAAGGGAAGCTCGTCCGCGTCAAATGCGCAATCCGGATCGGGCAAGCGCCCGATCCCGGCGAGGGTCATATCGTTGACCGACAGCCGCTGCGGATCGAACAACCGGGCACCGACCAGCAACCATGTGTCGCCGTCACACGCCGTGTCGTAGTGGACTCCGATCGGATAGGCGTCGGGCATCGGCCCCGACGCGAGCAGGTCGAGCAAACTGATATCGGAGGCCGCAGCCGTGGAGTGCAATCCCGCACCCTCTGCCGGGGGCTTCCCTTCGATCGTCAAAATCTCGTTAGCGCGCGCACGCATGGCATGTGCCCACCCGGCACAGACAACAGCGCACTCGTTGGACCGTGTCAAGAACACGACCGCTCCTACGTCCCCGGCAATACGCGCCCCCTGGTTGCGCACCGCTTGAAGCGCACGGCGAACTTCCTCCACGAGCGAGGCTAAAGACCCCGCTGTCGAAATATCCTGCAGGGCATCAGCCATCGACTGCGCAACAGCGACGTTCCGCGCGTCCGGCTCCGGGCTGCAGGTCAGTCCCCAGATACCCAGCTCGGGGCGTGATACGAAGTACACGCGCGGCACGGAGCCGGGTCTTCGCGTGATGTTGGCGTGCTGCCCTGTTATTTCGACGGGGCGCGCCTGCGGCTCCGGTACCGCAACCGCGGGGGCAACATCCGGCATCGCCAGCGGAGCCAGTGCCGCCCCAACGCTCGCCCAACCGAACCCATCCCAACTACCCGCCAGCATGGCCGCAAATCCACCGGCCGGTGGCAGTCCGCGGCTGCATAACCAACATGGAGCAACGAGGTCCGACCCATCGGTCCACCACAGCGCCAGGGGACGCAGCGTGCGTTCGAGCTCGCGCGAGGCGAATACGTTGGCGGCTCGCTGCAACGAGCTCACACTCGCAAGCGGCACCTGCCAGTGCCCTGGCCGCTGTCCGAACGGGCTGTTTTGCAGTAGCTCGCGCAAGTGCGCGGACTCGGATACCGAGGCCTCGAAAGATGGCGCGCCGAGCGCCGTGACCTGCTCATCGAAAGTGGCCAAATCGAGATCGTGCGCCTGCAAAGCCTCCAGCGCCAGCGCCTCGGCCGACTCGAACCACGCTCGCCCGGCCTCACCTGCCACTTCCAGCAGACAATCCTCCGTGCTGAGTTGGGTCACGAGCGTCAACGGGAAATAGCGCCCCACCCGGTCGACACTGGGAAGCATGACCCCGGCATAGGCCCCGCTGCCACAAACACCCGCCCCGACGGCGAAGCGCCAAACGGGGCTCGTGAGATAGGCGTCGAGCCAACGCTCCTGGAGCTGCTGGCGGCTGGCATGGAGCGATTGCTGGAGCCACGCGTCCCAAGCGTCCACAAACTCCTGCGACACGCGCCGCTGCAGGAAGTCTCCTTTGCCCGGGAGCTTTCCATAGAAACCTGCTGCGGCCTGCGAGTGCATCTGCGCTTACATCGCGCAGCGGAATCCGGCGACCTCGTTGCGCGCGAACGGATTGCGGACCGAGGCCGCATCCATGATCACGCGCATCGATTTGCCGCCGGCACTGAAAGTCACCTTGAACCGGGTATCGGAGTCGCGCTCCACCTGGGCCTGTGACAGCAGGCGGAACCACGACCAGGGGCCCTGGAAAGAGCTGCCCGGAATCGGTTTACCCGTGCGATCCTCGAATGCGAACGAGGCCTCTCCTGATGCTCCGGGCCACGTGATCGGCCGAGGCCGCGGCGACTCGTAGCGGTATTCGAACGCCTGGCCGTCGACGGTGAGCGTGAAACGCGCCGAAGACCCGTCGAGCGAGTCGGCCAACAGGCTGAACTTGGCCCCCGGTCCGGGTGACCCGGGCGCGAAGTAAATGTCACGGATGCGCTGCACGCGCTGGAACTGCTGCAGCATCGCCGGGGGACCCGCGGTAGCACCATCACGCCACCGCCATTGTGACCCCGTGGTATCGACCAGCGGCGCCAGATTCTCCTTGAAGAACGAATCAAACACTCCACCGGGTCCGAACACGCGCGTGAAATCCTCGAGCTTCGCATCCGTCGGACTCGTCGGGCTCAGGGGGAACAGTCCCTCGACTCGCTCATGACACTCGCTCACCACTTGCTGCGCATAACGACGCCCGAGCTCGCCGCGAGCTGCGGTGCTGACGATGGACTCACTCCGCTGAGCCACTTCGGCCACGATATTGCCGAGCGGCGCCGGCATTTGCTTCGCCATCAGGTCGAGCGAGCGCTTCGCATCCCCGACCGCCGCCTGGACGGAAGGATCCAACGCACTCTGCTGCCCCACTCCCGAGCCCGTTTTCTGGATCCGCTGGGACTGCTGTTGCAGGCTCGCCAACATCTGGTCGATCGGTGCCTGGCCGGGCGGACCGTCCACGAGCTTGCGGATGGGCTCGAAGTACGTCGTGACTTTCGTCCCCGGCGGGGCCGCGCCCTCCGGAGGCGCCCCCAGGATCTTCTTCAGGCCCCCCAGCTTGGCATCGAGGGCCTTGTCGAGCGCGCCGGTCGCCTGCCCCGTCGCCGACGTGTCGGGCTTGAGCAGATCCGTGTTGTCGGCCACGACCTTGAGGAAGCCTTTCAGCGGCGAAGCCGGGCTCGAGATGATGTCGAGCACATCGGCAAACTCGCGGGTATCACCCGGACGCTTGATCCCAACGTCTTTCACCACTTCGTCCCAGGTACGGATGTAGTCCGCCTCGTAGAGGTTCAGGACGTCGTAGATCACCGAGCCGCTGCGCGTGAGGTCGAACGCGTTGTCGCCGAAGACCCAGTTGTCGGCCACGAACTGCTGCGTGAGCTGATATTTTCCGGTGGTGTTGATTTCGTTGAACACCGCGCGGGTATAGAACGCCGGGACGGGTTGCGACAGCGGTTTGCCGCTGCGCCGGACGAGCGCCCGGTCCGCGCCGGCGCCCGAGGCAACGTCGAGATGCACGGCGCGCTTGGAGTCGTCGAAGTAGTTCACCTTCAGACGGTCGTACATGAGCACCGGCAGTGTCGCGTTGTGGAGCGCGATCCGCGCCTGCTGGATCGACTGGTCATTGAGCGGCACGGACTTCAAGCGCTCATCCGGCAACAACTGGTCGAAGTGCGTCGCGATGCGTTGGACGGCCGCCGGATCGCGGGGATAGGCCTGGGCCCATTCATTCTGACTGACGAAGCGCAGGTAGTCGGCAATCCGGTGGTGCTCGTCCCCGAGCATCAGGTAGCCCTTCAGGTACTCGTAGAGCCGATCCGGAGCGCCGACGTTGGTCAGCAGGTCCCGCTCGAACCGGGAGCGTAGAACCGGGACGATCGTGGCATTGAGCTCGCGGGAGTAGGCATCGCGAGCCGCCTCGCCCAACGCGCCGCCCCGATACAAACCCACCCGCATGTGCCAGGGCGCGTGGTCTTTATACTTCTCAGCCACACCGCTGATGTTCTGGAGCATGTCCAGCTCCGGTAACGCCGCATCCAGTGTCGCGCCGGGAGCCGTCGCGGCCGCCTGGGTCGGCGGGAGATCCTTGGCGGCCTGCGCCACCTCATCGACGTAAGAGGCGTTTGCGTTATAGCTGACAATCAACCACGACAGGCCGAGCAGCAGGACGACGATGCAGGCGATATAGGCTGCCGACTGCACCGCGATCTTCTGGAGTTGGACCCGCCGGTTGACCCCTGCCAGGCCGGACTCCTGGAAGATCACGTGCTTCAGCAGTCGCTCGATGAAATAAGCCTTGCCCCGTCCGGCCGGGGGCGCCGCCACGGCGCTCGTGAAGCCGAACGTGCGGCCGATCGCCCCCAGCATCCTGTCGACCGGGGTGCCTTCCTGCGTGCCGCTGGTGAAATAGACGCCGCGTAACAGAATCCGGCTGTCGAACCCGGAGCCCGTAAAGGCGCTCCTGAGCAGATCCCCGAGCAACGGCTTCAGGGTCGCCACCTGCTGCGGGAAACCGAGAATGCTGACGCGCCTGCGGGTATCGCGCTCATTCTCCATGCGGGCGAACAACCGCTGCTGCAGCCGCTCGATCAGGTTGTCAAACTCCGCGTCGAAAGAGTCCGCCGCGTTACCGGACTCGCTCGACTCGATCGGGAAAGTCGTGCCCCACACCTGCGCCCGCGCTTCCTGGCCCAGGTCCTCGAAGAACTCGGCGAAGCCGGCAATGAGGTCGCACTTGGTCACCAGCACGTAGACCGGCACCTTGATGCGCAGGTGGCGGCCGATCTCGTCGAGGCGCTCGCGGATCGCCGCGACATGGTGCTCCCGCTCGCGCTCATCCAACGCCATGAGATCGCTCGCGCTGATGGCGACGATCACCCCGTTGATAGGTTGCCGACCCCGGAACTTCCGCAGCAACTCGAGGAACGTGCCCCAGCCGGCCGCATCGGCGCGCGCGTTGGAATCCTGGGTCGTATAGCGACCGGCGGTGTCCAGAAGGATCGCCTCGTCGGTGAACCACCAGTCGCAGTTGCGTGTGCCACCGATCCCCCGCAACGCCTCCTTGCCGAACTTTTGCGCCAGGGGGAAATTCAGGCCCGAGTTGACCAGGACCGTCGTCTTACCGGCGCCCGGCGGGCCGATGATGATGTACCACGGCAGCTCATACAGGCTGGCGCCGCGCTTGGACTTCTTGAGCGCCTCCATGGCCTCGTCGAAGCGCTTGCGCAACTGCGCCGAGTCGCCGGAGCCGGTGCCCGTGGCTCCGCCACCCGACGCACTGTCCTCCTGCTTGGAGACTTCACTGGCAAGCTTCCGGCCCGCGCTTGCCTTGCGCAGGGAGCGCACTTGCACGTAGATCGCGTAGCCAACAGCGATGACGATAATCGCGATCAGGCGCGCGACGACGCTCTCGAGGGGCTTGTATTCGGCGAAGGCGAAGTACGGTCCGGCGAACCAGACGATGAGCGCCAACAGCAGCAGGCCGATGGCAACCAGGAAGGCCCGACTCTTGAACAGTGCCATGGCGATCACAGATCCCGGCGGTGCACGATTTCCACGCGGCGGTTACGCGCGCGGTTCTCGGGCAGGTCGGCCGGTTTGTAGAGGGGGTCGGAATCGCCTTTACCCGCCGAGTCGATCCGCCCGGCATCCTGTACATCCTGTTTCAGGAGCTGCGCGACTGTTTGGGCCCGCGCACGCGAGAGCTCGTAGTTGTCGTGATACTGGAATGAGCGCACCGGCTGATCGTCCGTGTGTCCCGTAACGATGATGCGTCCGGGTACCTTGTTGAGAGCCGCCCCGATTTCGTGGACCAGGGTGTTGTAGCGCGCATCGACGCGCGCGCTGCCCGAAGCGAACAGCCCCGGAACCGTTATGGTGATCAAGGTGCGATCGCCCTGCTCCTTCACTGCCACGACGCCCTGGTTGACCTGGGGGGCAAGGAACTGGGCCAGGCCGCTCGGGGGCGCCCCCGCCTGGGGCGGCGCCTGGAAGCGCTCGAGCCCCACGTTGCCGAGCGCCGCATTCAGCGGCGCCACCCGTGTGTTGAGCCGGGTGTTGAGCCAGATGAATGTTCCAACCAACAGCACGACGCAGGCGGCGGCGACCACCCACAACGGGATCAACCGCAAAACGGCATTGCGCCGATCCGCCACGCCCTGCCAATGGGCGGACAACTCAGGCTCGAACCCGCCGCGACTCTTTTCGATGCGCTGGTAGAGGTCCCGCCGGATATCGGCCAACCGTTGCGCACCGCGGTCATCGAGCCGATAGCGTCCCTCGAACCCGACGGCCAGGCAGACGTAATACAACTCCAGGAGCGCGAGGTAACGCCCGGGCTCGGTCTGCAGGCGGTCCAGGATCTGGAAGAATTTCTCGCCGCCCTGGGCCTCGCGGTGGAACGTGACGAGGAGCGACTGGGACGCCCAACCACTCTGGGCACCCCAGGGCGTGTTGAGAACCGCCTCGTCGATGGCCGTACACAGGGCATAGCGCGCCGCCAGTACATCCTCCGAAGGCACATTGGCCTGGCGCACGCGATCCTCGAATGCACGGACCTCCTGCACACATTGTCGACGCACACTCTCAACGTCGGCGTTGGCTATCTGGCCCCGCAGGCGCCCCGCCAGAACCAGCAGGGGCACCGCCGCCTGGATCAGCGGATTGCGGCCGGAGGAGATGAATTCGCTGACGCTCGGACCGCCGGCTGTGCTGGCATAGCGCGGCGGCGGTGGCGGCGGCAATGACTGTGACCCATAGGGCGCACCAGCACCGGCCGGCGTCGCGCCTGGCCGGCGTCCGGGCCGGGGTCGCAGGACGGTCGCATCGTTGGGCGCGAACGGATCATCCGGGGGCGGCGGCGTCGAGGGCATCGATCAACTCCTGATCGCCCAGAACTCGAGGGTCATGCCCGGAAACTCGCCCGACTGGTGGATGGCGATGCCCCCGGAGTTTTTCAGCTCGCGCCACAGGTCGTTGGCGCGATCGAGCTCGAAGTACACAAAGCCCGCATGATAGGGAATCTGGCGCGGCGCCACCGGCATCGGCTGGATGGCAATACCGGGAAGCTGCAAGTTGACCAGGTCGCGGATCTTCTCCACCGGACCGATCTTGAGCTGCTGCGGAAAGCGCCGGCGCAACTCCTCCGTGGGCATGTCGGCACGCGCTGCCAACACGAAACCCGCGCTATCGAACAGTGTCCGGTCGGCAATCGTTCCCACGCTGATCCCGAATTTCTTCTGCGCGAGCGGAATCGGAATCGCGTTCTCCTGCAACGGCGTACTCAACAGGCCGCGCAAGGCCTGGATGACGGGCTCGAAGCTCGCCCGCAAGGCATCGTGCCGGTAGCCCGGGAATTGTGTCGGACGACGGGAGGTCGTGAGCAGCGTCGAGAGGTCACCGCCGATTTCCAGGGCAAGGCGATACAGGCTCTCGGGATGACAGCGCGCCGTGGCCGCGTAGTGTGTGACCACCGGCTCGTAGCGATTCACGGCCTGCAGGATCAGGAAGTCGGCAATCTCGGCCGCACCGCCCCGGCCGCTGGCAACAGCACGCGCGGCAAGCGCCTCGCCCCGTTGATGCAACATCCCCTGCAGCTCCGACAGGAAGGTGGCGAGTCGCGGCGCGGCAGCGCAACTCATCACAGTCGGAATGAACCGGTCTTCGAGAACCACCTGTTTGTCGGCGCGACACTCTACGACATGTGCTACAGGGATCTGTGCGAAGTCCTCGGAGGGCTCGCCCTGGGGCATCAGACGCGCGCTCAAGGCAGCCACTTCGAGGTCGGTCACGGAGGCCAGCGCCGACATGACATCCCGGGTCTGGTAGTCGCGGCTGCGGTAGCGGGTGCTTTCGGCGGACCCGCCGGGTCGCGCCGCAACCGTGGCGCCGGACTTTCTCAACGCAATGGCAAGATGCACCACCTGGTCACGCAGCGATGTACCGATCTCGAGAGGCGCCGGCAGCGGATCACTCTCGGGCATGCTGAACGGCGTCCCGTCCGGAAACACCCCGCGCGCCCGCCTCAGACCCAACTTGCCGATACCCAACAGGTCGCGCTCGATCTCGAGCTCGGTGAGGCCCCACGAATACGGGTGGAGGGTCGCGGCACGGCCCTCGATGTAGGCCTCGAGATAGCGCTCTTGCTGCTGGAAGTGCTGCGGCCGCAGGAACAGCCCCTCGGACCAGACCACGCGATTGTTGTCAGACATCGCTCGCTACGCCTTATTTCGCGGACAAAGTGATGGCGTCCTTGCCGACGCTGATATTGATCCGCTGCGTCGATAGAACCTTCAGCAGCGACTTCTCCGGCCGGCCGATCTCGGCGCGCCAGCGCGCCGTCGCGAGATCGCGATAGGCAGCCACCGCGCCCACGAAACGAGCCTCGCCCGAGAGCGGCAGATCGATCACCAGGTGTTGGCCCGGAAAGAGCGTCTTCTCGTCGCGCCCGATCAGGCTCGCCCCCAGGATCTCCTTGTCCTTCTCGTACAAGGCGAAGAAATCGGCGTTGTTGAACTCGGTGTCACCGCGCAACTGGTAGATCCGCACCACGATGGGCGACGGGCGACCACTGGAATCGGGATTGACGTCCGCACTGGCCGTCAGCTCGGCCTTGGTCTCCACCGGCTTGGGTTGCTTCGCCGCGCAGGCCGCGAGCGCCACGGCGGCGCTAACCATCAACGCACCCAACGTGCGACGTGACAACATGACCCCTCCCATCTTTGGCCAACCTTCAGCGCGGCGCCTTGCGACTGCGCTTCAACTCTTCCAACTGCTGTTCGTACGCCTCGGCGAAGACCTCGCCGAACAGGCGCTTGAAAGCATCGTCCGCGTCCCCGGTGAGCTCGCGAAACTCCTCCGCATACAACTCCCAATAGCGGGACTTCGCGCCCATCTGCAGCATGCCGCGCTTCACTCGCTTGTCGAACACCTCCTGCAGGCGTTGCGGATCGAACCGCTGCAGGGCGTTTTCGAACCCTGCCCGCATCCCGGCGAGCATCGCCATCTGGTGGAAGCGGATGTCATCGAAGGCATCCTCGAACGCCTCGACCGGCGCAAGATACGCGGGGCTGCGCCGTCCCAACAGGGAATTCAGCGCATCTTCGGCGTTCACCGAGAACTTCAGCGGATTGTTTTCCGCGGTCTTGATCCGGGTAAGCGCCATGCGGAACTGGTTTTTGACTTCCGTGCGCGCCTGCAAGACCTCCACGACCCCTTGCACGACGGTGCGAAGGATAAGGCCCAGCGATGCGGCTGTCTCGGGTGGCACCGAGGCGGGATCGACACCCGCAGAACGCAACAGTGTCGTGACATCGAAATCACCAGCCGAAGCGGCAGCCGCCGTGCTACCGGGGACAGCCGTGGCGGCGGCGCTGGCCGCGACTGGCGGCGGTACCGGCCGCGCAGTCGGCGCCGGACGCACCGGCTTTGGCGGCACGGTGGCCTGCTCGTCCGCGTCCGCGACGGGTTGCGAGAGGAGATCCTCCAGTGAGCCCTGCTGCGCCGGACGCTGCTGCACCGGAGGCTGTCGCAATGGCGGCGGGCTCGCTGGCTCCGTGCCCACCGGCGCGGGTCGCAAGGGCATCGGCGCGCTACGAGCGCGCTGCCCTCCGGAACCTGGTGTCGGCACTTGTGGCTGCGCTGGCGGTGGCGGCGCGACCGGCGGCGCAGGTTGACGTTGTTGAAAGCTCGTCTTGTCCCAGTCGTCAGGAATCGCCGCCGACCCGCCCGTCGCAACCGGCGCCATTGGTGCGAACGGAGCCGGTGCCGCAGAACCTGCCCGCTGGAGACTCGTCCGATCCCAATCGTCCGGAATCGCAGCCGCGGACCCGGTCCGCGCAGGCACGGAAGGCGGCGTGAACTGATCATTCAACCCCGGTGTATGGTTCCATTTGACATCCATCGGTGCGGTCGACGCCCCACGCGTCCCGCCGAGTTGCTTCAATGGATCGAGCTCGTCATGTGACGGCTCCAGCGGGTCCACCACCCCCGTCGACCGCGACGATCCGACGAGGCTCGCCAGGGGATCATCGGCCGGTGCGAAGCTCATCGGTCCGCTGGCCATAGGCGCAGGCGCGTCCGCCACCGCGATCGCAACGGCGATCTCGTATTCGTCGAGGTAAATCCGATCCCCGTTGCGCAGCGCACGGCGCTCGCGCTGCGGTATCAGCGCCTGCGGCGAGTTGACCGCAACACCGTTCTCACCCGTGCTCTCGATGTAATACGTTCCGCTGATCCAACGCACCGTCGCGTGATGGCGCGAGATGTAGGGATTCGCGAGCACCCACTCGCAGTCGGGCGAACGGCCGATCCGGCCGCCCTCGGAACCAAAGACCTTGCGCCGCGCGGGTCCGAGACTCTGCCCATTCGGACTGACGACCTCGAGAGTGAGTTCCATGCTTTAACCCTGCTCTTCCGCCACAGGCATAGCCGAGATGCCCCACCCTCCTGGCGGCGCACTCTTGTCCAGCGCGTCCAACAGACGTTGGTGCATGAGTAGCATGGTCGGGGACTCGGCCAACCGAAACAACTCCAGGCCGGCGGCCCGTGTCGGATTTATGACGAGCTTGTGGACTTTCACGAACGGCATCCCGCTCGGACGCTCGGTCACGCGAGTGGCCTCGGTAGACTTCGCCATGCAGCTCACCGCGCCCAGCACGTTGATAGCGCAGTAGTCGCGCCATTCACGGCCCGCATCGTTTCGCAGGATTGCGTGGAAGACCTGCAGGTTGTCGACACCGGCGCCTTGCAGACAGCGCAACAGCGCACCCGACCAGACGGGAACCGAAATTCCCTCCATGCCGCGGGGCGGATGCTCATCGGTATTGCTGACCGGGAAAACCACGGGCTCAGGCAACGATTTAGTGAAAGGCTGTCCGCGAAGGAAGAGCCCGGGACGCGGCACGGGATCATTGAGCACCCCGAAATCCGCATAGATATCCCGCATGACTTCGTAGTACATGTTCTAACGCGGCTTGTGCGCGCACACAGTCCTGTGGAAATTCAAGGCCACGCGCGAGATGAAGTATTTCCAGTGACCCGGCGGTCCCCACTTGTCGTGGTGGAAGATCGGATCCGGCTTGGGCTTGGCCCCACTCGGGCGCTGCCGGTGCTCGTTGCCATCCTTCGGGCGCGCCCCACTCTGTTTGCTCACCAGGCAGCCCGGGTCGATCATCACGTCCTCCAGGACGGATGACTTGTTCCTGGCCCCCGGATACGTCGTGAAATCCTCCGGCTTGGGTGCCGGACAAAATGGACACTCCACCTCGTCACCGGGGCTGTGCGGTTGCGGAGGCGCCACGAGCTCGTTGATCTCAGTCATCCCATTGCGTTCTTGTCGTTGTGGAACAGCGGATCGCCGAGGCGGCAGACGTTCTTGCCTTCGAATTTGACGTCGAAGGAATACATCATGAACTCGCAGGTCCCCTTGACCTTGCCGCTGACGACGCCACCGGCCGAGCCGGCCTCGTCGCCCGAGCTCATCATGTACTTGGCGTCCTTGGTCATCGGCATCTGCCCGTCGGTGGTCACGGTCGTCGGACCCGACGACGTGTTCGAGGACTGGCCGATGTTAGGGTACGGGATGGGGACGGGACCGGCGGGAGTTGGCGTTTTGCAGACGTCGGGAAAGATGGGGCTCATGCCCCCACTGCCCTTGTGGGCGACCCCCCGGGCGTTGGCGAATACCGTCGGCATTACATATCCCCCGTGTGCCCCTTGGACAGTGACAATAAAGCACAGGCGCGGGATTCGCCATCCGACGCCGCCCACACGAGAGCGGGGCCCGGACGGTGCCCCGCGGCGAGCGCCTTTGCGGCCAAACTGAGGAGAATGGCGCCCGTGGCCGCGCCGGCGTCTCCGAAACAGTCCGCCGGATGCTCCAGCAGCAACCCTGGAGCAAAGAAATCCGCATGACGCACCTGCGCCACGCCCCAGGCCTTGGCGTCGAAACTCTCGCCGTTGAGTCCGGCAAAAGTCACCCCAACAGGCGCGACCGCCGCGCTCAGCCGGCCGCGCAGCACTTCGATGGCCTGCGCGAGGCCTTCGCCGCGCGCTGGCTCTTTACCCGTGCGATGCCCCGGATCCGTGGCCGAGGCGGCCGCCTCGACGGTAATCGTGGCCTCACCCGACGGCTCGCTCGGAGCGCCGGAAAGCACTACAAAAGCAGCACCCTCCCCTGGAATGAAGCCATCGGTCACCCCGGACCGCAGAATGCGCCCCTCCGCTTCCAGTGAGGCCAGCAGCTTCAGGTCCATGAAGGTGTCCACCGCCCCAACCATCACTGGCCGGCTCGGATCGCGCTCCAACGCGGCGAGCGCCAGCTCCAGCGCCGTGAGCGCGGCAGCCCGTCCAGAGGGCACCACCCGGCTATTCGGTGCATCGATCGCCAGGCCAGCGAGCTTCCCCAGGTGCAGGGCAAACGCCCTGAGCCAGTGCGCCTCGGCCACCGCGAGGTGGGGCAATCCGAGGTAGAGGCGTGCCGGCGCGGGACCGGCGGCCGCCGCGAGAGTGCGCAAAGCGGGTGCCGCAAGCCGCAACATGCGCCTGGCGCGGACAGGCAACGGAAGCGCGTCGAGCTCCGGCGACAACTGCGGCTCGAGCGCGTCCTCCGGCACGAGTCCCATCCGGATCGCCTCGAAATCCCGGTCCATGACCCGGGAGCTGCCGATGCGCGCGATGCCCGCTCTGACCGACGCCCACAATTGATCCGTGCCACGCCCAGCCGCGCACAACACGCTGCTTGCCACCAAGGTCGCGGGCATCACTCGCTCGCTCCCGCCCGCCGGCGTGTGACAGTCACCCTTTCAACTTTCAGCACCTTGCGGTCGCAAGGCAGGCGCGCGCGCCAGGTGAGACACAGTCGATTCTCATCGGGCTCGAGGAACACCGTCTCGAGGTTCGCCACCGGCCGCTCGACGGCCCCGCCGATCTTCACCTCCACTTCGAGGTGCGCGGGCGGCAAGGTAAACGACAACGGCCCATCCGGCGTGACGCCTCGAACCTCCACCGGCTCGCCACCCTGGAGATAGCGGTCAAACGCCAATTCCGGGGCGGCGCAACTGAGAAAGCGCGGGTCGAAATCGACAGGCAGGAAGGGGGCCCGCGTGCGCTGCCAACGCTCGTCATACGTACCCGCGAATGCGCGGCGCGGTAACCAGTGCGGCGCGCACGGTGCCAGGCAGGCGGGCGTGGAAACCTGCCCCAACTGCTCGAGGGGTGTAGCCGGATCCTCCAGGTTGGGGACGGGATGGCCGACGAGCTCGTCGGTACCGCGCTTGCCGGCAAAACCAACACCCACCGGGTTACGCTCCTCCGCGAGAATGTGCTCGGGGAGCACGTGTGTGCCACCGAAAGCACGCTCCCAGACGAGCGGCATCGCCTCGAAAGGCTCGGGCGCCGTGGGAGTGCCATCCTCCCGCCAACTGCGATCGCCGAGGACACGGAGCGTCTTCTGTCGCTCAGCCACCGCCACGCGCACCCAGCTTTCCGCTACGAGCTGCCCTGCAGGAGCCCACGCGCGACCGGCCAGGAGGACATCCGTACCCGGCTTGCCGATGTGCAACTCCGACACCTGCTTGAGACTGGAGTCAGTGGGATCGGCGTGATACTCGTCGGCCAGGGTGACCGGCAACTGCACGGGCGCCAGTGTCAGCTTCGGTCCCAACAACAGGGTCGCCTTGATGATGACATACAGTGTATCGATGGCGTCGCGGTCGGGAAGCACCGCCATGACGGCATAGAACGGTGTTTGGTTGTCGATCTGCAGCATGTCTCAACGGCCGGCAGCCATCATCCTGCGTTGCACGTGAGCGAACGCGCGCGGCTCCACGTCATAGCGCCCGCCGCTGCGCAGCGTCAGCTCGTTGATCAGTTCGGGCCGCCGCAACATGGGCCCGCGTTCGATGGCCCCGACCAACACACTGGCGTCGATGGGTTTGCCGTACAGGTGGCGTGTTCCAGGCACATAGCGCGACTTTGCGGCCTCCCAATGAGTACGTACCGCTTCCGGGTCTGGGACCGGCCACAGATCGTGCGCTGCCGGCACGAGATCGGCAGCGCCCGCCTCCGGCTCGCGGGCCACGAGACGATCCCGCTGCAGATCGGCTCCGGTGATGGCGCAATAGGCCTCGCCGGCGCTGCGAGCCAGCTGCGGATCGCGCATCGCTGTGAGGCACATCTGCGCAGCCTCGGGGGTCCCGATGAAGCCCAAAGCAAACAACCCGGCCCGCTGCAAGGCGGGCTCGCCTAGCGCTGTAACGACGAGTTGGGCATCGTCCGCCGAGCCCACCGAGGCGAGCAGCGAGAGAAAGGGAGCCGACTCGGGATTACGCTCGTAAATCAGCTTGCGCACCGTGTCCCAGGCACTTGCCCGCCTTTGCCGCACACCGCACTCGATGGCGGCGCGACGCACGTCGGGGCTATCGCTCTGCAAACCGGCTTCAACATACTTGGCCGCGGAATCGTCCTGCACGTGCCGCAGCGCCCGCAGCGCTTCGACCTGCAACGACGGCTCGCCGGAATCAAACACCACCGCGATCTCACGCCCGGGTGTCGAGCGCCGGAAGGCTTTCAAACGGCACAGGGCCGCCAGGTGCTCAGGTCCGCCCGAGGAGAGTGCGCTCGTCACGGGCGCAAAGCTGGCATCCAACTCGGCCACTTCGATGCCCCGGATGAAGGACCACAGGCGTGGTCCCGTCGCTTCGCGGACCACCGTGGCCAACTGGGAACGAGCGGCAGCCGGGGAGCCGGCAGCCAGGAGGTGCGCCCCTAGCGTCAACCGCACGGCATCGTCCGCCTCCACAGCCGACTGCGTCAGTCGCAACAGACCGTCACGCGCCACGCGCACCCCATCGAGGGCGCCGTGAAGTCGGTCTTCCGTCCACGACCCGATCTCTTGCAGATTGCGGACCGGGCTCGCGAGCTCCGCCTCCCAGCGCTTCCACAGAAACGCCGCTTCCTCCAGGCTCTCCTCGACCAGGTCCCAGAACGGCTCTGCGGTCCCGGGCAACATCAGTTGATCCGGACCTGCCCGCCCTTGATGCGGTTGGTGCCCTCCGAGCAGGTCTCGACGTAGGTGCCCTTGATGATGATGCGGCCGTTGCGGCGCAGGGTGATCGACGCCTCGCCGCATTCGAGCACGATCTCGTCACGGGCGACGATCTTGACGCGCCGTCCGTCGATATCCGCCTCGATCACCTGCGGCTCTTCCGCCGCCGCGGTGTGGGACACCGGCGCTTGCAACAGTGACTCCAACTCTCCCGTCGGCTCAGCCGCTTCTGCGTTCACGGTCGCCGCGGGGTCAGTGACTTTTGCATTCATGGCTTCAGTTCTGTGTGACTTTGCTGCCCTTGAGGATCACATCGCCGCCGGCCTTCACGTTGATCTTGCCGCTGCCATCCAACGAGATGTCCTTGCCCTTGATCGCGATGGTGCCGTCCTTTTTCAGCGTGATGCTGGCATCACCGGCCTTGATGACGATCTCCTCGCCGGCATCGATCACGAGTTGCTTGCCGACCGCCAGGTCGTCGTTCTCACCAACCGTGTGCTTGCGATTCTTGCCGATCGAGACCGTCTCGTTCTTCGCCACCTCGTCGGTGCGATTGTTGCCCACCGACACGCTCTCATCCTTGCCGACGCTGACACTGCTGCTGCTCCCGACCGAGAGCGAGCGATCCTTGCCGATGGTGATGGTCTCGCCGCCGCCCACACTTTCCGAGCGGTCCTTGCCGATGGTGATCTGCTCGTTGGCCGAGACGGACTCGGTCCGGTTGTTGCCGATCGTCGTCGTCTCGTCGTGCTTGACCTCTTTCTCGCGATCGTGGCCGACGCAGTGGCCTTCGTCGTTCTCCACTTCGATGATCTGGTCTTTCTCGGCATGGAGGAACACCATCTCCGCGCCCTTCAGGTCCTCGAAGCGCAACTCGTTGCAGTTGGCCGCCGTGCCCGACATGGAGCTGCGCGAGCGGATGCCGCTCTGGGTCTTGTTGTCCGGCAGCGCGAAGGGCGGCTTGTTGGCCCCGTTGTAGACACTGCCGATCACCAGCGGCCGATCGGGGTCGCCCTCCAGGAACGAGACGATCACTTCCTGGCCGATGCGCGGGATGTACTGCGCTCCCCAGGCCTTGCCCGCCCAGATCTGCCCGACCCGCACGAAACAGGAGCTCTTGTCGTTCAGCTTGCCGTAGCGGTCCCAGTGGAACTGCACCCGGATGCGACCGAGCTCGTCGGTGTGGATCTCATCACCGGAAGGGCCTACCACGACCGCCGTCTGGGTGCCCTGGATCAGTGGTTTGGACGTGATCCGGGCCGGCCTGTAGGGCTCGCGCACGTCGACACCCTCCACCGAGATCGAGAAGTCGGTGCCCGCCGAACCGCCGCCGGCATGGTAGGTGTCGGCGCTCAACTCGATCTGCGTCCCGGTCAGCAGGTACTCGATGTTGCAAGCCGAGCTCTTGTGCCCGGTGAGCTTGAACGTCTTGCCAGCCGCGAGGCCCGCGGCATCGCCCGAGCCGGAGGCGATCATCTGCGCGGCCTGCAACTCCTGGATACGGACCTTGGCCACCTGCTCCAGGCCCGCGGAAGTCAGTTGCGCCGAATCGGCGGGATAATCGAACACCTCGAACCTGGTCGCGCTGTGCTTGCGCGAGATCGACGAGGTCCCGGCGAGAATCGGTGTGGGCTGCTCCAGGTTGTATTCACGCGTGGCGTAGCTGCCGGCCAGGAAGGTCTTCTGCATCGACCAGGCGTTCAAGTGATCGCGCTCGCGCCGGCCTTCGTTCCCGGTTGCCGGATAGAACGGCACCGAGTCGTAACCATCGATGGGCTTGCACTTGCTGACATCGTCGGTGAGCACGAGGGTGTGCTTGTCGGCGGTGTGCTCGAAGTAATAGAAGATGCCTTCCTGCTCGAGCAGGCGGCTCACGAAGTTGAAATCCGACTCGCGGTACTGCACGCAATACTCACGGGGCTGGTAGGTCCCGAGCTTCAACTCGAAGTCCTGGAAGCCGGCCTGCTGGCAGACCGCCTTGAAAATATCCGGCACGTTCTTGCCCTGGAAGATGCGGCAGTCGGCGGTGCGGGACAGAAACCACAGCCACGGCCGGACCACGGCCCGGTACTCGTGGAAGCGCTCGTTGTAACCGGTCTGGGCGAACTCACTCACCAGGCCGTGAAAGTAGCGCTTGTGGTGCCCGGTATCGAGCGTGACGACGAGGGCCTGACCGAGGATCTTGTCCGCATCCAGGTTGCCCTCCTCGCTGTACAAAGTCAGGTCGTATTGAAACGCCTGGCTGACCTGCTCGCGGGCCGAGAGCCGCACGAACAGCAGCGCGTTCTCCCCGAACGGGCTGGTGATCTTGACCGAACGCTGGTCCTGGTAGTTTGTTGCCATGTGCGGCTCTTGTTTGTCGCGGACACTGCGCGACCTGCCCCTTTCGGAGGCGCCCCCTGTGCGTTGCGGTTTAAGACGAGCGCCCCTGCGGCAAAAGGCTCACTCGATTGTCTGCAGCCTCAGGCAACCCTCGTCATTCTTCGAATAGAAGTATAGACCGTCAGTGTCTTGCCCCTCGTCGATTATGACGGCCAGGGCGCTCTCGAACTTCTGGCGGGCGATGGCCGTCGCGGCCACCTCGTTGATGCCCTTGCTCTTGACGTAAGACGCCCAGCGTTCGGTATCCGCCTTGTCGATGCGCTTCCCGGCGTCGGTGGCCCGACGCAGGAGTCCGATGAACTGGTAGTAGTCGAATTCGACTACCTTGGAGCGAGCCATACTTCGGAACCCCGCCTAAGGATTGTGCAGTAATAGCAGGAAAATACGGGAGTTTTCAACCGAATAATCCCGATCCCGAGGGGTCATGTGAAGCCTGGTCCCGGCTCGCGCCCCTGGCGCTTCTCGGGATTCCCTCCGCGGTGCTCCGGTTACACAGCACCAGGTAGCCTACGACGTCCTTTCCCCGCTCCCGGCGGAGCACCTGGGTCTCCGCAACAATCCCCACGAACCCGGCCCCGGCCGCGGCCTCCCGCACGTACCCTTCGGAGTGACTGTACCGCCCATGGGTCTCCAGACGGTAGGGGCCACTGGCCTGCGGATCCAGGCGCTCGACGGTGAACACCAGGATACCGCCCGGACGCAGGCACTGGCGGGCGGCCGCCAGGGGCTCCTCGAGGGCGCCGAAATACACCAGGGTATCGGCCGAGGCCACCACGTCGAAGGTGTTGGGCCGGCTGCGCATGAATTGCGACAGCTCCTCCACCACCAGCTCATCGTAAACCGCGCGGGCGCGGGCCTTCTCGACCATGGATTTCGACAGGTCCACCCCCACCAGGCGGCGCGCCATGGGCCGCACCAGGGGACCCACCCAGCCCGTCCCGCAACCAGCATCGAGAATCTCGCGGGTGCCGTCAGCGGGGATCTCAGTACCCAGCCGGGCGGCAATCAGCTCGGGCGCGCGATATTTCAGGGCGGCCAGGTTCTCATCGAAGCTGCACGCGAAATCGTCGAAGAGCTGTTTGACGTAGTCGTCGTTGGCTCGCGTCGGGGTGCTCTCCCCGGTTGCCGCGGCCAACAGATGGGTTGCCATCGGGTTGCCCGGATCGTGGGCCAACCACTCGCGATACACCTCGGCGGCCTCGGTGTAGTTGCCCAGGTAATGCAACAGCGTGGCCAACGAGACATACGCCGGCAGATAGCCCGGCTCCAACTTTAGCGCCTCATGCAGGGCCGAGGCTGCCTCGTCCGGCCGGCGACACCTTCCCAGGCAGACACCGAGGTTGAACCACGCCATGGGGAGCTTCGGCGCGAGTTGGGTCGTTTTCTCGAAAGCCTCGAGAGCGCGCTCCTTCTCGTCGTTCAGCAGGAGCACGTTCCCGAAGTTCAGCCAGGCGTGGGGGTTGGTGGCATCGGCCGTCACCGAGCGCTGCAACAGGTCGACGGCGGCGTCGGGCTTGCCCGTCTGGGCCGTCAGCATGCCGAGGAAATTGAGCGCGTCCGCATTGTCCGGTTGCCGCCGCAAAACGCTGCGATAGGCCGCTTCGGCCTCGACGAAGCGCCCGCCCTTGTGCGCCTGGATCGCCGTCTGCAGCGTGGGCTCTTGCGCCGTCATGAGAACTGGTACTCGAACTCGCTCCCCTTGACCGAGATCGCCACCTCCTTGGTGGCGGTGCCGGCGGACATCCGCGAGAGAAACTCGCCGCTGATCTGCGGCAGCAGGGTGTTCGTGAGGATGGCATCGATCATGCGGCCGCCGCTTTCGGGCTCGGTGCAGCGGGACGCGATGAGCTTCACGACCTCCTCGTCGTAACGCAACTCGGCGCCGTGGTTCTGGCGGATCCGCGCGACGACACGATTCATCTGCAGGCGGATGATGCGCCCGAGC
>Ga0268266_10002470_pt1 | contig 19764 bp, 17 predicted proteins | sample KBSS13metaG_FD_190356 | JGI IMG/M metagenome (GOLD analysis project Ga0268266, IMG submission 190356) | Switchgrass rhizosphere microbial communities from Kellogg Biological Station, Michigan, USA - KBS S1-3 metaG (SPAdes) (version 2) | ecosystem: Host-associated > Plants > Roots > Rhizosphere... | reverse complement strand
GCTGCTCGGGTGGGCGGAGTCCAACGCTGCCGAGGGCCGCGAGTCGCCGGCCGCGGTGTTGGTACTGGCGATCATTCCCAGGTACGGCGCGGCCTGGTGACAGGTCTGACAGGCAGGCACTGCGGCGGCGACGGTGCTGTGTCCTGATACCGTGAGTGTAGGTGCGTTGATGTTGGCAGTGCCCAGAGTGAAGCCGCCGGTGTTCAGGTTGGCCGTGGTGTGGCAGCCGGAGCCGTTGCAGTCCAGTGAGCCGATCGGAATGTGATTGTTGGGCGTGGTCGTGATCGACACGTTTGCGAACGTGGCGGCGACGGTCGGCGCATGGCAGGCGAGGCAGCCTGTGACTCCCTGGTGGGTACCCGAGATAGAGTAGGTCGCGTAGTTGGACGGGTTCAGATGGCACTGAGTGCAGGCAGCATTGGTTGGAATGTGATTGGCCGGCTTGCCGGCACCAGTGAGATTGCCCGAGAAGGTCGGCGCCGTCGTATGACAGCCACCGCAGTCACCTGAAGCCGGATGACCGGCATCCACCGAGGCGGTCGGTCGTGCATCGCTCGGAGCCGTCGTGCTGGCAACCATGCCGAGGAAGGCCGCGCTCTGGTGGCAGGTCTGACATGCCGGCACGGCCGCTGCGACAGTAGAGTGCCCGGCGATGCTCAACGTCGGCGTCGTGATGCTCGCGCCCCCCAGGCTGAATCCTCCGGAGCCGACGTTGGTGGTCCCATGGCAGCCCGAGCTGCCGCAATCGAGATTTCCGGTCGGGATATGCCCGTTGGGGGTGCTCGTGATCACCACGTTCGCAAAGCTCGCAGCGACCGCAGGTGCATGACAACTGAGGCAGTCAGTTACGCCGATGTGGGTGCCGGTCACTGAATAGAGGGCATAGTTGTCCGCCGTTGTATGGCACTGCGTGCACGGTGCACTCGTGGGAATATGGTTGGCCGGACGCAGGGAGTTGTCCGAAAAGGTGGTGGTCGAGCCGTGACATTGGCCGCAATCACCGGTCGTCGGGTGAGGGGGCGGGGGACGGGTTACTATCGTGACACCGGCAAACGACTTGCCCGCTTCATGACAGGTGGCGCAGGGGATCGAAGTCACCGCCGCGTGATTCATGTTCGCGCCGGCAAACGTCGTGAAGTTCGTGGGCGAGTGGCATGCCTCGCAGGCAGCGCCGGCGATCGGTATGTGGGTGGCGGGAGGACCGGTGGCCTGCACATTGTTGTGACACGAGGCGCATCCGGAAGTGATGCCCGAATGATTGAAGACCGCACCGGACCAACTTATGGTCGTGTGGCAGGCGTCGCATTCCAGGTCGGTATCGATGTGTTGGGGGCCTTTGCCCTGCGCCTGCACGTTGTTGTGGCAGGTGGAGCAGCTGCCCCGGGCCTCGGCGTGATCAAAATTGACTGCGGGGTTCCACGCAACCGGCGTATGGCAACTGTCACACCGATCGGTCGCCAGGATGTGGGTAGCCGTTTTTGCCGTGGCCCGAACCGCGGTACCGACGCCGTGACAGGATGCGCACTCGCGTGGTGTTCCCTTGAATATCGCATTGGCGTGACACAACTCGCACTGCAGGTCGCGATGCTGGCCGACCAGCTCAAAGCCGGTGGTGAGATGATCAAAACGATCCCGCAGCTGCTGAGCCGGACAAGTCACCGCTGCCGCCATCAGGGCGACCATCAATAACAGGCGTTGCAGCATCTTGAGAGAAATCATGGCGGGGTGTCAGCGCAGCCGAGCCCCCTTGAAGCTGTTGGTCGAATGGCAACGTTGGCACTGGCGGCCGTACTGACCCAGATGGATGTCATCCTGCGCGTGACAGGACAGACAGGTCGGATTGAGTTTCACCTGGTCCGCGGGTTGTTTGTGGCAGCCCGCGCACGTCAGCCGTGCGTGAGCTCCAGCCAATGCAAATCCGGTCTCCTTGCCATGATCGAAATCCCATTGCCGCCAGCCGTTGGGTGAGTGGCAGCGCGCGCACTCTGTGCCGAGAGATCCCCTGTGGACATCATCATTCCTGTGGCACGACACACACTCGTGTTGCGTGTCGTGATAGGTCTGGGTCGCGTGGCATTGGTTGCAGGCAGCGACTACGTGCTGCCCCAGCAAGGGATAGCGGCTCAGGTCATGATCGAACCGGACATTCTCACGCCAGCCGTTGGTCGAGTGACATTGGTCGCAATTGTCTGCGAGCTTGCCGGCGTGCACGTCACTGACGCGGTGGCAGCTCGAGCACTGCTGACTCAGCTTCTGTTTTGACACCCTGTCGGTGTGACAGCTCGTGCAGGCGACCTTTGCGTGCTGACCGGTCAACTCCCAATGGCCGTCGCGCGTGTGGTTGAACTGGGCGTGCTTCCACACTTCGTTGTCGTGACATTGGCCGCAGTCCTGGCCGAAGCGGCTCGCATGAGCATCCTGGCCCTGGTGGCAGCCGTGGCAATCCTCGGGAATCTTGTCCTGCAGGTTGCCGCTGCGGTGACAGTCCTGGCAGTCGATCTGCGAGTGCACGCCCAACAGCGCAAATCCGGTCTCCTGCGCGTGATCGAACTTCGTCGTCTTCCAGCCGGTAGTCGCATGGCAGTCGTTGCATTTGGTTCCCCGGCCGCCACGATGAACGTCATCCGGTGCATGACACGACACGCACCGAGTCGGAGTGTCCTTGTAGTGCTCCGCGAGATGACAGCCGCCGCACGGCACCTCGATGTGCCGATCATGCAGCGGGAATGAAGTCGAATTGTGATCGAAGCGGACGTCGCGCCATTGCGTGGTGTTATGACAGCCCGCGCAGTCGCGGCCGAGGCGGCCGGCGTGCGGCTCCTCTTTATGGTGGCAGTCCACACATGCTGTGGCAGCTTTGCGAAACGGCTTGCCGGCCGGATGGCATCCGGCGCAGTCGAGACCGACGTGTGCGCCGGTCAGCGGAAACTCGGTCTGGTTGTGCTCGAACTGTTCGCGGCTCAATTTGATGATGTCGCCGTTTCTGCCCTGGTGCTCCGTGTGGCAGGCGTGGCACTGGGTTGATCCGATTCCGGGCAGCCGACCGTGGAAGTTCCTGCGTGTACTGACATCTGCTGCGACGTCCTTGTGACAGTCGAGGCACAATTGGGTCTGGCGGGCGCTGTTGCTGCGGTCATGACACTGCGAGCACTGTTCCTCGTATTTCTGGTGCGCACTGGTGAGCTTGCCCGGCATCAACAGTATCTCCGGGTTGATCGCAACCGAGCGCTGCGGCGCCAGGCACAGAAGCAATGCGGCAAACACCAGTGCACGAGTGAAACCTCCCGACATGAGGCGCACCGGATGCCCGTCAATACAGGTTGACGGCGATCACGTGGACGCTCCCGGCGATCAACATGACGATCATCAACGGCAGGTGCAGCGTGTGCCAGGCGGAAAACAGGCGTTCGTACGCCTGGAAGTTGGCCAGGCGGCGCGCCGCGCTGAGGCGTTGATCGACGTAGCTGAAGGCTGCTATGCGCAGTTGTTTGCGATTCGCGGCGACCGCCGGCGAGCGTGCGGCCGCGGAGCGCAGGTTGCGCCGGATGTAGGCATGCAGGCGCAAGCGGCCGCGCAGGATCAACACACCGACCAGCAGGACCCGGCCGATGGCGAGCATGGGCAGGCGCCTGTTGGTGTCGAGCAATGGCGTCTCGATGGCCTCCAGCTGCGATTCGAGGCCCGGGATGGAGGCCTCGTGGCCGGTCGCGGCGCGCAGTTGCTCGGCACGGCCTCGTAATTCAGCCAAGGTCAGCTTACTTCCGTACAGGCCGTGGTGGATCCGCGCGTAGATGTATCGTCCCACCAGCCCGCTGCCGGCCACAGTCAGCATGCACCACAGCGCGATGTTGCTGTTGGTCGCGCCCAGTGAGAAATTCGAGTGGTACAGGATGCACAGCGGCCCGAGCACGCCCAACAGCATGTGAAAGCGGAACCAGCCGGCGATCGGCCCGAGAAAACGCAGCCATTTGAAGCGCTTGCGTGCCGAGTACAGGAACAGCAGCAGCATGAGGGAGCCGCCGATGATTCCCAGGGCGTAGCCCACGCCGCTCTTGGGCGTCATATAGCGCTGAGTGGGTGTCAACAGACCGACACACAGCAGCGCCACGACTGCCAGCGAGAAGGCCGCGGTGCCGATTTCGAAATGTGCAATCGCTCGCGGCATGGTCAATGAGTGCCCGTCAGGATGGGAGTGAGATCTGCGACTTCCGCGCTCGCGCGGGCCTGTTGCGCCTCGGTCGTGCGTCCCATGAACTCATACGAGCGCGCCAGCAGCAGCCATTCATCGCGAGTGCCGCCTTTTTCCTTCAGGCGCTGTGCCAGGCCGGCCGCGGCGGCGTCGAGCGCCGGTGCCGGTCTGGAAGTTGCCTCGGGCTGCCCGACTGTCGCGGCGACACTCGCCTGGCCGCCCGAGGAGGGCGCGCGCAGTTGCGTTGCAAGAAAAACGAACGTGCACAACACAACCCCCGCAATGGCGAGCGCGTAGCGCAGCGCGGGGTTGCGCCACTGATTGGCGACTGAGCGCCGCAGCGGAGCGGCCGACAGGCTCACGGCGATACCGGTTACAACTCCGGCTCCATACCAGACCGCGGCATTCATGGGGGCGCTCCCAAGTTGATTTGAACCGACACAAGCGTCGCCAACTGCCGACAAACTAAGGGAAAAATGGCGAGTCCAGCGGCGTGATAGCGTGCGTACGTCCCGGGCTGCTGACAAGTAGGGGAAAGCCCCATTCCGTGAAGCTGTGTCACAGAGCTAGTCTCGGGCCGACTCTCAACACCGACTGTTTTGTTATTGACGATGGATCTTCTGATCTACCTTTTCTACGGGTTGCCAACGCTTCTCATTCTCGCGTGGTTCATACTTCGGCGGCGGCGCTTGGAGCGCCGGGGTCTCGAAGCCGAGGAGGCAGCGCGCGCAGCGGGAATGCATGAGCCCCCCTCCTTGCATCCTGTGATCGATCCGGGCCGGTGTATCGGGTGCGGGTCGTGCGTGAAAGCATGCCCGGAAGAGCCGGAGCACCATGTCCTCGGGATCGTCGGGGGCCGGGCGCATCTCGTCAGCCCAACGGATTGCATCGGCCATGGTGCGTGCAGGACAGCGTGCCCCGTAGAAGCCATATCGTTGGTTTTCGGGACCGAGCGCCGGGGAGTGGACATTCCCACGCTGACTCCCCGATTCGAAACCAGCGTCCCCGGCATTTTTGTGGCCGGCGAGTTGGGCGGCATGGGCTTGATTCGCAATGCGCTCGAGCAGGGCCGGCAGGCTATGGAGGCGATCCACGCGGGCCGGCCCAGGAGCGGCGAGCGCCTGGATGTGGTCATTGTCGGTGCCGGCCCGGCCGGCTTTGCGGCATCGCTCACCGCGCTGTCCAAGCGGATGCGGTGTATGACGCTCGAGCAGGACTCTCTGGGCGGCTGCGTCTATCAGTATCCGCGCGGCAAGCTCGTGATGACAGCGCCGGTCATTGTGCCGTTGCTGGGCAGGATCAACCTGCGGCAGACCAGCAAGGAGGCCCTGTTGCAGTTCTGGGAGGAGGCCGAACGCAAGACGGGCGTCCAAATCAACTATCGGGAGCGGGTCGAGCAGGTGATTCGCGATGGCGCCGGCTTCATTGTCAAAACGAGCCGCGCCGAGTATCGCACGCACAGCGTGTTGCTCGCGATCGGCAGGCGCGGTACTCCGCGCAAGCTGGGTGTGCCCGGTGAGGAGCTACCCAAGGTTGTTTACCGGCTGATCGAGCCGGAGCAGTATTCAGGTCAGCATGTCATGGTCGTCGGGGGCGGCGACAGCGCCTTGGAAGCCGCTGTGAGCGTGGCGGAGGCCGGTAGTGCCAGTGTCGTCCTGTCGTATCGTGGACCCGCCTTCGACCGTGCCAAAGCGCGCAATCGCGAGCGCGTCGGCTCGCTGGCCGACAGCGGCCGGTTGCGCGTGCTGTTGAGCTCGAATCTCAAACAGATAGCAGATGAGATGGTCGCGATCGAGCAGACGGGAGGCCGCCTCATCAAGGTTCGCAACGATGCGGTGATCGTCAATGCCGGCGGCGTGCTGCCGACTGAATTTCTGCGGACGATGGGCATTTCCGTCGAAACCAAGTATGGCACTGTGTAGCGCGCGCACTGGCCTGTGGCTCGTGTTGGGACTGGCTGCGGCCGGTGCGGGCGTCTGCGCCGACCGCAATGCCGACCCCCTGGACACGGTGCGTGCCGAGATTCGGCTGAAGAACTTCGCGGCCGCAGCCGAGGGTCTCAGACACCTGGCCGACGCGGGCAATTCAACCGCGCAATTTCGCCTCGGCGTTTTCTATCTCAACGGGTTGAATGGCCCGCGCGATCCCGTTCAGGCGCGGGTCTGGCTGACGAAGGCCGCCCAGCAGGGGCTGGCCAGCGCGACGGCCACTTTACACGCCATGGATGCTGAACCCAGTCGTGTTGCCGCGGCGGCAAACCTCAGCGATCCGAAACTTCGCTCCGAGGCGCTGCGGCTAGCGGCTGAACTGGGCGATGTCGCAGCGCTCACCGCGCTCGTTGATGCGAAGAGCGTGAACGAGCGGGACTCGTTCGGTCGCGGCGCCCTGGCGCATGCGGCCGCATTCGGCCGCTCGCAGGCACTCGATATGCTCATTCGGGCAGGCGCCGATGTTACCTCCAGCGACCAACAAAGCATCGATGCGCTCATGCTGGCTGCACGCTCCGGCGACGCGGCCGCGGTCGACGTACTATTGCGGGCTCACGCCGATCCCAACACCGCCGATAAGAGAGGCAACACTGTGTTGATGTATGCCGTCACGGGCGGTAGTTCCGCCGTAGTAGACCGGCTCCTCGCAGCCGGTGCAAGTGCAACTCCACGTAACGTGCAGGATTGGTCTGCCCTGGATTTCGCGGAAAATTCGCACCTGACCTCGGTGACTGCCCAATTGCGGGCGGCAGGCGCTACAGCGCTGCACCACGCGGCGCGGGTATCCGGTGGCGATCTGACCGTGGTCCAGCGAGCGGGCCGCGCAGACCGGGACTTGTACGCGGGTTGGCCGGATGTTGCCGTGGCTGCCGCCAACCCTTCAGCGACGCTAGTGGACGCAGTGTTGAAGGCAGGCGCGGATGCCAATGCGCTGACACCGGATCGGGGCCCTGTGCTGATCTGGGCGACCGCCGCCGGAAGTGCCCGGTCTGTCAATTCATTGCTGAGTGCCGGCGCGGACCCCGCGAAGGTGGATTCAAGGGGTGATTCCGCTCTTCTGCTTGCGGTACGAACCCGTCGGGAGGATGTCGTAAAGGTGTTGTTGTCGCGTGGTGCCTCTCCCGACGAACACCCGCGCCATTTCCCACCGCCGCTGATGGCGGCGGTGGAAAGTGGTGATACATCGATCGTTGCGGATCTCATCGCGGCCCATGCCCACGTGGATCTGCAGGACAGCCATGGCCGCAACGCGATGATGGCAGCCGCGGCGCGCGGCGACGAGAGCCTGCTTCGAACCGTGCTGGAAGGGGGCGGTACAATCAATATGAGCGACGAGCAAGGCCGCACCGCCCTTTGGTACGCCGCGGCGGCCGGCTCGCTTCCCAAGGTTCAAATGCTGGCCGTGCATGGCGCCAATCTCGACCTGTCGGACTCGAATGGAGTCAATGCGCTGCTGATCGCCAGCAGCGCAGGACACGCGGCGGTCGTTGGGTTTCTCCTCAACAAGGGAGTGAGTACGAGCTCGCATACGAAGACCGGCGATACGGCACTGCATCTTGCAGCCGCTGCTGGACGCGCCCAGGTTGCCGACCAGCTGTTGGCGGCGGGGGTCGACATCAACGCTCAGAACCGATTCGGAGACACGGCATTGATCATCGCCAGCCGCACGGGCGACGTCGTGTTGGTTAAGCGCCTGCTGACGGCCGGCGCCAGCACGCGCCTGCGCAACGAGAATCGTCAGAGCGCGGCCGATGTCGCCGAAGCGCGCTCGTTCAGCCAGGTAATCGCGCTGCTGCGCGGATAACCTCACTGCAGGGTTTCCCTACCGGAAGTCCGGCGTCGATCCTCGTATATTCGTATCCCATGCGCCGTACTGCAGGGGCCATCTGGATCGCTCTGTCATTGACCGGGGCTGAAGTCGCCTGGGCAGACATCTTTGCGTTCACGGATTCCGCGGGCGTGACGCATTATTCCAACGTGCCTGATGACCGCCGTTATGTCAGGGTCATCTCCGACCCGGTGCCGAGTGCGGCTCCCACAACCGGGACGGACTGGCGAACGCGGTCGTCGAGCTACACGCATCTCATACAGGAGGAAGCCCGGCGGGCAGCGGTCAGTCCGGCGCTGCTGCGAGCCATGGTCGCTGTCGAGTCCGGATTCGATCCGATGGCGGTTTCGCCCAAAGGGGCGCAGGGATTGATGCAATTACTGCCCTCGACAATGCGCCGCTATCGTGTCGATCGCCCGTTCGATCCGCGTGAGAACTTGCGTGGCGGGGCCAGCTATATCAAAGACCTTCTGCAGCGTTACGGAAACAATATCGAACTGGCGTTGGCGGCCTACAACGCAGGAGAAGACGCCGTTAATCGGTATGGCAGGCGGATCCCGCCCTATGCGGAGACGCAGGCTTACGTGCCGGCAGTACTGAGGTTCTATCGTCGGTTCCAGTCCGAACACGTGCCGTGAGACAGATCCTCGATCTCATCGCGCGCATTTGCGCTTCGGGACCTCGGGCTTCATTGCGCGGCTCTGCCGACAGTGCGTTGGCCGCTGTTTCCAGTCAGTTTGATGACTTGACGGCTGTTCTGTTCGAGTTGGACCCTCCGCAGGGGCAGACCGTGCGTGTGACGTCCGGAGCAAACATACCAACACGTTGGCAGCGCTGCAGCGTACCGTTATCAGACGTTCCGTTTGTCAGTGAGGCACTTGCCGTGCCCGAGCGTGTCATCGTAACAACGGCGCATATAGATGGGCGGCCGGTTGAAGTGGCTTGTGGCGCGGTGCCCGCTGGATCCGCACAATGTTCGATCGCGCTGATAGGTCATTCTTCGACTGATATTGGATTACGAGCGGATGCTCTCGATGTGGTGCGCAGGATGCTCGCTTGGACCCTACCGTCCGCCAGCAGCGTTGACACGGGCGTGTTCGCGGCTATCGTCGAGGCCAAACACGAATGGGAAGGCGCTGCCGATGTCTTTCCCGATCTCATCGGGTTGGTGAATCGCTCCAGCCGCGTCGTGCGAGTCAATCGTGCCATCGAGCGCTGGTCGCTCGGAAGAGTCCAGGATGCAGTGGGTCGCAATCTGCATCAGATGCTGCATCCCGGGTGTGGGTTGCCACGCTGCGATCTCGACAGGCTGCTCGATTCGGCGTTCCGCAAACTGGGCTTTGAGCCGACAGCAGCATTCGAGCTGGCCGACGCGGTCAGCCGCAAGGATCTGGTGATCGTATTGAACGTAACGGCGCAGGCACTCGATGCCGCCAGGAGCACCGAGTGGGTGAATGCCGCGTTCGTCGTTTCGAACGTGACGGCGGCACGGCGCGCCGAGCACGAGTTGAAATCTCTCAATCGGGTTCTGGAGGAGCGCGTAGCCGATCGCACACAACGTCTGACGGAGATAAACCGAGCGCTGCTGCTGGAGGTCGCACGCCGCCGTGCCGCGGAAGAGTCACTTCGTGACTCGAAGGCTGAGCTGGAGGCGCTTTCGCACCGACTCGTGACTGCCCAGGAGGAGGAGCGGAAGCGAATTTCGCAGGATCTGCACGACTCGGTCAGTCAGGAGATGAGCGCTGTCAAATACTCGTTGGAGCGGGCGGCACTGCTCATTCAACGCGGTTATACACCTGAGGCGACGCAGGTGATCAAGACAGCCGTCGTGCGCGCACAGGAGGTTATCGATGAGGTGCGCGCGATTGCCATGAATCTCAGGCCCTGTGCGCTCGACCATCTGGGCGTCGTCTCCGCAATCCGGAGCCTGTATCGACGCTGGAACTGCGTGTACGGCTCGATAGCGGTCGTGGAAGATATCAAGGTCACCGATCATGACATTCCCACTACCATTGCCACGCACCTGTATCGCGCGGTGCAGGAAATCCTGAGCAATGTGGCACGCCATGCGCAGGCACAGCAGGTGTTGATTTCCCTACGCATCGAGAGCGGCAATCTCATCGTGAGCATCCAGGATGACGGTGTGGGGTTTCAGCTCGATGCGTGCGAGCGGTCCAACGGACAGAGCTCTCTCGGGCTTCTCGGCCTGCGCGGGCGGACGGAGCACTCGGGCGGTGCCTGCAAGGTAACTACGGCCCCCGGAAAGGGGACCACCGTGCGCCTGCAGTGGCCGCTGAAGGCGCACGCGGCACCACAAAACGCCAGACTCCGGCTCAACTGAACGGTCCTCTACCGTAAAACCCTCACGGTCCCTACAGGGTCTTGCGAGGTACCGCACCCTCATGTGCCGACTGTCCGGGGCCGACCCGTTGAGCGCAGCATGCCTCATGAACAAGAAAAACAGGCGCTGTCCACACTCTGCGGCAGCGGGCTTCACGCTCCTGGAACTGCTGGTGGTCATGGTCATCATCGGCCTGCTGGCAGGATTTGTGGCACCGCGGTATTTCGCGCAGGTGGGCCGATCGCAGGTCAAGGTCGCCGCGGCGCAGATTGACGCGCTCGACAAGGCGCTCGATGAATTCCGGTTGGATATGGGCCGCTACCCAACGACCGAAGAGGGGCTGAGCGTGTTGAGCGTAGCCCCCGGCAGCAACGAGCCGGGCTGGGGGGGGCCGTACCTCAAGAAGGGTGTCCCGGCCGATCCGTGGGGACGGCCTTATGTTTACCAGCAACCCGGGAGCCACGGCGACTTCGACCTGCTGTCTTATGGTAAGGACGGTCGACCCGGGGGCAGTGGCGAAGACGCGGACATCACCAACTGGTGAGCGCGTGCGATTTCGCATCACAACAGTCGATTCGGCCAGCGGGGTAGCGACCCAGGAGTTGGATGCCCTGGACGAGAGCGACGCGCGGCGGCAGGCGCTCGGTCGGGGCCTGCGGGTGTTGGCTGTCGACAGCTTGCGCCTGCGCAGGACGGGCCGCTCCAAACTGGCTCTCGTCGCCTTCAGCAGCGAGCTCGTCGCCCTGCTCGAGGCAGGTTTGTCGCTGGTGGAGGCCATCGATGCGCTGACCGAGAAGGAGCGTGAGGATTCCGTGCGCGGCGTGCTCGAAGGTCTCAGGCGCCGGCTCTATGAGGGACAGAGTTTGTCAGCCGCGCTCGCGGAATTCCCGAGTTGTTTTTCGCCGCTGTATGTCGCGACCGTGCGCGCAAGCGAGCGCAGCGGCGCGATTCCCGAGGCGCTGCGGCGATTTATCGCCTACCAGGAGCAGCTCGAAACGCTCAAGAAGCGCCTGATCAATGCCTCCATCTATCCTGCAGTCCTGCTCGGCGCAGGTACCCTGGTCGTCCTGTTTCTGGTTGTGTATGTCATTCCGCGTTTCTCCGGTATTTATGAAGACATCGGCGGGGAACTACCGCTGGCGTCCCGGCTCCTGATGCAATGGGGACGCCTGATGGATTCCCATGGCGTTGGCGTCCTCACCGCCTGCACCATGGTGTTTGCATTGGCGAGCTATGGCGTCATGCGCCCCGGATTCCGGGCGGCGGTTGGCCGTGCCGTGGCGCGTATTCCATCGGTGGGCCACCAGGTGAAGCTGTACCAGCTGGCACGTTTGTATCGCACGGTCGGAATGCTCCTGCGCGGCGGTCTGCCGGCGGTGACAGCCTTTGAGATGACGCGCGGCCTGTTGACTGTGGCGACCCAGCCGAGCCTCGCATCCGCAACACGTGCTGTCCGCGAGGGGCGCTCACTTGCTGATTCCCTTAGCGCCCACGGGCTCACAACTCCGGTGGCTGAGCGAATGCTGCGGGTAGGCGAGCGCAGCGGCAACATGGGCGAGATGATGGAACGGATCGCCGCCTTCTATGACGCGGAGCTGTCGCGGTTTGTCGAAGTGGCCACGCGCCTGATCGAGCCCGCGATGATGACGGTGATAGGGCTCGTGATCGGCGGCATCGTGGTGCTGATGTATTTCCCCATCTTCGAGTTGGCCGGGAGCATCCGATGAGCGCGGCAGCGGATCTGCTCACGCCGACCGTGGCTGAGCCGGTACTTTCAGAGGAAGTCCTGCGCAAGGCGCTGGCAGAGAGTGCCCGCAGCGGACGCCCGTTGCTCGATCTGTTGGTGCACGACAGCGGCCTCGAGGAAAGTGCCCTGGCGCGCGCGCTGGGTGCAGTGACCTGCTATCCCGTGTTGGACGGTCCGAGCCTGATGGCGCTGCCGCCTGCCTTTGATCTGCTGGGGCCCGCCGAGGCGGCCCAGCGCGGCTGCGTCATCGTCAAGCGCAACGACGAGTACCTGGCAGTCATCAGTGACCCGTTCAAGCCTTCGATCCGCGGCTGGCTCGAGTTGAAAGTCAGCCAGTCACTGACCTGGCACCTGGCCTCAGCCGGTGAGATTACGGCCTACATAGCCAAACACGAGCAGGATCTGCGTGCCATGGACGTGGCCCAGGTGGAGGCGGCGGCCGCAACGACCCTCGGCGCAGAGATCGAGAACCTGTCTCTGGCAACCATCAGCGCGGATTCGAGCCCCGTCGTCAAGCTCGTACACTCTACCGTTTACGATGCACTTAAGGCCGGCGCGAGCGACATTCACCTGGAGACGCGACCCGGCGCACTGGCAATCCGTTACCGTGTCGATGGAGTGCTGGTGCACGTGGCTGCGCTGGGCGGTGCCGACCTGTGTGAACAGGTGATCTCGCGCGTCAAGGTGATGAGCGAGTTGGATATCGCAGAGCGCCGCGTACCCCAGGACGGGCGCTTCAAGCTGGCACTCCAAGGGCGTCCCATCGATTTCCGCGTGTCCATCATGCCGAGCGTGCACGGCGAAGATGCCGTGTTGCGTATCCTGGACAAACAGTCGCTCAGCACCGAAATGCACGGCCTGCGACTGGATTCGCTCGGCTTCGATCCCGGGCTGGTCAAGGGGCTGCAGCGGCTGGCGCAGCTTCCCTACGGAATGTTGCTCGTGACGGGCCCGACCGGCAGCGGCAAGACCACGACGTTGTATGCCGCCATTTCCGAGACCAACACCGGGCACGACAAGATCGTGACCATCGAAGACCCGGTTGAATATCAGTTGCCGGGCGTGCTGCAGATTCCGGTCAATGAGCGCAAGGGACTGACCTTTGCCCGCGGCCTGCGGTCCATTCTGCGCCACGATCCCGACAAGATCATGGTCGGCGAGATTCGTGATCCGGAGACAGCACAGATCGCCATCCAGTCGGCGCTGACCGGTCACCTGGTGTTCACGACTGTTCATGCCAACAACGTCTTCGACGTCCTTGGGCGCTTCGCGCACATGGATGTCGATTCGTACGCCTTCGTGGCCGCACTCAACGGCATTCTGGCGCAGCGGCTGGTACGGATGGTGTGCGACCAGTGTGCTGTGCCCGTGCAACCGGCGGCCGCACTGCTGGCCGAGTCGGGATTGCACCTGCCCGCCGTGTCGAATTGGACATTTCGCGCGGGGCGCGGCTGCGCTCATTGCCGGGGAACCGGCTATCGCGGGCGGCGGGCCATCGGTGAGTTGCTGGTATTGAACGATGAGCTGCGCGAAGCGATCGTGGTGCGAGCGCCGGCTCGCAGACTGAAGGAGCTCGCCATCGCGGGCGGTTCCCGCCTGATGCGCACGGCGGTGCTCGACCTGGTCGAGCATGGACAAACCACTTTGATTGAGGCGAATCGTGTCACCTCTCTGGCGTGACGAAGTTGCGATTTACCTCGCTCCACGCAGAGTTGCGCTGGCGCGCCGCGCACGCGGGCTGAGGCCTCGGACCGTAGCAGACACAGAGTTTGCCGTCAGCGGAAGTTGCAGCGACTTTGAACCGACATTGACACGGCTGGAGGAAGTGCTTGGTGAGCCGATGTGGCGGGACGCTGCAGTACGCGTGATTGTTGCTGATTCGTGGGTGCGCTATGGCATCGTGCCGTGGCCAACGACACACTTGGCGACAGACGGCCGGATATCCTACGCGCGCTATGTGATGGCGCAGAGCTATGGCGATACCGTGTCCGACTGGCATCTGTCACTGTCTGACACGCCACCGGGCCGGTCTTACGTTGCCTGCGCCATGCCGGCACCTCTGCGGACGCGACTGTTGGCAGCACTCATCGGGGCGAACCTGAAACTGACATCGCTGCAGCCACAATTGGTAGTTGCATTCAATGCATGGCGGGAGCGTCTACCGGCCGATGACGCCTGGTTTGTGAGCATCGATGACGGCTCGCTCGCCGCTGTCCATCTTTCCGAGGGACGATGGGATCGCGTGCATACTGCGCGGATTTCCCAGGACTGGCTTCTCGAGCTCGAGCGGCTGCGGGCGTTTGGCCGATTGCAAGGCGCTGACGGCAGCTCGGGCCGGATGCTGTTGGATGCTCCATCGTGGATGCGTCACGTGCATAGCGACTCGAGCACGTCCCTCAGTTGGCTCGAGCCCGATGGCACCAACGCTCAGATTCCCTATGAGCTGGCGCTGCTGCGCAGGGGGTACGGTTGAAGCGGGCGGTACAAGTGCGACTCGACCTCGTGCAGGATCAGGAGCGCTCGCCACTCGCTGGGATCCTCATGTGCCTCGCAGGGCTGATTGCCTGTGCGACGGTCGGATACGCATTCGATAGCAAACTGCTGGAAAAGCAGAATTTGGAGGCGCGGCTCGAAGCCCGCAGCCGCGGGCACCGGACGATCGAGCGGGTCGCGCCGGAGAACGTGCTGGCCGTCGCGGCGATCGAGCGTGAGTTGTCCGTTCCCTGGAGCCCGCTTCTGGCCGAGTTGGAGTCTGCCAGCGCCGATCTGTCCGCCAAGGTCTCCTTGTTGCAGGTCCAACCTGATCCTGGCAAGCGGGTAGTGAGAATAACCGCGGAAGCGCGCACATTGCCGGACGCACTGGCCTACCTCGAGCGGCTCCAAAAATGCAGCGCGCTGCGCTATCCAATGTTGGAAAGTCACGAGTTGCGAAAGGACGATCCCCAACACCCCATCCGCTTCAAGATTGCAGCGCAATGGCGAACCTGATGCAGCCATTCACGGGAAGCGCCGCGCGCGACCGGGTCGCAAAGGCCGTTGGGTTGGGGTTGGCGCGCGCAGCCTGGTCCGTGAGGAGAACCGGGCGCCTCGGATTGGCCGGAATCGCGATGCTGGGCGCGAGTCTGGTGTTCTTCGTGTCGACCTATCTGCAGTTGAGCAACGATGCCCGAACCCTCCGGACGCAGGTCGAGAGCCTGGGTACGCAGCGATCGTTGCCTCGCAAGGTCGCGGTCAGCCCCGAGGTACAACTGTTGCGCAGCCTGCCGGCCCGCGGCGCGATGCCGGCGTTGTTGGGTACCTTGCTTCGACAGGCGGACGCCGCCCACCTGACAATCGATTCCGGCAAGTACGAGGAGACTGCAATGAAGGTCGGCGGGTTGGTGCGCTATCGAGTGACCTTCCCCCTGAGCGGTCCGTATCCGCAGATCAGGCAATTCATAGACGCGCTGCTCACGGCAATGCCTGCCGTCGCCGTCAGCGAACTGTCGGTGCAACGCAAAACGATCGGCGACGGCGCGGTGGAGGCCCAGGTCGGTCTGACCGTCTTCACGCGGGAGACATCATGAATCGCCGAATCCCCGTACACCGCTGGGTCCTGATCAGTCTGGCGGGGGCTATTCCCGGGTCTACCAACCTGCTCGCCGGCGATAATGCCTCGCACAGCACGATCGCCCGTGCGGCACCCACGCAAATAACAGCGCGCCGGGTTCCAGTAAGGCCACGAACGGGTCACGACGCTCCAGAGTTGTCTGCCGCCGCGACCCGAGCGGCCGACATGTCCCACTCCGGTGCGTTGTTTGCCGGTCACTCCTGGTATGTGCCGCCGCCGCCGCCACCGCCGGTCGCTCCGACTCCGCCACCACCACCGACGGCACCTCCGTTTCCGTACACGTTTGTCGGCAGCTATGCACCCGCCGGCGAAGGGCCGGTCTATTTCCTTGCCCGCAGTGACCGTGTGGTCGATGCGCACATAGGGGACCATCTCGATGGAGTGTATGTATTGGAAAGCGCAGGCCCTGATGGGCTCATCTTCAACTATCTGCCACTCAACATCCGGCAGACGGTCGCAACTGGAGTGTCCCCGTGAAGCGTGCTCTCACCCTGGTGATGTTGGTTGCTGTCGCCAGTTGCGTGTCCGATCACCTGCATCAGGATGGCATCAGCGCGCTGAACCGCGGTGAGTATGAGACCGGGCTGGCCGAACTGGCAGCGGCCGTACATTCCAACCCCAATAACATGACCTACCGCCTGGAGCTGGTGGCCCGGACGGCTGAAGCGGTTCAACAATTGATCTCGGCCGCCGACCGCGCCCGGGCCGCCGGCAATCCGCAGGAGGCGGAAACCGATTATCGACGCGTGCTCGTCATCGAGCCGGCGAACGATCGCGCCAGGCGTGGGCTCGATGCCGTGCAAGCGGACCGGCGCCACACCGAGCAAGTCGCCCAGGCAGACAAATTGTTGAAATCCAGACAGTACGATCGCGCCGAACTCGAGGTACGCGCGGTCCTGCGCGAGGACCCGGGATTCGCACCCGCCGCGGCCCTGGCTGCCGCCATCGATCAGGCGAAAGGACCCGCTACCGTCGTCCCGCGCCTGACGGCTCAGGAGAATCGCCCCGTGACGCTGCAGTTCCGGGATGCGCCGACCAAGATGGTGTTCGAAGTCCTCGCGCGCCAGACCGGCATCAATTTCATCTTCGACAAGGATGTGAAATCCGACGGCAAGACCACGATCTTTGTCGACCAGGTGTCCGTCGAGCAGGCGATTGATCTCATTCTCACCCAGAACCAACTGGCCCGGCAGGTGTTGGCCGCCAACATGGTGCTCGTGTATCCGAACACGCCCGCCAAGCAGAAGGACTACCAGGACGAGATTGTCCGCACGTTCTTCCTCACCAATGCGGCTCCCAAGGATGCCGAATCGATGCTGAAGACCGTGCTCGGCAGCAAGACGATGTATGTGGACGAGCGCGCCAACGAGATCACGATTCGCGACACGCCCGAGCACGTGCGCATGGCCGAAAAGCTGATGGCCTCCCTGGATGTCCCGGAGCCGGAGGTGCTCATGGAAGTGGAGGTGCTGGAGATCTCGCACAACCTCGCGCAGCAGCTCGGTATCAACTATCCGACCAACGTTGCGTTCACGCCCACCTCCATCGCCAACCCGGGCAGCACGGCTCTGCTGTTGTCGGATGTGGCCAAGCAAAACAACAACACGATAACGGTTTCCTCGTTGGGTGTGAGCGTCGATCTGATGAAGACGGTCGGGGTCAGCAACGTGCTGTCCAGTCCGCGGATCCGCGCAAAGAACAAGGAGAAAGCCAAGGTGATGGTCGGCGATCGGGTCCCCGTCGTGACCTCCGGATCGAGCGCCACCACCGGCGGCACTTACTCGACCAGCAGTGTGCAGTACCTGGATGTCGGACTGACTCTCGATGTGCAGCCGACCATTCACCTCGACGGGGATGTCGCGATCAAGGTCGGCCTGGAAGTGAGCTCCATCGTAAAGCAGATTGATGTGCCGATCGGCAACGGTGGCCACACGATCGCCTATCAGATCGGTACCCGCAACGTGTCGAGCGTGCTCGAGCTGAAGGATGGGGAAACCCAGGTGCTCGCCGGGCTCATCAAGGACAGCGATTCGCGCAGCTCGACACACATTCCGGGTCTAGGGGACCTGCCGATTCTCGGCAAGTTGTTTGGATCCGACGGAACCACGCGCGACAAGAACGAGATAGTGTTGTCCATCACTCCGCACATCATCAGGGCGCAGTCGCGTCCGTCCAGTGACACAGCGGAGTTCTGGTACGGAACCGAGACTCAGACACGCTCCGCACCTTTCGGTGCGGCCCCATCGGGTTCACCACTAACATCCGGCGCTGGTGCTCCCGTGATCCCCGGCAGCGTTTCGCTATCCTCCGGTGCGGGAGCCGCTCAGCCCGCGTTGCCCACCAACACCGTACACGCCGCTCCAGAGCGGTTAGAGGCTGCCGCAGGTGCAACGGCGCCCACATCTGCCGCGCCTCCGGCACTCGCGCCAGCGCCAGGATCGGCGCCATCGACGACGCCTCAGGGCGCGCCGAGTCCTCCAGCCAAGTCCAAAGTCAGCATCGAAGGTCCGGACTCCGCGAAAGTAGGACAGGAATTCGACGTCGCAGTCCGGCTCGCCTCGGCCACAACACCCGGCCGCGTGCGTGCCCAAGTGCGGTTCGACGCAACGGCCCTGCAGTTGCTCAGCGCCGAGCCTGGGGACCTCGCGCCCTCGGGAGCCGATCCGAAAGTCGAGTTGAAACCCGGCGGCGTGCAGCTCGAGTTGGTCGGCCAGTCCGGTGCGGTCGTAGGCGAGAACGGCTCCATCGTGAATCTGCGCTTCCGTGCAGTGGCCGCACGCCCGAGCCAGATTGCCACCCAGGTCGTGCTCGTCGGCGAAGACGGCGCAGCCATGGCGGCCACTGCGGCAACGCCGTTGAAACTGGTCATTGCCCAATGACCGGTAGACGGCAACAGCATGCGGGCTTCACCCTGATTGAGCTCGTGATCACTGTCGGTATCGTTGCACTGCTCGCATCCGCGGTGTTGCCGGCGGCTCACCTGATGTTTCAACGGCAGCGGGAGTCCGAGCTGCGCGACGCCCTGCGCACTCTGCGTACGGCCATCGATGATTACAAGAAAGCATCCGACTCCGGTCGCATCAAGATGAGTGCGGACAAAACCAGCGGCTATCCTCCGGATCTGCAAACATTGGTGGATGGCGTGGACGATGCGAGCAGCCCCAAAGAGGGTGTCAAAATCTACTTCCTGCGTCGTATCCCGCGCGATCCGTTCTGGCCTGACCCGCAGGCCTCCGCCGCGGACACCTGGGGCCTGCGTTCGTACTCCAGCCCGCCGGATGACCCGCAACCCGGCGACGATGTCTACGACGTGTACTCGAAATCGTCGCAAACCGGACTCAATGGGTTGCCCTACCATGACTGGTAGATCGATGCGTCGCGGCAACGGGTTTACCCTGTTGGAATTGCTGGTTGTCATGGCAATCATCGGCACGCTCCTGACCATAGCCGTACCGCGCTACTTCAAATCGCTGGAGCACTCCAAGGAAGTGATCCTGCGACAGGATGTGACAACGCTGCGCGAGTCGATCGACCGCTTTTACGGTGATACGGGCCGATATCCCGAGTCCTTGCTCGTGTTGGTCGACAAGCACTACCTGCGCGCGGTCCCTGTTGATCCCATCACCAGGAGCGCGGAAACGTGGGTGCTCATTCACGCCGAGGAGCCCGAGGACACGGGCGTAAAGGATGTTCACAGCGGTGCGGAGGGTGCAGGCGAGAACGGTGTGGCGTATGCCTCGCTCTAGTCGTCCGCCGAAGTGCAACGAGGGCTTCACCTATCTCGGGATACTCGCGCTGATTGTGCTCATCGGTCTGATGCTCGCAATGGCGGGAGAGGTGGCGAGCACTCAGGCGCAACGTGAGCGGGAAGCCGACCTCCTCTTCATCGGCCATCAGTACCGCAATGCCATTGAGCGGTTCTACCGGGTCAACCATCGATTTCCGCAAACGACGGCGGAGCTGGTTCAAAGTACTGACAGTGCCGGGGCGACTCAATATTTCCTGCGCCGCCCGTACCGTGATCCCATGACGGCGGCCAGCGATTGGAGTCTGACACCCGC
>Ga0268266_10002469_pt1 | contig 19773 bp, 12 predicted proteins | sample KBSS13metaG_FD_190356 | JGI IMG/M metagenome (GOLD analysis project Ga0268266, IMG submission 190356) | Switchgrass rhizosphere microbial communities from Kellogg Biological Station, Michigan, USA - KBS S1-3 metaG (SPAdes) (version 2) | ecosystem: Host-associated > Plants > Roots > Rhizosphere... | reverse complement strand
GCGGTGGGTCAGGCAATGATCTGCAGACTTTGCCGACGTCTTCGCGAGCAGGCTCGCTCCCACAGTGGTCGGTGGCGAACACGTAGTCTGTGTACGTCGCGAACCTTGTGGAAGCGGCGGTGCGACGATTCGACTTGCTCGCGAAGGCGTCCGTGAGAACTGCGCTTGTTTTTAGATAAGGTTAAGGGGCGCAAGGGCCATGAGGATTGCGTCGACCGAGGCAAACTCCCGATCAACCCCCGGTAACCCGGGTCGCTTCAACACCAGCACCGGCACCCCACGCTCACGCGCGACTTCCAGCTTCGGCTCGGTCGCGGTGCTGCCGCTGTTCTTGCTGATCAACACATCGATCTGCCGCCGCTCGAACAGCGCTCGCTCATCCTCCAGCAGAAACGGCCCGCGTGCGCCGATCACTTCGCAGCGTTCATTGCCCGGATAGACGTCGAGGGCGCGCAGAGTCCAGAACTGCTCCGCAGGGATTTCATCGAGGTGCTGCAGCGGTTCACGGCCGAGGGTGAACAGCGGTCGGCGAAACGGCTTGAGGGCGGTGATCAGCTCGGCCCAGCCGCTGACTTCGCGCCAGTCATCACCGGACTGCGGCTGCCACGCCGGACGGCGCAAAGCCCAGCAGGTGATGTCGGTCAGTCGTGCGGCGGTCGCGGCGTTCTGGCTGATCTGTGCGGCATAGGGATGCGTGGCATCGAGCAGCAAGTCGATGCCTTCGTCGCGAATGAACTGCGCCAGCCCTTCAGCGCCCCCGTAGCCACCGACGCGCACCTGACAGGTCAGATCCGTCGGTACCCGGCCAACGCCAGCGAGGCTATAGATATGTTCTGGCCCCAGTGTGCGGGCAATCGCCAGCGCTTCGGTCACGCCGCCCAGCAACAATATCCGCTTCATGCAAAACCTCCGGCATGCCCGACAATCCCGCCCTGACGATCAATCGCAAACACCTCGACCTGCACCTGCGCGGGCACCACGCTGCGGGCGAAATTCAAAGCATGGCGGCAGACTTCATCTCCCAGCGCGATCCCCGCTGAACTGGCCATGGCCAGTGCCTGCTGGCTGGTGTTGGCCTCGCGAATGCTTTGCTGCAACGCCTCATCGGCACCTATCGCCGCCGCCCACTCCGCCAGTTGTGGCAGGTCGATACTCGAATGCCGCGAGTGCAGGTCCATGTGCCCGGCCGCCAGTTTGCTGATCTTGCCGAAGCCGCCGCACAGGCTGAGTTTATCCACAGGCACTTTGCGCACATGCTTAAGCACCGCGCCGACGAAGTCGCCCATTTCGATCAGAGCGATTTCCGGCAGGTTGTAGACGCGACGCATGGTGTCTTCGCTGGCGTTGCCGGTGCAGGCGGCGATGTGCAAATAACCGTTGGTTTTCGCCACGTCGATGCCTTGATGGATCGAGGCAATGTAGGCCGCGCAAGAGAACGGCCGAACGATGCCGCTGGTGCCGAGGATCGATAATCCACCGAGAATGCCCAGCCGTGGGTTCATGGTTTTCAGCGCCAGTGCTTCACCACCCTCGACGTTGACCGTGACGTCGAAGCCGCCGAAATAACCGGTTTCCGCCGCGAGCAATGTCAGGTGATCGCTGATCATTTTGCGCGGTACCGGGTTGATCGCCGGCTCACCGACCCCGAGCACCAGTCCCGGCCGGGTCACGGTGCCCACGCCGGCACCGGCATTGAAGCGAATCCCCGGCTCGGCCATTAGCCTTACCCGCGAATAGAGCAGGGCACCGTGAGTCACGTCGGGATCGTCGCCAGCATCCTTGATCGTTCCGGCCTCGGCGCCGTCATCGGTCAAACGACAGAACTCCAGTCGCATCTGCACCTGTTTGCCTTTGGGCAAAACAATCTGCACCGCATCGGCGGAGTGTCCGCCGAGCAACAGACGCGCGGCGGCAAGGCTGGTGGCGGTGGCGCAGCTGCCAGTGGTCAGGCCGCTGCGCAGCGGCGCAGGTTGTTCGGCAGTTTCGTCACGCATCGAGGGGTTTGACCAGATCGAGCAGGGTGATCGGTAGCGCCTGACGCCAGGTGTCGAACTCGCCGAGCGGTTGCGCCTGGGCGACATGGATACGCGTGAGTTCGCCGCCATGGCGTTCGCGCCAGTTCATCAGGGTGACTTCGCTTTGCAGGGTCACCGCGTTGGCGACCAGACGGCCACCGGGCTTGAGTTGCTCCCAGCAGGTTTCGAACACGCCCTCACGGGTGACGCCGCCGCCAATGAAAATTGCATCCGGGCGTTCCAGTCCGTTCAGCGCCTGCGGCGCCTTGCCGCGAATCAATTGCAGACCGGGCACGCCCAACGCATCGCGGTTGTGCTCGATCAATTGCTGGCGGCCGTCATCGGCTTCGATGGCCACGGCGCGGCAACTGGGGTGCGCGCGCATCCACTCGATACCGATCGAGCCGCTGCCGGCGCCGACATCCCAAAGCAATTCGCCGGGGGTCGGGGCAAGGCGGGCGAGGGTGATGGCGCGTACGTCGCGTTTGGTCAATTGGCCGTCGTGCTGGAATGCCGAGTCTGGCAATCCTGCGAGGCGTGACAGGCGCGGGGCGTCGGCATCGGCCAGGCATTCGATGGCGATGACATTGAGGTCGGCTATCGGCGCGTCATCCCAGGCGCTGGCGCTGCTGTCGATGCGTCGCTCGGCGTTGCCGCCAAGATGCTCGAGAACGCACATCCGGCTCGAACCGAAGCCGCGTTCACGGAGCAATTGTGCAACAGCAGCCGGGCTCTGACCGTCGTTGCTCAACAACAACAGACGCACGCCACTGAATAATTGCGCATTGAGCGCCGCCAGTGGTCGGGCCACCAAGGACAGCGTTACCACGTCCTGCAACGGCCAGCCGAGACGAGCGGCGGCCAGCGAGCAGGACGACGGTGCCGGCAGGATCAGCATCTCGTCGCTCGGCACCTGACGGGCGAGGCTGGCACCGACGCCGTAGAACATCGGGTCACCACTGGCCAGCACGCAGACCGCTTCGCCACGCTGGGCCAGCACCGGCGCCAGGGAAAACGGGCTCGGCCACAATTGCCGTTCACCGCGAATGCACACCGGCAACAAATCAAGTTGGCGCTGGCCACCGACGATCCGCGAGGCGCCCAACAGGGCACGCCGGGCGTTTTTGCCCAGGCCCTTGAAGCCGTCTTCACCGATTCCCACTACCGTCAGCCAGGGTGACATCTATATTCCTCTAAACACGCCGTTCCGACGGGCAGTCTTTTCATGCCAGCGGACAAAGCAGGCATAATACCGCGCCTTCGCCCGCGAAGCGCCTTTCCCACGCAGCCGGTCAGCCCCTTGAACGAACACCTAATGTCCACCGCCTTACGCCCCTCGGCCTGCCCGGGGTTGCTGCGTATCGTCCAGGCACTGGACGGCGGCATCTGCCGGATCAAGCTCAATGGCGGTTCGATCAGCGCCGATCAGGCTGATGCAGTGGCCGATGCAGCCGAACAGTTCGGCGGCGCGATCGAGGCGACCAACCGCGCCAATCTGCAGATTCGCGGGATCGGTAAGCAATCCGCAGCGCTGATCGAGCGTCTGCTCGCCGCCGGTCTCGGGCCGCGCACGGCGGCCGGTGACGATGTGCGCAACCTGATGCTCAGCCCTGCGGCCGGGATTGATCGGCAGATGCACTTCGACACCCGGCCCCTCGCCGAACAGATCCTCGACACGCTGCAAAGCCATCCACGTTTCCACGAGCTGAGCGCCAAGTTCGCCGTGCAACTGGATGGCGGGGAAGCCCTGGCGATGCTCGAACATCCCCATGATCTGTGGTTGTCGGCGTTCGAGCGTGACGGTGACGTGTTGCTGGCGTTCGGTCTGGCCGGATGTCCGGCGGATCGCGCAGTCGGCGCGGTGGCGCTGGGACACGGCCATGCACTGGTGGTGGCGGTACTGGAGTTGTTTCTTGAGTTGGCGCGCCCCGAGCAAACGCGCATGCGCCATTTGCTCGACGAGTTGCCGCTCTCGGCGTTTATCGAGCAACTGAGCACGCGCTCGCCGATCCAGCCTGTCAGCCATTGGCAGCGCACGGCCGTTGCGAACGATCTGCACATCGGCATTCATCCGCAAAATACCTCGGGGCGGGTGTACCTCGGCGCGGTGCCGGCGCTGGGCCGTCTCGATCCGGCAATGCTGCGCGGGGCCGCGCAACTGGCCCGCCAGTTCGGCAATGGCAGCCTGCGTTTCACACCTTGGCAAAGCCTGCTGGTGCCGGATGTGCAAGCCAGCGATGCGGCGCAAGTACTGCAAGGTCTTGAACAACTGAACCTGTTGACCCGCGCTGCCGAACCCCTTGCACACCTGATCGCCTGCACCGGCTCCAATGGCTGCGGCAAAGGCCTGGCCGACACCAAGCAGGACGCGCGTCATCTGGCGACGTTGCTGCCCTCGGCCCTCAACGTCCATCTCAGCGGCTGCACGCGCTCTTGCGCCGCCGCCCACTGTGCCCCGGTGACGTTGCTGGCCGTCAGTGCCGGTCACTACGACCTCTATTTTCGCGATGCAACGCAGCCGGGTTTCGGCGCGCTGCACGCACGCAACCTTACTATTGAAGCGGCCGCGATCTTGCTCGACGCCCGCTCTCGGAGCCCCCTTGATGCTTGATTACATCCGCGATGGTCAGGAGATTTATCGCAACTCCTTCGCGATCATTCGCAGCGAGGCCAATCTGGCGCGCATCCCGGCCGATCTGGAAAAACTCGCAGTGCGGGTGATTCATGCCTGCGGCATGGTCGAGGCGGTCGACGGCCTGCAATTCTCCGAAGGCGCGGGCAAGGCCGGGCGCGATGCGCTGGCCGCCGGTGCGCCGATCCTCTGCGATGCGCGGATGGTCTCCGAAGGCGTGACCCGTGCGCGCCTGCCGGCCAACAATCAAGTGATCTGCACCTTGCGTGACGAGAGCGTGCCTGCGCTTGCCCGTGAACTGGGCAACACCCGTTCCGCCGCCGCGCTGGAGTTGTGGCGTCCGCATCTGGAAGGCAGCGTGGTGGTAATCGGCAACGCGCCGACAGCGCTGTTCTATCTGCTGGAAATGCTCGACGCCGGCGCACCGAAACCGGCGCTGATTCTGGGCTTCCCGGTCGGTTTCGTCGGCGCCGCCGAATCGAAAGCCGCCCTGGCCGCCGACAGCCGTGGCGTGCCGTTCGTGATCATGCAGGGCCGTCTCGGTGGCAGCGCCATGGCTGCGGCTGCCGTCAATGCCCTCGCCACGGAGATCGAATGATGCAGGCCAAAGGACGTTTGATTGGCCTGGGCGTCGGCCCGGGTGATCCCGAACTGATTACTGTCAAAGCCCTGCGCCTGCTACGTGAGTCGCCGGTGGTGGCGTACTTCGTCGCCAAGGGCAAAAAGGGCAACGCGTTCGGCATCATCGAGGCGCACCTGCAAGAAGCGCAGAACCTGCTGCCGCTGGTCTACCCGGTGACCACCGAAGCGTTGCCGGCGCCGCTTTCCTACGAGCAAGTGATCAGCGACTTCTACGATGAAGCTGCCGAGACGGTCGCCGCGCATCTGGACGCCGGTCGCGATGTCGCGGTGATCTGTGAAGGTGATCCGTTCTTCTACGGCTCCTACATGTACCTGCACGATCGCCTCGCCACTCGCTATGAAGCGCAAGTGGTGCCGGGCGTTTGTTCCATGCTCGGTGGCGCTTCGGTGCTGGGCGCGCCGCTGGTGTATCGCAATCAGAGCCTGTCGGTGCTCTCCGGCGTGTTGCCCCATGAAGAATTGAAGCGCCGTCTGGCCGATGCCGACGCGGCGGTGATCATGAAGCTGGGGCGCAACTTCCCGAAAGTGCGTCAGGTACTCGAAGAACTGGGTCTGGCCGAGCGCGCGCTGTACGTCGAACGCGCAACCATGGCCAATCAGAAGATCGTGCCGATGGATCAGGTCGAGCCGATGTCGTCGCCGTACTTCTCGCTGATCATCGTGCCGGGCGAACGGTGGCAAGGCTGATGACTCAATCCACGCCAGCCATCGTCATTCTCGGTCAGGGCAGCCTGGCCACCGCGCGGCGCATTCAGCAGGTCTACCCAGCGGCGCAGATCCACGGCCTTGCCGGGCGCGTCGACGGCGCTGATTGCACCTACCAGGAATTTGGCGCGACCCTGCGTACGCTGTATCAACAGGACACGCCGATCATTGCCCTGTGCGCGGCCGGCATCGTCATCCGCACGCTGGCGCCGCTGCTGCTGGAAAAGGGCGCTGAACCTGCGGTACTTGCCGTGGCCGAAGACGGCAGCGCCGTGGTGCCGCTGTTGGGCGGCCTCGGTGGGGTCAATGTCATGGCGCGGGACATCGCAGCCGGGCTGCAAGTCGCCGCGGCGATCACCACCAGCGGCGAGTTGCGTTTTGGCACGTGCCTGCTCAATCCACCGAGTGGTTACGCATTGGGCGATCTGGAACTGGGCAAGCGTTTCGTTTCCGATCTGTTGGCTGGCCACAGCGTGCGCATCGAAGGCGCGGCGCCGTGGCTGGATCAGGCGCAATTGCCGGAAGATCCGCAGGCACAGCGCTCGATTCATGTCGGCAGTGCCGCGCGTGAAGCGAGTGCCAGTGAGTTACTGATCTATCCACGCAGTGTGGCGGTGGCGGTGAGTGCTGAAACATCAGACCTGACGGATGCCGTTCGCAGTGCCTTGCAGCAGGCGAAAATCGCCGTGCAATCGTTGGCCTGTCTGTTGGCCAGCGAGACGCAAATGGCTGCGCCACATTTGCGTGAAGCGGCGCTTGAACTGGGTGTGCCGCTGCGCTTTGTCGCGGCACAAAGTGACATCGAAACCCTGGCGCGAGTCGCAGTGCCCGCGGCGACAGTCGTGGCCGGCCACGGCATGGCAATCGCAATTGCCGAGCAGCCTCTGGATGTTTCAAAGATTGGCCGGCCACGCGGTCGTCTCGCGGTGATCGGCCTCGGCCCCGGCGCTGCCGAACTGATGGTGCCGGCAGTGAAAGCCGAGCTGGCCCGCGCCACCGATGTACTGGGCTACGAAACTTACGTGCGCATGGCCGGGCCGTTTCGCGACGATCAGGTGCAGCACTGCACCGACAACCGCGAAGAGATGCAGCGCGCCCGTCACGCCTTCAGGCTGGCCGCCGAGGGGCGCTCGGTGATCGTCGTGTCGTCGGGCGATCCCGGCGTGTTCGCCATGGCCGCTGCGGTGCTTGAAGCGTTGCACGAGTCGGCTGATCCGGCGTGGCACAGCGTCGACCTGGAAATCCTCCCGGGCGTGTCGGCCTCGTTGGCTACCGCCGCGCAGGCCGGTGCACCGCTGGGCCATGACTTCTGCGTGATGTCGCTGTCGGACAACCTCAAGCCTTGGTCGATCATCGAGAAGCGTCTGGACCTGGCCGCCGAAGCGGATCTGGCGTTGGCGTTCTACAACCCGATTTCACGCGCGCGTCCGTGGCAACTGGGCCGGGCACTGGAAATCGTCGCGCAGCATCGTGCACCTGAAACGCCCGTGGTGTTGGGCCGCGACATCGGCCGTCCGGGTCAGACCTTGCGCACCACGACGTTGGGCGCGTTGACGCCGGAGCAGGTGGACATGCGCACCATGGTGTTGATTGGTTCTTCCACTACCTGCACCTTTCCCCGCGCCGGCGGGGGTGATTGGGTCTACACGCCGCGCTGGTATGGCGAAAAACCGCTTTCCTGAGCATCACGCCGAGGCAAGTTGTAAATAAGTTGCCTCGGTGAGATATCAAGTCGAAATTCCCTGTCAGCCGATAAGGTTTAAAACAGAGCGGTGTCTCCGTCAGGAGCACCGCTTCGTTTGTTTATCGAACCATTCGTCATGCAGCTGTTTGTTACCGGATCATGCGTGCGATGAACTTATCTGTCGTTTGATGTTTCTTGAGAAATTATTTGAGTTTTGTGCTTTTTGAAGTTGTCGCGCCGGCAGAATAACTTCGTCCAGGATTCTCTCAATGAATAAAGGATGAAGTCTGATGGGTGTCATGGAGCAATATGTCGACGCGTTCAATTTTATTTCGCCTGATGAGTATTCTGCGCTGAAGCGAACATTCAAGGCACTTTCCGGCTCTGCCGAATATGCAATGTTGGTAGCGCTTTACGAAAATGCCGGGCAGGCCACGAGTCTCACTGAAAAACTGCAAGTTGTAACACTCTTCCTGCAAAACCTTGAGCGCCTGTCACATCGCAACTCAGCGCCCGTGCCGGCGTTGATCAATACAGTTGAAGATAAACTAAGAGACTATGCCAGGCGTTTGGCCGGCACTGTCAACATACTCAGTGATGTACCCAGCCCGGTACCCGCAATCATGCACTTTGTCTGGGTGGGCGGCAGTGAAGTTGGCAATATCCAGCGCGATTACATGAATATCTGGCGCCAGGTGCTGGCTGCCGAAAATTACCAGTTCAATCTTTGGTATGACAGCGATGCATTGCTCGCTTTCGAAATGAATCGGGTTATATCCGACAGTGCCAGAGTAGATGCGATGGAGTCGGGCGGCGACACGCTGACCAGCCCCAGTGAGCTGGCAAAGATGATTGAAGATCGTGCGCGTGTATTGAAGCGCGAGATGTTTGAATACCTGCAACTACCGCAATGGCAAGGCCATGCTGATCAGGCCCGGATCGATTTGATGGTGCGTGCCTACGGCAAGGACCGCGCAACGCTGGAAGCCTTTCGTCAACGCTGTTTGCAAAGCCATCAGCAAATGGCCGGCACCGATTTGCAGTTACGCGATGTCAGACGGGAGTTTGCCGGGCACTTTTTACAGGATGTCTATCAACGCGAAGTGTCCATGCGCGGTAACTTTGCAGCAGCCAGCGATGTTGTGCGCTTGCAGGCCGAGTATCTGCAGGGCGGTCGTTACACTGATATGGATTACTTGCCGCCGCTGGCCGACAAACCGGGCGGAGTCGACATAAGCGGTTTCAGTGACGAGCAACGACTGGGCGTGTTGCAGCTGTTGCTCAATCATGACGAAACCTTGATGCCGGGGCGCGACCGCCTGCGCTACACCGATCACACGGATACGTTGCCAGGCACCGATCTGGATGCACTGCTGGCCTTTGCCCGCAGCAAACCCGGCGTCGAGCATATATTTGTCGCGCCGCGTGAAGTCCACAGCCCGCAACACGGTCTGCGAATGGGCGCGCAATTCAGCCGAGAGATGAACGCTTATCTGCTGGCACACCCGCAAAGCGAGATGACGCTCGCGGTCATGCAATTGATCCGCTTCAACTATGACTGTCTGCAAGCCGTTGAAAAGTCGGCAATAGCATCGTCGGTAGACTGGTCACAGACGGAGCGATTGCTCGATGTAATTGAAAACGTGATGAACGAGAAAATCGCGCAGGGGCAACTGACACGCACGCTGCAGGATTTTCTGGGTAAGTTGAGCGAGTCGATTTTAAGTTACTACCGCGATGGCATTCGCGTCGGAGCGCGCGGCACCATTGCGCTTACCGGCCCCGGAGCGGCAGTCACCGGATTGAAAAACCATGTCGAGACTCACCTGCTGCCGGACAACGAGGTCACGGTTCAGGAGCGCCTGCGCCTGGCGGAGGGTTACAACGTCCAGACCGAGGAGGAGGCGATCTCCGGTTGGACCGTTAATGACGACGAGGCGCAGTGGCTGGCCAAAGAGCAGGAACAGTGGAAAGCCGGCAAACTCAAATCGCGGTATACCGGCCAACTGGCGGATCTGCTTCAACCGCAACAGACGCTGACGTTCAAACAAGGCTGGCCCGTGGTCGGCGGTAAACCGGTGCTGTTGACGGCAGTCCTGCAACAATTGATGGATGATCTGGGCGAACCCTTTGTGCGCGCCATGAGGGACAAGCTGAGTGGTGAGATCACCTTCACCAAGGCCTTTTCCATCGGTTTTGATAATCGTCAGTTGATCCTTGCGCAACCTGTGCGCGCACTGCCCGTTTCCCAAGGCGCGGAATCATCGAGCAACCTCAACGAACTGTTCAGCCGCATTGCCCATGACTCTTTGCCGCTTGAGCAACTGAGCCCGTTGGTGCGCGTCATGCTCGGGGGCATTTTCGGTGCGACAAGTCTGGACGACGCCAGCTTCACCGAGGTCTGGCAAACCGTGCGCGACCTGGCTGTTGAAACCGATGGCGACGGCACGTTCGCCCGTTATGACGCGGTCGAAAAAGCCGTTCGCCAGCGACAATCGCGCGGTTTCGAGACCGGGCTGGCGCGTGTCGAGGCGGATGGCCTCCTGACGGCACGCGAACTCAAGGTGCAGGCACTGTTTGAGCCGCTGACATTGCGGCAATGGGGCGAACGTATCGGCCAGATCAATCGCACGGCGCAGGGTGAGTACCGTTCGCGAATTCTCCAGCGCAGTGCGCAGGTGCGCGAGATGTTCGTCGAGGCCGGCGCGACCTCGGCCCGGCAACTGTCGCAGGATTTGCTGATGCACACTGCCAGTGACCCAGGGCGTCGGTGTTATCCGCTGGCGTTGCTGATGGGCGCAGCGGTGGCTGCCGGCGAGTCAGCCGAACGGACGCTGGTGGGACATGTCGCCACAGCCAACGTCAACCATAAGGAGGCCAGTTCACTGGCTTTGCTCAGTGCGTTGAACGAGCTACGGGCCTTGCCCGGCAGTGCCATCGGTGAATTCCGCGGCTTGCAGAGTCTGGACACGGTCATACAGACACTGGAGGCGAAAACGGCGTCCACGGTCTTCTTGCTCGACACCGGTGATCACGCCTTGCTGGTGGCCAAAGTGCAGGCTGGAGACCAGTTCGTCTACCGCTTCTATGACCCGAACTTTGCCATTTACGCGTTCGCCAAAGGCGCACAGGTGAAGCTCGGCGTTGAGCGTTATCTCAGCGCAGGCGACAGCGCACTGGCGAAGCTCTACGGGCTGGGCGATATGGCCGCAGCGCGGTTCAACGTGATCGAGTTGAACACTGTGGCGATCGCGGCCCGCAAGCTATCGAGCGGTTTGCGCCTGGACAGTTTTTTGCGCCTGCCTTCGAGTGATTCAGGCCGTGTCCCGGTCTGGGCAAAACAAGCCGTGGCGCGTCAGCGTTCGCTCAGCGAAAACGCGCGGATGGGCGCCAGCCTGGCGCAAATGGATGCGCGCTATTGGGCGCAGGAGTTTGCTCAGGCCACGCAGCAGTTGCGCAGTGAACATTCGCTCGGGCGGGAATATTTGCCTTTGCTGGAAACGCTCAAACCGCAGGCGGACGGTGCTTATTCGGTGACGCTGGTCGATGCGCAGAATCGCCATCCAGCGCGCACCGTCAGCACAGCCGACCCGCGCTTCACTCAGCTCAAACAGCATCTGCAGCAGAGTGTGAAGGCAGGCAACCCCAGTGGTCCGTCGGAAGCGGATGGCGGCAGTCGCTTGAGTTTCGCCTTTGCGATCCAGACGCTGATCAGCGAAATGCGTCATCGCGAATACCAGGCCGGTGATCAGGTGCCAAGCTTGTCGATCGCGCTGCAAGTACAGGTCTACGTCAGCTATGCGCAGTTGGGTTTTGGCGTGGTCAGCGATACCGGACAGATGATCAACCTGGTGCGGCAAGCGCTGGCCAGTGAACAGGCGCTGCTCTTGCGCCAGTCGTCGTTGTCTGGCCGGGTGCTCGGTCGCGCGGCAACCGGGGTTGGTTTTGCGTTTTCGCTGGTCAATATCGGCTTCGATATTTACAACCTGTCACTGGCGGACAATCACGAGCAGCGCTCGCGCTTCTCCACGTCCCTGGCGTTCAACACAGTGGCGTTGGGATTGGACATTGCCGCATTGGCAGCAGGCGGAACAGTAGGGGCCGCCGCAGCTTTTCTGTCTGTGCCATTGCTCGGCATCGGCATCGGCGCCACTGCCATCGCCAGCAATCTGGGGCAGATTGCCGACAAGGCAACGGCGGTCGGCAATCACCTGCGAGCCATCCACAATGCCTACCAACCGGGCGCTTTCACTGTGGAGGAGGGGGTGTTGCAGTTCCCGCCGGAAGCCGTCATCACCCACCTGGATCTGCAGGACCGGCAGGTGCGCTTTGACAGTCAGCGATTTTATCCGTGGGGCGGCGGTGCACTGGAATTGCCGCAATACAACGATGATCCCAGGCAGATACACCGTTCCCTCAATATTCGGCACGCGTTCGGTCTCCCCGAGAGTGCAGCGCTGAACATTCGCAAGGCTGCTGCGCCTCATACCGTGGTGTTGCCGTGTACGCCGCTCTGCTATTACGGGTACGAATATCAACTGGGAGGCGCGGGCTACGTCTACGAGCCACTGCCGGGAGAGCAGGTCGAGCCTCGCGACGCCAGTGAAATACCTGGGCCAGACTGGTACTCGTTGTTCAATCCATTCACGGCATTGACCGACACGCTGAAGACCCATATGGATGAGCGCATCCACACTCGCTATCCGCAATTGCGCAACAGTGTGGCGGACAAGCTGGAATACGACGAGCAGGGCAAACGGCGCTTTTATCTGCACAGTACGCCGTCGCTCAAGCACATCCTCTACAAACTGCATCCGGTCTATAAACCGACAACGATCAGCGTGGTGCTGGACGAGCAGGTGCGCCAACTGGCGGTGCCGACCTTGCCGATGGAGTGCCAGCAAAAGCTGTCCTACGAAATCAGCGCCACGTCAGACCGCTGCCAGCTTCGTCTGACGCCGGGATTGAAAACGGTGAAATTCAATGGAGCGACCCAATGGCTGGTGCATGCCCCTTGGGTCAGCATCGAGCAGGTCAGCTTTGATGACGTACCCAGGATGGATGACGGCGCCCCGCAAACGTACCTGGCGGGGCGTCAACTGACGGTCGACGGTATCGTGCTGTCGGCGTTCGATGGGCTGATCGAGTTGGCCGGGGGAGAGTTGTTTCAACTGGACTGGCAAGGCAATGCGCTGCACCTGGTTTCCATCACCCTGGGCGATGATAAAAACAATCCGCGTGATGTGCTTGCCCACCTGCGCAAACGAGAGAAGGAGATGCGCCTCGGCACGGGATACGTCACGCTTCAGCGGTTCAAGGTTGCGCTCAACCCAGCCAGCCTCGATGTGCGCACGACAGCCTTTTACGATGTCGCTCAAAAACGCTTGTTGTATGCGCGCGATCTGCCGGGCGAAGTCAATGAGGGCTTGATGCTGGGCGCCGCCAGCACGACTCATGCGTGGTTTTATCATCCCGACCATGCCACGGTCTGGCGCGTCGATGTGATCACTGCTTCGGTCGTCCATCGTTATCGGTTACTGAGCCTGGAACTCGGCACGAAAATCACCACTTTCGGGCAACTGGCTGACGGCACGCTGCGAGTCTCGCAGCAGTTGGTAGAACAAAAGTCCATGAATGTGCGCACGACGCTGGAGTTTCATCTGACCGATAGCGAAGTGACCCTGACGGACATCCACATGTGGTCGCCCGGTCTGGAAAGTTCTTTCCTCAAGCCGGAAGAGGGAACGCGAATCGCGTTTTTCCGCCATCGCCAGAAAAAGCACCGCCCCTACGCAGATGAAACACCAGGCATGGCTTCGCCGGTCACTACCTGGACTTACGCGCCCTATGTTCATGCCCGTGCCTGGTCCTTCGATCGGCTGCTTGAGCGAGCATGGATTGCCGCGCATCACGACAGGTACTTGCGCGCTGACGCTGACAGTGAAGGGGACAGGGTGATGCTCATGCCGCGAGCGTCTGACCCGGCGGCTGCGCTGCTGTTTTACAGCCAGCAAAGCCAAATGCTCAGCCATGGCATCGAACTGCGCGACAACGTCTTCTGGCACAAGGCGCTGGCGAAAAACGTGATCGAGGTTACCCGTGTGGGTGAAAGCTTCCTGGCCACTCAAAGCGACGGACGACTGTTCGAAATCGACCTCGGTGCCAAGGATGACAACTGGCTGTCCGAGCTTGATAGAAATGTTCTGAAGTTTGTCGGCCTCAGCCGGCATTGGCTGCAACAAAATCCGGATTGGCTGGCGGCATTACCGGCGCTTGCCAGGGAATACAGCAGCGCAGCCTTTGCGATCATCGGTTTGCGTGCCCAGCCGGGTCAGCCGTTTCTGGCTGCGTGGTGCGTTGATGAAAAGCTCGTGCTGATGGACGCAACGGCTAACCGCGAGCTCGCGTTATTGGGGCTGACGCCTGATCGGCAGGCCGTTTGGTTGCTTGATGCGAGCGCCGGGCAGCTTTGGCGCCAGACGCTGGTTTGCGTCGATACGATGCGCACGGCGTTTGGTAACGGCAGCGTGTTGCTGCATCGCGAAGCCTTGCCCCAGGCCGAACAGGTCTGGTCGTCGTGGGCGTTCAGCGAAGTGCTGCCGCACGCAGACGGCCTGCTCGGGCGTACCCGTGAAGGTGTGACGCTGCTACTGCGGGATCAGCAACCGGCACGGATTATCAGCATGGAAAACCGATGGTCACACGCTCCAGGTCAGACGCCAGGGCAGCTGCAGGAACGTTTGAAACGGCGGCTGGAAGGGCAGTCCCATGCCGCGTTTCTACCCATTGAGAATATCGGCAATCGTTATCAGTACTACGTTCCGATGCTTGATCGGCTGTTTGAGGTGTCCGCACGGGACGATGGGCAATGGGCAACATTTCTCGGTACGCGTGATGCGGCCAATCCGCTACTGTTCGACCCCATTGACGAATTGCTCTTCAGTGCCGGAACGGTCGATGGCGTTTGGTTGCCGGGCAGCTATGCGCATCGTGACGAGGAAGTCATGGCGCTGGAATTGACTGATGATCTGGCCGAGGTACAGCCATTGCTTGCCGACGGCGTTGAAAGGTTGATTCTGACCTTCGGTTCGCGCACGGAAGGTTATCGGATATCGGCCGAAACCTGGCAGCGTCTGGATTGCATTGTTGTTGATGTGCGACGTCCATCCGAGGGGCGGGTGCCGGAACCTGGCTTGCTGGTGCTGGACGTGGCGGAGGGTGGGCATTTGCTGATGTCGCAGGTCGCTGGCCACCTGGTGCTGACCGACCCGGACAATGGGCACAGTCTGATCGTGCGCGGCGTCGAGGAGCAGGGTGAGTGCGAACTGGCTGTCAAAATGGCTGGCCGTCATTATCTGTTCGCACTCAAGCAGTGGTTGCAGGCTTTTGCGGCTGTGCAGGACGGTGAGGCCATTGCCAGCCTGGCGGTGGTGGCTGAACATTTGCCCTGAGCGGTAAATTCATCTGAACAATAAAACGCCGCGGACATTGTCGTTCGCGGCGTTTTTGTTTTGGCAGTTAAACCGAGGTCGGGCGCTCAAGGCACCAGATAACCTTTGACCCCGGTAAAAATGATCTGCGCCGCCAGTGCGCAGACAAACAAACCCATCAAACGACTGACGATCTGCAAACCCTGATCCCCCAGAATCCGTTCGATGCGGTTCGACAGATACAGCACCACGCCCACCGTGAAACTGGCCAGCGCGATACTCATGATCGCAGTGAGCTTATCGTCCCAGTGCGGCTGGCTGACCCCCATCACCAGCAAGGCGCCGATGGTGCCCGGGCCGACGGTCAGCGGAATGGTCAGCGGCACGATGGTCACGTCCTGCTGCACGTTGTCGGCCTGCACCGCCGGTTTGCCCTGCGCCATGCCCAGCGCCGAAATGAACAGTACGCTGCCGGCACCGATGCGGAACGCATCCACGGTAATGCCGAACACATCGAAAATCACCCGCCCGAACAAATACAGCAAGACGCTGGAGACCAGCGTCGCCACCGCGACTTTCCAGGCCAGCCGCCGTTGCTCCTTGCGCGAGTAGCCACGGGTCAGGCTGATAAAGCAGGACAACACGAAGAACGGGCTGTAGAGCACCAGCATCTTCAGGTAAACGCTGAACAACACGTGGAGCATGGTCATGTCTCGCAGGGAAGGAGAATGGGGATGGAGTCTATCAGCGCTTTACGGGGTTGGGGTATCGACTTTTAGAGCGTTGCTTGTTACTGGTTTAGTTGTTTTTTAGTTGCGTCTTTGATTGGTTTGGTAATTGGTGTTACATGTTTTTGTTTGTAGGGTTTTGGTGTTTTTGATTATTGTTGTTTTCGCAAGTTAATGAAGGCTTGCTTAAATGATGATAAGGAATTCAAAGTGAATAACCCGGTAATGCAACAACTCTATGTCGCCAATTGCATTAGTGCTCTGCAGCAATATGAAATTGACGAAGTTCCAACTATTCAAGCTCGTGGTGTTGCCTTGACCCTTAACTCCGGTGACGCCGTGGAAGCGCCGACAAAGGCGGCAGTTGTTGGCGAAGGGCTTTTGGCATTTTCTGCTCATCTGACGGATGACAATCGGACCGACGCACAAAATGCCTTTCTTTTCGCGACACTTGTCGCCAACAAGAAATTCCCGCTCGAAAGCCAGGGCCTGGAGTGGTATCTGCTGTTTCGCGAGGTCATGACCAACTCAGGCTGGACGCCTGTCACCAAGTACTACAACGATCTGGAGGTTGCGGGCACCAGCGTACGGATGGATAAACTGGTCCTGGAAATTCTCGGCTCGGTGGTAGCGGGTCTTGCGGTGCCTGGTCCTGCAACTGCGCTGATGCTGAAGACGGCGAGCGACGCCATCACCGCTCTGAAAAAACGTGACACCGCATTGACTCTGTATGAACGCAATCTGCTGAACCACGGCGTTGGTGGCATCACCGCTGGCGTCTGTACCGAAGTTAATGGCGAAGCCATCATGGCCGTCGGCGCTGTGCGTTTTCTGCGTCGCAATACTTCCACTAAAGTTATGTTTGTCGATGTAGATGTTCGCAATGTGAAGTTGTACACCGGTGAAACAATCTTTGCCAAGAATACCGAAATTGCTGATAAGGCGCGCATGGCCATCAGGACTAAACTGGGTCTGAACGTTGTATCGAAAATCGAAGAGTATGAAGTCTGATTGACAGAAGAAGGGCAGTCATGGCGACTGCCCTTTTTTATTACGGAGGCCTGACATGAATGATGAATGTTTAATTTTGGTTGTCGGGGCTTGCGTGGTGATTATTCCCGATGGTGAGCGGCTGGAAGTTTATAGCGATCTGGTCAATTCGATTTTGCTGGCGCAACGGGTTGCCAATAAGAAACATGAAAAATCCCTGTCCCCGGATTGGTACGGCACGTACGTGAGTGTCCTTGATGATTTCTGGTTGCGCCATCAGAAGTCGAAGCAGACATGGCAGGTCAGCAATCCCGGACATCAGTCCGCGCTGGAGTTTTTCAATACAGCGTTAAGCAATGATGCAATGCCTGAAACCCGAATAATGGGCGCAGTTCTGCAGCGAATGGCACACATACCGGGCGACGAACTCGCCATCCAGCGATTGCGCAGTTTCATGAAAATATCGGCTACGGCCGAGTCGGACAGCATGCCAGCGCCGTTGACGAAGGTGCATCTACTGGTGATTGTTGCGAACGCTGCCGATGCGATCGCAAGCGCGTTTGTTGAGTTCGAGACGTCACTCGAGTTAAGCCAAAATCCATTTCAACAGTTGTATCAATGCGAAGAGGTTCAAGGCTTGGTCCATGTGCATCACGCCCGGGCAAGTCTGTCCGAAATTCGCTACAGCGGCGCGCGTGAAGCCATTGCCAGGAAAGTCAGGGACAAACTTGCGGACAGCGTGGCGGTGCTGAATCTGCCCAAGGAGATTACGGCATGAAGGACTTGATTACACCGCAGGCTGCGGTGGTGGGCGGCAGTGTCGTGGCGTTTGCCGGTGGCCTGCCTGCGACCCATCGCGATGATATCTACATGAGCACAGCCTATGCGCAAAGAGCAACGCGCGCGGCGTTCGAGGACGGGCTATCGGGGGACTGGTTCGAGTACTACAGGAATGTCCTGAAATTTGTCGGATGGGACGTGCCGAAACCGCAAACCTTGACTCCGTCGCGCAATAATCTGATGGCCGGTCAGGCAACGCAGCGTATCGCGGCGGTATTGGGTGAGCAGTTCGGCGAACCTATGCGGCGTGCGTTGCGGGTGATGGAACGTAACACATTGGCACTCAGGCTGTTCGAGTCCACGAGCCTGCGTGCCAATGTCGGATATTTTCAAATGATCCCCTGCGTGATGAGTGGCCCGAACAAAGTGGAAATGGGCATCTATCACCGTCAGTTCCAGATCGAGAGAGAGGCCAGCGGGTTTTTGTTCAGCAAGGATGAAACACTTGTCCACAACAGCGTTGAACAAATTGCGGCCATCACCTTCAACACGCTGCATTACGCTCAGTTTCGCGAAAAGGTCAAAAACTCGGTCATCACCGGCTCTCTCAAATACCTTGATGGCCTGGAGATCTGATCGAATAACAATACGATCCTGCTCAGAAAGTCGATGCCGTCCGGTTTTGCTGGTCACGCTGGGCGACCCAGTGCTCGATCAGCTCGCGCAATTGCGACAACTCGACTGGCTTGGACATGTGCCCATCCATCCCGGCCTGCCGCGCGCGCTCCTTGTGCTCGGCGAGAATGTGCGCCGTCAGCGCCACGATCGGCGTGCGAATGCGTTGGTTGCTGACTTCCCACGCGCGCAGTTGCTGGGTCGCCGAGAACCCATCGAGGATCGGCATTTCGCAGTCCATCAACACCAGGTCGTAACGCTGGGCCTTCATCGCTTGCAGCGCCTCTTCGCCGTTGGCAGCGGTGTCCGGTTGCAGGTTGAGTTTGCCGAGCATGCCGCGAATCACTTTGGTCGAAATCGTGTTGTCTTCGGCGACGAGGATGCGGAAGTCGCTTGGCACTTTGGCGGCCGTGGCCGGGGTGACCACTTGCGGCTGGAACACCACCTGGCCTTTGTTGCGCTGATTGAGCTCGTCGGCCAGGGTGGTTTTGAGCGTGTAGCCGGCCACCGGTTTGGCGAGGATGCGTTTGATCCCCGAGTTGCGCGCGATGATCTTGCTCGGCGCGTTGCTGATGCCGGTGAGCATGATCAGCAGGATGTCATGGTTCAGGCTCGGGTCTTCCTTGATCTTGGCCGCGAGCTGCATGCCGGTCATGCCCGGCATGTTCTGATCGAGCAATACCACATCAAAATAGTCAAGCAAGTGCGCCTTGGTGCGCAGCAGGGCCAGCGCTTCCTTGCCCGACGGCACGGCGCTGACATTAAGGCCCCAGGCACTGCACTGCTGCACCAGCACTTTGCGGCAGGTGTCGTTGTCATCGACCACCAGCACCCGCGCGCCTTGCAACGGGCTGTCGAGATCCGACGTCGGGTGTTCGAGGCGATCGGGATCCAGCGGCAGGGTCAGCCACAAGGTGCTGCCCTGATTGGCGCCGCTCTTGATGCCGAATTCGCCCTGCATCAAGCGGATCAGTTGGCGTGCGATCACCAGCCCCAGATTGCCACCCAGACGATTGGCCGAAAGGAAGTGCTTGCTGTGCAGCTCGGCGTGCATCAGCGCATCGCGCTCTTCCTGATCCATGGGCTGGCCGCTGTCCTGCACGGCAATGCGCAAACGCGGTTTACTGCTGCGCTCGTCGAGCGCGACGACGATCAGCACTTCGCCTTCGTCGGTTTTCTTCAGGGCGTTTTCCAGCAGGCTCAGCAGGGTCTGGCGCAGGCGTGTCGGGTCGCCGCTGATCACTCGCGGCACTTGCGGCTGGATAAAGCTGATCAGCTCGACGTTCTGTTGTTCGGCCTTGGCGCGGTAGATGCTCAGGCAATCATCGATCAGGGCATTGAGGTCGAACTGCACGTCGTCCAGCTCGATCTGGCCGGATTCGAGCTTGGAGATGTCGAGGATCTCGTTGATCAGCGTCAGCAGTTCGTTGCCGGCGCTGTGGATGGTCTGTACGTAGTCGCGTTGCTTGACCGACAACGGCGTGCCCCGCAG